>ERZ1034917.1002-NODE-1002-length-20430-cov-18.285890_pt1 | contig 20430 bp, 7 predicted proteins | sample MGYA00520605_ERZ1034917 | MGnify/ENA primary metagenome ERZ1034917 (study PRJEB33766, sample SAMN09781784) | gut metagenome | biome: gut microbiome | host: Homo sapiens | place: Madagascar | study: EMG produced TPA metagenomics assembly of the PRJNA485056 data... | reverse complement strand
ATTAAAGTAAATAAAATAAAATTAAATTGCGCCATACAAGTTTAAGGAAAATGCAAATGAAAAAAGTGAATCGGGTGTTGTTCGGGCTGGGAAGTGCGGGTATCGTTGCCGGTATGGTGGTGACGAGCGGCTGCAAGAGCGCGGAAGAGTATCGCGAAGAACGTGCGGAATACGCGGTCAAGCACTTCGAACTGGCCAAATACCGGGACATGATGGAGGGAGAGCGGGTGAATCTCTCCCAGTGCATCAAGTTGGCGCTTGAGCATAACCTCGATATGAAGGTGCTGAATCTGGAGAAAGAGGTTGCCCGTGAGATGCGTACCGCCGACATGCTCGGCATGCTGCCGGAATTGAATGTGACCAATACCTATACCGGCCGTGACAATACGCCCGCTTCGAGCAGTAAGAAGGTCGGTGAAAGCGGTTTGACTTACGGTTACAGCACCAGCCAGGACCGCCATCTGAACTACCTGAACGTGGACCTGGCGTTGAGTGTGCTGGACTTCGGTCTGGCTTTCTTCAACACCCAGCAGGGAGAAGACCGGGTCCTGATGCGCGAACAGCGCGAAATCCGCGCCGGCCAGAATCTGTCGCTTGATGTGGCGAAGGCCTATTTCCAGGTCGCGGCTGCGCAGAAGGCGATCAAAATCACCACCAGCTTGCTGGAAGATTGCCGTTCCCGTTACGAAGTCATCTCCAAACTGAGCAAGTCCCGCGACATCACGCCGTTCCGCGCGTTCGAAGAAACCCGCCGGTTCGTCGATATGGAAAAGCGCCTGACCAACTATATCCGCACCTATGAAAACAGCTGTGTCGAACTGCGTTCGCTGCTGGGTATGCGTCCCGCCGGCAAGATTCTGGTGGATGATTCCATGCTGAACAAGGTGCCGGAATTCAATTCGCTGCCGGATATCGAGCTGATGGAGCAGATCGCGCTGCTGCAGCGTCCGGAACTCTATGAAATCGACATGCAGAAGCACATCAACGTGATCGAGTGCCGCAAGACGATTCTGATGATGCTGCCGAACGTCCGCATCTATACCGACTTCACCAACAGCACCAACTCCTTCCTCTATCACATGAGCTGGTATGAGCTGGGTATCCGCGCGGCCTACAACCTGCTGAAGCTGCCGCAGCAGATCGCCCGGTATCAGGCCTACAGCTCGCAGGTTGACGCGGAAGAGGCCCGTACTTTCGCGCAGGCGATCGGCGTGATGGCGCAGGTGCGCATCTCCCACGCGAACCTGATCGCGACCAAGGAGCGCTTCGACATCAACGACAAGGTCTACAAGACCTATAACGACAACCTGAAGTGGGCGGTCGCCAACCAGAAGATCACCGGTGAACTCTCCCGGCTTGAGCTGGATCACATGCGTCTGGAAACCGCGGAAACTGAAATCGACCGCCTGATGACGCTCGGCAATTACTATGTCGCCTACTACCGGATTCTGAACTCGATCGGCGTCCGTCATATCGACGCCAAGAGTCTGGGCGAGCTTCGCAATGAACTGGCACAGGCCAAAGTCCGTGCCGGTGAAGAGCTGGAAAAAGCCCGGCGCACGTATGACGAGGATCGCGCCAAGCGGGTGGCCGCCAACACCAATCTCCAGAACCTGACTGAACTGGAAACGACGATCGTGAATCAGCCGCTGACCAAGTTCAATGATGTCGACTTTATTGCAATCTATGATGCTACTCCGGAAAAAGCGAATTCGATGCTGAACGAAAAGCGCTGAATACCGGATCAAAGGGAGGTTTTAAATGAAAAAAGTTAATATATTCAAACTGGAAGACCGGGTGCTGTTCGATGCCGCCGGTGTGGCGGATGCGGTTGACGCGGCCAATCAGGCGGCGAGCGCGGAAGCCTCCGCGGCTCAGGAGCAGGCTCAGGATTCCAAAGAGGCGTTGAAGAACGCGCCGCCGGAGAATCCGGCGGATGCGGCGGCGAATGCGCAGGCGCAGCAGAATCACTCCAATCCGGGAGAGGCGGCGGATCTGGACGCCGCCGCGAATAAGATCGTGGAAGGCGAAATCGTTCCCGGTCAGGCGCCGGAACAGGCCGATGCTCCAGCTGACGGAGCGGATGTGGATGCTTCCGCTGCCGATACGGATGGGGAGGCGCCCGATGCTGATCACGCGGCCGCCGAAAGTCAGGGCGGCGACGCCGGTGACTCCGGGGACGCGGGGGATGCCGGTGATATCAACGATGTGCCGCTCGGCGACATCGACGACTTCATCAATGGCGGTCACGATTCCGATGCGGATCACGACGGTGATGCGGAACACAATGCTGAACAGGACAGCGCCGATGCGGACAAACCCGCACCGGCGCTTGATGCCGTTCCGGCGGCGGCCAACGCCGACGCTCCCGGCCGCGAGCTGGTGATCATCAATTCCAGCGTGAAGGACGCGCAGTCGATCATCGATGCGTTGGGAGATAATACCGACGTGCTGTTTCTGGAGAATGGAACCGATGCGCTGGATGCGATCAATGAATATCTGGATGCGAACGGCATCAAGTACGATGCGATTCACATCGTGTCGCACGGTAACGCCGGTTACTTTGTGCTGAATGGCGAGATCATCGACGCGCAGTCGGTGGCGAACGATCCGGCCAGCTGGGCGAATATCGGCAAGCATTTGACCAGCGACGGCGATATCATGATCTACGGCTGTAATGTCGCGGGCAACCTCGACGGTCAAATGCTGGTTTCGCAGATCGCGAGCCTGACCGGCGCCGACGTGGCGGCTTCGGTGGACAGTACCGGCGTCAACGGCAACTGGGATCTGGAGTACAGCATCGGCGTGATCGACAATCAATTCCTGAATGTCAATGATTATCGGTACAGCTTGGCTTCCTATCAGGTCGGAGGGAATGGCGGTAAGGATTTCGATACCCAGTTTAATGCTGCTTTGACCGCCGGCGATGCCGGTGCGGAATTCCTCTTTACGACTAATTACACAATCGAGCGTTTTAACGACAAGGGTGAGATTCTTTCTTATACGTTCACTTCGGATACGAATTATACTTTCAGCGTCTCCGGCGGTTATACCGTGACGGTTGGAGCTGATATTACCATTGAGTGTACCGATAATGGTGATGTGGAGCATTATGTAACCTTTACCGGTTCCGGCAGGAACGGCGGTAATTTTGTATTCAAAGGTGCTTTGACGATTGACGGTAACGTGGAACTGAATGGTTCCTTTGACGCCAGTCAGGCAACCGTCACCTGGGGAAGTTATGCTTCACTTGCGAAAGCTGACGGAGATAATGTCAGCGCCTCTTACCGATTTGGCGATGTGGTGATTGGTTCCGGTGACAATGTTGATATCGGTGCCGGTGTGAATTTCAATGCGAATTCCATTGAAAACGGTGGGTATTTGTATAACTCCGGTACTGTTTCCGTTGCTGAATTCACCAATTCGAATTATTTGAGCAATGCTGGAAATATCACTGCAAGAAATACTTTTACCAATACCGGGAATGTATATTTGGATTCTACAGGCAGGATTACTGCCGGAACGTCGTTTGACCACAGTGGTTATATCAGTGGTAAAGGATCGGTTGTAATTAACGGTACTTGGACTGGTGACGGTTCCGTGTACATGACCGGTGGTTCTTTCGAGTATCGGAGCAGCAGCTTTAATACTTTGAACGGAATCAATATTTATGATGGAACGTATTATGATCTCAGCGTCGGCTTGACCGGGCAGAACTTGGTTTGGAGCAACATTGCTCCGAGCAGTGGTTATTCGGTCTCTCACGGCTGGTCGTTGAAGATTGATTCCGGCGCTACTCTCACCTTTGACGGGGCGGTCGGCTTCTCTGATCTGAATCTGTACGAAGGTGGCTGGGAAAGCTATAATTATTCGGATTCTTCGCTGGTTGTCTATTCCAAGGCGTTTCTGGAATCACGGCCTCAGGGATTTACCGGTAATATCGGCAGCCTTCAGCTGGGAACCGGCTCCGACAGCTTTGCCGATTTGGTTTTTGGAACTACCGCGGTGATTCACGGTGCATTCCTCGATGCTTCCCGGGTAACCGGCAGTTTGTCCCTGAGCGGTCTTTCCACCACGAATCCGAATTGCTATCTGATTGTGCGGGAATCTTCTTCGACTCCCGGCCAGACTGATTTGACGATTCGTTATGACGGTTCGAATGGCACCAGTACGACAGCTGGAGCATCGGTTCTGGTGCTGAAAAACGCTGATGGAAATACATTGGCGTATGATGTGCTTGAAATAACCGGCATTGTGGATGTCAAGAGCACGATTACGGTCAATGGCCGTCTGGTGATGAATGCCGATAGCGGCTTGTGGATCAAGAACGGCGGTGATTTTACATTGAATGGCCAGATTGCTGACCGTGCTTCCGCCTTTTATCAAGTCAATTCCGGCGGCAGTTTGACGTTCAATCTGCACGGCAGTTCCGCCGGAGTGGTCAATGCGAATATGCGCATTTACGGCAATGCAAATCTGAATTTGGTCGATACTCAGTATTTCGGCAATATTCAGGTGAGCGGCGGAACGCTGAATATTACTTCCATTGGAAATACGACCGGTACTTCCTACAATGGATATGTCGGCAGCGATTTGAATGGCGGCACAATCAATATTGTCGGTGATAATCTGACTTTCTATCGTGATGTGACCAATGCTTTGGGCTGGTACGTCATGAATGGTTACATTACTTCTGATAATTCGCAGTATACGAATTCAACGGGAACGCAGACTGCCACGGATTTGAACAATGGCTGGTACGACGGTAAAATCAATGTCACTTCCACCGGTAAGATCAACTTCAACGGCGCGGTAGTTTCCACCGGAGAATTTACGATTCACGGCGGCGAAGTTATTTTCGGCAACACCTCCGAGGCGTTTGTCGCTGTAGCCGCCGGTAATTTCACGATCAAGAGCGGTTCAAAGGTTACGTTCGGCAGCGATGTGTATGTGTCCGCGACCTATAACTCCAACCGCGATACCAATTTCACCGTGGAAGGCGGCAATGTCACATTCAGCGGTGATTTGTGGAACTGGGTGCGTACCTGGCGCGGATACTGGACCGGTTCCGGTGCCGACAAGAGAGCTTATGGCGATCTGAAAATTTATTTTGATGGTAAGGATTATTGGGCCGACTTGTATACGACGGATACTGAAGTGCGTTCCACAGTGAACTTCAAATCCGGCAGCAATATCATTTTCGCCGATAACACGACCCTTTACAATTACGGCACGTTCGGTATTGCCACCGTCAATGTGGAAGCCGGTGCAATGGCCAGCTTCTACAATATTCAGAACGCGGCGTTCACTGCCTGGACTCCCTGGAGGCCGGGCGAACGTTGGAAAACCGCCATCAACTGGGATTCCGACCTGAACTCTCTGTATGGCTATTCTTCTTCTCCGGTGACGGCGGAGGGTGTTCATCCCAGCAGTGTCGGCGATCCGATCAACGGAGCGACGTTCAATCTGATTGCGGACAAAGTCACTGTCAAGAACGATGTATTGAATACCGGCGGCAGCGCCGCCCGTTATCAGTACAGCGGCACGACAACACATGTTCCGGAAGCCGGTTTCAATGTGATCGGTTCCGAGAATAAATTCCTCGGTACGTTCAACAATGAGAACAATGCCCTGCTGAGCATTTCCGGCGGTACCGGAAATCAGTTCAATAAGATCATCAACGGTCTGCACAGCACCGGCGGAAGCTCCGCGGAACTTCGGACGAAGGTGCTGGTTACCGGTACCCAGAGTCTCGGAGATTTCACCAACTATGCGGAACTGGATTTGACCGGAGCCCAGAAAACGTCGATCAGCCTGACCAACATGGGCGGTGAAACCAAACTCAGCGGCGACAGCGACGGTTTCGTATTTGAAAAGCTGGATATCAGGGGTGGTTCCGTAACCATTTCCGCTGAACTGGGAGCCCTGGGGATTACCACGGACATCAATCTGTCCAAGGGAGCTTCTCTCCATATTCAGGCCCGGAATACGATTACCGGCGACATCACCAACAGCGGCCAGATCAACATGAACGGCAACGGCAGCATCCTGAAGGGCAATCTGGTGAACGAGGCTTCGGGCAGCTTCAATATCAATGAATATATGGAAGTGACCGGTTCGGTGGCGAACAAGGGCAAGTTCCTGATTGATGCCCCCGATATGGTGTTGAGCTCGGTTTTTGTGAACTCCGGTGAATTGTCCATCTCGAAGATCGTGACCTTCACTCAACTGACGAATGAGACTGCCGGAAAAATTACCTTTACCGGCGAATCGGTTTCCGCCGGCGGCACGGTGCCGGGAGCGGAAGGCACGACATTTGTCAATCTGGTGAACAAGGGCACGATCGACGTGACGGTGAAGTCGATTCTTTTCACGGATGGCCTGAATAACTCCGGCACTCTGACGATCAGCACCGGTTCCACCGGCACCCGGTTCAAGAATATGATCGATGCGGACGGCAAGATCATTTTCGTGAACTCGGGAACGCTGAATATCAATGCGGCTTCCGGCGCCGGCGAATATATGGACCTGCAGAACAGCGGCACGGTCAATATTGCGGCTGACGTCAGCTTCGGGCGGGTGGTGAACACCAGTTCGATTACCGTGAGCAATCTGGGTAACCTGCAGTTCTACGGCGCCCTGACCAACAACGGCACGATTGCCGGTGCCGGTGATGTGGACATTTATTACAGTGCGGCCGGAACCGGTTCGTTTGCCATGACTGGTGAAAGTACGGTCACCTACCACTACTATCAGGATATCGCCGACGGCAAGGTCGCTTATATCGACAGCGACGGCTATTGGCGGATCGGCGGGGAAATCATCATGGTCGGCGTCGGCGCCGATCAGGTCAAGGGGGACGCCTACTCGAATCGTCCGCACTATGATCCGCGGTACGGCTGGGTGATCGGCAACTCCACCGGGAAGATTTCGGACTTCAATCAATACGTTGATGTCACGGTGCAGAACGGGCACTGGGTCATCGGCGGAGTGGATACCGGGGTTGATGCCGTGTCGAACGGTCTGACGCCGACGCTGGTGCAATCCGCCACCGATCCGAATGTCTCCTCCTGGTGGTTTGACGGAAAGGATACCGGTATTTCCGGCAATGTATCCCAGAACGTTTACGGCGGAACCGTCGTGAATCTGACCATCGCCGGCGATGCCGCTTTGGAAACGACGGACGGATTGGTGAAGGGAGTCACTGTTGTCAGCAACACCGTGGTTTCCGGAGCATTCATCAACAACGGCATCCGGCTTCAGGTGCCGGGAAGCATCACATTCAACGGCAGTTATGCGGATGATGCGGCTTCTTCGCTGGATATTTCCAGCACCGGCCGGGTTACGTTTAACGTGACGACCGTCGATTCTGCGACCAACCGCACGATGGCCACTGTAAACGGCGGCGTCTTTAATGACGGCATCATTGAGGTCGCTGCCAATAAGGCGGTGACTTTCCTGAGCACCACCGCGGGTGAGGGCGAGGTTCGCGCCGCTGATGCGATGGTCGCCTATGACAACTCTGCGGATACTTCGGTGAGCCAGAAGGTTTTCCGTTCCGGCAGCTATGGCGAGCTGGAGTTGCGGGGAAGCAGCAAGGTCATCGACAGCGAGGTGACGGCCGGTTCGATCGTCAATGAATCCGGCGTGGCCCTGAACGGCGGTACGCTGGTGGTGAATCTGGCGGCTTCCGGTGCCGGTGACTATCTGGTCGGTACCGAGTCTTCCATTGATTTCAATAATCAGTCGGGCAAGGATTATACCATTGACGGAAATATTGAAATCGCAGCAGATGCATTCGGCGTGAATTTCAACGGTGCGGAAAAGGCCCGGATCATTGTCGGCGGCAAATTGATCAATAACGTGCTGGTGAATGAGTCGGAAGTGCGCCGTACCGGAGTCACCGCTTCTTATGCTGCGTTCGCTGAAGTGGAAAACAACGGTACTTTCACGGTGAAGGATTCCGGCGTTCAGCTGGGGGATTTCATTCAGAATGCCGGCGCACAGCTGCTGTTCGCGCTTCAGAGCGGTGATGTTTTCGCGATTGACGGAGTCTACAGCAGAATCACCGGCAATGGCGGTAATATTACGGTTCAGGGCGGCAAAGTGACCGTGTCCTCCAGAATCGATGCCGCGAGTGGGGACAATGCAGCTGACTTCCAGGTGAACAAAGGCGCGGTTCTGGAGCTGGCGGCAGCCGGACAGGTTCTGCCTTATGTGATCGTGGACGAGGGCGCGACCCTGATGATCAGCGCCGATGCCGTACTCGGTACGGCGGCCGGGGCGATCGGGAGTTCCGGATTGGTTCTCAACGGCACTTTGCAGACGCTTGGCGGCGAGGTGACGGTTTACGCTTATGATACCGCGGATCATGACGATCCGACCGCCCGGATCTATGTGGAAAGCGGCTCGAAGCTCACCTTTGTGGGAGAGCCGGATGTATATGGTTTCGTCTACGCCACGATTGAGATTGCCGGCGGTGAGCTCAACAGCGATTCGCCGCGCCTTACGCATGCGGTCATGGATGAATGGATCGTGATCGACAGCGATGATTTCACCTCGAACTATGAGGCCGGTTCCAAATTCATCGTGAAGAACGGCGCGACTTTGACGGTCGACGGCTATCTGAACGGCAAGGGATTGCCGGTTGAGGAAGGCGCTTTCCGGCTGGTCGGCAACGGCAGTTTGCTGGTTTCGGTGGATCTTACGGTCACCGGCGATGTCACGGTGAATGCGGGAAGCACCGTCACGGTCAATGCAGATGCCGTATTCAATGGCGCATTTGCCGGCGGCGGCCTGATCAACGGCGGCGGCAATGTCGCATTCAACGGTTCCGTGACCACTGCTGTGACGGATGATTCCGGCGTGGTGCAGACCGGTACGGTGAATATGACCGGTGACAGTGTGGTCACTTATGGAGAGAATGCCGGTAATGTGCTTTTCGGCGGAATCTACGCCACTCTGGTCGTAAACAGTGTCGCCTCCGTCGGTGATGTGACGATCAACAAGGGGCTCAGCGGTTCCGGTTCCGTGACATTCTCCGGGAAGACTGACGGCAAGGCGGTGGTTTCCGGCGGCACGTTGTCCGTGACCTATGAAAAGGAGGCCAAGGTTGTATACGGCGGCGAGTATGGCAGTTTGACTTTCGTCGGCGATCATACGGTCAATGCCGGTTCCGATGAAGCGTTGAATATTTCCGTCGCCGGTACATTCAGCATCCTCGGCGGTTCGGCTCAGGCTCCGGTGGTCCTGACGCTCAACAATACCAACTTGACGCTTGAGGGAGACCTCGTCGGTACGGATTCCGCCCGCATCGTCGCAGCGGGAACGCAGGGCACTGTGACCTATAATTACAGCGGTTACCAGACGCGGGACATCTATTCGGGATCGTATCGCGAACTGGTGATCAATGGCAACGGAACCCAGAATATCGCCAACCTGACTCTGACGACTTCCCTGTCCGGCACCGGTTCATTGTCGATCGGTTCAAGCGTCAGCGGAACCGGACGGGTGGTCGGCGGAACGCTGAGTGTGACCTACAGTGAGAATATCACTACCGGTTTCCTGGGCGGTGACTATAAGAATCTGTCCATGAACGGGGCGGGCAACAAGGTCATCAACAATAACATTACGGTTGCCGGAAATACCTTTGCAATGGGAACGTTCTCCGGCAACGGCAATCTGGAATTCCAGGGACTGGTGCAGGGAACTGCCACCTTCGGTACGGATTCGACTGCCTATACCGGCAGCGTGACTTACAGCGCCGGTTCGATTTCCGGCCAGACCAGCCAGATGGTTTACGGCGGCAATTATTCGTCGCTGATCTTCTCCGGGCTGGCCAAGACGGTGGACAGCAATCTGACCGCCGGGCATCTGGTTACGGGATCCGATGTGGCGATCGGCAACAAAGCCGTGGTCACGTTCCATCAGGTTACAGTGGACGGTTCCGCTCCGACAATTCAGATCGGTGCGGGGTCCACGCTGAACATCACCATGACGGCGGGCGTAACCCAGCCCAGGCTGAACAACGCCGGCACCCTGGTGGTGAGCAGCAACGGAGCTTATACGTTCACCGGCGATACTCTGACCAATGACGGCGTGTTCCGCGTGACCGGCAACAGCGAAGTCACCTTGGACAACATCAAGATGAACAACAGCCTCTCCTCCTATGCGGTGGATGCCGGTTCCACGTTGAATATGACGGGGTTCCTGGCTACCGACACGGAAGGCAAAGAGGTTCCGGTCGTGATCGCCGGTATCACCAACAACGGCAATCTGAATATTCTGGGATCGAATCTGACGGTTACCGGCGCGGTGACCAATACCGGGACGTTCACGGTGGATCAGGGTTCGACGCTGACGCTCGAAGGGAACAGCACGCTGGATGGCACTTTCATCCTGAAGCGCGGCAATACCCTGAATATCTTCGGTGAGGTGCAGATCAACGATCTGTATACCTATGGCACGATTCAGGTCGGTTCGGAAGATGGCAGGACTGGTTCGCTGACTCTTTACAAGGTGTCCGCCGGCAATGAGGATCCGTCTTCTTCGACGATGATCGCCTACGAGGGAAGCACGTTGAAATTCGATCCCTATACGGTGTTCCAGATGATCGGAGGAACCGTGACGGTCTGGCAGACCCCGGATCACAACCCGCTTCAGTACGATTCCAATTGGACCGGATTCTATAATCTGGTGATCGAAACGTCGTGGATCATCGTGAATGAAGACGGTTATGTGATCGATGTCACCACTGACGGCAAGTACTGGATTCAGGGCGGCGCCCATGTGACCGTGAACGGTTGCGGCGCAGGCAGCCAGTTCCGTGTGGATGGCGATTGCGAACTGACTTTCAGCATCACTGCGACTGGGGGCAATCCGGATGCGGCTGTCCAGAGCGTGGAGGTCTATGCGGGCGGCAAGGTCGTCATCGACAGCGCCCTGAGCGTGACCGGCAGCTTCACGAACAGCGGTGACGTGACGGTCAACGCCGCCGGGACGAAGTTCGCTTCGTTCACCAACAATGCGGGGGCTTCCCTGACTTTGAATGCGGCGTTGAATGCCGAGAGCAAGGTCGAGAACATGGCCGGAGGCACGATTACGGTGAACGCGGCCATGACGCTCGACGGCAATATCAGCAACTACGGCACGATTTCCGTGACCGGTGCCGATGTGACGGTCAACGGACTGGTGAATACCGGTATCGTTCAGGTGGGCGAGGCCGGAGTCCTGACTGTTGAAACTGATCTCGACGGTACGTTGAAGGTGCTTGAGAACGGATGGGCCAAGATCAATGTCGGTATGCTGACCGCCAATGTCGAGAATGCCGGAACGGTGACGGCCGGAACCGGAACCCTGACTTTCAACGGTGCGGTTGCCGGCAACGGCGGAACGTTCAGCGGTGATTCGCTGACTTTCAGCGGCGTCACTTCCGGTACGGCCACGGTTAACGCGGAAACTGCCGAATACAACATGGCTTCCGAGGTTGTTTTCGGCGGCACTTATGGCGAGCTGACTCTGGATGGCGGCTTCAAGACTGTGACCGGCAAGACCGAGGTGACTGGAACGTTCACCAACAAGTCCGGTGTGCAGGTTGACGGCAGTCTGACGCTTAATGGAGTAGTTGAGGGTGCCGGAGAATACCTTGTCTTGCAGAACGGCATGCTCGTCTTCAACGGTGACGGCACCGTGGCCGGGAGCGTGACCAACTCCGGTACGGTGGAGGTCAATGCGCTGGTCAGCTTTGATGGCGGCCTGAGCAATCAAGCGACCGGTACGCTGAACTTGAATGCAGCGGGCCTGAATGTGACCGCCGCCGACAATGCCGGCGTGATCAACGTCAATGCGCAGAACGTGACCCTGAGCGGTTCCAACAGCAAGACGGTCAACGTCGCCGACGGCGGCAGCCTGACGCTGAAGATGACCGACGCGGCAGGGGCCAATTACACTGTTGCGGCGGACGGCGTCCTGAATCTGGACATGGACAGCGCGTCCGGAACGCTGTTCGGCCATGTCGACAATGCCGGAACATTCAATGTCATTTCGGTGGTCAACAGTTTCGACGGCCGCGTTTCCAACTCAGGTACGATGGTGGTGGAGAGCGCCTCCAACCTTGCCAATGTGACCAACAGCAATCTCTTGATCCTGAATGGCGCCGCCAAGCTGAACGGCACCGTCAATGACGGTACGATTCAGTTGAACAACGGCGGAGTTTCGGTGGAGGGGCTTACCAATAACGGAATACTCGATATTACGGTCGGTTACACCTTTGACGCTTCCGAGTTCACCAATGACGGTTTGGTCAAGGTTTCCAACGGTGCGACTGTGACCGCCGAAAACATCGGCGCGAACGACAGCGGGGACTACAGCGTGGAGGTGGGCAGCACTCTCAATGCTGGAACCGATGCCCGCTTTACCGGAGTGCTGGAAAACAACGGCACGGTTTCCGGCAACGGCAACCGGATCACGATCAGCGGTTCGACTGTCGGCGCCGGTCGCGTGGAGAACAGCGGCGAAGTGGTTTATGACGGAACCGACGCTCAGGATATCTTCAGCGGCGAGTATGGCCGGTTGACGGTTACCGGTGATGGAACCAAGACCCTGAACGGTGACATTACGATCAATACGAATGGAAACATTTCAAGCTCGTTTGTGAATAATGGTGCGATCACCAGCGATGGCGTGCTGATTTTCGACGGCAAGACCTCCGGTAACGGTACGGTGAATTCGACTGCCGAAACGATCTACAATCAGGCGGCTGAACATGTTTATTCCGGTGAGTACGGCAAGCTGACTCTGAGCGGCGTCGCCAAGAGCATCGCGGGCGAAGTTACGGCGAATCTGCTGAACAACAATGCCCGGAAGCTGACGGTGAAAACTTCCGGAGTGCTTAAGACCGGAAATCTGACCGATGATGTGAACTCGCAGTACAATATACTGGGAACCTGGAATTTCACCGGCGACGCGGAGATTCTGGGATCGGTGAACAACAGCGGCGTGATTTCGACGGATTCGGATCTGACCTTTACCGGCATGACGACCGGCAGCGGCAGGATCGAAATCTCCAAACCCACCGGCACCGTCAAGTACAGCGGCAATGCCGATCACGAGATCTACAGCGGCAACTACAATGACCTGACCATTGACGGAACCGGCAACAACACGCTTTCCGGCGATGTGAAGGTGAACGGTACGATGTCGCTCGATACCCGGTTGAACGCCTCCGGCAGCCTGACGCTGAGCGGCGATACGACGGGCGAAGGCCAGCTGCACAGCACGGGCAGCGTCGTCTATGACCGCAACGGCGATCAGGACATCTACAACGGTTCCTACAAGGATATCACCATTGACGGCAACGGCGTGAAGTCGATCGTCGGCAATGTGACGATTTCCGGCAACGCGGTGCAGAGCGGCGGTGCGGTGCTTCACGCCTCGAACGGCAACGTTACCTACAACGGCAACGGCACCCAGCAGGTGATGAACGGCACCTATGACGACCTGACGCTGAACGGCACCGGGCAGAAGCTGTTCGCCGCCGGTTCGCTGACCACGGTCAACGGCACGTTCACCGCGACCGGTTCGCCGAGCCAGCTGCTCTATCTGGATTCGACGATTCCGGGCAGGCAGTGGGATGTGGCGGCCGGGAACCTGAACTTCAACTGGGTTCACATCTCGAATTCGAACCTGTTGAGCGGCGGCGCGGATCTGAACGGCAACAACTCGCTGGGATCGGGTAACACCGGCTGGAAGGTGTTCGACTCCGCGGGCGGTATCGGCGACTCCTTCCCGAGCCAGAACAACCTGAACTTCAGTTCGCTGGCGATGCTGCTGGGCAATGAGCTGCGGGCGGCGGAGCTGGAAGAGCTGTTCTATGAGGAAGGGTTCGTATTCCGCCGCAGCGGCAGCCTGCCGAAGCTGGATCCCAACGGCGACGATATCGCCGCCGTGCTCCAGTCGGAGGTCGATTTCCTCGGCCTTGAGACCGCCTACGATACGGCGATCTTCGACGGCGCCGATTTCTCGGATGCGGATTACTCCGACCTGATGAGCCGCGCCGACATCTTCAAGGATGAGGTCGATGAGGCCCTCTCCGAGATGGTCGCGATCTGATCCTGGCGGATTTGATCGACAATAATTGAAAACATGAGCAGCCGGCTCCGGAAAGTTCCGGGGCCGGTTGTGTCAAGGGGCCGGGACCGGAATCCCCGCGTGCGGCGAGGCTCCGGTTTGGCGTCCTGAAACAACTGAGGATTGTTTTCCGATGAAAAAAGTTTTTCTGCCGGTGCTTCTGGCGGCGATGTTTTCCGTCGCGGCCGTGGAGCCGAGGCCGGTCAAAGTGGTGCTGTTTCCTTTCCGGGAGGCGGAAATCGCCGCCAAAGTCGACGGCACGGTCAAGGAATATAAATTCCGGGTCGGAGAACGGTTCAAAGCGGGCGAAGTGCTGGTTCTGCTGGACGACACCCGCTACCGGATCGACTGCGAGCGCGCCGAAGCCTCGGCGCAGGATGCGAAGATTCAGGCGGAGTTCGCGGATGAATCCTATGTGTCGCAGAAGAAACTTTTCGACGAAAACTTTCAGAGCAAGATCGAATTGAAGCGGCGGGAGGCGGAGAGCGCTTCCGCCAACGCCCGGAAGAAGATCGCCGACGCCAACTATCTGGAGGCCAAGCTGCTGTTGGGATACTGCTTCCTGAACGTGCCGTTCGACGGCAAGATCGAGGAGGTGCTCTGCCGGGAGCATGAGACGGTCCGCGCCGGGCAGCCGCTTTTCAAGGTCATCGACGACGGCAAGCTGCTGGCGGTGATGAATGTGCCGGTTTCCGCGCCCCGGACGATCGGCACGGAGCTTTCGTTCCGTTTCGCCGGGCATCCGGATGTCGTGAAGGGAAAAGTGTTTGAAGTTTCTCCCCGGGCCGACCACCGGTCCGGCACGATCGAGATCAAGGCGCTGATCGACAATTCCGACGGCAAATTGACCGCCGGGCTGACCGGGGTGCTGACCGATGGCGAATGACCAGAAAAACGAGTGGAGCGCCAGGCTCAAAGCCTTCGGCATGATCATCAAGCTGAGCAACGACCTGTTTGCGGCTCCCGATTTCACCACGGCTTCCGGCATTGCGGTGAACAGTTCGCGCACGCTGCTGCGGTACAAAAGCTCCACGATGCTGGAAATTCAGGGCGGCAAGGCCCGTGTGGTCACGCCGTTCGCTCAGGTGGCGGTCAACCAGAGCACCAATGAGGCGCAGGCGCAGTGCGCGCTCTGCGAACATCTGGAGCTGACGGAGAAACCACAGGTCCTGACGTTGGCGGATTGTTCCAATCTGGATCAGCGGGCCGGTGTGGCGTTGTCGCAGTTGATCGGCGACCGGGAAACGATGATGGTGGTGATGCTGGCGCCGCCGCCTTTCCTCGGGAAGGTGGATTTCCGGCTGGTGTGGCTGCTGGAATTCCCGGAGGAGGTGCCGAATTTCGCGATGAATGCGGCGAGCATTCTGGTCCGCAACTACGCGGAGGCGCTCTATTGCCACCGCTGCTGCCGGGCGTCGGGCAAGGCCCGGCTGCGCAGTATCTTCCGGCCCCGCAAGGTCGCGTTGTACATCCTGCTGGCGGTGATCGCCGCGCTGATGTTCGTGCCGGTCAACGAGTCGGTGAATGCGGAGTTCGTGGTGAAAGCGCCGGAAACGGTCAGCTCTTACGCGTGGTTCGACGGCCCGATCGCCAAGTGCTACAAGCAGGACGGCGACCGGGTCAAGGCCGGGCAGGTGATCGCGGAGTACGATACCAGCCAGGTGGCATTCCGGCTGGCGAACGCCGCCAGCCAGGTCCGGGAGATCGAGAAGGAGTACGACCTGGAGAGCAGCGCCGCCTTTTCCGACCGGACCCGGCTGGGAAAGGTGCAGCTGATCGAAGCGCGCCTGAACGGCGCCAAGGTGGCGGTGGATGAGGCGAACTGGTATCTGGCGCATTCCAAATTCATCGCTCCGGTGGATGGGGTGCTGGCGCTGGCGGACGGACGGGCCGAACTGTTGACCAACCGCGCGGTGCGCACCGGAGACAAAATTTTCGACATCTACACCGGCGACGGCAATGTGGCGGAAATCCTGGTCAATGAGCGGGACAGTTCGATCCTGCAAGGCAAGCTGGACGCGACGCTGTTTCTGTATACCCGCCCCGATCAGGCGATCGAGGCGGAGGTCACGTCGATCAGCAACTACCCGGAACTGACCGAGCAGCGCGTTTATTGCTACAAGGTGCGCGCCGCGATGAACAATGCCGACAACCTGCGGTTCGGCATGCGCGGCATCGCGAAACTGCGCGGAGAGCGGGTGTCGCTTGGTTACTACCTCTTCCGGAATCTGGTCATTTATCTCAGGTGGATCTGACGATATGAAAATAGGAATGCTGCGTCAGGACATCGAGCTGATCCGGCCCGGAGTGCATGGAAACTATCCGATGCTGTTCGATCCGGTTTCGGAGGGGTATTTCCGGATCAGTCCCGAAACGGCCCTGATCATCAGCAAGATGGATCAGCCGTATGAGCTGGAGGTGTTTCTCGAACGGCTGAAGGCCGCCGGACTGGAGGTGTCGTCCGCCGAAGTGATTGAACTGGTCTCCTTCCTGCAGCAGAACAATCTGTTCGCGCCGGAGTACGGCGAGTTCGAGCGCAAAAAGCAGATGGCCGAGCAGGTGAAGAAAAGCACGCTGCTGCTTCGGATCGCCTCGGTGTATATGTTTTTCAAGCTGCCTCCGATCCACCCGGACCGGTTTTTCCGCACGATCGCTCCCTATGTCGACTTTCTGGCGAGCCGGTGGTTCCTGATTCTGGTGCTGATTCCGGCAGTGCTGGGGTACATCCTGATGATCCGGGATTTCTCGGCGGTGCGGAGCATGTTCCTGGATTCGCTGTCGTGGGCGGGGCTGGCCAAATATTTCGTCGCGATTGTGGGGTTGAAGGTGATCCACGAAGCGTCCCACTCGCTGGCCGCGATGCACTTCAAATGCCGGGTGCGGGCGATCGGGGTGAGTTTCATCGTGTTTTACCCGCGCATTTTCACCGACACCACCGACAGTTGGCGGCTCCCGCTGCGGCAGCGCACCCTGATCGACTGCGCCGGCATCATCGGCGAACTGATCGTCGGCGGCATCGCCGCGCTGCTGTGGTGCTATCTGCCGCCGGGGCCGATGAAGTCGACCATGTTCTATATCTTCGCGGTCAGCTCCCTGAGCACGCTGCTGGTCAACGGCAATCCGCTGATCCGGTACGACGGCTACTACATCCTGTGCGACCTGCTGAACATCGAGAACCTGATGGGGAACTCCGCCGACTGCCTGAAACGGTACTGGCGGTACTATTTCTTCGGCCTCGGCGAAAAGCCGTCGGAGCCGCGGCGCGGCCTGCTGCTGGCATTCGGCATCGCGTCGTTTCTGTACCGGATCGTGCTTTATACCTCGATCATCATGATCGTCTACCACAGCTTCATCAAGGTGGTGGCGGTGATTTTGCTGATCCTCGAGGTTTACACGCTGGCGATTTTCCCGCTTTACCGCGAGATCAAGACGATCCGCACGATGTCGAAACGGGCGGCGGCGCGGGCGAACTGGTGGTGGAGCATCCTGACGGCGGCGATCGTGCTGGTGGTGCTGTTTTTCCCGCTTTCGTGGAACATCACGCTGCCGGGAGAGATCGTGGCGGAAAAGAGCGAGCTGATTTCGATCGAGGAGAGCGGTTTCCTCGCTTCCCCCTGGCCGAAGAACACGGTGCGGCTCAAGGCGGGCGACCTGATCTACCAGCTGGAAAATCCGATGCTGGAATTCAATCGGCAGAAGGTGGTCTGGACCCATGCGTTCGACAACGCGCTGTTTGAATTGCAGCAGCTCGACCGGGAGACTTTCAGCGACAGTCAGGTCACGGAGGAGAAGCTCAAAAGCGACGAACTGGGACTCCGGGAGTTCAGGCGGCGCAAGGGCAACCTGATCCGCCGGGCGCCGGCGGAGGGCAATTTCGTGCCGCGCCGGACGGATATTTCGAAGGGGTTCTTTTTCCCGCCGGGCATGGTGGTCGGCGAACTGGTCTCCGACACCAAGATGGTCTACGCCTATGCGACGGACCAGGAGGTGCGCAAGCTGAGGGTCAATCAGCGTGTGGAAGTCATCTTTCCCGACCGGTACGGCGTTGAGGAAGGGGAGATTCAGGCGATCGCCCAGATTCCGGCCAAGTTGCGGAACTCCCCGCTGCTGCAGAATTTCGGCGGGCCGCTGCCGGTTTACCGCGACGAAAACAGCCTTTCGCCCGAGTACAACTCCGTGATGGCCCTTTACCGGATCGAAGTCAGATTCGACCGCCAGCCGGAGGTGATGCCGGGGCGCACGGTTCGGGTCAAGGTGCTGCACAAGGAAGTGCTGGGCGAGGAACTTTACAATCTGGTGATGTCCGTCTTCCGGCGGGAATTCTGAGTGAAAGGAAAAGTCACGATGCTGAAGTGGGGAATTGCGGGAACCGGACAGATCGCCCGGGCGTTCGCGCTGGCGCTGAACCGGGCGGAGAACTGCCGGGCCTGCGGCGTGGCGGGACGCCGGGCGGAAAAGGCGGCGGCGTTCGCGGCGGAGCACCGGGTGGAGCGCGCCTATTCTTCGGTGGAGCAGATGTGCGCCGATCCCGAAATCGAGGCAGTCTACGTCTGTCCGCCCCATCCTTTCCATGCGGAATGGGCCCGCTGTGCATTGAAGCAGGGCAAGCACGTGCTCTGCGAAAAGCCGATGGCGCTCGGAATGGAGGAAATCCATGAAATGCAGCGGTTGGCCCGGGAACAGGGAGTGCTGCTGCTGGAGGGGTACATGTACCGCTGCCACCCGCAGACCGCGAAGCTGGTGGAGCTGCTCAAGGCGGGCGCGGTCGGCCGGGTGCGATCGGTGGAGGGGGCTTTCAGTTTCCGCTCCGAATTCAATCCGGCAAGCCGGTTGTTCGATCCGGCGCTGGGCGGCGGGGCGATCTGGGACATCGGCGGTTATCCGCTGTCGATGGCCAATCTGGTCGCCGCCGCTTCCTCCGGCAATGCGCCGGTGCGGCCGGAACGGCTGGAGGCGGTCGGCGTATGGGCGGAAAACGGCATCGATCTGCTTTCGACGGCGCTGGTGTGTTATCCGGCCGGAATCGTCGGGCGGCTCACGGTCAGTCTGACCAGCACCGAGGATAACTCCCTGCGGATCTACGGGGAGGGCGGGAAGATCGTCGTGCCCGATCCGTGGGTGTGCGACCGGGTGAATCCGCCGCAGGGCCGAATCCTGCTGACCCGGAGCGGCGAAGCGGCGGAGGTGATCGAAGTGCCGTGCGACCGGACCAGCTTCACGCTGGAGGCGGAGTATTTCGCTTCGCTGGCGGCGCAGGGGAAAACGGATGCCGTTTTCCCGGTGATGTCCGCGGCGGAGACGGTTTTGCAGAATGAACTGCTTCAGGAATGGGAAAGAAAGGCTGCGGGAAAATGAAAAAAATTGCTTTGTTGTTGTGCTGCTGTGCGATGTTTGCGCTGGCCGGCGCGGATGCGCCGGCGCCGTTCCGGTTGTGGCAGGGCGATGCGCCCGGCGCGCGCGGCACTTCCGAGTTCGATATTCCGACATTGACGGCATATCTGCCGGAGGGGGCGAAAGGGCCCGTTCCGGCGGTGCTGATCTGCCCCGGCGGCGGTTACGGCGGCCTGGCCGGACACGAGGGTGCGGATTACGCCCGGTTCCTGAACCGGCACGGCATCGCCGGGTTCGTGCTGCGCTACCGGCTCGGCTCCAAAGGCTACCGGCATCCGGTGATGCTGCAGGACGCCGCCCGGGCGATGCGGACCATCCGCAGCCGGGCGCAGGAGTTCAACGTCGATCCGGCCCGCATCGGTGTGATGGGGTCCTCGGCGGGCGGGCATCTGGCCGCCACGCTGCTGACGAAGTATGACGCGGGCAAGCCCGCTTCCGAAGATCCGGTCGAGCGGGTCAGTTCCCGTCCCGATTTCGGCATCCTGTGCTATGCGGTGGTCACGATGGGGCCCGGCACGCACCGCGGCTCCCGGAACAACCTGCTCGGAGCCAATCCGTCGGCCGAACTGATCGACGCGCTTTCGGCCGAGAAGAATGTGACCGCCGACACACCGCCGTGTTTCATCTGGCACACCGCCGACGACGGCGGGGTGCCGGTCTCCAACAGCATCAACTTCGCGACCGCCCTGAGCAATCACAAGGTGCCGTTTGCGCTGCACGTCTACGGAACCGGCCGTCACGGCCTCGGATTGGGGGACCGGTATCCCTATGACAACGCGCTGCCGTGGACCAGGGAATTGGTGTTGTGGTTGAAAGAGCGCAAGATCCTTCCGTAAGAATCCGGGATTTCGCTCCTCTCGGAGCGACCAAGGCGCTTCGCCCTTGGAACCCGACCGGCAAGGTGCCGGCGCC
>ERZ1034917.998-NODE-998-length-20557-cov-21.368403_pt1 | contig 20557 bp, 16 predicted proteins | sample MGYA00520605_ERZ1034917 | MGnify/ENA primary metagenome ERZ1034917 (study PRJEB33766, sample SAMN09781784) | gut metagenome | biome: gut microbiome | host: Homo sapiens | place: Madagascar | study: EMG produced TPA metagenomics assembly of the PRJNA485056 data... | reverse complement strand
TAGGATTCGGCGTGTACGCTGACCTCTGTTTCCGCATCGACATTTTCCATAAAGTTATCAAAGACTGTCCAGCCGACGAGGTCGTCGTATTCTCTCGGTATTCCTCCGACCGTGAATTCCGCTTCGTTATAGCCTGCGGTTACGGTAACCGCAGAAAACAGCAAAGCCATATATTACATCCCTCCAATCGTCATTTCGGTATTTTGCAGATGATCCTCAAATTCGTCCTCGGTCATCATGGCGTAGTCATCGCCGCTGTTCCAGAAGGAGACGAACAGTTCGCCGTCCATGGTATCAATGGGCTGCTGCTCGAAGCCCTCACAAAGACCGTCTGAGCACTGTCCGGTAAGCCAGTCCCGGAGTGCTTCTGTTTCCTCTGCAGTGAGCGCTTCCTTAAGGCTGCAATCTATCCGTCCGAACAGTCTGCCACCGTGCAATTCCACCGACCATACAGCCGAGGTCAGCTTTTCACTCACGCCGTCATCCTTGTTATAGTAGGTTGCCATATCGTTTTCGTCATTGGCAGTGTAACGCTTCAATGCGTCGCTGATTTCATCTGCGCTGTCGGCAAGGTAGGAATCGCCGACCGTGAACATATCTCCGTCGCCCTCGTCGATGTTCCCGATGAGAGGACAAAAGAATACAGCCTTTACGGGAGCGGCATCCTGCGTCATCTGACGGACGGCGGAAATCACTTCATCCATTGAGTCGTACTGGTCGTAGAGGATGTTCTGTTCGAGTTCCTCTTTGATGTCCTCGCTTGCCGCCCCAATAACAAGCGTCAGCATATTGGCGTCGGCAATGGTGTTTTTCTCATGCAGTGTGAGGAGCAGATGCTGACCGAAGTCACTCTCGCTGAACAGCTTTACGCCGATGTCCTCGTCCTCGTTGTCGGTCAGCGGGATCTGTTTCGGCGGCTGCATAATGCCGATAGACTGTAGCTTTTCATAAATGTCGTAAATGCTGTGAGGCAGTTCGAGAACAAGGGTGTTCTCTTTATTGCGGATAATAGCGGTGATCATATTTACATTCCTCCCATCGTCATAGGCTCGTCCTGATATAAAATGTCAAGCAGGCTTGTGTCGGTGTCGTTGTAGATAAAGCCGTTGCAAACAAATTTGCCGTAAAATTTATCCGAGATATATTCTCCGAATCCCTCATAGTCGAAATAATCTTCCATTTCAAGATCAAGAATATATCTGTCCTCGGTTTCGGTAAAAAATCTTCCCACCTCGGCATAGCTTGTTGCTCCCTCAATGAAAGTAAAGCACCCGATATTCTTTGCCAGCCTTGTAAGCTGCTCGGCGTCCTCGGCTTCGGCATATTCCGCCACCGACCACAGCTTTTTCAGATCCATATCCGCCGTATTAACGGCGGCGGTCAGCCGGTTCAGCTCGTATACGCCTTCCTCGGAGGCAATCTCACGGAATCGCCCGAACCATTCGGGGCTGTCGGTATTGAAGTCCTCCAGCGTAATTTTCACCTCATCCGCTGTTGTGCCGAGCCTTGCAAACGCCTTGTCGATGGCTTCCTCCTCACAGGGAAAATACAGATATTCGGTTTTGCCGCCATACTCGGCCTTGGTAACGCAAAGCACTCCCGGATCATACAAATACGCTGGGAAGGTCTGTCCGTCATATGACCGTTGGAACGGCGTGTTTTCGTCCACGAACAGCATTCCGTGTTCGGTAAATATGCCATTGCCGGACTGTATCAGCTCCCGTCCGAGCTGCGCATATTTCGGGTCATCCTCATCGTGTGCCGGTATGCAGCCGTTGACCGTGAGCAGATACTCTCTGCCGATTTTTCCCATGTCACCGATATCCCGAATCAGCGGATAGCGATTGAGATTAAAACTCAAATTGATGAGGTCGGGCAAGGTATCGAAGCCCTCTAATTTCATCGCCTCGTAGAACTGATATTCCTCATCGCCGAAAAAGCTGTCCATCCGTTTTCCGAGGTAGTTGACTTCATCGAGATTAACGAATCGGTCTTGGAGGCAGCCGAGTTCCTCGGGGAATACGACCTCGGACACATACAGTTCAAGGGGTGTGACATCCTCGGCGCGGATTCTTTCGAGTGCCGCATTCATATCCTTTTCTGTGCAGGGAAAGCGGAGGTCGGTCTGACTGTTGCCGTATTTGATTTTCAGTTTAATCATGGCAAATCTCCTTTACGGCTGCGAGTCCGAATCTGCGGATTGCCATGGCGTTGCAGATTGTTCTGAATATGATAGGCGGTACAAGGTCGGCGTCCGCCAGATCCGACACGGTAAGATGCTTTGTGCCGAGCGTCAAATCCTTTGCCGCACAGTAGAGGGTGTAGGCTCGTTCGGAGCAGTTATTGAGCTTAATATTCTCAAAAAACACACAGCCGTTATTTATATGATGCTTGCAGCAGCTCCACAGCCTTGGGTCGGCAGTGAGCAGATACAGCGCCGAAAGCAATGCGTAATTTGCTTTGGGGATGTTCTTGGCGGCAAGTTCAAATCTTGCCCGATGCTTTTCATTTATATATGTCATGGGGTTTTCCTCGCTTTCTATATATTCGTTGAATCTCTTGCGGAAGGGCGGGCAGCGTATCTGCCTCATGGTGGCTGTCAGTATCTCTGTGGGGGTTGCGGCGGTTGCCGTGATGAATATTTGTGCTTCGGTAAAACGGAAGCCCACACCTCTCGGTGCAAAATTCGGAACGGTCATCATCAGCCGTTCCATGCGTCTGTCATGTGGATTATCTGAAAATATGGTCATTTCTGTTCTCCTTGTGAAATAGAAAAAGCCCTCCGGTTTTTGTGTAACCGAAGGGCGATTGATAGTATTACATATTCTGTTGCGGAGCCGCTGTCTGTTCAAAGGTCGGTGGCTCGATTTCGAGGGACGGGTATCCGTCCGTGAGTTTTTCTTGGAGCCTATCCAGCTGCCGTTCCTGCTCATAGGTCAGCGTTTCGCAGTTGCCTTTGGCAAAGTCCACACAGCGGCAGAGGTTTGCGGTTTCCTGCTCGGAGAACAGTCGGCTTTCGGGGATCAGCCCTGAGCGCACGGCAAAGGACTCCTTAGCATATTCATAGCTCGGAGAATAATCTCCCCAAAACACCGAGTCGCCGTCCGCATTCTGCTTCCATGTGCAGAACATAAAACCGTTCTTTTCGCTGTAGGTCGCCGCCAATACAGTATCTCCGAAGGCGGCGAGCTGTCTGTAATCGGAGACATCGGCGGTTTTCATCTGCGGTGCGTGTTCATACAGTCCGACATATTCCTTAACGGTGAGCAGGTCATTCTGAACCTCGGCTATCTTGCCGAGGTATTCCTCCGAGAGGTAGGGGTTGTCGTTGACGATACAGTTGCCGTTGTACTTCACCCGGCACAGCGGCATCCCATCCGAGGATACCGCAAGCCAACCGTCACCGTCCATTTCGGTTTCAAAGCGGCCGCGCAGCCGCTTGGCTAATTCTTTTTGAAGCATAGTTTTTTCTCCTTTTTTCGGGCAACAAAAAAGGCAGGTAGATTTTTGATTTCTACCTGCCTGTGTTGCCCATATTCTGTTGTGTGAGAGTTCAAGACCTTCTACAAAGGGAAAATGCCCGATTTACATCTACAAAATCGAACACTGAAATTTTGCCGTATAAACGGTGAAAACCCCGATAAAATCGGGGTTTTCACGGGCTACATCTATTTTGTAGCCCTTTTATGGTGTACCCGGCGGGATTCGAACCCACGGTCTTCAGAGTCGGAGTCTGACGCGATATCCAGCTTCGCTACGAGTACATATATTATATATAACATTACAGGGTTAATTATATGTATCGGGAGAGAATTTGTCAACCTGATATTTAGATGCCGTGAAATTCGGGAAAGAGCCGCACGCGCTGAAAGAAAACGCAAAAAGCAGCCGCAAAAGCGCTTTTTGCGGCTGTTTGCAATGACGGATTTATGCGTTTTGCAGCATTTCCAGCAGGGATTCCTTGCTGCGTCCGCCTACGGCGGTATCCGTTACGGTGCCGTTTACCATTATAACTATAAAAGGTATGCTGCGCACCATGAAGCGGCGGGCAAGCTCCGGCTGCTCATCTACATTTACCTTGCATATTTTATAATCGGTGCACTCCCGTGCAAGCTCCTCGATGGTTGGACCCAAAGCGCGGCAGGGCGCGCACCAGGGCGCCCAGAAATCTATAAGCACCGGCTTATCGCTTTTAACGGCTTCGGCATCGAAATTTTCGTTTGTAAGATTGATAAGGGACATGGCGTACCTCCGTTTGCTTTTTATTCCGCCGCAGCTGCGGCGTTATTTTTATTATCGGATATATTATAGCATTTTTTGTCCTGTTCGGGGGGAATTTTTTTGATAAAAAGCGTGTACGAAGTGTAAATTTACAGTTGCTGCGCACGCCGCACAAACAGAACGCTGCCGGTGAGGATATCCTCATAGGTGTAGGCAAGGCTGCGCTTTGTGCCGTCCAGCATGCAGCAGAGGGTGAAGATATTGGGATACGCTCCGGTGAGAAGCCCGGTGTATTCGTGCTCGCGGCGGCGGCCGGTGTTTGCGCGTATGGTTACATTCTGCCCCACGCGCGCCTGAATTTGCAGCCTGATATGAGAAACGGGATCCAAAAAAAGCACCTCCTGACGGTTTAGCGGAGTATATTTTACAGGTATTTTGCCCGTAAAAGGAATTTGTATTCCTGATTTTTACAGTATAAATACCGAAAAACAAGGCAGAATAACAGTGAAATCAACGCGGAGGATAAAAATATGAGCGTTATAAAATGTGAACAGAGAGGCTGTGCGCACAACAGCGATTGCAAATGCGCAAAAAAGCGCGTGGATGTATGTACCGGGGGCAGAGACTGCAAAACGGTGTTCTGCGCTTCTTACAGACCCAGACGCCGGATTGAGGCGGGCGAGCTTGCAAACGAGATCGGAAGCCTGGAGCTGCCCTGCCGTGACAATTGCATCTGCTGCGATGCGGCGGGCTGCGCGCACAACAAGGACGGCGCATGCATGGCGGAGCGTGTAGATATAAGCTGTGCGGATATGACGCCTAAGGGCAAATGCCTGTGCAGATCCTTTGAGCGCGATTTCAAGGGCTGAAAAGCGTTTTGAGGCGTGCTGGCTTCTGAGCGGAGATTAGCAGGAAAACGGCTTTGCAAAAAGCGGGCTGCGTGCTTAAAAACGAAAAATCAGAGAAAAAAGACCCGGAGGCGTTTATCCGAAATTCGGAAAAGAGCGCTGAATGCGGGTCTTTTTTCGTATATATGGTGTATAATGCTGATGTACAGATATTACTGCGGAAAAAGACCTTCGGAATGAAGGCCTTTTTCTGTTGTGCAGGGATGTCGTCACGGACGGGGAGGCGGCGGATTATTTATTGTAGCGGTGCAGCACCGTGCCGTGCCCGAAGGAGAGCACGCGTCGTCCCAGCGGCGTTTTGGAAAGGGAATCGCATACGGCGTTCAGGGCGCGCATGCGGATGCGGTAGCAGCTGCGGCGGGAGCAGCGAAGCTGCTGTGCCGCTTCGTCCACGGAAAGCCCGTGCCGGAAGCGGAGCTTAAGAAAGGTATATTCGCGCCCCGGACGCAGGGAGGCAAGATCCTCTTTCAGGGTGCGCAGCATATATACAAGCGCATGATAGCGGCTGCTGAGACACTCAAGGCGCTGTGCAAGCTCAAGGGCGCTCATATTGAGGCTTTGCGCGCTGCGGGAGCATTCCGCACTGTGGCACACATAGCCGTCCGGGCCGGAGGCGCGAACAAGAGCGCCGTATTCCCGCTGGAGTTTTATAAGGGAATAGTATACCTCGTCCAGGTCGGCAAGCATTTCCTCGGCATTGCGCAGCTCGTCCGGGGTGTAATTGCCCGCGGAGCCTTCCTGCTCGGGGAGAAGGGGAGCTTCCGGGAGGTGCGGTTCGGTCCGGGTGCGGCCAAGGCTGCCTGAGGCGGTGTTGTTTGATTTTATCATAGGTGATCCCCCTTTTATTCTCCGTGTGATGAAGCGGAGATATTTTATAATGTGACAAATTGTCACATATGAAGTCAAAAAAATAAACTGTTCGCCTTACGATTTTATTATATGTGACGAAATGTCAAATGTCAACGCAGTGTGCCATAAAAAACCAATTATTTTTTTCATACATATTGCTGCATAAAAACAAAAGGCGGGTCACAAGTGCGGGCGTGTAATCAGGGCGCGGAGAAAAGGCGAAGCATTTCCGTTTTGCTGTCACACCTAAGCGGAATACGGCGGCGGGTACCGTCATAGGCTTTACCATATTTATATGGAGGGATAATTTATGAGGATACTGTTTATGAGGCGCTCGGGAATAGTGGCGGTGCTGGCATGCCTGATGCTGATAGTGTGCGCGGCGGTGTTTTCCTCCGGCGGCGAGGAGGCGGTGACGGCGGCGGCTCACAAGCCCATATACAGCGTGGACACGGCGGAAAAAAAGGTGGCGGTGAGCTTCGACGCGGCATGGGGGGCCGACAAGACGGACGGAATAATGGACATACTGGATTCCGCCGGGGCGAAGGGAACCTTCTTTCTGGTGGGCTTTTGGGCGGAGAAATACCCCGAGAAGGTGAAAAGCATAGCACAAAGGGGATTTGAAATAGGAAATCATTCGCAGAACCATCCCAAGATGACAAAGCTGACCGCAGAGCAGATGCGCAGCGAGCTGGAGCAGGTGAATGACAAAATAACGGAGCTGACGGGCAGCACACCCACGGTGTTCCGTCCCCCGTTCGGAGATTATAACGATGCCGTTGTGCAGACGGTGCGCGGCATACCCATGCACTGTGTGCAGTGGTCGATAGATTCTCTTGATTGGAAGGGGCTGAGCGCGGATGCGATAGTGGAGCGCACCACAAAAAAGGTGAAGGCGGGGGATATAATACTGTTTCACAACAATTCCGATCATATACTGGAGGCTTTGCCGCGCGTGCTGGCGGCGCTTAAAAAGCAGGGGTTCAGCGTGGTGTCGGTATCGGAGCTGATATATACGGGGGAATATACGGTGGACAATAACGGCGTGCAGCACGGAAACAACTGAAAGCGAACCGTCAAGAAAAGGGCTGCGGGGTAAAAAGGCGGAAAATGCCGGTATGCGCACCGGTCGGAAGCGGTGAAGCACCGTTCGGGCGCAAGTGCGGGGAAAACGGATGAAAATATAATGTGAGTAGGGATGCGGTGTTTGTCAGATTAACATATGCGATGCGGTTCATATGTTAATAATAGGGATAAATTCAGTCCCGCGAGGGCGAAAAAACGGCATAAATCGCGCTGATGTGCGTTAAAATTCACATAGCAAAATCACCAATTATATTGACATTAAGGGGGATATTGAATTATCATAATACCGCTATAATTAAAGGGGGATAATATCCTCCTGAATGTAGCGGGATAAAAGTCGTCCCGAAAAGACGACATATCCGAGTTTTCCCAATTGCTTTTTGCGTATAATGTTTAACGGAGGGGATTCTATGGCTATCGGGAAGAAGATAACAGCGGCAATGCTTGCATTGCTTATGGCTGTGTCGGTTTGCGGCCTGACTGCGTTTGCGGACGGCAGCGACCCGGCAAACCCCGATGCATCCGGAAACGGAGGCAATACAAATCAGGAACAACAGGACAGCGGCACGGAAAGCTCAAAGGACAGGCTGGAATACAGAGCCTACCTGGAGCAGTATGCCTCTGCGGCTAAGCCGGATGCAAGTATATCCGCGCCGGCCTCGGAGCATCTTGTGCTTAACAGCGATTTTACCGTAAGCGAGGATAAGCTGCCCATGGGCAGCTTTGAGGGCGTTGAAGCGGTGGTATCCACCGATGACAGGATTATCGGCTGGAAGGTTACGGTGCCGCAGACGGGGCTTTACAGCTTCCGTTTGCATTACTACACCTTCAAGAGCTTCAAAGTCGAGAGCGGCAGCACGGTTACGGAGTATACCTCCAAGGGCTCTGCCGTTTCGCGTGCGGTATACATTGACGGCAAAATGCCGTTCTATGATGCCCGTCAGGTGCAGTTCACCCGTCGCTGGGTCAATGAGACGCCGGTAAAACGCGACGAAAAGACGGATAACGATCTCCGCCCCTTCCAGATAGAGAAGGAAGCGTGGCAGACGGGCGAGTTCCGCGATTATTTGGGATACTATCCCGAACCGTTCTCGTTCTATCTGACCGCCGGAGAGCATATAATCGCGCTTTCTCCCGTGAGCGAGTGCTTTGCCATATCCTCCCTTGAGATATGCAAGCGGGCCGAGGCTCCCACCTATGAGGAGCTTAAGGCGCTTTACGGACAGAAGGGCTATGCCGCGGTGCCGGACAATGACGACACCTATATAAAGATACAGGCCGAGGATCCCTCCGACAAGAGCGATCCTACCCTTTATGCAATAGCGGACCGCTCCACCCCCACCATGGAGCCCTATCACAACAGTAAGATCCGTCTTAACTCCATAGGCGGCGATAAGTGGCAGGATGTAGGCTCATGGATGGAGTGGGAGATAGATGTAAAGGTTTCCGGGCTTTACAAGATTGCCTTCAAGGCAAAGCAGAATGTGCTGGGCGGCGCAAACGCTCATCGCCGTATGCTTATTGACGGCAGCGAGGTATGTCAGGAGACTCAGGACATCAAATTCCCCTATTCCACAAGTTACAGCGTGCAGCCGGTTCAGAAGGACGGACAGGATATGCTGTTCTATCTGGAGGCGGGCAAGCATGTGCTGCGCATGGAGATAACCCTTGGCGATCTGAGCCGGACTCTCCAGAAGACCGAGAGCAGCCTTACGCAGCTTAACGCCGCATACAGACAGATACTGATGCTTACCGGCGCATCCCCCGATGTCAACCGCGACTATCAGTTTGCCAAGGTGGCGGGAGAGGCGCTTCAGATATTTAAGGAGCAAAACGCCAACCTTAAGCAGATCGAGCAGGAGGTAAAGGACGCCTACAACGGCAAGACCAACGAGCAGTCCAGCGTTCTGCGCAAGCTGATACTTATTCTTGACGAGATCGAGGTGCGCACCGATACGCTTAAGGAGCGCTTCAGCGATCTTAAGGACAACATCGCCGCGTTGGGAACATGGATAAACACCATGCGTCAGCAGCCGCTGCAGATGGACTACATTGTGGTATGCTCCCCCGACCGCGAGCTGCCCAAGGGAGATGCAACCTTCTTCCAGAGCTTTGTTCACGAGATAACCTCCTTTATAGCTTCCTTTATCGAGGATTACGATACCATCGGCTCCGTAACGACGGACGGCGATCAGAAGCCCGTGGATGTATGGGTCGAGACCGGCGCGGGCAACGCGGGCAACCGTGACAACGCCAATGTGCTTAAGCAGATAATAGATTCCCGCTTTACGGTTAAATACAATGTTGCGGTAAACCTTAAGCTGGTGGCTGCCGGCGCGCTGCTGCCGGCGACCCTTGCGGGCAACGGACCGGATGTGTGCCTCTCCAGAGGCTCCAGCGATGCGGTAAACTATGCATTGCGCGGAGCGGTGATAAACCTTAACAGCGATGAGTTTGAAAACCGCGAAGAGGTGTTCAGCCAGTTCCACGAAAGTGCGCTTACGCCTCTGCGCTTCAGAACCGCAGTTTACGGCCTGCCGGAAACTCAGGACTTCCAGATGCTCTATTACAGAACGGACATCATGGAGGAGCTGGGAGTAGACCCCGACACGCAGCTTAACACCTGGGATGATATTTACAAGCTGCTGCCGCTTCTGCAGAACAAGAACATGAACTTCGGTATGCCGGTTCCCGTTCTGGGCGTTGTGGGCGGCACGCTGGGACTGTATGCGACCATGCTTTACCAGCGCGGCGGCGAGCTTTACAAGATGAGCGACGAATATCCCTACGACGGCATCACGGGCAACCTTGATTCCGATGAGGCGCTGGACGCCTTCAAGATGTGGACGAACCTGTTCACGGTGCACAGGCTGCCCAACAGCTATGACTTCTCCAACCGCTTCCGTTCCGGTGAGATTCCGGTGGCTATTGCCGGATACAGCTCCTACAACCTTTTGAGCGTGTTCGCTCCCGAGCTGGACGGACTTTGGGAATTCAAAAAGGTTCCCGGCACCGTTCGGGAGGACGGCACAATCAACTATTCTACGGCGGGTACTGTTACCGCCTGCGTTATGATCTCCACCTGCAAGGACAGACAGAGCGCGTGGAAGTTCATGTCATGGTGGACGGGCACCGAGGCTCAGGCGCTGTTCGGACGCGAGATAGAGAGTTTGCTTGGCAGTGCGGCCCGTTATCAGACGGCAAATGTCGCTGCCGTTGAGCAGCTGCCCTGGGATAAGAAATCCCTTGAAGCCATAAAGGATCAGTGGCAGCATGTTATCGGAATTCCTGAGGTTCCGGGCTCCTATTACATGGGAAGAAACATCGAGTTTGCATGGAAGGAAGTAATCGGAAGCAATTCGGACAGCAACCTTGTGCTTCTTGAGTATTCCAAGCAGATAAACGATGAGATAGCACGCAAGAGAGCCGAGTTCCAGGAGAAGCTGGACAACAAGGATTTGTGGTAAGGAGGCAGAGGATGACAAACGAAATGCAACCCTCACAGTTTGCCCCTAAAAAGCAGAGCTTTTTGGGACATTACATGAAAACCAAGCTGCATGAGGCGTGGAAGAACAGAATACTGTATCTGTTCATGCTGCCCTTTATGCTGGTGTTCATCACTCTGACCGTGCTGCCTGTGGTCACGGCCATATATTACGGATTTACCTATTTTAACATTCTGGAGCAGCCCAAGTTCATATTCTGGGACAACTATACCAGAATGTTTATAGCGGACGACCTGTTCATGACGGCTCTTAAAAACACCATGCTTTTTGCGGTGGTGCTGGGACCGGGCGGATATATACTGTCCCTGTTCTTTGCATGGCTTATAAATGAGCTTACTCCGAAGGTAAGGGCGTTTATGACGCTGATATACTATGCGCCTACCCTTGCAAATGTATATGTTGTATGGAAGCTGATATTCTCCTCAGACACATACGGCTACCTGAACGGTAACCTTATAAAGCTGGGGCTTATAACATCGAATATTCGATGGCTTGAGGATGTCAATTATATAGTGCCCTGCGTTATGATAGTGCTGCTGTGGTCGTCGCTGGGAGTATCGTTCCTGACCTTTATAGCAGGTCTTCAGAATGTGGACAAGACGCTTTATGAGGCGGCGGCGCTGGACGGCGTAAAGAACCGCTGGCAGGAGCTGTGGTATGTTACTCTGCCCTATATGCGGCCGCAGATGGTATTCAGTGCCATTATGAGCATAACAGGAGCGTTTTCGGTGGGCGATCAGATAACCGCGCTGTGCGGTTATCCTACGCAGGATTATATTGCGCATACGCTTATACTGCACATACAGGATTACGGCGGAAGCCGAATGGAGATGGGCTATGCCTGCGCATTGGCAACGGTGCTGTTCTTCCTTATGATAGTGTGCAACAAGCTGGCGCAGAAGCTTATAAGCAAGGTGGGTGATTAAGATGGCGCGGATAAAAAGAAGAAAAGTCAACCGTTCTGTCGGCGGCGATATACTCACCGTGCTGTTCCTTGTGCTTATAGGCGCATTCATGGTTTTGCCGATGCTCTTTGCAATCGGCAGCTCCTTCAAGCCCACGGACGAGCTGTACCGCTTCCCTCCGACGATATTCCCCAATAACTGGACAACAAAGAACTACTCCGATCTGTTCGTGCTTATGAACACCTCGTGGGTACCCTTTACCAGATATTTCTTCAATACCATATTCATAACCTTTGCCGGAACCTTCGGACAGATCGTGTGCTGCTCGCTGTGCGCATTTGCACTGGCGCTGCACCGCTTCCCCGGAAACAAGTTCTTTACAAAGATGATAGAGCTTGCGCTTATGTTCAACGGCACCGTGCTGTGGATTCCGTCCTACATGATAATGTCGGGGCTGGGCTTTGTGGACAGCCAGTGGGCGCTGATTGTGCCGGTATTTGCTTCGGCGCTGGGTCTGCATCTTATCCGCAGCTTCATGTTGCAGATACCGATGGCGGTGGTGGAGGCGGCGCGTGTGGACGGCGCAAGCCACCTGAGGGTATTCTGGTCCATAGTAATGCCCAACATAAAGAGCGCATGGCTGACGCTTATGATATTTGCGGTGCAGGGCTTGTGGAACACCGGCGCTTCGATATATATACAGTCGGAGAGCCTCAAGACGCTGTCCTATGCGCTTCAGCAGATAACCTCGGCGGGTATTGCCCGTGCCGGCGTAGGCAACGCGGTTACCGTGGTAATGATGTCGGTGCCGATAATCATGTTTGTGGTTTCGCAGAGCAACATCATTGAGACCATGGCTACCTCGGGTATGAAGGATTAAGGAGGTAAGCAGACGAAATGAAAAGAAAGCTGACAGTCTTTATAACAGTCCTGCTTATGGGACTCCTGTGTGCGGTTACGGCTTTTGCCGCGCCGTATCAGAACTACAACTATTACAAAGGCCTTGTCTCCACGGAGCCGCAGGCATATGTTCCCTACAAGGTGATCGATGCCGTTTCCATGGGAGTGCAGACGAACATGGACGATGGCTTCAAGAACCCGGAGGATATGGATACCTCCGCCGTGAACGGGGATATGGCCATTGCGGATACCGGAAACAGCCGCGTGGTTATAATCGATAAGAGCTATAAGCTCAAGCAGTACATTTCCAATAAAACCGTGCAGACCGTGCAGGAGCCGGTGCTGGATGAAGAGGGCAATCCCGTTCTTGATGAAAACGGCCAGCCCACATATACCGAAACAACGGTGGAAATATCGGGCTTTGAGTTTAACGGAAAGAATTACACGCTTTCCTCCCCCTCCGGCGTAACCTTTGCAAAGGACGGCTCGCTGTATATATGCGATACCGGCAATGCAAGAATAATACGCTTTGAGGCCGATGAAAACGGGCAGTATGTCTGCGTGCGCATTTTTGAAAAGCCTGCGGGGCTGGATGAGCTGCTGGCTTCGGACGATAACTCCGGCAGCATAAGCGCCGATACGACCGCCGCTCCCGAAGAGGACGACGGCTCCGACGATTCCGAGGGCGGCGGTACGGGCGAAAACAAGGACAATGACAGCCAGTACAAGCCGCTTAAAGTGGCCATTGCCGACGGCGGCAATATGTATGTTGTGTCAAAGGGTAACCATAAAGGACTCATAGAGCTCAGCTCCGACGGCTCCTTTACCAAGTTTACCGGCGCCACAAAGGTTAAGCAGACCCTGTCCAACCTGCTGCGCAGAATACTCAGCGACGCGCAGAAGGAGGGACTCACGCTGAACCTGTCCACGGAGTACAGCAATGTTACCCTGGACGGAGACGGCATGATATTCGGAACCATAAACGCTTTGGAAGCACAGGATCTGTGGAATCACTTCATCAGCGGCAGCGAGCTGGGTGCGCCGATAAAGCGTATTGCGCCTACCGGCTCGGATATTCTTAAGCGCAACGATGATTATCCGCCGTCCGGAGATGCAAGCTACAGCGCTCTGGAGCGCAAGCAGTTCTCCTCCATGGTGGATATTGCCGTGGCGAGCGACGGAATATACAGCGCGCTTGATAACAACAAGGGAAGAATCTTCACTTATAATAACGAAGGCGAGCTGCTGTTCATCTTCGGAGCCAAGGGCAGCAGCGAGGGCGCGTTTACCACTCCGGTGGCCATCAACCTTCTGCCCTTTGCGGCCGTCGAGGACGGCATAGTGACGGCGGACGACCCGGAGGCGGAAACCTATAAGCAGATGATAATGGCGGTGCTGGATTCCACAACGGCACAGATAACCCTTTTCAAGCCCACGGAATACGGAAAGCTTATCCGCAGCGCCACTATGTGTCAGCAGAACAGACAGTATGACGAGGCTGTGGAAAAGTGGAACAAGGTGCTGGATCAGGCATCGAATTCCCGTCTTGCCTATAAGGGAATAGGCCGTATACAGTATGTACGCGGTCAGTACGAAGAGGCGTGCAAGAGCTTTGAGCGTGCTTATGACCAGAGCGAGTACGGCACTGCCTATGCCAAGCTGCGCAATGAGCGCATGGAAACCGCAATGCCGTGGGTAATGACGGCGCTTGTGGTGCTGGTGGTGTTCTTCCTGGGCAAGGCGCTGTTCAATAAGATCAGACGCTTTATCAAGACGGGAGGTAAGAGCAATGGCTAAGGTGCAGGCTGCGCTTTCGCAGTATTTCAAGGATTTTAAGTATGTATTCTACTGCATGCTGCATCCGTTCAAGGGCTTTTGGGAGCTTAAGCACGATAAAAAGGCGCGCACGGCCGTTTCGGTAACGATGTATATATTGCTGGTGCTGTCTCAGCTTATAAGCAAGCAGTTTACGGCATACAGCTTCAACGAGCTCAGGCTCATACCGGAGGCCATAAATATTTTCTCGGATATCGTGGTTTTCGCGCTGGCGATATTCCTGTGGTGCTATTCCAACTGGGGTATTACAACGCTGTTCAACGGCGAAGGCAGCGTCAAGGATGTTTTCCACTATACGGCATACTCGCTTATGCCCTATGTGCTCTTTACACTGGGGCTTACGGTGCTTTCCCAGATAATGACCGTGGATGAGTCTTCGATTTATACCTTCCTGACCTTCCTCGGAACATTCTGGTCGGCGATGCTGGTTTATTGCGGAACCATGACTACGCATCAGTACGGAGCGATGGGTACGATATTTGCCATTATCGTGATACTTTTCGGTATGCTGCTGATACTGTTCATAGGTATGCTGTTCTTCTTCCTGCTGCAACAGATATTCGGTATTATCTATACCATATATCGTGAGCTTACCATGCGTTATTGACAGGAGGTAGCAAAATAATGGTTAAAAAGATCACGGGCGTTATCCTTGTGCTGATGCTGATGCTTGGCGTGCTTTGCGGCTGCGTTCAGCAGGCAGACTCGGCTTGGGCGATCCCGGAGGACAAATACACCGGCTTGGAGGAATTCAGGCTGGATGAGAGCAAGGCTTATTCGCGCGATATGGGCAACGGAGAAACCGTTGACTATGCATTGGCGCAGGAAACCGCCAAATATGCTCTGTATATCAATAAGGACCGGCTGGACATTGCCTTTATGGACAAGACCAGCGGCGAGGTATGGTTCTCAAACCCCACCGATGCCGTTATAAAGGCCAGCGGCAAGAGCTATGAGATGATGAGCCAGCTTCAGCTTTCCATCGTCAACAAGAGCGACAGCAGCGTAAGCAACATGGACAGCTATACAAACTCCATAAGCAAGGTAAAGCTTGCCCAGGAGCAGGGCTTTAAGATCAATCCGTTCTATCTTACCTATAACGATCAGGGCGGACTGCGCGTAAAGTATGTAATGGGTGACTTCGTTGCGGATTATGTTATGCCTGCGGTAATGCCGGAGGAGGTATACAACGAGCTGTGCGCCATTGCAAACGATATTTACAGAAACATAATCTTCCCTGTGGATAAGAGCGGCGATGCCGAACAGATAGCTGCGGCAAAGGAAAAATGGGGTGCGCTTTATCAGATTAACAAAATGGTGGTTCAGAGCTATTTTGAAACGATAGATAAAGCGACTTTTGATGCGGCGGACAGTGATACCAAGGAAAAATTCACCGCAAATGTCCCCGGCATTGTAAACCTTGAGGAGGGCAAAACGGTAGCCTGCATGAAGCAGCGCTTCAGCCCCCTTGCCGGTAACGGCATGCAGGCGCTGTTTGATCTGTGGTTTAACGGCGGCGAAAAATACGGTTATACTCTGCCCAATGACGATAACGGTCAGCCGATAAAGCCGGGTAAGGAACGCTATACCGATTATGAATCCGCATCGCTCCTGCGCGAGGCATGGGACGCGGAGTACGAGGTAAAGGAGGCCAGCGGCGACCTGTTCATGATCCCGGTGGACTACATTATCCAGGACGACGGGCTTAAGGTTCAGATTAAGCAGGAGGAGGTTTGCTATAACGAAAGCAAATATGCCATCAGCGGTCTGAGCGTAATGAAATATTTCGGCTCTGCCGACAACACCGAAACAGGCTATATGCTGGTTCCGGACGGCAGCGGTGCCATAATCAACTTCAATAACGGCAAGATTGCGGTTACAAGCGAGCTTAAGGTTCAGATATACGGCCTTGACCGCGGCAAGAATTACAGCACCAAGCCGGAATATTCCGAGCAGGGCTATCTCCCGGTGTGGGGCATAAAGAAGCAGAGCAGTTCGCTGTTTGCAATAATTGAGTCCGGTGAATCGGCGGCAACTATCATAAGCGATATACCGCGCGGCTCAAAAAACAGCGTAAACTATACCAATGCTTCCTTCAGGCTTTGCGAGTTTGACGAGATGACCCTTTTCGGCAACAGCAAGAAGCTGCTGACCTATCAGGAAAAGAGATTTTCCGGCGATATCGCCATTAAGTATCAGATAATGAACGGCGATGTCAACTATTCCGATATGGCGGCAAATTACCGGTCATACCTTATAAACAAAGGAATGCTGAATTCCGAAAAGCTGGATGCAAAGGATATAAATTTCAACCTTGAGCTCTTCGGCGCAATGTCGGATACCAGCGCCGTTATGGGTATTCAGTACGACTACCTGAATTCCCTTACCACCTATGAGGAAGCGCAAAAAATACTTGAAGAGCTGGGCACCTCTGGGGTAAAGGGTATTAACCTTCGCTATCGCGGCTGGTCCAATAACGGACTTATGAACCAGGCATACGGCGCCGTGAGCCCGCTGCGCGAGCTGGGCGGCTGGAACGGCTACCGCAAGCTTGAGGAGTATGCTCAGGCAAACGGCGTAAAGCTGTACCCGGAATGTGAGATCGTAAAGGTATATACCGACAAGCTCTTTGACAACTACATGCAGTATCTGGACGCATCCCGTATGCTGTCCCGCTCCAATGCGGTATATTATCAGTACGATCAGATGCAGAGCAGCGCTTATGTGCATCAGGCGTTTATAACCCGTCCGCAGAAGGTGGATTCCATGGCGGACAGCCTTATAAAGGACCTTGCAAAGAATAATATCAGCAGCATTTCTCTGGGCAGCATCGGTGAGATGCTTACGGCCGATTACCATGTGGGCGCCACCTACGACCGTGATATGGTGCAGAAGGTGTACGCTCAGGTGTACAAAAAGTTTGCCGATGCCGGTATAAGCATTGCCTCCGTTGGCGGCAACGCATATGCCCTTGCGGGTACGGATGTTCTGTTCGAGCTGCCCAACCAAAGCTCCGAATACTATGTGACCGACGCTGCGGTGCCGTTCTATCAGATGGTGCTGCACGGCTATGTGCAGTATTCCGGCGAGGCTGCCAACCAGTCCGGCGACCCGGAGAGAACGCTGCTCAAGGCGGTGGAATACGGCGCAGGCCTGTCCTACCGCTGGATGTATGCCTCCAACCGCGATATAAACAACATATACTTTGAGGATCTTTATTCCGCAAACTATTCCTCATGGATCAACGATGCCGCTGCCTTCTACAAGCGCTATAACGAAGAGCTTGGACACACTGCGTCGCTGACCATTGCTGAGCATAAGAACATAACCAAGACGCTCAGCTGCACAAGATACAGTGACGGCACCGTTGTGTACGTCAACTATGATGAGGTTTCCGCAGAAGTGGACGGTCACAGAGTGCCGGCTATGGACTACCTCGTGGTTAAGGGGGTATGATAAATGTACAAACCGCGTAAGAAAGGTTTGGATCTGATGACCAAGCGCTCGCTGGCCGGGTGGCTGTTCGTGCTGCCCTTCCTGCTTGGCTTCCTGTTCTTCATTGCTTCCCCGATGTATACGGCGTTTATGATGAGTATACATTCGCAGGGAATAGTGGAATGCACCGAGCTGACTCCTGAATATGAATTGGTGGATCCCGCATCCTCCACCCGCAGCTATTATGTGCGCGTAGTGGACGGCGACAAAAACCCCGTTTTGAAAAACGGCGAATACCAATATGTTGAGGAGGGCGGAGAGCGCAAGGTAGTTACACAGGCGGAGTTTTATGTGCTTAAGCTCAACAATGCCGGTGAAAAGACCTATGATGCAAACGGCAATGTTCTCTATGAGATGGTGACCGGTGACGATGGAAAACCGACGAAGAAAGTTGTTAACTCCATTTCGACGGTGAACACACTCACATATGTGGGCCTTGAGAACTACAAGAAGATAGCCACCACCAACCTCGGCTTTATAAACAGCATAAGCAGCACGCTGCCCAAGCTTGTATACATTCCGGCAATACTGATATTCAGCTTTATGATAGCCAACCTGCTCAATGCAAAATTCCGCGGCAGGACGGTTGCGCGAGTGATATTCTTCATGCCGGTGGTTACGGCAAGCGGCGTTGCGGCAAAGATCAAGGAAGGAAGCTGGGAGGTTGCCCGTGTAGGCTCCTCCGTAAGCGGAGCCCTCAGCAATACCGACTTTGATATAACGACCTCTATCAAAAACATTCTTTCGGATATGCCGTTTATGACCCCGTTTGTTGACCTTATAACAACGGCGTTTGACCAGCTTTCCAATATAGTGCTGATGTCGGGAATTCAGATACTGATATTCCTTGCGGCGCTTCAGACCATTTCTCCGTCGCTGTTTGAGGCCTCCGATATGGAGGGCGCAAGCAAGTGGGAGGCCTTCTGGAAGATAACCTTCCCGATGGTATCGCCCATGATACTGGTGGCTACGATGTACACGATGATCGATGTGCTCACCGGCTCCGGCAACCCGATGATATCCTATCTGTTCGGCACGGTGGGCAGCACCTCGCTGTCGCTGTCCGACCGTATGACGATGGGCTGGCTGTACTTCATATGCGCGGCGCTGCTTATAGTGATCGTATCCGCTATCATCTCACGCTTTGTATACAATGAGAATGATGTTACTACCAAGAAAAAGGGCAGGAGGTGATAGATAATGGCAATATCCCTGAAAAAGCAGAAGGCAGTAAAGCAGGTAAACCGGGTGGGCGCTGCCGAGGTGGATCAGTACCGTGCGGAAAAGCTGCACGGCTGGGCAGCCGTAAAGGCCTTCTTCAAATCCAAAAAGACCCGCAGCTTCCTGTGGGGCATTATCAGAACCGTGCTTCTTGTCGGACTTTGCTGGCTGATTCTGTATCCGATGCTGGTGCAGTTCTCAGCATCGCTTAAAACGGCGGAGGATATATACGATCCCACTGTTATATTCATTCCGCGTCATGTGACTCTGGCCAACTATACGGCCATGTGGAAGTATATCGATTATCCCACGCTGTTTCTGGGCTCCGTGGCTTCGTCTCTGGGTTTGGGCTTGTTGCAGATGGCGTCCTGTACGCTGGTGGCCTATGGCCTTGCCCGCTTCAAGTTTAAGGGCAACGGAGTGGTGTTCTTCCTGGTTATAGCAACGCTTATAGTGCCCATTCAGCTTATAGCGGACACCATGAAGCTGCGCTTTGCCAACTTCAACCCGCTTACAATGTTCTCGATAGGACCGGAGCTGTTTGATACAAAATCGGGCAGCGGAATAAAGCTTACGGGCTGGCCGGTTATGATCATTATGAGCGCAACCTGCGTTATGTTCAAAAACGGACTGTTTATCTTCCTTTTGAGACAGTATTTCCGCGGGCAGCCCAAGGAGCTGGAGGAGGCTGCGTACATTGACGGCGCGGGCACCTTCCGTACCTTCTGGCAGATCATGATGCCCAGTGCACTGCCCATTATGGTTACGGTGTTCCTGTTTGCCTTTGTATGGCAGTACAACGACAACACCTATCTTGCGCTTATTTATCCGCAGGCAAAGGTGCTGTCCATGAAGATTACAACCGCAGCCAGCGCATATGTAAACAGGCTGTCCAATATGACGGGCGGAAACAATGCCGTTATGGATTCCTACAACGGCGCATTGGTTATCCTGCACATTCTGCCTCTGCTGCTGCTGTATATCTGCTGCCAGAAGTTCTTTGTGCAGTCCATCGAGCGTTCCGGTATGGTAGGATAAAAACAGATTGCAATTATTTGCGGGCGTCGCTTCGGCGGCGCCTGCTTTTGTATGTATTGCAATACGGCAAAAAGCGCAGCAGCCGCTTTGCAAAATAGCAACATTTTAAAGCAAAAAATATAAAACTATCGCAAAAAACTGCAAACAAGTGATATAATCTATATAGAATGTCGGTAAAAGCAATGCCGGATAGGTATAGGCACATAAACTGGGCGGAGGATAGCAGCACGGATGGACAAGGCAGATCGCAGAAGAGAAGCACTTTATGACGAAACGGATATCGGTGAAATTACGGTGCGTCGCAGCCGGAAAAGCATAAAAGCCGAGGGTGCGGCATGCGTGCAGGAGACTGCTGCGGAGCAGACGGCGGCAAAAGAGCCTGCGAAGCAGAATCAGGACGAAACCGTCGGCTTCAGCATAAGGCGGGCGGATACAAAACGCCGGGAAAATGCCAAGGAGCAAAAAACAGAGGTTTTTGAAAGCAGCGCACAAGGGGAGCAGTTTGATATTGAACAACAACAGGCGGCTATTGAACAGCAACAGGCGGCTATTGAACAGCAACAGGCGGCTATTGAACAGCAACAGGCGGCTA
>ERZ1034917.997-NODE-997-length-20561-cov-33.156393_pt1 | contig 20561 bp, 24 predicted proteins | sample MGYA00520605_ERZ1034917 | MGnify/ENA primary metagenome ERZ1034917 (study PRJEB33766, sample SAMN09781784) | gut metagenome | biome: gut microbiome | host: Homo sapiens | place: Madagascar | study: EMG produced TPA metagenomics assembly of the PRJNA485056 data... | reverse complement strand
CTTGCTGCGCTTTTTATTTTGCCAGAAAGGAGGAACGCATGGCTGAGTATCAGATAGTTGTTGGCGGCTTTTTGAATGAGCCGCTGACCGGACGCAGACCGATTGAAACGCCGGAGACGGAAATCAATCGGGCAAACGTGCTGAAAGTAGTCATGGGCAAGGCAGAGCCTATTCATCTACTGAACAAGAACGAGATTCGCTTTCTGCACAACTACTACTTGGGTAGCCAGCCTGTCCTCCACCGCACGAAGGAGTACCACGCTGAAATCACCAATCGCATTGTAGAGAACCACGCCAACGAGTGCGTGGGCTTCTACACAGGGTACATGAGCGGCACTCCCTGCTCTTATGTGCGGTCTGAAACGGCAACTGGTGACGGTGAGGAAATTGCCCGCCTGTCCAATGCCTTGCAGTATGAGGGCAAGGATGCGCTTGATCGGCGGCTCTGGCAGTGGATGCTGGAGTGCGGACAAGGATACCGCATTGTTCTTCCTGACAAGGGGTACAACGGCAACTACCCGGACGAAACACCCCTGCTGGTGGATGTTCCAGACCCGGATATGGCGTATGTGATTTACAACTCCGGCATCGGACACAAAGCCATTGCCAACGTGCTGCACATCCCACGCAATTATCAGAATGACCTGAACGACCTGATTTGCGTGTATACGCCAAACCAGTATTTTGAAATCGACAACGGCAAGGTTACAAAGTCTGAGAATCACTCTCTCGGAATGCTGCCGATGGTCGAATACAAGCTGAACCCGGAGCGGATGGGTCTGTTTGAGCCAGCTATCCCTGTGTTGGATGCCATCAACGACCTTGAAAGCAACCGTTTGGATGGCGTAGCACAGTTCATCCAGTCCATCATGGTGTTTACCAACTGTCTTGTGGACGAGGATGCACTGAACAAGGTTAAGGAATTGGGCGCAATGTGCCTGAAATCCACCACTGGCCTGCCCGCTTCAGTCTCGCAGATTGCAAACGAGCTTGACCAGCAGCAGAGCCAGACCTTGCTTGATTCCATGTTGAACGTGTACCGCAGTCTGACCGCTATGCCTAGTGCTACTGGCAGCGAGAACGCAACGTCCGACAACGTGGGCGCAGTTATCGTCCGCAACGGCTGGAATCACACCGAAGCGAGGGCGCAGCAGTACGAGAATATGTTCAAGTATGCTGAGCGCCAAAGCTTGTCTGTGATGCTAAAAATCCTGCGTGATACGGCTGGCTCTAAGCTGATGGCAAGCGACATCAATATCAAACTGCCCCGCCGCCAGTACGACAACCAGCAGAGCAAAGTTCAGATTTTTGCACAGATGATTCAGCAGCCGATTGACCCGCAGTTGGCGTTCACTACGCCCGGTCTGTTCCCTGACCCGCAGGCTGCTTACGAAATGAGCAAGCCTTTCCTGATTGCCGCTGGCAAGCTGGGCGAGGACGGGAAAGCACCAAAGCCACAGGAACAGCCTAAACAGGATGCTACCGGCACAAATGTCGGGAACATAGAACGGTCTGACGATTTTGTTGACGCTAACAAAATCGGAACGAATTGAACTTTTTGGGCTTGAAAAGTTGAACTCATTAACAGAAATACCCTGTTTTCGTTAATGAGTACGAAATGAGTTCAATGTTTTTGCCAAATTCAATCGAAATCAATCCGCACAAGCGGGCTGATATATTCCGGCAGGGAAGCCGGGATACAAATTTCGCAGCGTTGCAGGGAAGCAACGGTAAAAAAACGCAGGAGGAAATTAACGATATGAAACTCAATGTGTTGCTTGGTGATGCCTACAAAGAGGGCATGACCGCCGATGAAATCATTTCTGCGCTTGAAAAGGTTGCAGACCCTAACGCAGAGATTGAGAAGCTGCGCAACGCCGTGACGAAAGCCAATGGCGAAGCTGCCGAGTACAAGAAGCAGCTTAAGGCAAAGCGTACCGATGACGAGAACGCCGCGCAGGAACAGGCTGACAAGCTGGCAGAAATGCAGAAGCAGATTGAAGCCTTGACCGCCGACAAAGAGAACCTTGTCAAGGAAAAGACCCTTGCATCTTACCGTGAGAAGTTTGTTGCACAGGGTTATGACGCTGAACTTGCCAACAAAGCTGCGTCTGCACTGGCTGACGGTGACATGGACAAGGTGTTTAAGTTCCAGTCGGAGTTTATGACTGCTCACGACACCGCATACAAGGCTTCCCTGCTGAAGGATATGCCCACACCTCCGGGTGCGGATGGCAATGGTGACGGCGCAGATAGCGCAGGTGTTTCCTTTGCTAAACGCTTTGCGAAGGAGCGCGCAGACGCAAACAAGGCATCGAGTGACGCAATGACTGCTTTCCATTAAGGAGGAAAACATGAAGTACACCAATACTCCGGTATCGGCTCCTGAAAGCACTATTCTGGCTGCTGATACCTACGTTGCCATTCCCTTTACCGTCAAGGAGACCAATGCTGTTCCGGCTGGCTATCCTATGGCAAAGACTGGCCTGAAAGCTGCTGCCACCACTGGCACCAGCGCTACCGATGCGGCTACCGATGCCATTGGCATTCTGCTGCACCCCGTTGACCCTTCCGTCAACCCCAATGGCGCACTGCTGATTCAGGGCGTTATTGATGTGGACAAGGCAAAGCTGTCTGGCTTTACCTATTCTGCAAACGATATTGCCGCTCTGAAAAAGGCTGTTCCCGCCGTTTTCTGCCGTACCGATGTTGGCGCAAAGAGCGAGTAAGGAGGACTAAATTATGGCACTGAATCTGAATGAAATCTTCTCCCCTGCTGCGATTGCCGCCTACTGGACGAATGACCCGACCAATGCGCAGCCCTATGCTTCTGATGCTCTGTTCCCTGCCCGCAAGAAGGTCAGCATGGAACTGAAGTGGCTGCGTGGTCACAAGGGCGTTGGCGTTTCGCTGAAGCCTAGCGTGTTCGACGCTAAGGCTACATTCCGTACTCGTCAGGGCATTAAGATGACCGAGACCAGTATGCCGTTTTTCCGTGAGGGCACTCACATTGACGAGGAAGACCGCCGCAAGATTATCTCTGTTCTGGCTACCAATCAGGAGTTTGCGGCAGACGTTATCAATCGTGTCTACGATGATACCGCACAGCTTATTACCGGTGCTCGCATTGTGCCTGAGCGAATGGTGTGGCAACTTCTGGCTCCTAAGACTGGCAAGCCCGGCATCTCCATCGAATCCAACGGCGTGAGTTACGTCTACGATTACGATCCTGACGGCACTTGGCAGCAGTCCAATTACAAGGCTCTGGCTACCAAGGAGAAGTGGGATGCGCCTACCACTGCAACCCCCATCGCCACGATGACCACTGCCGCAAACACCGTGCTGGCAAACACTGGTGAGATTATCACCGATGCCTACATGAACACCAACACTTTCCACAAGATGATTGCTGCGGATGAAATCAAGAACCGGTTCCTGACGGTTATGAAGACCGCCACCGCTGTGCTGGTTGATTCCGAAGCACGTTCTGTTATCGAAAGTGCATCCGGCATCCGCATTCACCTGTATGACAAGATGTTCAAGCCGGAAGAGACCGCTGCTGCCGAGAAGTATTTGCCTGATGGCTATGTTGTGCTGGCTCCTTCTGGTTCTCTGGGCAATATGTACTATGTTGCCACCCCTGAAGAAGCCGACCTGATGGCTGGCATCTCCAACGCACAGGTTTCCGTTGTGAACACTGGCGTTGCTGTTACCACCGAGCAGACCGTGCATCCTGTCAACACCAACATCTACGTCTCCGAAATCGTCCTGCCGTCCTTTGAGCGCATGGACGCTGTGTACTGCATCAAGGCTTACTAAGGCGAAAGGAGGAAAGCGGCATGGGAGACCAGTATTCCGAAGCGGCAGTTAAGCTGGGGCAGTACATCGCCCCTGCACTTGACCGTGAAATCACGGACGAGGACTACCCACTCTTCGACCTGCTGCTTGATTTCGCCAAAGACAAGATATTTGCGCAGGGCTACCCTTTCGGCAGCAGACCGGACGAGTTGCCCTTGCAGTATCAGTCGTTGCAGATACGCATTGCAGCAGAACTGTACAACCACATCGGCGCAAACGGACAGACGAGTTATACCAACAACGGCATTACTCGTGTGTGGGAAAGTTCCGATGTTGCGCAGTCCCTGCTGAATGAAGTGGTTCCGAGAGTAGGTGTTATCGGCTGATGTTCAATGGAAGCCCGCTGGATAAGCGCCCGCTGTGGTATTCAAACCCTGTTGGCGAGGAAACGCCTGTTGTGGACGAGTGGGGAAACGAGACTGGCGAATCCGCATACGAATCGTGGAGCGACCCCGCAAAGCTGATGTTAAACGTCAGCCCGCCTACCGGCGCTGCGGAAGCAAACCCTTTTGGAGCGTTCACGGATTACAGCTACGTTGTCAGTTCGTCCAGCAAGAAGCACAACACACCGCTTTATGAAGGCACGCACGTCTGGTTTCAGACGGACGTTTCAAAGCCCTTCAATTATATCGTGGTCAAGGTCGCAGAGCATATCACGGATACGTTGTATGCGCTGAAAGAGGTGGCTGCAAGTGAAAATTAAAGTGAGGTTGAGCGATGCTGGACTTCGTGATGCGGAACGTCAGATACAGGAGTACAAGGCCACCCTGAACAAGAAAGCTAGAGCACTTGCTTTTCGCCTTTCTTGGTTGGGGCTTGAAGTCGCAAAGGTGCGTTTTGAGAACGCCGAATACGCTGGCTCTAACGATGTGAAGTGCCATATCAACCAAAAAGACAAGACTTGCACCATCGTTGCTGAGGGCAAATCGGTTGCTTTTATCGAGTTTGGTACTGGCGCACATCACAACGGATATGGCGGCGATCTGCCGCCCGGTGTTGGTGCGCATGGCTCCTACGGTAAAGGGCAAGGTGCAAACCGCAGATGGTACTACTACGGCGAATCTGGCAATGCTGGTACGCCTGTCAAACAGGTGGATGGAAAAGGCCAGTTGAATTACACCGATGGCAACGAACCAGCTATGGCTATGTGGGGAGCTGTTGAGGAAATGGCTTCTCAAGTCGAAGCAACGTGGAGGGAGGTTTGGAATAGTTGATTGATTATTTCAATTCTATCTTCACGACTGTTGCTAAGGAATTGCGAAAGCAAGTGCCCGGCATTTTCGTTACTGGTGAAATCAATGACAGCAACGTCAAGAAGTTTCCGTGTGTTCAGATAGAGGAAAACAGCAATCTTCCTGTACACATCGATTCTGCTGGCCACAGCAAGTACGCTGCCGTTTCCCTGCGTGTGCGGGTCTACTCCAATAAGGACACCGGGCGCATTGCAGAAGCACGCTCCATCGTTGGCATCGTGGATTCTGTTCTTGAACCGCTTAAATTTTATCGCAAATCGTTTGCCCCGTTGAATGGGCTGTATAACAATTCCGTCTATCGGATTGATTGCAGCTATGGGGCAACAATCGGAGAGGACGGAATGATTTACCGAAACTAAGGAGGTAAACATTCTATGAGTACTGCTATCTCCGGTCTGAATACCACCCTGTATTGTGGCGACAGCGCAACCGCTCTGACAAAGCTGTGCGACATTAAGGATGTGCCCGACCTGATCTCCGAGCCTAACCTTCTGGATGCCACCACTCTGTCTGACCCTATGCAGGTCAACATTTTCGGCATTATCCAGAGTGACACTAAGTCCTTTACTGCCAACTACAACAAGACTGACTACAAGAAGGTCAAGGAAGCTGGCTACGATGAAACTTCCGAGAGCAACGCCGTGAAGTACTACGCCCTGAAGATGCAGGACGGCTCCGGCTTCACTTGGCAGGGTATGCATCAGGTTGGTCTGTCCGGCTTTGGCGTGGACGAGGTTGTGGAAATGACCATCAACTGCATCTTCACCAAGAAGCCTGAGTTCAGCGAAACTCTGACTGTTAACGGCGGCTAAACCGCAAAAATCGAATCAATCAAACCGGGCAGAACTGAACAACGGATTTGGTTCTGCCCCTATTTATAAAGGAGAGCATTTATTATGGCTGCTAAGGTTATCAACTTTCATTCCCCCGATGGCAAGAACACTTACGAGCTGACCTTTACCCGTGACAGCGTGGAAGCCACCGAGCGTGCAGGTTTTCAGATTGGCCAGTACACTCAGATGACCAATCTGCTGTCCAACTCCCGTGCCCTGTTCTACGGTGCTTTCATCGCACGTAACAAGGGTATCAAGCGCAAGGTCGTTGACGAGATGTTCCAGCACATCGAGGATAAGGAAGAGCTGATGGGCGTTCTGCTCGAGATGTTTATGGACGCTTCCAAGTCTCTGCTGGCAACTGACACTGAGGACAAGACCGCAAAAAACGCAACGTGGGAGATTGTGTAACCGCACAATCTCAGGAAGCAGACGGAGAGGGAGAGCCGTTCTCCTTCTCCAAGCTGTTCCACGATGTAGAAGCCTATTACATCTCCATTGGCATGACCTATGACCAGTTCTGGTACGGCGATGTCTGGCTGGCGAAGGTCTATCGTGACGCAGAGGAGCTACGGGAACGCAGAGCCAATGCTGAAGCGTGGAGAAATGGCTTTTACATGGCATCTGCGCTTTCCTCTACGGTTGGCAATATGTTCCGAAAGAAAGGGTCTAGCCCCATCAAGTATATGGATAGACCGATTCCCCTTACTCAAAAGGAGAAAGACGAGTATGAATACCAACGCGCAGTTGAGGCGCAGGAGCGAATCAAGAGAACGATGTTCTCTATGATGGAAAGTGATGGTGGTAGTGATGGCTGATGTTGATATTACGAGCTTATCCGTAGAGATTTCTGCGGAATCGCATGGTGCAGAGCTTAATATCGACAAGCTTGCTACCGCCATTTCTAATTTGCGGACGAAGGGCAACGTCACAAAGGTTGTGAACAGCCTTGACAAGCTGGCCGGTTCCATTGCAACGTTGAAACAGGCATCTGCCGGAATGTCCGGGCTGGACAAAATCACCAGCTTTCTGAATGGGCTTTCCAATGTCAACACGACTGCAAGCGCAAAGAGCATCAACACGGTCGTGAATGCCATCAAGAAGATTCCTGCGGCTGTGTCTGGCTTGAACGGCGTGGACTTTTACTCCATGTCTGGAAGCATTACTCAGCTTACTAACGCTTTGGCTCCGCTGTCTATTCTGGACGCATCGAACCTTAAAGCTCTTGGCAGCGCTTTCAATGCGATTGGAAAGGTTCCTGACCTAACTGACAAGCTGAAAGCAACAGACCTTGATTCTTTTGCAAGCTCTTGTCAGAAGATTTCTGCTGCTCTTACTCCCCTTGCGTCTCAGCTTGACAAAGTGGGTAACGCTTTTGCAAAGCTTCCTCCGCAGTTGAGCAAAGTGGTTACACAGGCTAACCGTGTGACTGCTGCCAACGAAAAGCAGCGTAAGAGCTATCTCAGCCTGTCCAGTCAGATGAACGGTTTTATGCGGAACATGGCAAAGCTGGTTTCGTTGAAAGCTATCGCTGAGTATCTTGGCAACGCTGTTGCGAAGTTTAACGACTTCTATGAAGCAACAGACCTGTTTCATAATGCTATGGGCAATTTGAGCGGTGAAGCCGATACGCTCATTAGCAAGATGCAGGGGTTGCTTGGCGTTGATCCGACCAAAGCGATGACCTACATGGCTACCATCCAAAGCTTGGGTACTTCGTTTGGCCTGACCAGCGACAAAGCATACATTCTGTCTAAGAACCTGACTCAGCTTGCCTATGACGAAGGTTCCTATTGGAACAAGGACGTTGCAGAGACCTTTACCGCAATGTCCTCCGCAATCTCTGGCGAAATTGAGCCTATTCGCCGTTTGGGCATTGACCTGTCTCAGGCGCGGTTACAGCAGGAGCTTCTTGCTTTAGGCTTTAACAAACAGGTTTCTAGTCTGTCTCAGGCAGATAAGGCAGTTCTGCGTTACATTGCCATTATGAAGCAGACTGCCAACGTGCAGGGCAACCTTGCGCAGACCATTCAGAGCCCTGCAAACCAGATTAAGATTCTGAAAGCGCAGTTGGATATGCTGGCGAAGTCTGTTGGCTCTCTGCTCTACCCTGCCATGAAATCCATTCTTCCTCCGCTGATTGCCGCCGTCCAACTTATCCGAGAATTTGTCCAGTGGGTGGCAAAGCTGATGGGTGTAAAGGTCGTGTTCACTGATTTCACTAAGAGCGCTGACAGCGTTGGTGGTATCGGTGACGCAATGGATGACACAGCCGATTCGACAAAGAAAGCCGCCAAAGCCCTCAAGGACTACACGATGGGCTTTGATGAACTGAACATCATTGACCCCACACAGGGAAGCTCCGGCTCTGGCGGCGGTGCATCTGCTGGCAACATCTTAGGCGATGTAGACCTGTCCGGTTACGATATGTTCAAGCAGTACAATGAAGAGTTCGCAAAGCAGATTGATGCTATTAAGCAGAAAATCAAGGCTATGCTCCCTGTTATAGCGACTGTAGCAACCGCTCTTGCCGCTTGGAAGCTCACAAATCTTATTACGGATATTGTGGACGCTATTTCCAAAATGAACGCACTGAAATCTATTGTTCTGGGTCTTGGCGTTTTTACGGTGGGCGTCGTTCTTGAGATTACAGGCATTAAAGACGCGATTGAAAATGGCGTAAATGGAAAGAATTTCGCTGAAATTGTTCTTGGCGCTTTGATTGGAACTACAGGCGCAGCCATTCTCGGTAAAGGAATTGCTCAGTTTATCGTGACCGGCTTTGGCAATACTGCTGTTGGAGCGGCCATTAAAGCGGCTGGTGGTTCTACTGCTGGTGCGATTATTGGAGCAGCAGTTGGCGGAGTAGTAACCGGCATACCTATGTTTGTAACGGGCGTTTACGATGCTGTCAAGAATGGCTTAAACACGTTAAACGGAATTTTGATTCCGCTTGGCTCGACAATGACTGGCGCAGGCATTGGTGCAATTATCGGCTCTCTTGGTGGCCCGATTGGTACAGGCATCGGTACGCTGATTGGTTTGATTGTTGGTGGTCTGACCGATGTCGGTATTGCGATTTATCAAAACTGGGACAAAATTACAGAATCTCTTGACAAGGCAAGCGAAAGCTTAAAAAACTGGTTTGTCGGCGTTGGCGAGTGGTGGGATGAAAAGTGGCAAGGGTTCAGCACTAATTTTCAGACTGCATGGGAAAGCTTGCCCGGGTTTGTTCAACATCCAATTCAGGCGCTTGATCAAGCGAGTGCAGGCTTAAAGCAATGGTTTGTCGGCGTTGGCGAGTGGTGGAACCAGAAGTGGGCCGGATTCAAAGAAAACTGGGACAAGGCTTGGAACAGTTTGGTTGATGCGATCAAAAATCTCCCCGCAAAATTTTTGAACTATGGCAAAAACATCGTTCAAGGCTTGATTGATGGTATCAACAAAGGAATTGAGAATGCAAAGAAAACTGTTGGTGGACTTGCAAAGGCTATTCTGGATAAGTTCACGACCGATACTGAAATTCACTCTCCCTCTGCTCTATTTGAGCGCTTTGGTAAATTTATTGACCAAGGCCTTGCAAACGGTATCACTGCAGCACTTCCTTACGTCGAACAAGCTATGACCAATCTGGCAAACGTTGTTCAGCAGAAGGGCAACGAGATGATTGACTATGGTGCGACCACCGCAACGAATTTCGTTGATGGCTTCTTTAACGGTCTGGACAGTAAGTGGCAGGAACTTGATTCCGGCTTGCAAAATGACTTCTTCGGCACAGTGCAGAATCTTTGGAATGCTGTGCAGAACGGTGACCTAAAAACGATTGGCACGACTGCTGCTGCTATTATCTGGCAGGCGATGGGAGAGGGAAATCAAAATCAGGTAAAAGCATACGCACAAAGCTTTATTTCCAACATTGCTGGAATTTTGAAAGATGCATCCAAAACCCTGTTTAATGAAGCGTTAAAAGCAGGAAAAGTTATTTGGAGTGGCATCACAAACAATTTTGGGGATATCGTAAAGAGCGTTTCCAATCTTGGAACTACGATCTCTGCATCAATTAGCGCATTGAAGGTGCCTTTAGCTACCACTGGAACCGCAATCAGTCAAGGCCTTTTCGGTGGCCTTGTAAGCTCTTTTCCTGAAATTTTTGCCGCAATGGGTGGCTTGATTGGAAGTGTTGGCTCTGCGTTTGTTGGCCTTCTTACTTCTATTGCCGGTGCGCTTTCGTCTACGATTTTTGGAATTCCGGTTGCACTTGTTGTGGGCGCAGCTGCGATTGCCTTAGGTGCTGCGATTGCAGGCATTGTGGGTAATCTCGGTGGGAAATATTCAACTGACAATTCTTCTTACGTTGGGACCCCTGAATACAACGCTTCTACAGGTTCCACCACTTCTGCAAGCGGATACTACAGCAATACATCGTCCGGAGCAACAAGTTCTTCTGACTTGCAAGGCGCGGTTTATAACGGCTGCTATAATGCGTTTCTTGATATTTTTCAGCGCTATGGTGACGAAATTACTGGTGGTAAGGAAGTCAAGCTGTTCATTGACGGCAAGCAGGTTACTGCTTCTGTCGAAAAGCAGCAGGCTGACCGCGGCGTGCAAATCATGGGGACGGAAGTGTATAGCTATTAATGAAGGGACGGTGAATTATGCAAGCTCTTGTATCAGTGAACGGCGTAGATTTGCCGGAACCTTCCTCTTATAGCGCGACAACTTCAACCATCGTTGATTCTGGTCGCAATGTGCAAGGTAAGGTTGTTGGCTCTGTGGTTCGGCACGATGTTGCAAAAGTGGCTCTCAAGTGGAAATACCTTACCGCAAAACAATGGGCTTCCGTTATCGGCCCATTCACTAGAAACTTTTATTGCACGGTGCGATTTTATAATCAAGCAACAGCTTCTTATTCCACACGTCAGATGTATGTTTCAGACCGAACGGCCGGAATGTGGCGAAGGGGCCCAAACACCGGAAATGTGATGGGCTGGACGGATTGTTCTTTGAGCCTGGTTGAGGTCTAAAGGTGGTGATTTTATATGTCTGTAAAGCCGTCCGATAAGTGGCTTTCACAATATAATAATACGCTTGTACCCGAAACTTTTATTCAGATTACTTATCATGCAGCTGATGATGCGGCGCAAACGGATGCTATTGCAAGTTCAGGTTCGCAAACCGTGTTTAGTAACGCGGCATCCATCACTGATTTCGACACTTCCGTTTCCGGAAATTATGCGACTGCCGAAACTAATTTTTGGGTTTTGGATGGAAGTCTTAGTATCGTTCCGGATTCTGAACCGTATCAGGAATGCGGCTATGTAAGCGGTGAATGCGTATCAAGTTCCAATCATCCAACCATCACATTTTCTTTTAGTAAAATCCACGAAGAAAAAATACCGGGCCTGACAATCGTTTGGTCTGAAATTTTAAATGAGTGGGCAAAATCATTTAAAGTCTCCGCTTACAAAGGAATCGATCTTCTTTTGGAAAAGCAAATTGATAACAACGATTCCATCGAAACTTCAATTGAATTTGAAATTTCCAATTATGATTCGGTTGTTATTGAGGTTCTTGAATGGTGTATCCCAAATCGAAGAGCTCGTATCTCGCAGGTGGAATTTGGACAGCGTGTGAGATTTAGCAAAACAGACCTTCTGTCGTATTCCCATAAATCAAAGCGCGACCCAATTTCCGGCCAGCTTTCTAAGGATTCTATTTCTTTTTCCATTGATAACAGCGACCAAAAATGGAATCCTATCAACCCCGACGGTCTTTACAAGTATTTGTATGAACGCCAAGCTGTTTTTGTAAAGTATGGCATGGACTTGGACGGACAGACTGAATGGATTAACGGAGGCAAGTTTTACCTTTCTAGTTGGAGTATTCCTTCTAATGGCATTACTGCTTCCTTTGAAGCTCGTGATGCTTTGGCATTTTTAATCGATTCACCATACACCGGAAGAAAAAGCGGCACTTTATACGAAATATGCTATGACGCTTTGGAACTTCTTGATGTTTCTGGCATCAGCTATTACATCAATGAGTCTTTGAAGGATTATACAGCTGATTTTAGTAACGGAAATTCTTCGTATAAAAACGCTGATGTGCTACAGCTTTCTGCTAACGCAGCCGGTATGGCTTTGTATCAGACAAGAAACGGTGAGATTCGGATTGACCGAGTCCCGTACCTTCCTGAAAACAAGTCTGACATTTATGAAATCACTGAAATCAATGATTACCAGTATCCAGAAATCACTTTTTCTAATAAGTTAAAAAACATCTCTTACTCTCTAAATGGGGCTTCATCGTTATATCCGAACGGTGCTACGGGCGATGGCGTTACGCAAAGTGTGAACAATGCACTTATTTCTTCTTCCATTGTCTCCCAGCCAAAAAATGTTTTAACTGAAAGCTATAAAGTCCTTTCCAATCGTCGAAAAGCTACCCTGTCTTATCGTGCAAGCCCGCACAACGACGCTCTTGATTTTGTCAAGCTCAATCATCAGTTTGGATATTCTTCTAACTTGTTGATTACGGACGTTTCTTACACGTTTAATGGTAGCTTTAAAGGCTCCGTTACCGGGTATATGATTGAAGATGTTGATTCTTTACAAATCGACGCTTCTGAGATTTACTTGCATCCTTCCGACACGATCACGCTCACTGCAACGCTTGCTCCTGCATCTGCCGATTCCCCTGTTATTGTTTGGAATGCATCTCCTGCTGGCATCGTTGAGCTGAATGTCATCAAGAACGAACGCGGTGTATCTGTCTGCAACGTCACGTATTTACACAGTGGAAATGCAACGATTACAGCTACGGTCGCAAGTCTTTCTGCTTCTTGTAACGCCATTACAACTGCTGATGAAATTTCTAACTTCAAAGAAGGCAACACTGTTTATGTTTCGATTGCTGGCGTTTATACCGCTTTCCTTGTGTCAAAGCATAATTATGAGCCTGAATTAAACGGGACTGGAAGAACGCTTTTGGTGCATAAAGATTCAATTTTTGGTGACGGTACAGATGATTTTGCGTGGGATAGCAAAAAGACAACCCCTGCAGAATATTCAAAGAGCACCATCGATGCCTTGCTGAACGGTTCTTTTAAAAAATCTCTTTCTGATTACATGCAGAAAAAAATCGACAAAACGACATTTTATTATACTCCGGCCTTTAAATGGATTCCTGGAGAGTCGGCCGGTAGCGGGTATTATGAGCCTTCCGAAATATCCACGTTATCTCGTAGTGTGTTTTTGCCTTCAGCGAAAGAAATAAATTATGATTTTCCTGACGATAACAGTGACTACGTTAGTAAAATGTGGGGATATGGATGCAACGCAGAAGGGAGCACTCTGCCTACCGCAAAAGAACTTTCCAAAGGGCCGTTCTATACTTACGGCGGCACAACATCCGCGTATCAGCAATGGACAAGAACCCCTATTACCCGCCTCGAATGGTGGGGAATGGGCCCTTCTGTTGGAAGTATCTATTATCGTTCCATTGTGGTTTCGGAGTATTATAACAAGATTCACCTCGGGAGTTCAGACAATCGAAACGAATTTTCTTACTTTAACTGCATTGGTTCTGGCGATGGTAATTACAAATGCTACCGACCGGCATTCACCGTCCCTCAGAATTTGAAGGTTGGATATCAAGGAAGAATTGAAGAGGAGTAGCTTATGGGCCAATGGATTACAGACCGAACGCAATCGGACGTTAACCACGTAAAAGAAATCACAGCAAAGGCGAGAACAGGCACGTGGACAAAAACCGAACAATCGGAATGGCTTTCCGGTATGAAGGGGGCTTTAAACTATACAGATTTCAACCGTATAGAATCCGGTATTCAAGAGCTTGGCACCATCGTTGGCGTGTCCGTTTCTGTTCGTACAGATTGGACAGCCGATGGATATATGAAAGTCTCCGATGCAACACGTTGGCTTTCTAACATCAACTCCATTCGTGCTAAATGCTCTGGGTCATCTGGTATTGCAGATACGCCAGAAAGCATGAACAAACTCGATTTTTCAACAATGAATCAAATCGAGCAAATTTTGTTCGACATTGAAACGCTTGCTAAAACATACGTTACATTTTCTGGCGAATATATGACTGGGGAGGGACAATATGGTTTTTGAAGACCGTGTGGCGAAATATCCGGGTCGATGGACAATGGTAAAGTCGGATGGAACATCCGAAATTGTCACTCTTATCCGAAATGACGAGCCAACAAAAGAAGGAACGCCAATCAATGCAGCCACCTTAAATGAGCTGAGTACTGTTGCGGGAGCAATTAACGCAAAAGAAGAAGCTGTTTCGGCTGCATCTAGCGCAAATTCTTCCGCCGCCAGTGCAACCCAAAGCGCACAGTCAGCATCCGCAGACGCAAAGAGCGCTGGAAGCTCTGCCTCTTCTGCCGAAGAAAGCGCGAACAGGGCTGCGGCCATCGTGAGCACCGACAAGACGCTGAGCGTAGAGGGCGCTCCGGCTGACGCAAAGGCTGTTGGTGACACGCTGAAAGGCGTGATAAGCGCAGACGCTGTAAAGACCTTGATTGCGGACGCTCTGGCAGAAGACCATGCGAAAATCAAATTTTGGGTTTCGGAAGACCCCACCAGCCCCGCCGCACTGTTCGGCGGCAGCTGGGAGGAGATCGCGTCCGAGCGGGTGCTGATGGGTGCATCCAGCACTCACGCGGCAGGCACCACGGTGAGAGCCGGTCTGCCCAACATCACAGGTAGCTTAATAGAAACGGGGTCAGATATATCCCCCTTCCGTGGTGGAAAAACGTCTTTGAAATCATCGGGGGCTTTAAAATTCGCAGAAAAGACTAGTTCTTGGAGTGGCTATAACGCAGATAGGGGTTCGACGTACGATATTTCATTTGATGCTTCCCGCTCGAATTCGATTTACGGTTCAAGCAGCACCGTGCAGCCCGCCGCCTACTATGTGCACATCTGGCATCGCGTGGCCTGAGAAAGGAGGTTTTGAACCATGAAGATCATTGATGAGACCGGCGCGGTCGTGGAAAACCCGGACTTGACCCTTGGGTATCTGACCACCAGCACAGAAGAGATCACCCACCCCGCCGTAGAGGGCGTGGAGGAGCAGTGGCACTGGGAGACCGTGACCGAGTACCCGAACGGCGGCAAGGACGTACAGAAGATCATTGACCGTCCCGGCGTTCAGGCACAGGAGGAATGGGTGGAGAAAGTGCCCATCCAGAAGTACATCCGCTACACCACCGAAGAGCTGGCCGCGCAGGAAGAAGAGCGCAAAAAGGCCGAAGCCCGGGAAAAGCTGCCGGAGACGGTGGCGGCACTGCAGGAAGATAACAAGACGCTGAAAAAAGAAAACGAGATGTTGAAACAGTGCTTGCTTGAAATGAGCGAGATTGTTTATGCATAAAATCACACAAAAAATCGAAAGGATGGTATTTATGATGGCAATGTTGTGGGCACAGGAAATTATGTCTGCTGAGACTATGGAGGATGCAAAGGCGCTGTATGAGCGCTGCCCTCGCCTGCTGAAGGAGAAGGTCAAGGCGATTCTTATCAAGAGCGGCTTTGAAGAGATCACGCAGTAAGGAGGACACTATGGCTGAAATCATGGATGTGTCCCGGCATCAGGGCACAATCAACTGGGAGAAGGTCAAGGCAAGTGGCAAGGTGGACGGCGTAATGATTCGCGCCATGGGCAACAGTGCAGAGGGCAGGCCCAGTGCGCCCTACACTGACCCGCATTTTGCACGCAATTATGCAGAATGCAAGCGGCTGGGCATCCCCTGCGGCGTGTATGGTTACTTTAAAGCGGTCAACCGGGAGCAGGCCGACAAGGAGCTGGCTTACTTCAAGAAGCTGCTCACCGGCCGGAGCTTTGAGCTGCCGGTGGCCGTGGACATCGAGGACGAGGTACAGCAGCCGCTGGGCAAGGCCGCGCTGACCGACCTGGCAGCTTACATGCTGAGCACGGTGGAAAGCTGGGGTGTGTATGCTCTGCTCTACACCGGCCTGTGGTTCGGCAGCACCTTTCTGTACATGGGCGGCGCGGCGCTGAAGCCCTACGACGTGTGGCTGGCGAGATACCCCAAAGACCAGCGCAAGACCAAGCCTGAGGATAAGCCCAAAACGGCGTTTACCTTTGGCATGTGGCAGTATACCAGCACGGCCCGTGTGCCCGGTGTGAGCACCAATGTTGACATGAGCCACGCTTACAAGGACTATGCGGGCATCATCAGCAAGAAGGGTCTGACCCGTCTCCGGGAGGTGTAAGCCCATGCAGCAGATTCTCTCGTATATCTCTGCGCACTGGACGGAATGGGCCATCGGGCTACTGAGCCTTGGCTGGGGCTACCTTGTCAAAAAGGTGACCGAGTACAAGACCATCAAAGACGGCCTTCTGGCCATCATGCACGACCGCCTGTACCAGTCCTGTACCTTTTACATCAAGCAGGGCAGCATTGACGCTAGCGGCCTGAAAAACATCGAATATCTTTACAAAAGCTATCACGCACTGGGCGGCAACGGAACCGGCACGGAGCTGTATAACCGGGCCAAAGCCCTGCCCCTCTGCGACTGAAAGGAGTAACAAAACATGGAAGCAATGCTTAACTTTATCCCCGCACCCATCGCACTGGTACTGATGTTCATTGGCTTTGCCGCGCTGGCCGTAGGTGCCATCCGGCTGGGCTACAAGCAGTACGTTAAGCAGTGGGCACTGGAGCTCGTGACCATCGCTGAGGACAGCATCATGGGCAGCGGTCAGGGTGCAAAGAAAAAGGCGCAGGTCTTTGCCGCGCTGCGCGGCGCACTGCCGGACTGGATGAAACCTTTTATCACCGATGAAGTGCTGGACAGCGTGATCGAAAAGGCCGTCAGCATGATGAAAAAGGCGCTGGCAGACAAGAAGCCTACCATCAACAAGGAGTAAAGCATGATTGAGCAGAGCGTATCTCTTGCATCAAATGGCGTCGTCAAAGTGCCGGGCTATGAGCAGCTGGTGCGCTTTGGCTACACTAAAAACCGGGGCGTGTACCGCCTGCACGTCGATGCAACCGGCGAGTGGGAAGGGCTGACTATCCGCTGCTTCTGGCACGTTCCGGACGGCAAAGACCCGGTATCCTCGCTTGTGGTGGACGGCTATGTGGCCGTGCCCGCCAGTGTCACCGCACAGCCCGGGAGCGGCTACGTCACCTTTGAGGGCAGCGACGGCACAAAGACCGTGACCAGCGCAGACCTGCGGTATCGTGTCAGCGCCAACAGCGGCACAGAGGACGGCGCCACGCCCGAGCCTGGCACCCCTGCATGGCAGCAGCTGGTGGATGCTGTCCACGCCGATGCTACCGCCACAGAGCAAGCCAAGACCGATGCACAGACCGCAGCACAGCAGGCTGATACGTCTGCCGGTGCTGCTGCCACCAGTGCTGGGAATGCCAACCAGAGCGCTCAGGAAGCCGCTGGCAGTCTGCAGGAGCTGAAGAACGGCATCGCAAGCGGTGACTTCAAAGGCGAGCCCGGCAATGACGGAAAATCCCCAGTTGTAACTGTGACTGACATCGAAAATGGCCATCGTGTCAGCATCACTGACAAAGACGGTACAAAAACAATCGATGTCTTAAATGGTCAAACCGGCAAAACCGGTGCAACGCCTGTTCTGACGATCGGTACGGTGTCCAGCGGAGACAAGCCTTCCGCCGACATTACCGGCACGCCTGAAAATCCGGTGCTTAACCTGATGCTGCAGCCCGGGCCTCAAGGCCCTGCCGTAGCACTGGACACCACCCTCACCCACGAGGGCGAAGCCGCTGACGCAAAAGCTACAGGTGACGCGATCAGCGCAGTAAAGGCGCGGCAGAACATTCTCATCGGCAGTGAAATAGACAATCCTATCTCCGTTAACGACGCTTTCCCTGCGCCCCTGTGCGGCCTGACCGTGTACGGTCGGAGCACGCAGGACGGCACACCCACGCCGGATGCACCTGTGCCTATCGTGAGCGCTGGTGACAGCGGGAGCGTGGCGGTGAAGGTGACGGGGAAGAATCTGCTGAATATTCCTGACGAGTCAAAGACCGCTAGAGGTGTAACGGTTACTGCAAAAGATGGGTTAATATCAATTTCAGGAACGGCAACTAGTTCTGGCTACGCCAAGTTAGACATCCCACCATTTATTGCATCCGGTGTGGTGATTTTATCATCTAGCATCACATCTCCAAAAGTGAAAATTGTATCAGAAACATGGGGAGTTATTCTTTCTTTAGGTACCGCCGATAAAATGTCTGATATGGCAACCAGAATAGTTTTTATTGTCACTGAAGGACAAACATACAATCTCACTGGCGTAAAAGTTCAGCTTGAGCTTGGCACAACCGCCACCGCCTACTCCCCATACCGTGAACAGCTCTTCACCCTGCCCACCCCCAACGGCTTACCCGGCATCCCTGTCACCTCTGGCGGCAACTACACTGACCAAAGCGGCCAGCAGTGGGTGTGCGATGAGGTGGACTTAGAAAGGGGTGTAAAGGTGCAGAGGATTGGCACCTATAAGTTTTACAGTTCTAATGGCTTTACAATGGAGCAAGCAAGTCAGGGATTGGCACGTTTCAATATTGTTATCGATAATGTTTTAAATGCTGATATCGGGACATTAACATCTAGTGCTTTATGCTCTGCTTTGCCACTTGGCTCACGGGGGTCTACATACAATCAGGTTAATGTGTTTACAATAACGAATAGGCGGTTATACATTAACATCGAAAACATCACTTCTGCGGCCGAGTTACAGCAATATTTGCAACAAACACCTATGTCCCTGACCGCAATACTCGCCACCCCCATCGAAACTCCGCTCACCCCTGCCGAAGTCGCCGCCTACAAAGCCCTCATAGCTTACGCGCCCGACACCGTGGTGCAAGCGAGCGACGGCGCAGGCATCAAGCTGGGGTATCAGAGGGATGTGAACATCGCAATCAAAAAACTGGAGGACGCAGTAGCGTCCATGACCTAAGGAGGTACACATGGCTATCAAAAGCAAAGCCCGGCATGACCTGACCCTGCGCTCCATCAAGCGGGAGATCGCCGCAGGACGTGATGTGGCGTATTGGCTGGACAAAGCGTACACCCATCTGGACAGCGGCCTGCTGACGGAGGACGACATCGCAGAGGTGGAAGCCCTTGCGCAGGCGTACTACGACGCTCTGGACGCTAAGGACAAGGCGAACGCTGAGGAAATCACACAGTAAGGAGGATATCATGGCAAGCACTACATACCACCATTTTGTTGACACCAACAAAATGTACGCCACACAAGAGCAATTTCGTGACCTCACGAAAATGGTTGAAATATGCAAAATCTGCGCATTCGATTTGAAATATTGGTTAAAATCGGCCGTTTTTACGAATGAGTTCGACTTTTTTGGTCTGAAAAGTTCAATTCGTCACCATTTTGCCGTCATTGGCAATATGGTGCGCAACGCCGGACAGCTTCCGCAGCCCTTCTGGCTCGGTGCTGCCCGTGGCGGCGGCTCGTGTAGTTTTCCCGCCGGCGTTGCAAGGGCTTGACGCAGACCAGATAAACGCAGTGATAAAACGTGCGCCGCTTGGGAGGAAAGACCGGAAAATCGCCCGGTTGCGGTACGTTGAACAGCTATGCCAAGTTGATATTGCAGCGCAGACACATTATAGCCGGACGGCGATAGGCTACCGGCTGAAAAGCATTGATAAAATGCTGGATGTGTGATATACTATATGCATGCGACACCGTACTGGTGTACGCCCAGTGACGGTATAGTGTACAGGAAGCCAGCGGAAGAACGTTTACCCGCTGGCTTTTCTTTTTGCACGATTTGTGGTATCGGTATATGCGTCTTTGCATTATACGCCATACGATTTATGATTTGAAAGGCTGCGGCCTTTGTAGAGAGCGGCATTGCCTGTGGGCAGTTCCGCTCTTGATTTTAGACTTAGCCGTTTTGGCGGCATAAAAAAATCCCCTGCTTTGCCTAAGCTCTGCGTTCCACGCGGGGTACTTTGTAGGCAAAGCGGGGGATTTTTTGCAAATAAAACGGTAAAACTTTCTATTTTGTCATCATTTTATATAAGTATATTTATATCTTCAAGCGCTCATGTGGCTTTGTGCCGCGTGGGCGCTTTTCTTTTTTTGCTCACAGTAATCAAGCTCTAATCAAGCTCTAATCAAGCTCTAATCAAGCTCTAATCAAGTTTTAAGCAAGGCTTAGCCAAGATTTTTTTGTCCTTCGTTGTGCGTTCGTTGTCCTTCGCTTTTTGCTGATGCAGTACACTGGTCACATCAGGAGGGATGTTTTATGAGTTATTATCCAACACCCGGAACGCCTTACGTTCCGCAGCAGCCTGTCAATCCTTACGGCGGCATGGGCACGGTAGGCCTTGCCACTTCCCTGCCCAACACGCAGATGCAACAGGCACAACCGCAGCGTCCGCAGCCGATGAATGGGCAGCAGCCTGTTCAGCAGTCGGCACAGGACGGCGGCTGGCTGCTCGGCAGACCCGTTTCTAGCAGGGAAGAATTTTTGGCAATACCGTCAGACCTGTACGGAAGATGGACGTATTGCCCGGATTTGCGTAGTGGGGTCATCTACTGC
>ERZ1034917.996-NODE-996-length-20582-cov-14.412822_pt1 | contig 20582 bp, 17 predicted proteins | sample MGYA00520605_ERZ1034917 | MGnify/ENA primary metagenome ERZ1034917 (study PRJEB33766, sample SAMN09781784) | gut metagenome | biome: gut microbiome | host: Homo sapiens | place: Madagascar | study: EMG produced TPA metagenomics assembly of the PRJNA485056 data... | reverse complement strand
TTTTTTATTTTTTCATTTTTAATCATAGGAGAAAGTTTCATGGAACACCTCAACGTCCCCCCCGCCAATCATGTCAAAGTCCTCGACGGCCAGGGCTGGGTCGGCCTGATCGACCACCTCGGCAGCGAAGCCACCATCGTCAACGCCGCCCGCGTCTCCTTCGGCAAGCTCAAGTCCAGCATGGACGAGCGCGACGTGAAGCTGCTCGACTACCTGATCGACAACCGCCACACCAGCCCGCTGGAGCATGTGGTGTTCACGTTCAGCGTACACTGCCCGCTGTTCATCCGCGGCCAGTGGCACCGTCACCGCACCTGGAGCTACAACGAAATCTCCCGCCGCTACACCGAGATCGACATGGAGTTCTACACCCCCGGCACGCTGCGCCGCCAGTCCGAAAACAACCGGCAGGCCTCCTTCCTCGATCCGGATTTCAAGGGCGACGACCTCAAGGCGCAGATCGACGCCCACAACCGGGCCAGCCTCGCCCTCTATGAGAAACTGCTCGGCGCCGGCGTCTGCCGCGAACAGGCCCGCGGCGTGCTGCCGCAGAATATGATGGTCACTTTCTGGGGAACCGTCGACCTCTCCAATCTGCTCCACTTCCTCGAACTGCGCGACAGCGACCACGCCCAGGCCGAAATCCGCGAATACGCCGAAGCGATCAAGAAGCTGATCAAGCCGATCGTGCCGAATGTGGCCGCCTATTACGAGAAGAAAGGCCAGGTCTGGTAATATGAATACGCTCCCGGTCATCGCGATCACCATGGGGGACCCCGCCGGAATCGGCCCCGAACTCGCCGTTCGGGCCGCCGACGATTTCCGCTGGTCGGACCGCTGCCGCTTCGTGATCTACGGCGAACCCTCCATCCTCGCCGAAGCGGCAAGACGGTGGACCGACGGGCGGCTTCCCGAAGTCGTTTCGGCCGGGACGCTCCCGTTCGCCGAGCTGGAAATCGGCAAGGCCGCCGCCCGCTGCGGCAAACTCGCCTATGACGCGCTGACCCTCGCCACACAGGATGCGATCGCCGGCAAAGTCGCCGCGATCGTAACCGCCCCGATGAACAAGTATTCGGTGAACCTCGCCGGAATCCCCTTCACCGGCCACACCGAGCGCATCGCCGAACTCTGCGGCTGCCGCGACTTCGTGATGATGCAGTCCTCCGGCAGGCTGCGCGTGGTATTCGTGACCACCCATATCGCACTGGCGGAAGTCCCCCGGCAGGTCACGCCCGGCCGGATTGTGACCGTCGCGAAGCTGCTCGACGAAGTGATCCGGCGCGAGGGTGTGCCGCATCCGAAGCTCGCCGCCGCCGCGATCAATCCCCACGCCGGCGAAAACGGCTGCATGGGAACCGAAGATGAAACCGTCACCAAACCCGCCCTCGCCGCGCTGCGTGAACAAAGAATCGATATCGACGGTCCCTTTCCCCCCGATACGCTGTTCATCGAATCCACCCGCGAGCGTTACGACGGGATCGTTTCGATGTATCACGACCAGGGGCACATCCCCTTCAAGATGCTTGCGTTCAATTCGGGGGTGAACTCCACGCTCGGACTGCCGATCGCCCGTACCAGCCCCGACCACGGCACCGCCTTCGACATCGCCTGGCGCGGCGTCGCCGATCCGGGCAGCTTCTACGCCGCCATCGACACGGCCATCCGCCGCGCGTAACTTTACCCCGTGCCGGAACGTGCCTCCGGCGGCCGGGTACGGTTTTGAATTTTTGCTGCGTAAAAATTCAAAACCGGGGGTATTAATAATGGGTTGCGTGAGGTCTATCGGCCATTTGCCGCACCGGCACGTTGCCGGTCGTGATCCAACGGTGAAACCGTCGGCCGTCGGAGACAGTCACGGCAGCGGCAGCTTGCCGCCGCGAAGCGCCCAGCTGCCGGAGCCTGATTGCAAATCAGGCTGCGTAGCACACAAGGTCTGCCGACCGACAGGGCGGACAGACCCGCCTGCCTTCAAAACGGCAGGCTTTCCCCACGGCTCACCTCCGAAGGCCAAGGGGTAGAGTGAAATCTATCGGTCATTTACCGTTGGGTCCAGACGGTGAGGCCGTCGAGGTTCCTGCGGTTGGGAAGCAGCCACGAGAGCGGCCACGCGATCAGCGCGAGAATACCGTTCACAAGGATACTGGTCCAGTAGGAGTGGAACGGCATCCGGATCACGCCGAACGACGAAAGCATCATCAGCACATTGAAGCAGAGGGCGATCACAAGCCCGGTGAGCAGCGCGCCGTTCCCGACCCGGCGCGTGAAGAATCCGAGCAGATAGATGCTCAGCAGCCCGCCGCCGAAAAGCGACGCGAGAATGATGGTCATATCGTTGATGCTCTCTTTGGGGATGTAATGAATTCCGACCGCGCCGCCGATCATGCCGGCCGACACCAGCAGCGACACGGCTTTTGCGAAACGGAGCGCCTCACTGTCGGTTTTGCCCTTGCCGAACCGTTTGTAGAAATCGACGGTGCCGATGGTCGCGATGCTGTTGATCGAGCTGGAGAGCGAACTCATCGCCGCCGCGAAACAGGCCGCAACGATCCCTCCGGCCACGAAGGGCGGCAACTCCGCGAAAATGAAGTGCGGCAGCACCTGGTCGGCGGCCAGCCCGGCGACGGTTTCGTCACTGAACACATGGTAGAACGCAAAGAGGCAGACGCCGAGGAAGAAGAAACTTCCCCACGTCGGCAGGCTCATGAAGATGCACAGCAGCGTCGCCTTGCGCGCTTCACGGGTGGATTTCGCGGCGATGTAGCGCTGGATCACATTCTGGTTGCTGGAATATTCGGTCATGAAGCCGACGATGCCGACCAGCAGCGTGACCAGGAAAGTACGGTCGTTCAGCGCGAAGCTCATCGGGCCGAGGCTGAATTTGTGATACTCCATGCCGATGTCGAAAATCTGCGCAAAGCCTCCGGGCATCTTGAATGCGATCAGGGTAAAGCAGAGCACACCGCCTCCGAGCAACAGGATCGTCTGCACCACATCGGTCCAGATCACCGCCTCGAAGCCGCCGAATACGGTATAGCCGCCGACTACGATTCCGGTGACCGCGATGATCGCAAAAAGCGGGAAACCGGTCATCTCCGCCATCGGCAGCGCGATCAGGTACAGGATGGTCGCAAGCCGGACGAACTGCAGGATGATGAAGCTGACCGCCGCATAACAGCGCACACCGCTGCCGTAGCGCGCTTCGAGATACTCGAATGCGCTGGTCATCCTGCCGCGCCGGAAGAACGGGATGAAGAAGTAATAGGCCATCGCCGCAGCCGCGAGAATGCCGAGCGACTGCGCGAACTGCCGGAAATCCAGCGCGTAGGCCGCCGCCGGCAGCGCCAGGAAGGTCACCGAGCTGATCGAGGTGCCGAGCATCGACAGCCCGACCGCCCAGCCGGGAAAAGAGCGGTTGCCGAGGAAGTAGTCCTCGGTGCTTTTGTTTTTCCGGGCGAAGTAGACGCCCATCAGCGCCATCGCGACGAAATAGAGCACCAGTGCCAGCAGGTCTCCGAGTCTGAACATGGTTGTTTCTCCGATCAGATAGTGTTACCGTTCCAGTGCTGCCGGATCGAGCACCACGTGTTTGATCCGAACGCGGTTCCAGGTGTAGATCACGTGGATTTTGCCGTCTTCGGCCTGAATCACCGACGGATAGGAATATTCGCCGGGTCCGTCCTCCAGGATCAGCGCGGGCTTCCACTCCTTCCCGTCCGATGAAACCGCGACGTTCAGCGGAGTCCGCTTGCCGCCCCAGCGCCCATCCGGCGTTTCGGCGTGGTTGTAGACCAGCAGGAACCGCCCGTCCTTCAATTCAACCGCATCGAAGCCGGAGTTGTTGCTCGGCAGGGAAATCATCTTCAGCGCCGACCAGCTCCGCCCGTTGTCATGCGACCAGTTTTCGGCGAGATGCTTTTCGCCCATCGTACGGTAGAGCGCCTGCAGCACGCCGTTGCCGTGGCGCAGCAGGGCCGGCTGGATCACGCCCCTGAATTTTTCCGGATTGTCGAAACGGACGACCTTCCAAGTTTTGCCGAGATCAGGCGTATATTCCATTTTATCGCCCCCGGCGGGGCAGTAGATGGTGCCGTCCTCCAGCTCCACGGGCTTGTTTTTACTCGGTCCGTGGAGCCTGCCGCCCGGATAATGCGGGGCGCTCCATGTCCTGCCGCCGTCGTCCGAAGTCAAATAGGCGCAGTCCCAATGTTCAAACGGGCGGCCGTACTTGTAGAATAAAAAGAGCTTTCCCGAAGAGTGGCGGAAGAGCAGCGGATTCCAGAGCTGGTAATAGACGCCGTCCCGATAGAGCCGCTGCACGGTTTCGACCGGCCTGGACCAGCGTCCGCCGGAGTAGCGGGCCGTCCAGATTCCGACGTCGAGGTGCCCCTCGCAGGTGCCGCCGAACCATGCCGCCAGCAGTTCACCGTTGCCGAGGTCCGCGACCGTCGCGGCGTGGCACTCCGGAGTCGGCGGCTCCTGATAGACGAACTCCATGCGTTCAATGCCGGGCAGGTGTGTGCCGGTCATGTCCGCCGGAGCAGGATCGACCGCGCCGGGTTCGTCCAGCGCGCGGGTCACATCGGAGACGGCGGCCGAAGCGATCGCTCCGTCGAAGTACTGCCCGGATTTGCCCGGCCCCCGTTCGAGGCCGCCGACGGTCAGCGCCCCGGAGGTGTCGGAGAGCGGAGTGAAAGCGCCGCTGGCCCGGGTCACGACTCCGTTCAGCCGGACTTGCAGATTGTACAGTGTGCGCGCCGAGTCGGCGGTCGCGTCCGCCATGTTCCACTCGCCGGGACGGACCCGGTTCCTGCTGACGACGTTCACGGTTTTGCCGTCACGGTTCCGGATGCGCAGCGCAACCTTTCCCTCTCCGGTCAGGAACAGTTGATAGCCGAAGTCGGTTCCCGGATCGGTCTTGCGCAGCAGCACCGCGTGACGGATGGTTTCCGGCCGGAACCGCACCGCCAGATTCAGCGATGCCAGCCCGTTTTTGCCGTTGTCATGGCCGGTCAGCGACGGCTGGTCCGCAATCCGCAGATAGGCGCCGCAGTCGTCCGCCGCGTCGCGGTTGCGGAATTGAACGCCTTCCCGGAGCGCCAGCCGGGAGGCATCCCCGGCGGCAGCCGCCGGAATTCCGGCGACTTCGTCCGGGGCCGGGAGCCGGGACGCTCCCGAGAACTGCCACTCCGCAACGCCGAGCGCGCCGAGCCGCAGGGTGTTCAGGATCAGAAGAATAAGGGAAACGGTTTTACAGAGAATTTTCACAATTCGGTTCCTTTCGCCGGGAATTACCAGAAGTAGGGACGGCCGCCGCCGTGCTGATAGTGGCCATCGGTGGCGGCTTTCGGCCGCCGCCCGCGTTCCGTGACGGTCCACTTGCCGCTCTCGGTCCACGGAATCCAGCGCGCCGAGCCGTCGACGTGTGCCCGGTTGCCGCCGGTCATCATGCTCAGGAAGGTCAGGAACTCCAGCTTGCCGGTCAGGCGGCCGCCCACGTGGTTGATCCGGGAGTCGGTCCGGCCCTCCATCCAGATATTCTGGTCGGCCACCATCACGTCGCCGGGCTTGGACTTGGTGAGCTTCTGCCGCGCCCCGGAACGCGGCGGACCTTCCATCCAGTAGCCGTAGGGCTGGTCGCAGAGCGCGCCGATGTAGAGCATGTCCACCTCCCAGTATTCGGCGGGGGTGTCCGCCGTCCCGTAGCGGCGCTCGTTCTTCACGACGTCGAGCGTGGTCACCGATGCCGGGCAGACGCCGAGCTTCAGCAGCGTATCCACGGAACCGGCGTAACGGGCGAGCGGCTCCACGAAAGAGCCGCGTTCCCACGAATACGGCAGATGCGAGTTCGGCTGCGAACGCACGAACGGCAGCATGTCGCCGCTGTCCCCGGCGTACATCAGCAGCGCGTTGTTCAGTTCACGGGTCTGCCCGAGGCAGGACGTCCGTTTCGCCCGGTCCCGCGCCTTGTTCAGCGCGGGCAGCAGCATGGACGCGAGAATCGCGATCACAGCTATTACCACGAGCAGCTCAATGAGGGTAAAATGTGTGTTTCGGCCAATCGTCATTGTCATATACCTCCCGATGCCTGGTTACGGAAATTCCATGTCTGCTTATATTATACCGGAAAACTTTTTCCGCACCAAGTGTTGACAATATCACTTTTATCGGTTATTATAGTACAAATCTACTTTTTTTGAAAGGGCCGGAGATGCCGGAAGTCGAATTTTCTTACGCAGGGTTCCACGCCAGCACCCGCAGCACGCCGCTGCATCGCCACAATGGAACCGAACTGGTCTATATCGTCGAGGGCGAATGCGAAAACCGCATCCCGTTCCGGAACTGGAAAATCGCGGCGGGTGAACTCCTGATCATCCCGCCCGAACTGGAGCACCGCCAGATCGATCTCGGCTTCGTGCGCACCTTTTATGTGGTCTTTGAAGCCAAGCCGGGAGTTTTCCGCAACGACCTGCGCTCGATCGACGTGCGCTCCGACCGGTTCGTCCGCAGTTGGATGGAACAACTGGTGCTGCTCTATCAGGAACAGGCGCTCGACCAGTGCCGCCTCCTGCTGCCGGCGCTGCTGGCCCGGATCACCCGGCTGGAAGGAAGCATCGACGGCACCGCCGAAATCCCCGCCGGACTCGCCGCTGCGATCCGTTTCATCACCTACCACTTCCACCGGGAACTGGCGATCCGCGAAATCGCGGCGTCAAACGGGATGAGCCCGAGCTACTTCAACGCGCTGTTCCACAAGCACATGCAGGTCAGTCCGGCGGAATACATCAAAAAACTGCGCATGGGCCACGCCCGTCAACTGCTCCGCAACAGCCGCCTGACCATCTCTGAAATCGGGGAACAGTGCGGCTACCGCAACGCCTATTACTTCTGCCGGATCTTCCGTAAAGTCCACGGCTGCACGCCCGGCGAATACCGCGCTCTGCCGCGCCGCGAATACGACGTGAAATTCCTTGCTCCATGACCGGCTCCGGGGATACGGGGCGTGCCTCCGGCGGCCGGGGGCGCTTCGCCCCCCGGTCCCCCCGACCGGCAAAGTGCCGGCGCTGGGTACGGTTTTGAATTTTTACACAGTAAAAATTCAAAACCGGGGGTATTATCTATCGGTTTATCGGCTCTATCAGCAGTATATGCCTCCGGGTGCTACCCGGTCGGGGTCAAAGGGCAAAGCGCCCAACTACCGGTGTTTGATTGCAAATCAGACCGCGTAGCGCACAAGGTCTGGAGGCCAAAGGCCGCAAGACCCGCCTGCCGCGAAGGCGGTATGGCTTCCCGGAGACTTTGCCTCCGGCGATTACCGGTCGATGACGTGAAACCTCATCAGCCGTGTTTCAATGCCTACCAGTTCCGAAAACTTTACGAAAAAAATCGAATCCGCTCTTGACATCGACTTCAAAGTTTGGTATAATTATTATGAAAACAGATTTCATAACTAATAGAGAGCCTGTTATGACATTGAAGGAAATGGCGGCGGAGCTTGGGGTTTCCCCCTCGATCGTCAGTCGGGTACTGAACGGGTACACCCGGAATTTCTCGATTTCGGACGAATTGCGCCAGAGAATTCTGGAAAAAGTCGAAACGAGCGGTTACCGGGCGAATCCGGTGTTCCGTTCGCTGAGCAGCCGCAACAACCGCCATATCTCCTTTATGTTTCATGGCCGTTCGGTTCATCGCGCCGGCGTGCCGGTAATTGAGGCGCTTGACCGGATCGGCGAGATATTGGAAGCCAACAAATATGATTTCGGTTATACCTTCTGCCGGCTGGAGCGCGGTGACAAGTTCACGCTGCCGCACTTGAAATCAGCAGCAATTGTGATCGCCGATTCGGTTTCCGATGAACAGTTCGAACTGCTGGAGGCAAACGGAATTCCCTATGTCTGCATCAACGGTCCCAGCGGACGGAAAGGGTGTTCGGTAATCAGCGATGAACGCGCCAACGCCCGGCTGATTCTGGAACATCTGTATGACCTCGGCCACCGCCGGATCGGCTATATGAACTACACACCGGACCCGCATTACAGCGTGAAAGAGCGTGAAACCGCTTTCCGAACTTTCCTCCGTGAATTCGATCTGCCTCAGCTGGAAGGGTGCGAAACCACCGCAGAACCGGTAATCGACCGCCTCAACCATTTCCGGAAGCAGGGGGCAACCGCAATCGTCACCTACGACGATATGCTTGCCATGCAGCTTTTGAGCGCGGCCTGGAGTCTCGGAGTCCGTGTCCCGGAGGACCTCTCGGTGATTACATTCAACAATCCGCCCACGCTGGAATACACGATTCCACCCTTGAGCGGATTGGAGATTCCCGGTTGGGAAATGGGCGAAATTGCCGCCCAGACCGTGATGAAAAAAGCGGAAAAACATGATTACATGAACGGACGTGAAATCCGGCTTTCCGGAGAACTCGCGCTCCGCGGCTCAACTGCACGTCCCGCCAATTAAACCAGCACAGGGAAAGGATGAAACGATGAAAAAAGTCAATTTAATGAAAACAGTTTTCGCAAAAATAACGAACTCAATATACCGGTCTCGATTCCCCGTTCCCGCTCTGCGTGAAAGAGAGGGGCGCGATGGAGAGAAAGCCGCATTTCCTGCGGCGTCTCTCCTCGTACATCTTAACATCTCCCGTATTTTCGGCGAGCTCTCACGCCTTCGCCAATGCTCTGCAAAGCGGCAGGTGGAGCGCAGCCTGTCGATCGCCCCGTTCGCGGCACCGGCACCGGCACCTTGCCGGTCGGGGTCCCGGGACGAAGCGCCCGGTTCACTCCTTCGAAGAGCGAAATCCACATTTACGCTGCTTGAGCTATTAGTAGTGATTTCCATCATTGCGATTCTGGCGAGCATGCTGCTTCCTGCACTGAATAAAGCGCGTGGCAAGGCGCAACAGACGAAATGCCTCGGCAACCAGAAACAGATCGGCAACGGAATGGTGATGTACACCAACGACAATAACGACTACCTGCCGATAGCAGCAAGTCCGGGGGGATACACCTATCAATGGAAGATCGAGATCGCGCCGTACTGTGGAATCCAGCCCAATTATACGAATGTGTACAGTTGGGGACAATCCAGCCTCCAGTGCGGCCCGAAGGGAATTTTCGGCTGTCCGCTGGCGGCGTCGCTGCCGGAACAGTGCAACTCGAAAAGCTATCCCGGCAAATACAGCGGACTGGGCTGGAACAAGAGTTTCAGTTATCAGGATAAAGACGGCGTCGATGTGAAGCTGCGCCGTCACAAGGTCACGGCCATCAAAGCCTCGGATCATGTCGTAGCCGGCGATGCAGTCGAATATCCGAATGCGGGGTGGCGGACGGTAAACTGGTCGCCGCCGGTAAACCATTCGCCTTTACCGGCATGAATTTCACCGACTTCATGCTCGGCATGAGCATCCGCCGCGATCTCAATCGCGAAAGCGTCGCAGCGGCAGTGGCCCGGATGAAAGAGTGGAAGGTGCGCATGGTGCGCATACCGCTGAATCTCGGCCTGATCCAGCCTGCCGAAGGAGTGTTTCCCGGCAATCCGCGCTGGGAGGAAATCTATAAGCGGCACAAGTTCAAAACCGATTTCTTCCGGAATCTCGAATATTTCATCAGCCTTGCAGGGGATCACGGTATCTACAGTGTGTTGGAAATTCACGGAGTTCCAAAAGATCCGTACCGCTATTTTCTCGGCGGAACGCCTGCCGACCGCGCTGCCAGCAAACCCGGCAAGGCGATCGCGTGGCTTTACAGCGAAGGCGACAAGCCGACCACCTTCATCGATATGCGCAACCCGCGCGAGTGCCGGGCATTGGAGGAAACCTTCCGCTTTCTCGCCCGTCATTTCCGCGGCGACTCCAATATTCTCGGCTTCGAAGTTCCATACAATGAACCGCACGATGCTTATATGTCGATTCCGGCCAACTACAACCGGATCACCGGCCGGATCATCCGGCTGATTCAGGCGGAGGATCCGGACCGGCTGACCTTTTCGATGCCCCCGGCGTGGGGGCATGACAATGCCACCTGGCCGGCCACTTTCCTGCCGCCGGAAGGGCTGTCGGGTGGCGGCCCTCACTTCTACGTCGGCAACGGGCCGGTACCGCTGCGCGCCGATTCAAAGCAGTCCAGGGAGCCGTGGCTCTGCCGGGATGTGGAGCTGACGTTTGATTACGCATTGCCCGCAGTATTGTTTCCCTACTCCGGAATCGGTTATCCGGTATTCAACGGAGAAGGCGGCGAACACGGCCATCGCTCCTTTCTGCCGCGGCTGACGCCGGAGGAGGCCGCTTCTCTGATGATCGAGGCGAATCTGGTGCAATGCTACGCCGCCGGACTGTGCGGTGCGGTACAGTGGACGATGTGGAGTGAAAAAGTATTCAGGCAATTCGAGAAGGTGTATGCCGAACAGTATTCCCGGTTCGGAGACATATATGCGGCAGGGCCGGTCGACTGGAGCCGCGCCGAAGCCGCGATCATCCAGAATCCGGCGGCGGTGCCGATCAACAACGGTTACAACTTTTCGTGCATTCCTTTCGTGCGGCTTATGCTGGACCTGCATCTCGGCGGCCGTCTTCGTTACCTGACCGACGACCAGATCATCCACTCCGGACTGACCAACGTATCGGCGGGTTTGGAACAAGTTTCGGATGCGGCGATGGACAGCTGTTACAAGGCGCTGATCGTCGATCGCCGCAACCTCGACTCACGGGTCGAACAGGCGTTGAAGAAGATCAAGACGCCGGTGCTGTGGGTAGACGATGCTTCCAGGCTGACGGCGGAAGAATTCGCCGCTTTCCTGCGCGAAAACGCAATCCCGGTCGATACGAAATCTCCCGCCGATATCCAGATCGTCGAGGGACCGGAACACCTGATCCTCTACCGCCGCCGCGGAGAAAGTTCCGCAGCAACCGTTTACCCGCTGCTGCAGCGCAAAGGCATCTTCTCACTGGCCGGGGAAGACGGCGCGACAGTCTTTACCGGCGATGCGGAAAAACTGCACAACGTCGGTTTCAAGGCGGATGTACCGAAATGGCGCAGCCGGATTTACCGGATCGCCGCAACCGATCCGGAATGATCCGACAAGCGGAGTATTCCGGATAGCCATCATCGCTCCCCTGCCATTTTTCAGTACTGCCGGGAGCCGTTGGCGTCCGGGAAACAGATGTTCGCGAAAATCCGGTGCGTCCGGCGGTACTCCAGCGGCGTTTCCCCGTAAAACCGCCGGAACGCCGGGAAAAAGCCGCTCAGCGAACCGAAGCCGCACTGGTATGCGATCTGCGTGATCGTCAGGTCGCTGCCGGAGAGCAGCCGGGCGGCGTAGTCGGCGCGGGCCCGGTTCACCGCCTCGCTCGGCGTGACGCCGGCAAAGCGCCTCAGCTCGCGCGCGACATGTTCCGGCGTGCGCCCGGCGAGAACCGCCAGCGCCCGGCTGCCGAGCTTCAGGTGTTCCGGCTGCCGTTCCAGCTCCGCCGCCGCCTCCTGCAGCCATGCCGGACAGCGGCGGTACGGATTCGCCAGCATCGTGGAAAGTTCGCCGACCAGATTCATCAGGAAACGGTCGAGGGCAAGCCGCGATTCAGGATTGTTCCGCAGTCCCGCCGCGCCGCGGTCGAGCCACTCGAACAGCGACTCCGACAAGGGTATCATGATCGGCTGCCGGTTGTCGCTGCCGAAATAGTAGCGGAACTCCTCGTAACGGGCGGTCAGCTCCCCGATGATTTCAGCCGGAAATGCGAGATTGTAGAATTGCAGCGGCTGCCGGCTGGCCCCGGTCACCCGGTGGCGGTCGTGCGGCCGGATCCAGACCAGGTCGCCGTGCCGGAGGCGGCTCCGTTCCCCGTTGACCTCGTGTTCCGCCTCGCCGGAGAGAATCCAGAAAATTTCGTGGAAATCGTGCCGGTGCTCCTCGATCTCTCCGCCGGTCGGCAAATGGTGTTTGAACAGCTTCAGGATGGAGGAGGAACGGAAGCTGAGCGTTTCCCAATGCAGGATCTTCATAATGATTTTTCCGCCATATTGTGAATAAACCGACAGCCCGCCAGATCCGGGCTATTCCCCGTACTGCCAGCAGAATATACTTCATGCGACGCCAGAATGCAAATCCGTTAAAATATCAAAATAATGGAATAAATTCAGAGAATTGCGGAAGCTTTTCCCCAAAACGGTGGTATAATTATAGTGTGACAGGAACTGCCGGACGCGGCACGAATGCAAAAGGAAATTGAAATGACCGATGTTGACAAATTGAATTCACCGCTGCTCGCGCCGCGTTTTCTGCCGGGAGCCCCCGATGGGCCGTCCCGTTTTCAGGGAATTCCCGGCGTGGAGGCGACGCCCGGCGGAAACCGCTTCGCCGTCTGGTACGGCGGCGGCGACGGGGAAGGCCCCGAAAACTTCCTGATGGTGGCGCGCTGCGCGCCGCAGCTTTCAGGCGAATGGCCGGTCGTGCTGCGCGTAGCCCATCCGGGGCGGGAAATCCGCTGTTTCGACGCCGGGCTGTGGCTCGATCCTGCCGGAAATCTCCGGCTCTTCTGGAGCCAGTCGCGCTGCCGGGAGACCGGCAAGGATGTCTCCGACGGCGTCAACGGCGTCTGGCAGAGCGTCTGCGCCGCGCCGGACGCCCCGGTTCTCTCATGGAGCCGCCCGGAACGGATCTGCGACGGAATCATGCTGAACAAGCCGACGGTGGCGGCGAACGGCGACTGGCTGCTGCCGGTCTCCGTCTGGGGCGACGGAACCGGCGGAGGGCGCCTCCCCGAATCGCTGCGCGCATATTCGGGGGCGAATCTCTTCGTATCGGAAGACGGCGGCAGAAGTTTCCACCGCCGGGGCCTTGTCCGGGTGGAGGAGGGCCGGATCTTCGATGAACATCTCTTCGTCGAACGGCGCGACGGGTCGCTGCTGATGCTGATCCGCACGCTCTACGGCATCGCGGAAGCCGTCTCCGCTGACGGCGGCCGGAGCTGGACGCCCCCGCGCCATTCCCGGTTGCGGGGGCCGAACTCCCGCTTCGCGCTGCGGCGGCTGAAATCCGGGGCGCTGCTGCTGGTCAATCACCGGTGCGACGGTCCTTTCAGCCCGGTCCGCGAAAAACTGGAGGCCTGCCTTTCGGACGACGACGGCGCAAGCTGGACGCCGGGCGTGATGATCGACCCGCGCACCGGCGTCTCCTACCCGGATTTCACCCAGCAGAGCGACGGAACGATCCTCTGCGTCTACGACCGCGACCGGTACGGCGCAGGCGAAATCCTGCTCGCGGAATTCACCGAGGCGGACCTCCGGGCAGGAAGCCTCCCGCATCCGCCGCGTGTGATCCATTCATTGTGCGGCCGGCCGGGAACCGCTGTCCGCCGGAATATGAACAAACAGGAAATGGAGTTGGTACCATGAAAAAATTTTCCCTGACGAAACCGTCCGCCCTTCGTTTTTCCCCCGTTTTCGCCCGGTTCACCCTGATTGAGCTGCTTGTGGTTATTGCAATCATTGCGATCCTCGCGGGGATGCTGCTGCCGGCGCTGAATCAGGCAAGGGAACGCGCCAAGGCGATCAGTTGCAAATCGAACCTGAAACAGATCGGCACGACCATCCTGATGTACACCGGCGACTTCAAAGACCGCCTGCCGGAAACCACGCAGGCGGGCAGGTCGTGGGAACACTGGCTGATCAAGGGAGGCTACATCCCGGAATCCGACGACATCAAACTGGTGCGCTGCCCGAAAGACGCAATCGTCAGGACCGCGACGGAGTTCTCACCGAAGAGCTACCGCTGCAACGGCTACCTCTGGTCCGACGCATCGACCTGTCTGCAGGGGGCGGTCAACCGGGTCCGCAACAAGCCGACCCAGTTGATTTCGCTGACGTGCCAGCCGGATGCGGCGATGCAGTGTTTCCGCAACAGCAAATCGATCGAATTCGGTTTCTCGGTCGCCTCCGGCACTTCCGACGGACAGTGGACGCACGGCGGCGCATTCGGCACTTATTTGTTTCTCGGCGGCAACGTCGACAACATCATGTTCCGGATCGACGACGACCTGAACCTCGGCGGCAGCAAGATCCTCTGGAACCGCCACTGGAACGCCAAAGACGCGCCGACCATGTAACCCTCAGGAAAGATTTCCCATGAACCACAGACTGTTTTCCCTGATCGCGGCGCTGGCCGCACTCCTCCCGGCCGGAGCCGGCATCCCCCGCATCACGGTCGACGCCGGGAAAAGCGCCGGCCCGGTCAATCCGCTGGTCTTCGGCGCGAACATCGAAGCGGCCGACGACCGGGGGATTTTCGACCGCCCCCTGAATGCGCCGATCAATCCGCACGCGGTCGCGCAGGGCGAAGGGACCTGGGACCCGGCGGCGAACCGGCCCCATCCGAACATCGTGTGCAAACTCCGCGAGATGCGCATCGGCATGATGCGCTATCCGGGCGGCTGCCTCGCGCACAACTACAACTGGAAGCAGGCGGTCGGACCGCTTTCGGAACGGCCCGACTGGAAGTTCGGCATCGACGAGTACATCCGGCTCTGCCGGGCGCTCGGCGCCGAGCCGATCATCACGATGACCGATTACGCGCTGCCGGCGGAGGAGCTGCCGGAACACATGGCCGAACTGGTGGAGTACCTGAACGCCCCCGCGACGCCGGAACACCCGTGGGCGATGAAACGCGCGAAGTGGGGGAATCCAGAACCGTACCGCGTCCGCTACTTCGAACTCGGCAACGAGAGCAGCCACGGCAGCCACAACCTCGTGCCGCGCCGCCACTTCACGCCGGAGGAGTACGCCGCCTACTTCCGCTCCTGTGCCGCGGCGATGCGCCGGGTCGATCCGGCCGTGCGGCTCGGGATCGTGATGGAGCCGGGAACCGGCGAACAGCACGATTCGCCGTGGAACCGCACCGTGCTTGAAAAGGCCGGAAAGGAGGCGGATTTCGTGGTGCTCCACTTCTATGCGCCGCGCATCGCGGACCAGACGCCGCAGCAGGCGCTGGCCGCCGTCCTCGCCTACGGCGACCAGGTCGAATTCCGGCTGAAGCGGTACCGGGAGCAGGCCCGCACCCTGACCGGCAGGGAACTGCCGCTGGCGATGACCGAATTCAACATCGGTTCGACCGGCAACAAGCCGTATCCGTGGCGGTTCAGCTTCCTCGCCGGGCTGATGAACGCCGACCTGCAGCACATCTGGCTGAAGCCGGAAAACGGCATCCTGTGCGCGAACTACTGGCAGGTGGTCAACGGCTACTGGGGCAGTTTCCGCAGCAACGAAAAAGGTGAAATCACCCTCCGGCGCGCTCCGGTTTCCTTCTTTGAAACCTGGGGCGGCTATACCGGCAGCGAACTTGTGCAGACCGCCGTTGCAAATGCGCCGCGCCTCGACGCGGCTCCGGTTCCGGGTCTCGCAGTGTCGCGTGGGGAACGGCTCCTCCTGCCGGAACCCGCCGGGGAGGCAAAGCCGGGCGCGATCTCCGGGAAACACTTCCCGGCCGGAATCGCACTGGCCGCGGCGGGAAAGGATTCGCTGACGATCCGGTTCGACGGATTCGACGGCAAAAGCGCCTATCCTGAATTCGCCGAACTGCCGCGCCCGGCACAGATCCCCGCCGGAGATGCCTTCCGCTATCTGATCTCATTCGAGGCGAAATATACGCCGGACCGGCCGGGAGAACGCCCGTCGGGAGCGTTCGGTCTGGGCATGGTCGACAGCCGCGGCTGGGAGAAAACCGCCTCCGCCGTTTCGATTTCCGGCATTCAGGCCGCAACGCAGTGGAAGCGATTCACCGGCAGCTATCAGGTGCTGCCCGACACTCCGGGAAGCAAAGTGCTGTTCCGCGTGGAAGGGGTTTCCGCTCCGCTTTCCGGCACGGTCGAAATCCGCAACCTGCGCTTTGCGCTCGAAACCCAGCCGGTGTTCCCGGCCTACCGCACCCTGACGGTGCTCGCCAGCCGCAGCGCCGACGGCGACACCCTCTATCTGACGGTATTCAATAAAGACCCGCAAAAGCCGGTCCGGGCGGAGGTGAAGCTGGAAAACTTCGACGCCGCAGCCGGTTCCGGTGTCGTGCTGGCCGCCGCGGCCCCGGAGACCGCGGCCGATACGATTCCGCGCCCGGTCGCGGTGAAACCGGCCTCCGGCAGCTTCGTTCACGAGTTTCCGGCGGCGTCGATGACCGCGCTGAAGTTCCGGCGCAACCGATAAAACCAACAGGGAGTTGATCTATGAATAAAAATTATATCGCGGGTTTCGGCGAGGTGATGCTGCGGCTCTGCCCGCCGGGAAGGAAACGGTTCGCCCAGAGCCTGCCCGGAACCCTTGAAGCGACTTACGGCGGCGGCGAGGCGAATGTCTGCGCTTCGCTGGCCATGCTCGGCGCGAAAGCCCGCTACCTGACCGCGCTGCCGCCCAATCCGGTCGCACAGGCGTTCGCGGCGGAACTGCGCGGCCTCGGCGTCGACACGACCCGGATCAACTGGAAACCGCGGGGACGCATGGGAGTCTACTACGCCGAACACGGCGCAGCACAGCGCGGCTCGAACGTGGTGTACGACCGGGAGGGGTCGACGATCGCGCTGCTCACCCCGGAGGAGTACGACTTCGACGCGATGCTCGAAGACGTGGGCCACTTGCACCTCACCGGAATCACGCCCGCCCTCAGCGAAAACGCCTGCCGTTCGACGCTGGCGCTGGCGGAGGCGGCGGCGGCGCGGGGCGTGACCGTCTCCTGCGACCTGAACTTCCGCAAAAAACTCTGGAACTGGCGCCCCGGCAGCGCCCCGAAAGAGCTGGCCGCCGAGTGCATGGGCAAACTTGTGCCGCTGGCCGACTGGCTCATCTGCAACGAGGAGGACGCCGCCGATGTGTTCGGCATCCGCGCCGAGGCGACCGAAATCGAGGCGGGCAGACTGAACGCCGCCGGCTACCGGGAGGTCGCGAAGCGGCTGCTCGAACGTTTCCCGAAGGTGTCGAAGGTCGCGGTGACGCTGCGCGAAAGCGTCTCCGCCGACCACAACAACTGGGGCGCGATGCTCTTCGACCGCGAAGCCGGAACCTTTTTCGCCCCGCTCGACGCGGCGGGAAACTATGCGCCGTATGAGATCCGCGACATCGTCGACCGCTTCGGCGGCGGCGACTCCTTCGGCGCGGCGCTGATCTATGCGCTTTACAGCGATGAGTACGCCGAACCGCAAACGGCGATCCGCTTCGCCGCCGCGGCGAGCTGCCTGAAGCACTCCATCCCCGGCGACTACAACTACAGCTCCCGGCAGGAGGTCGCCGCGCTGATGAACGGCTCCGGTTCGGGCCGGGTGGCGAGGTGATGCGATGACGTTTCAGGAACAGGCCCGACGCTGCCCCGTGGTGGCGATCCTGCGCGGCATCACACCGGAGGAGATGCTCCCCGTCTGTGAAGCACTGCGCACAGCCGGAATCCGGCTGCTCGAAGTCCCCCTGAATTCACCGGACGCGCTGGAGAGCATCCGGCGCGCGGCGGCGAAGTACCATGCCGCAGGCGAACTGCTCGCCGGAGCCGGCACGGTCCTCACTGCGCAAAATGTCCGCGACGTGGCGGCGGCGGGAGGCCGCTTCATCATTTCGCCGGATGCGAATCCCGAAGTGATCCGCGAGACCAAGCGGCTCGGCCTCGTGTCGATTCCGGGCTTTTTCACCGCGACCGAAGCCTTCACCGCGTTGCGCGCGGGCGCGGACTACCTGAAGCTCTTCCCCGCCGGGAAACTCGGCCCGGGCTATGTCAAAGACCTCAAAGCGGTCATCAAAGCCCCGATCCTCGCGGTCGGCGGGGTCGACACGGACAACATCGCGGCGTTTCTGGACGTCTGCGCCGGAGTCGGAATCGGTTCGGCGCTGTACAAGCCGGGAAAAACACCCGCCGAAATCGAGCAGGCGGCAGCGGTGTACGCCGCCGCCGTCCGTTAACCGGCGACGACCTCCACCCCCTCCGGAGCGTCGATCTCCGGCCTGCCGGAGCGGCTCGCCGCCACCCGGACCGGGCCGAACGGCGTCGGCACGCTGCCCTCGGCGAAGTCGAGGCCGCACAGTTCCGGGCTGACCGCCACTTTGCGGCCGCCGGGTTCGAGGAACTTCACGCCGAGCACCCGTTCGCTCAGGAACGGCGTCGGCCCCGCCGCCCAGCCGTGGCACAGGCTGTGGCGCAATCCCCGGTAGCAGTACTTGCCGAAATCGGCGTGCAGGTCGTCTTTGCCCGGCACCGGCAGTTCCGAAATCGGCGAGGTGTTCTTCAGCCAGTCGAGGTCGAAATCCTCCCAGAAAGTGGTCGCGCCGTAATCCAGCATCCCGCCCCAGAAACGGCGGATCAGCTCCAGCGCCGGAGCGGTCGGCTGCGCCAGAAGCATGTAGTAGCCGTAGAAGGTGCTGACGCCGCGGAACGGATCGCGCGCCAATACGTCGGAACGGTCCGCGATTCCGCTCAACGTCAGCATCGCGGCCGCCGCCTTGCTGTCGCCGCAGTCGGGCACGTGACCCATCATCCGCCGCGCGAACTCCAGCGGGCGGGAAGCGTCGATGCCGAGCGCGCCGCAGAGCTTCGCGCCGCACTGGAATGCGCGGCACAGCAGCCCCTGCAGCCCGGCGTGCATCGCGACCGGATTGTCGTTGTTCGGCCAGTCGAGGAAGCGGCGCGGCGGCACCATTTCGGAGCCGTCCTGATTCACATACTCCTCCAGTTGCCGCAGCAGGCCGGTCAGGTACTCCCGCTGTTCCTGTAAATAGGCGAGGTCGCCGCGATGCAGATAGTATTCGTACTGGTTGACGATCCACCACAGAGAATAGCTGGTGATGTTGTTCATCACCCGCGGCAGCGGCGTGTGGTCCCGCACGAAGTCGAGGCTGGCCGGAATCAGCGACACATCGTCGAATACCGACAGAATGCCGCAGATTTCCGGGTGGAGATCCCCCATCCAGACCAGCCGGTCGCGTTTGGCGCCGTCGTAGATGTAATCCTGCATATTCAGCAGCAGCGTGTAGGCGCCGGTTTCCCAGATCCGGTTCAGCCGTTCGTCGGAGCAGCGGAAGGAGCCGCCGCGCTTCAGGTCGCGGTACAGCGCGACCGCGAGCACATTCATCAGTTCGAGCTTCGCGTCGAGCGCGTCGATCCGCACGAAGCGGAATGCGGTGTTGCCGTATTCGAGCATCCCCATCGCCGGAACCTGCAGTTCGGTGTCGTGAATCGCGTGATCCTGATTCGGCGCTCCCATCGCCTCGCTCGCCGACTCTCCGAACCGAAGCCGGATGCGCCCCGCGCCGGAGCGGTTCACGATCCGCACCCCGCCGTGCAGTTCGACGCCGAAGTCGAGCAGCAGCGCGCCGCCGGGCTGCAGGACGCAGATCCGCTCCGAGCCTGAAATGGAGGGCTGGATCGCCGGATTGCCCGGCAGGATTTCCGCGTTTTGCGCCTGTTCCGCCAGCATCACGCGGTGCACCGGCAGATATTCCCGAATCCGGGCGTCCCGGATCGCATTCTTGTAAATCGACATGGCCAACTCCCTGTTTTTGTTGCATTATTATCAATTATACCGTATTTTTTCCAAAAAACCTTGATAATCCGATCAAAGAATGGTATATTCCGCTGAAATCAGGAGAAAACATGGATCAATTCCCCGGCAAAGCGCCGCATTTCATCACGTCGGACCATCATTTCCACCGGGATATGCCGGTCGCGCTGCGCATCCGGGACTATTCGGAGAAGTCCGATCTGCTTCACAGCCATGAGTTTCACGAACTGGTGCTGGTGCTCGGCGGCAGCGGGCTGCACGTGTTGCAGGAACGCAGCTACCCGATCTATCCCGGAGATGTGTTCCTGATCAAGCCGCGCCAGGTGCACGGCTACCGGAATTTGAAAAAACTCAATATCGCGAACTTCCTCTATCTGCCCGACCGGCTCGCCGCGGAACTGGACCAGCTCAAATCGCTGCTGGGCTACTATGTGTTCTTCGAGAGCGATCCGCTGCTGGCCGGGCGCGCCCGTTACAAAAACCGGCTGACGCTGGAGGCGGAACGGTTCAACCAGGCGCGCGAACTGACGCTCAGGATGCGGCGCGAACAGCAGCGGCAGACGCCCGGCTGGGAGTTGATGTCCCGGCTGCTTTTCCTGCAGCTGATGCTGCTGATCTGCCGCACTTTCTCCAAAAGTGAAACCACCGGCTCGGAGGAGACGATGAAAATCGGACGCATCCTCCGCTATTTCGAGGAGAACTATGCCCGGCCGGTCGCGCTGGCGGAAGTCGCCCGCCACTGCGGCTGCTCGGTCCCGACGCTGACCCGCTTTTTCCGGGAGGCGATGGACGACAGCCCGATCGACTACCTGAACCGCCTGCGGCTGGACAAGGCGGCGGAGCTCCTGCGCAGCTCCCGGCTTCCGGTCACGGAAATCGCCCGGAAAACCGGATTCTGCGACAGCAATTACCTGACCAAATGCTTCACCCGCCGCTTCGCGCTTTCGCCGCGCGCTTACCGGAAAATGAACTCCGAACGCCGTGTACAAGTTTCTTGAACCGGGATTTCGCTCCTTCCGGAGCGACCAAGGCGCTTCGCCCTTGGAACCCGACCGGCAAGGTGCCGGTGCCG
>ERZ1034917.994-NODE-994-length-20594-cov-6.355616_pt1 | contig 20594 bp, 7 predicted proteins | sample MGYA00520605_ERZ1034917 | MGnify/ENA primary metagenome ERZ1034917 (study PRJEB33766, sample SAMN09781784) | gut metagenome | biome: gut microbiome | host: Homo sapiens | place: Madagascar | study: EMG produced TPA metagenomics assembly of the PRJNA485056 data set... | reverse complement strand
TTTTAGACTACTAATGGGGAAAATTTGAGTTTGAAGGATAAGCCACTTTATGTTCGAATATCAATTTTTGATAAGAACGGAAAATTTGTAGATCCTTCAACTTTTACTATATCACCTGATATTCCGAATAGAGATTTGTCTAACTATCCTTGGAGTAATCCTTGGACATATTTTAATAATAAAAGTATATATTATTTAAATCCGAAGAGTGACAATGGAACTGTTTCTTCTTCAGCTTTAGATTATACTTTTACTTGTCCTACAGGGACTAATATTAATGACTATACAATTCAAGTTTCTGCTTCTTCTGAAATGCCAGAGATTTCTAATAAATTGATAATTGTTGAGCCTCATATTGATGCCAAAATTACATATAATATTTTGAGTCAAGAGGATTTAGATAAAATTAATTTGGTGAAATCAGAAGATCCTTCAGGAGAGAATGTAATGTCAGTTAAGTCTCTATATCATACCAGTACAACAATAGATTTAACATCTTCTGATTGTACAGATTTTATAATGGAAAAATTGGGTGTGCAAAAACTTGCTGATATTACAAACCTTTATGTTCGTTGGACACTTTGTAAAAAAGATGGTTCACCTATCGAAGGTGCGTCTTGTAATAATAGTTCTTTGTTACAACAAGAAAAAATATATTGGACAGGCTCTTTGAGTAATGATATTTCTAGCAATTCTAATCTTTTAAAGGCTCGTTTTACTCTACCAGAAGGTTTGAATTTGAATGATGTCATTTTATCTTGTGTCATCTCAGATGAATTGCCAACTACAAAGTATGGTTTTGTAACTAAAGAGCCTGCTTTGAAGGCAAAGTTTGATGTAAAGCTCTATTCTCCAAATGATCTCCCTTTCAAACATTACGAGGGTATCGCCAATAAGAAGGGAGATTGGGATATGGTGAATGGCAATACCTATCAGAAGACTCATGAATGGGAGTATTATTACTATGTTGATGGAACTGAAGACAAGAAGCAGATTCTCTTATCCTTGCCTTTCCAATATTATACAGGAAGTGGTAATGATCTTGAACCTCGTGGTTATTTCCGTTGGTATAATTATAATACTGATCAAAAATCAGAACATCTTATAGCTTGTGGTGATCCGACACAAACAAAATTATTCGAGAAGGGAACTTGGGGATTATTTGCAAATAATATAAATCAACATCCTACAAGTAATCGGATAGGTGTTTATTACAATACTTCCCATGTTAACGATTCATGGGAAGGGGAGACTATTGCCTGTGATGTAAGTAGATATGTTGACGGAATGGATGAGTCAAGGACTTATCTGCTCCATGAACCAACTTTGTCTATTCGTTACATCTTCCATATTCTGCCCAAAAAGAAGATTGCTGATGATATCATGGCTGCATTATGTAATCATGACGATGGTGACTATACTTATGAAGACAATAAGAAGGTTACATTTGGTTATAAGGATGAGAACTCTGAAACAACATTGCGTTTGCAATTGAATAATATTTCTCGATACTCATTTTATCCGATGACATCTGATGGCTTGAAAAAGGTTGTATATAATAATGATATAACTGAAGCTGATTTTGATAAGTCAAAATATGTCTCTGTTCCTCAGTACGGTTCTGTAGTATGGCGAATTTATGATATTACGAAGACAAAATATTGCGATTTACCTGAGAGTGGTCGCTTTCTTGATTTAAGTGAAAAAAAATTGAATTATGCTACATGGTATAATTTAGAAGGCTCGGCTATTGATGATAAAGATAAGCCGGTTATAGATAAAGGTATTCCTGTATTTGTTGTAGCTTATTTGAAAGCTTCAGATACACAGATGTGTCCTGTAGCTAACTTTGATGTTCGTTTTATGGATTTCCATCCAATGACGCATGATCAGATAACTGCTGCAGGCTATAATAACAGAACCATATCATATCTTGATGAGCATTATAAAATGGCAACCAAACCTATATCATTTGATGATGATGATGTTGAGCAAACGGTGGCAGCCCCAACAACTCCAGATGACAACCAAGATCGATTGCCATCAAGATGGGATCGCCGTGCTTATAGTTTCGTATATCGTGATTTGATTGACTATGATGCTGGTATTAGTGGTTATCCTGGTATTGGACATTCACCACTTCATGGAGATTATGGACTTTATAAAACTGCTAATATTTCTGGTATTTCTGGAAATCATTCTGGTGGTACGGATAATTATGTTTGGTGGACAGATAAAACCTTGTATGATCGCACGTATGAAATGACGAATGGGTCTCAGTACGGACACTTCCTTTATGTGGATGCTTCTGATGAGAGTCGTCAGATAGCAGCTGCTGATTTTAAGGCAAATCTCTGTACTGGTATGCAGATGATATTTTCTGCTAGTGTCGCAGATATGACTCAAGCCAATGAACTCCCTCAGGTTATGTTTAAACTTTATGGAGTGAATTATGATACTGAAGGAAATATACTGAGTCAAAAACTGCTTCATTCTTTTTCTTCGGGAAATTTTGCTAATAATGTACAAGATAATCCTTGTCTTAAAGCTGAATGGTATCAGGTTTATGGCAAGATTGTTCTCCAAAGGGAATCGGGGGTAGAGAATTATACTGATTTTAGAGTAGTCATAGATAACTATTGTGAAAATACTCTAGGTGCTGACTATGCCGTAGATGATATCCGTATGTATATCGAACCAGCCAAGGTGCAGGTGCTCCAGGAGAAGCCTATTTGTGAAAACGCTACAACTGGAACCATCAAACTGAAGATACGTGCTATCCACGAGACATTGAATGCAATTTTGGGTCATACAGATTCCAAGATTTATTTCCGTTTTGTGGATGAAGATGGTAAACCTGTTACTGGTGATGGACTTTATTCATATAACTTATATGATATAAAGAATGATAAGACGACGCCAGTTGCTGGTAATGAATATGGTATTGTAGACGTATACGATTCAGAGGAAAAATGTAAGAACTTTGAGATCGATGGTACTAATATGATAGAAGTAGACAGTGAAGGTGAAACCTATATTGTGATCAGCAATAAAGACTATCCTTTGACTACTGGTAAGAAGTATTATGTATCTGTATCTACAGAGGATCCTGCCAAGGGAAATGCTAATTGGGGTACACCTGCTGAGGTCTGCTCGTTGTACAGTAACTGGTTCGAAATGGTTAGCCAGCATCCAATCATTACTGATACTGATGGTAACGTCATTACGGATTATAAGATTCCTTGCGATCAAGCTGGCAACTATAATGTGAAAATCAAGGGACAATTGACAACAACAGCCCCTAATACAGGTGGTAAGATAACATTGAATAATGTTAAGTTCTTCTGGTATCTTGATGGTACAGCTGAGGCAAATAAGTTGAACGTAACAGCAAGTAATGAAATCACCATCAGCAAGGATAAACTTCCTTTGGGTGAAACTCATAAAATCTATATGAAGCCTGAAGGAACTCAGAATAAAGATGGCTATATTCCATATACAATCTATGGTAAGACCTATCTGTTGTGTCCTGGTGCAATACCAGTACCATTGCGTGTAATGAAGGATGGACCGCAGCTTAACTTCGGTTTCAATGATGTGGATTATCCATTCAATGATGGCAGTTATGAGGCTTCGCTTCGTATCGGTTTGCCACAGTTGGAGAAACTGAAGACCTCTAATGGATATTTGAAGGTACCTCTTCATAGTGCTACCATGAGAGATGGATCAGCTATTACTAAGCCACTTACTTTCATTGATGATAGTAAAACTCCTGCTGGTCCTTCGACATCGGTGTATGTTGCATCTACGAACGATCCTTTATGGGAAAAGATGTTGAATACTCCGGTTGCAACATTGGAGAATGATGAGTTGGCGGTTATTGATCCAAAAGTTCAGTCTACCCTCAATCTCAAATTCTTAGATGATGCCGTAAAGAACTTCCATGAGGGATACTACTATGTTCTCCGATTCGCTTACGAGCAGAAAACTGCTACAACTGGTTCAAGTAACTGCCCTGGTGAGTCTTATCTCAAGGTGAAGATAGTACCGGAGTTCATTACCTGGACACCAACAGCCGATGGCGGTATGAATGCCAACTGGAATAATGATGATAACTGGCATCGCTCATCATCTACAGAATTGCATGATGATAAGTATACAAATTATCTGGCTTATGGCAGCAATATGTCGGGTACACCAACTTCTGAAAAGGAGATTCCTACGCTGAATAGCTATGTGCCAATGAAGTTTACCAAGGTAACCATCGGCAATCTGAAAGGTTTGCCATTCCCTGACCTCGGTAATATCGTTTACCGTAGCACCAATAAGATTGCTACCAAGCTGACTAACGGTAAGGGTAATGAGGCAACGAAGTATATCCGGTACGACATCATGGCTTACTGGGATGAGTCGGATGCAAATAAGGGATTGGGTACTGACGGCAATCTGAAGTGCGAGAAGTTCTATGGCAATACCTGTCATCAGATTTACTTCAAGCCTCAGGGCGAACTTCGTGACCAGTGCTATCTGATATATGACAAGGCTTGGGTAGAAAAGGAGCTGGTGCCTAACAGGTGGTACACCATGGCTTCGCCTCTGCAGTATATCTACGCAGGTGATATGTATGTGCCGGCAAGCAATGGCCGACAGGAAACCAAGGCGTTTACGGATATCAAGTTTGATGATAAGACTGCTGATGGAAAAGCTGATGCGTATAGCCGAAGCAAGTATCCGGTTTATCAGAGAGCCTGGATGAAGAGTGATGTGATGGAAATCTCTCCTAAGGGAGATTATTCTGCATCGCATTATCCGGATGGAGCAGCTCCAGGTGATGTTGATATGAATCTCGGCTACTGGAGTCACGTATATAATAAGGTGGATGAGAGCTATGCCGCAGACGGAACCTTCGGTGGTTTCTCTATCAAGGCGGGTAATGCGCTCTTGCCGAAGGACAAGACTAAGAATGCGCTTCTTCGTTTGCCAAAGGAAGATACCAGCTATCAGTACTTCGATTATGATGGATCAACAACTTCTGGTGGTAAATCAGTAACTGTTGGTAAGAACAATGGTCATGGCAAGCTTCTCGTTGCTTTCAGTAACGATGAGAAGCATCTCGCAGAGAAGACTCAGAGTTTAGGAACTGATAACAACAGCGGTTTCTATCTCGTAGCCAATCCATATACCTGCTCTATCTCGATGGCTAAATTCTTCGAGGCTAATTCAGGTTTGCAGAAGGCAATTTGGATTGTAGAGAATGGCGAAGTGAAGGCGATTTCAAATACAGAATTGGATATGAAGAACTACGCTATCCAGCCTACCCAGTCGTTCTTTGTTAAGAAGAATGCTGGCGCTGCTATTAGAGACGTAAGATTCACTTCTACGATGTGTGTTGACCGCACCATTACTCCTGGCCTGCTGATGGCATCAGACTATGTAAAGAGCATTGAAGCAACGACAGAGAATTCCAACGGCCAGACTTCTAGGGCACGCATCGCCTTGCGTCCGGAGGCTTCTGCCGACTATGATGACCAGGAGGATGTAGATCTGCTGTACGATCAGAACCTCAAGGATATTCCGCAGGTTTATACCGTTGCCGGAAACGAGGCGGTGGCTGTGAATGCGGTTCCTGAGTTGTCCTGGATTCCGCTCGGCATCGTGAGCCAGCAGGCTGAAGAGGTTTCACTTACCCTGAAGGGTGTGAACAAGCTCGATGCTCCGGTTTATCTCTACGATGCTGCATCGGCAAGCTTTACCGAACTTCATGAGGGCGAGGCTGTGAAGGTGAAGGCGGGTGACCACGGAAGATACTTCCTCACCCAGACCCGTACCACAACCGGCATCGACCGCATAGAGGCTGAAGAGCAGAGTGCACCGGTGAAGGTTTACTCACCTGCTGCAGGCATGATCGTTGTTTCTGCCTTGGGTGGTGAGAAGCTCGACAGGGTTCAGGTATTTACGTTGGATGGCAAGATGGTTCACAGTTATCAGTTGCCTGATAAGCAGAGAATGATTCTGCGAGTGACATCCGGAATTTACATTGTGAAGGCATCTACCCAGTCCTGTGCTCAGGCTAAGGGTCAGAAGATTGCCGTAAGATAGTATATTCTAGTTTTTTAATATCAATAGGGAATTATAAAGAACCCAAAAGGGGGAGCCAAAGCGTTGGCTTCCCCCTTTTTTAGCTTTATACTTTACTTGCGAAACTTTACAAGGGAGTTTCGCAAGTGGTTCAGTCACTCATTCATAATAAACAGCGGTTTTCTCCGTTTTATTTATTATGAAGAAAGTAAGTTATCTTATATATTTATGGCTGGTTTGCTGCCTGGGACTGCAAGCACAGAGCCGCCGCGAAATGGGAGGCATCTATTATGCTTACCCCGTAACGGATGATGCCGGAACCGATGTTCCGGCTGTGAAGGCGCCTGCCGGTTTCTCACCTTATTATATCAGTCATTACGGGCGCCATGGCTCGCGATGGATGTCGAGGGATGAACGCTATCTCTGGATAGAAAAGCAGTTTGCTGATGACGGCAATCTTACTCCGCTCGGACTTCAGATTAAAGGTATCGTGAACCGGATATGTGAGAATGCAAAGGGAAACGGCGGCAAGCTGACCCGACTGGGTGAACTGCAGCATCAGGCCATTGCCCAACGCATGTATGCCCATTATCCACAGATTTTTGCTGCCGGACATCAGGTTAAGGCACGCTCCAGTGTTTCCGACCGCTGCGCCAAGAGTATGCTCGCCTTCACTTCGCAGTTGCGGAGTCTACAGCCCCAGCTGCATCTGGATGTGAAGACCGATTCTGCCGATATGGCTTGGATAGCCTACGAATCTCCCGAACTGAAGGCGCTGAAGAAACGCACCAGGGTGAAGGCTCAGGTTTCGCCACGCCGCTTCCTGCAACAGCTATTCAAGAACACCGCAAAAATAGATGAACCCCTGAAACTGATGACCGAAATGTATGGACTCACCTCCTCGCTGCAGGATGTGGGCCTGAACTTTGCTGCCTATCCGAAGGAGATGGAAGACAGTCTGAATGCACTCTTTACCGATGCCGAATTTCGTGCCATCTATCAAGCCAACAATCTCCGCATGAACATCACCAACGGCAGTATGGCTACCAATGAAGAGATTCCGGCACGGAGCGCCATCTCGCTCTGGCAGAACATCGAAACCGAAGCCGATGCCGCCTTGCGTTCTTCCCAGTCATCAGCCACCCTCCGTTTCGGTCATGATACAGCCCTCTACCGGCTCCTTTCCCTTCTTTTTGATGCCACCTTGCCTCCTGCCGGTGCCCGTGAAGACGCCGACCAGGTCGTACTCGGCGCAGAGACCGACAGGATGGACCGCGTGGTTCCAATGGGAGCCAACCTGCAGATGATATTCTACAAGAACCAGAAGGATAGCGTGGTGGTGAAGTTCATGCTGAACGAAAGAGATATCATGCTTTCGCCTGTAGGACAGGTAATTTACGGCACTCATTATTATTCCTGGAAAGAATGGAAACAGGAGATGCACCAGCGTATCCACCAGCTGGAACATGTGCGCCAACTCTATGCCATCCAAACGATGGAAGGAGCGGGACAGGCAATTCCTGCCGTACTGGTTCCGAACGGCCAGAACTTCTGGACTCCCCAAACCCGGGATTCCGAGCAGCCTTGTGTGGCTCCTTATAATGATAAGGATACGCAGTTGCAGGGATTCCGGTGCAGCCATTGGCCGGGAGGTGGCGAGAAACGGGATTACGGCTCTTTCACCCTAGCTGCCTTGGGAGGCAAACTCCGTCTGCAGCCCGCTCAGCGTGCCACCGCTTTCAGCCATCAGGACGAGGTATCGCATCCCCATTACTATGGTGTCCAGCTGAAGAATGAGCATCTGAAGGCAGAGATGACTGCCCTGAGCCATACCTCCATGCTCCGTGTTACGCCCGATAAGGACGAACTGGTTCATCTCGTTATCCAGCCCAATAATGATGACGGACAGGGAACCATCGAGATTGATACCGTGAACCATGTGGTTTATGCCTATAATCCGGCGCCTCATATATATCAGGGATGGGGGAAACCGGATGATTTCGGGGGACATTTCGTACTGGCTTATGATAAAGATGAGCTGGTTGACTATGGTGTCTTTGATGAAGCACAGGCGGAAAGAAAGGGACTGATGATGACCTGCAAGCCGGGTATCGGAGTCTGGCTCACCTTCAGGGGAAAGACTGGAAAGGCGATGGAATGGATGTCGGCTACCTCCTTTACTTCGCACGACCAGGCGGTGACCAATCTCAATGCCGAAAACTATATGTACGGCGGACTGGACTTCAACAGTATGATGGAGTATGCTGCCAATCTGTGGTGCGAACGTCTGCATACCATCGATGTGGAGAGTCAGGACACGGCGAAGGTGAACCGCTTTTATACCGCCCTGTACCGCAGTTCGTTTCTTCCCCATGAGTTGAGCGATGTCGGCGAACTGCAATATGGCGACTTTGCAATGTGGGATACCTACCGCGCACAGTTGCCTCTTTATCATCTTCTTACGCCGATGCTGTCGGGAGAGATGATGCAGTCTCTGGTAAAGATGTATCAGGATGGCGTCTGGATGCCTGTCTTTCCAACTGCCAACTGCTGGCAGAGGGAGATGCTGGGCGATGATGCCAGTATCGTGCTTGCCGATGCCTATGTCAAGGGCATCCGCAACTTTGATGCCGTAAAGGCTTACGAGGGAATGCGCATGAATGCCTTCTCTACTCCTTATCTTGCCAAGGATTACCGTTCCGGAAAGGGCCGCCGCTCCATCACTTCCTATATGACGAATGGTTATCTTCCGGTAGAGGAGGGGGCCGGTTCTGCTACCGCTTCTACCTCGCGCACCCTGGCGTATGCATACGATGACTTTGCCGTGGCGCAGATGGCAAAGCTACTGCTTGATTCCTGCAAGGATGCTACGCTCCGCCAGCAGTATCAGGATGATTATCAGGTACTGATGCGCCGTTCTGAGAATTGGCGCAACGTAATCAACCCGCTTTCTGGCTGGGCTGACGGAAGATATGAGAATGGAAAATGGGCGGAAGATAAAGATCTGTTTTCAGGTAAGAGTAATATTCTGGGAGGTTCTGCCTGTCAGGATACCTGGTCGGTTCCGCAGAATATCGCCGGTCTGTTTGAGGTGATTCATGACAGCAAACCGATGGACAAGAAGGAGAAACTGATTGATAAAGAGGAGAAGAAGGAGAGAAAGGCGCATCCTCAAGTGGAGGTGCTGATGAGCAATGGTAAGGTGATTTCCCGATTAGACAGGATGTTTGATAGGGGATGGTATCAGCACAGTTATTCGCCTTGCCATCATCTGGCATATCTCTATACGGCAGCCGGTGCGCCGGAGAAGACGCAGGAAAGGGTGCATCAGATACTGGAAAATGACAGTTTTTCGGGTGCAGATGCAACAGGACAGCGTTCTGCCTGGCATATTTTCTCATCTTTAGGCTTCTATCCGGTATGTCCAGGTACACCTTTTTACTATATTGGTACGCCTGCTTTCGAGAAAGTTACGCTGAATCTGGAGAACGGAAAGCGCTTCGAAATCTCTGCACCAGCCAGTATATCAGGCAGTTATCGTGTAAAGTCATTAATACTTAATGGCAAGCCGCTGCATGATTTCCGCCTTTCTCATCAGCAGATTTTGAATGGAGGAAAAATATTTTTTTCTCTATTTTAATGCCACTATTGCCACACTTATGGTTAACCTATTGGTATATAGCGATTTACGCGTGGCAATAACCCCTGTTTTTATTGCCACCTAATGCCACCTATTGCCACGCCCTAGCAAGCAGCGCGCTGAAGCAGAACTATTCTGCCCACGCCCATGGATACTCATACCCACGTACACGGGTATCCATACCCACGTACATGGGTACGGATGCCCAAAGTCTTGGGTAATCGTGCCCAAAGCCTTGGGTAAAGATGCCCCACGTAGTTGGGCAAAGATGCCCAAAGGCTTGGGCAACTGTGGGCAAAGCGAGACAGTCCGTTAGGCGTTAGGGTCCGTTAGGCGTTCCTGCGGACTTGCGTATCCCCTAACACCTAACGGACTATGCGTGCGTGTATTTAACCGATTGGTTTAATTTGTGATATTTTGAGAAAATATTCTTGTTTAAATAGAAGAGTTTCGGAGAAAAATAGTATCTTTGCAGTGGCTAGAAGTTGGAAAAGTGTCAGAAATTGCCCTAAAAAGGGTTGGAAAAGCTCCATTTTTAGTCTAAAATAGGTTGGAAAAGTTCCGTAAAACCTATAAAATATGGTTGAAAAAAGTAATATAGACATGCTTAACAGGAAAATATACAATTATTTACGCAATTTCTTCGAAACAGAAAAAAAAGCTCTTCTCGTTTCTGGTGCTCGCCAGGTGGGTAAGACTTTTGCAATCCGAAAAGTTGGAGAGGAATGCTTTGCAGATGTAGTGGAGTTCAATTTCCTCAATAATCCTAAGTATAGGGAGGCTTTTAAGTCTCCTTCTGATGCTAAGGAAATCCTCCTACGCCTTTCTGCGTTGGCAGAAAAAAAACTTATTCCAGGCACAACTCTAATTTTCTTTGATGAGGTGCAGGAATGTCCGGAGATGGTCACTGCCATCAAATTCCTGGTAGAAGAAGGTAGCTATCGCTATGTAATGAGTGGATCGTTGCTAGGGGTAGAGTTAAAGGACATCCGTAGCGTACCTGTTGGCTATATGGCAAAGAAAGAGATGTTTCCTCTCGATTTTGAGGAATTTGCAGAGGCAGTAGGTATGAGTACTGGAGTAATGGCTTATGTCAAGGAGTGCTATGAGCAATGCAAGATGGTGGACGAGGTTGTGCATAATAAGCTGAATGATCTCATTCATCTTTATCTTATTGTAGGAGGAATGCCTGAGGCTGTCCAAAAGTATATTAATACGAATAATTTACAGATAGTGCGTGAGGCACAACGAGAAATCATGCACCTCTACGGAAAGGATATAGCCAAGTATGACCCGAAGAACAAGCTGTATATCAAAGATATATTCGACTTGATACCTTCAGAACTGAATGCCAAGAACAAGCGTTTTATTTTGAAGGCATTAAATGAAAAGGCAAAATTTGAGCGTTACAGAAATTCTTTCTTATGGCTAGCCGATGCAGGTGTGGCACTCCCTACTTATAATGTAGAAGAACCTCGCTTGCCTTTAAAACTTGGTGAACAGCGCAATTTGTTTAAGTTGTTCATGAGCGATGTAGGGTTGTTGGCAAGCCAGTATGCTGCCAATATAGCGATAGACTTACTTACGGGTAAGACAGAAATCAACAATGGAGCCATTTATGAGAATTTTGCTGCGCAAGAATTACGTGCCCATGGTTATAATCTTTATTATTTCAATAACAAGAAGCAGGGTGAGCTGGACTTTGTGATAGAAGATAGAGGTAAGGTCTTGCCGATAGAAATCAAGTCGGGCAAGGATTATAAACGTCATAATGCACTCTCTAATGTGATGAACAATGAGGAGTACGCTATTCCTCGTGCCATAGTTTTCTCTAATGGCAATGTTCAGGTTGTAGACAAGATTCTCTATTACCCTATCTATATGTTGATGTATCTTCAACCCGAAATGATAAAGAAACCTATATTCAGATTTGATCCAATATAGGCTTTTATTACTTTCAAATTGACGATAACGCTGGAGAAAGGTCTATATGACACGATGAAAAGTGGCATATGGAGAGTGTAAAATCTTGGAAAAACGGACAAGAAGAGGGTGTGTCATATTCCATGGCACACCCTCTTTCGTTTATATATACTTGTCTGGTTGGAAAAACTATATAGCCTTTACCTTTATATCATCCAATAGGAGGCGATTTTTGCCTTTCCCTTTTCCTTTCAGACCACTATTCCATGCAACACCACCCACGAACAGCAGTTGGGTATCCTTGGTGGCTCCCTTAATGCGGAAGGTAAATGTGGCGCCAGGTTGCATCCAAGGATTGTAGTCTTCGCCGTTTTCATTCTTTGAAGAATTCGGATAAACCGTGATATCGAATGTTGCGGCACGATATGATTTCTCATTAACTGTCATATCTATGAGATCCTGACCTTCTATCGTTCCAGGTCCCTCTATCATCACTCTCATGACACCATCATCCTTGGCTCCACCCTTGGAAACATATCCGATACTCTTGAATGTAACTTCCACATCGGAAGTTCCTACTATATTGCTCAATTTTGGCGACAGGGCATCACCTGCCACATTCGTCTTTCCCAGTTTCAGATAGCCGAGTCCACCATACAGGCATGGATTTGAGATGCCTAGCGTAGTCCAGCCATGTGATAATTCTTCTTCTGTCCATACGGCGATACCTTGTTCCGGATAGTTGTAATAATAATCCTCTTTACCTTCCTGCATCCAGTCGAAGCGCTCGTTGAGATAGATGCCGGCATCTGCCTGTGTGATGATGGTAGAACTCATGACGGAAGCATATTCTCCCACACCGTTACAGGTCAGGGTGACAGAACGGGTATCATCGCTATTTTTATCGAGAGTAAGATAAACGCTGTCTGTCCCGCAGGAATCTATTTTTATCCAGTCTGGCTGTTGGTTCATCTCATCTTTCAACTGAGCAGTCCATTCTATGTTATGACTGACAGGAACCTTGATCTGTCCACCCGTAGCCAGGACCTTATATCCATTCTCAGCATTGGCAATTGCGATGGTAGGAACATCAGCAGCCTGCTCTATGGTGTAAGGAACATCCTGTTTCTGACCATCTACAGTAAAAAACAATCGTGCAGAACGGGATGTGAACTCAGTATTTTTATCCACCCAAAAGCGGAAGATGCCATCGGCACTACCTTCGTTGGCGAAGAGATGCACCCATTGTGCATCATCTGGATTTTCCAGTTGAATATTCCAGTCTTTGTTTGAACGGATGACAACTTTCGCCAGTTTAGACTTTGAAATACCAGCTGCTGGTACGTTTACCTGCGTTTGCTCGGTTTCCATTTTGAAGTAGCATGCTTCATCATTGTCGCTTGCGCAAGATGCAAGTAGTGTCATTGCCATGGAAATGGCAAAGGTAAAGCAACTGGATATGATATTTTTTTTCATCATGATTTTCATATTTTACTTTTAATTCTTTATTTCTCTATCGCCTTCTTGCTCCACCATACTGGGGTTTTCATATCATTTTCACCGCCCATTCTCTGGAGGGCTTCATCGGCATGTACTCTGTTGGTAGCTATGGTAGTGCTTGGATAAGCAAAGCGAGTAGGCAGAATCATATCGTTGTACACGCAACCGCTTCCTACTGTGAGTTTCGGATATTCTGTACGGCGATATTCATGCCAGTCTTCCATACCTGTCCAGAAAAGAGCCAGATACTTCTGATTACCGATCAGTTCTGACTTTGCCTCAAGTGTGGTGGCTTGATCCCAGGATGCCAGACTGGAGTTGAGGAAAGTCTGGATTCCTTCTGCCGTAATGGCTAATGTAGGATCAACAGGTGATGCGAAGTCAGACCATTTCTGGAGCGATGCCGTGATGGCTTCTTCATAGTGAGCCTTGGCAACAGTTTCTCCTCCAGGAATCAGTCCTTTGAGTGCGGCTTCGGCAAGGATAAACTCCACTTCGGCATAGTCCATGAACCATTCATCACTGTTGTTACGGCATAGAACCTTATAGTTCAGGTAGGCTGCATTCTTGTCACCATTGTTTGATTCTTCACCCATGGCAGCTCCGGCTATAGTACCAGCCCAATATTCTCTTTTTTTTCTTCCGATAATTGGCAGGCGAGGATCTGTATATAGGTCAACATTGGCATTGGTTGCATCCTTGATGACCATCATCTTGATCATCTGGTCGGTCAATTTATAACTGCCTGTTGTAAAGGAAGATTCTGTATAGGAAGTATTATCAAATTCGCTTGTATACGGAGCTATGCCGGTATAATGGACAGTGGCATTGTCTTCATTGGCTTCGAAAACAGGATAAATCTCTGGACTTCTTACGATTTCAGCCATCTTCTGCGCCACATTGTGAGTACCATCCACTATGGTTTCCTTTCGTCCACTGATTCGGCACAACAGTCTGAGATACAGAGAATTGTTGAATTTGCGCCATTTTGCCATATCGAAGTTGTACATTCCGTCCAACTTTCTGTTTTTCTCATCTACGTAGGGTTGTGAGGCATAGATACGGTTTGCCTCTTCCAGTTCGGCACACATCTGCTGATACACACTTTCCTGAGAGTCGAACACAGGTTGTTTGATTCCTTCTTCCGCCTTGAAAGCCTCCTTGTAAGGGATATCTCCATAGATATCGGTAAGGTTTGACATGAACAGAACCTTCATGGTAAGTCCAACCGCCTGGAGATAGGAAGAACCTTGTGCCTTAGCCAGATTGATCATGTTGACATCATTGCTGGCATATCTTGAATAGGTATTCCAAAGAGCCTTCCAGTCCTGGTCTCCTATAAAGTAGCGATGTTCCTGACGGGTGGTTCCGCCAGTATGGGCTGTGTGCTGAATGAGTTCATCACACCAAAACCAGGAATAATATGTAAAAAAGTTTGCACTTCCATAGAGAGTTTGCTCAAACATAGCGGAAGCTTCCAATTTGCCGCTCGACACCGTTATCTTGTTAGGATTCGTATTGGTCTCGTCAAAATTATCTGTACAGCTTGCCATAGCAAGCATGCATGCTGCTAAACCGCAGAAATATATATTCATTTTCTTCATAATCAACTTATCGTGTTAGAATGATAATTTTACGTTAACGCCGTATGAACGGGTCATAGGATACGACATAGTTTCGATACCGGAATGAACATCGCCACCATTTACCATTCCCACCTCTGGGTCGTATTGTGGGAAACTGGTCAGACAGAACAGGTTGGTAGCATAGGCTCCAATCTGGGCAGACTTCACAGGACAGTTTTCCTTACTGAGCCATGTCTTAGGCAACTGCCAGTCGAGTCGTACCATTTTCAATTTGAGGAATGATGTGTTAAACGTATTTTCCTCGGTGTTGTTTCGGTTCCAGACATAAGAGTTGTAATAGGTCTGTATATTGTCCACGATGGTAGTATTCTTGTGATAATTACCATCTGCATCTTTGTACACTCCATCTACAACAAGGCCATCGTATCTGCCTTCAAGTGAGTTTTTTAACTTTCCCTGATAGGAGAGTGCAAAGTTGGTAACCGAGAAACAATGACCTCCATATTGGGCAGAAAATACCATGGCCAAGGTGAGATTCTTATATCTGAAGGTTTGAGTCATTCCGGCTTTCCAGTCAGGATCAACCTTACCGATACGGCGGGTAGGGCTAGTATCCAGCATAGGGTAACCATTCTTATCAATCAGTTTCATACCGGAACAGTCAATCTGGTTGCCGTTTTCATCCGTATAGTAGGAACCCTCCGGAGCTCTCTGATAGCCTCTTCCGTAGATATAGTTCATCTGCTGTCCTACGTATGAATATACATATACGCGGCTTCCGATTGTTGTTCCCATACTGGTCTGCAATGGGGTTTGCGGATCCCAGTCGTCTTGCAGCGAAACCAGCTTGTTCCAGTTTTTAGACCAATTCATGTCTATGTTCCATGAAAAGTTTCTGGTCTTTACCGGTGTGCCGGAGAGAGACAGTTCAATACCCTGGTTCGTTATTTTACCCGCATTGATTTTGTATCCTGTAGCACCTGTAATCTGATCAGCAGAAACAGTAAGAATTTGGTTTGTTGAAGCTGTGTGGTAGGCAGTAAAGTCGAATCCCAAGCGTCCGTTGAACATCTTTCCTTCGAATCCTGTTTCCCAACTTGCTACATTCTCTGGTTTCAGATTAGCGTCAGGAATGGTACCCTGCATGGTATAGCTACCTGGATATGAGGTAGATGAATAATACCGATCAAGGGAATAAGGTGATGTATCGTTACCCACATTTGCCCATGAAAGGCGATATTTCAGCATGTTCATCCAATGCACCCTGTTCTGCAGTTTGAGTATACGATCGAGAAGAATACTGGCAGATACAGAAGGATAGAAGAAAGAGCGGTTGCTCTTGCTGAGCGTACTCGACCAGTCGTTGCGTGCTGTCAGATCCAGATAGTATGTGCCGTCCCAACTCATTTCTGCATAACCATAAAAGCTGTTTACAATCTTCTTCGTTTTATTGGCGTAGATATCCGGAATCTCTCCAGACGGCAGGTTGGTAATGTTGTATACGCCATCCATCTGAAGTTTATTGAGAGTGATGTCTGTGCGTCGGTACTTGCGCTCGAGACTATTTCCACCAAAGGCTGCAGTCAGTCCGAAACGGTCTTCAAACCAGTTTTTCCTATACTGAAGCAGGAAGTCATGGTTCAGAATATAGGAACGGGTGCTCTGTTCGCGATAGAATCCTGCCTGATAGTTGGGAGTGTACCAAGGTTTTCTCTGGGTACGCCAGTCGTTAGTTATGTCGATAGCAGAACGCAGGTTGAGTGTCAGTCCATTGAGAATTTTGATATTTACCTGTGCATTTCCGTAAATGCGATTACGATCGAGCGTATTGATCTCTTCGTATGCTGTACGGTAAGGGTTGTACGAGTCGTTAGCAGGATAAACAAGACTATTACCATGGATGCCATCGGTATTGTTGTAGTTCTCTGCATTGTACCTGCCCTGGAAATATTCATCTTTCCATGCCTTGATAGGATTATTGTTGTATCCCCATACTAAGGCATACATCGGACTCTGTGCGCTATATCCACTGATAGGCAGATTGTCGCTGGACTTATGGTTATAGTTGACATTGGCTGTCAGCTTGATACTCTTGTTGATGGGAGTCTCGAAAGCCAGCGAAACTGAGTTCTGACGATAACCTGTGTTTGGTGTAATCCAGGTGTTTCGGGTGTCATTGATGGATGCTCTTGCCGATGTACCTCTACCATTACCTCCAGCTATACTAATGGTGTTTTTCCAGGTCACACCTGTTTGGAAGAATCCGGTATACCAGTCGTCCGCATATACCCATGGCAGTTTTTCATAGGTACCAGTTTCCCAGTTTTTAGACATATACTGGTATCTCATCTTGCTGGCATCAAATTTCTCTCCGAAAGCATAACGGGAAATATTGCGGTATGTAGCAATACCATCGGGAGCTTCTTTGGCATCCAGTGTCCAGAAGCAGAATGGACTTAATCCATTGTCACTTCCGGCGCCATATTCTTTCTGAAAATCAGGCCAATAACTGGCATAATCAAGTGTGACTGAAGAATTGAGCGTTACCCCGATACCCTTTTTGGTACTTCCTTTCTTGGTTGTGATGACTATAGCTCCATTACCTGCCAGCGAACCATACAGGGCAGTAGCTGCAGCTCCTTTCAGAACGGTAACTGATTCTATATCGTCTGGGTTGAGATCACCAAGACTGCTTCCGAAATCTACCGGAGCATCACCATTGGCATAGTTGGCACCACTTCCAGTAGTTGGTGAACCGGAATCCATCGGTATTCCATCAATGACGATGAGCGCACTATTGTTGCCGTAGTTGAGCGAATTGTCACCTCTCAGCGTGATTCGCATGCTTCCTAACGGACCGGTACCTGCACCGACCATAGACAGGCCAGCTACTTTACCAGCCATGTTATCCAGCCAGTTTCCACTAACCGTACTGGTCAGTTCATCGTTATTGATTGTTTTCACAGAGTAACCTAATGCCTTTTCCTTGCGTGAGATACCCAAAGCTGTTACCACCACTTCATGGAGCGACTGGTTAGTGAAAGACTCTTTATTATCTTTTGCTACTTTTATTTTTCTGATGTTCCCTTCTGCTCCTACAATTGAGTCACGTGGAGCCATCTGTGCCATTGCGGGAGTAAGACCTCCCATGGAAACAAGGGCAAGACAGCCCAAACTCTTTTTAAAATGTCTCATATCTTCTTGAATTTATGTGCTACATTATCTGATATTTACGTTGAATGCTTTTGGTCTTTTCATTTCTTCCGTATAGGCATGACCAAAGTTGTCAGTTACCCTGATATTTATTGTACTGTTACTTTTCGAAGCCTTTGCTTTGAAAAGGTGGGCAGTAGAGGTGGATGGGAAGGTTACCTTTGCTTTACCTCCAGCATTGATGCGCTTGGCATCGTAAGAAATAATGTGAAGCGGGTCATAACCTTCCATGCGGGTTACCTCAAGCGTTTTTCCTTCTTCGGTTACTTCTATCTTCCAGTCAGGCTGATAATTCCAAATATTCAGCAGGATTTCATTATTGCTTTTCTTTACATCATATCCCTGTGCATATATCTTCATATCTTCTTGATATTTAGGAGCATATACTTCTGGAGCAATGTAAGTAGTGTTGAGATCGTAGGCTCTGAACTGGTATTTTTTATCAAAACCGCTGCTTTTATAATACCATTCTGCCTGATTGCCGTTCCACAGATATACGCCATAACCACCTGGAGTTCCGTCGGTACAAGTATTGTTACCAGACAGTTTACCCGTCCACCACCATGTAGCACAGATAGCAGCAGTATTGTGTTCACGGATATTATTTCGCTTTTGAACATTATAGTTGACATGTGTGTGTCCGGAAAGGAAGTGGACATTAGAGAAATCTGCAAACAAGGCTTCTATCTCACCCGTGTTTTGCAGGTTATCATCATCAATTTCCTGATTACCACCCAGTTTTGGATTACCATAGAGAGGAGCATGGGTAGCTACCATGATAGGGGTGTTCTTATCCTGGATGGAAGCAAGGTCTTTTTTCAGCCATGCAAGTTCCTCAGGAATGACAGTTTCATTATAATTGCGCTTTCCGATGGTTCCCTGCGATGCACCAGCATTAAGATATTGTATGTCATCTATAATAATATAATGTACATTACCGGCATTGAAAGAATAATATACCGGTCCGCAGATCTTAATCCATTCATCTTCAGCCTTTCTGTCGTCAGGGAAGTAAGGATCGTTATCGTGGTTTCCCATACAATGGAAGAAAGGAATCTCTATTTTCTGCAATTCCAGGAAAGTTTCCTTGATACCATAATTGTTGGAATACCAGAATCCGTCCCAGCTTTCATCACCCAAGCTGATGCCATATACTTTATATCCCTGCGAGCGCAATTCCTGTGCAGTCTGGTTGATGTCTGCTGCTACGTTTTCAAACTGATTGATATCATTATTTCGTTTTGCCAGATGAAAATCCGCCATAGCAAGTACAGCATGTTTCTCATTATTCTCTTTGTTGAGTTCGAAATCCACCTTCTCGGTTATGTTGGTATCTTTAGTTGACAGACGCTTGAAAAACTGTGGTTGGTTTCCAATGATGGTTGTTTCATATCCAGAAGGAATTGAAATGAAGACATAGCCGTATTTCTTTTTAGAAAGGAGACAGTATTCTCCATTATCGTTGGTTTTTACAACTTCCACACCGTCAGAAACCACTGCATTTGCGATACCTTTACCTTCGCAGGTTACCTTACCAATAATATTTACCGGTTCTTTCTTGTGTGTGCCGACACCTTCTATATCAGCGCCAGTGCTCTTTTCCGAGCAGGCTGTCATAGGCAATGATAATGCCACAGACAACAATAAAGTTACATAAGTCCTCATTATAATACTGTTTAAAATTTTGGGTGCAAAGTTATAGTGGTTTTATTTCTATGAGGTTTCTAGCTTGTGAACATAAAACAACAATGGTGTTACAGGCTGTTCATAGATTTTAAGATAGTGTGTCACCAAAAACATGGTAAAAGCATAAGGTAAACGAAATCTTTTTTGTACTTTTGCATCCGGAATAAATAATCATAGTAAGAGAGAATTAATCAATGGAACAAAACAACAAGAACCAAATGAATCAAACTGCAGAGAACCAGGCTCTCAGCCCGTCTCAGCAGCAGTACAAACCACACCCGCTCGTATCAGTACTCCCACTGGCTGTACTTATCGCTCTTATCGTCCTGGTTGTCAAACTCTTCCCAGATGATGCCCTGGCTGGTGCATCACAGGTTGCCCTCATGATAGCTACAGCCGTATGCGTAGCGCTCAGTATGACCATCTACAAGATGAAATGGAATATCTTCGAGGAGATGATCAAAAAGACTGTGGGCGATGCGGGAGTGTCTATCCTGATTCTGCTGCTCATCGGTATGATGTCAGCCACCTGGATGATCAGTGGCGTTGTACCCACATTAATCTATTATGGTGTACAGATTATGTCGCCTACCTTTTTCCTTCCCTGCGCATGTATCATCTCCAGCATCATCTCGGTGATGACAGGAACCTCATGGACCACCATTGCCACCATCGGTATTGCCCTGATGGGAATAGGTGATGCCCTGGGCATACCGGCACCCTATACGGCAGGAGCGATTATCTCGGGTGCCTATTTCGGTGACAAGCTCTCGCCTATGAGCGATACCACCGTGCTGGCTTCAAGCATAGCCGGAGCTGACCTCTTCTCACATATCCGCTACATGCTCTACACCACCATACCGAGCATCCTGCTCTCACTGGTACTCTATCTCATCATCGGACTCTGCTATGATTCCAAGCCAGTGGATGTAAGCCAGTATCTTACCGGTCTGAGCCATGGATTCAAC
>ERZ1034917.993-NODE-993-length-20611-cov-14.775783_pt1 | contig 20611 bp, 12 predicted proteins | sample MGYA00520605_ERZ1034917 | MGnify/ENA primary metagenome ERZ1034917 (study PRJEB33766, sample SAMN09781784) | gut metagenome | biome: gut microbiome | host: Homo sapiens | place: Madagascar | study: EMG produced TPA metagenomics assembly of the PRJNA485056 data... | reverse complement strand
CCGGAGCCTGATTGCAAATCAGGCCGCGTAGCGCACAAGGTCTGCCGCACGACAGGGCGGGCAGACCCGCCTGCCTTCAAAACGGCAGGCTTCCCCATCGCAACTCGCCTTCGGCAGTAAGAAATCTATCTTGTTTTTTGATGATAAATAGTTTTTCCGCGAAAAACAATTTGACTTTTCCATCAAAGAGGTGTAATTTTGAGCAGTTGATTGAAAATTAAAGCGGAACACGAGTAAATTACCACAGCTTTTTTTACCGCTATTTGGAGCCGAGAATTCCAGTATTTTTGTCGCTTTTTGCGGCATCTATTACTGTGTATTTCTCGGCGGGCCGTGGTAAGCCTACTTGTGGTACCTTTGATAGGTGCCGCTTTTTTCACGGGTTGGCGACTTGAAGTCGGGCAAACCATGTGCATTCTCTTCTCCTCCCGGGCTGCGCCCGGTTTCAATGTGCATGGACTCCTCACCGGCTTCAAGCCGCCTCTTTTCCCCACTTTTGGCGGCTTGAAGCCGGAAAGTCATAGATATTCTGTCCCCCCTTTCGCAACGATAAAGTGCGATCGAGCAATAGATATGTTCCCCCTTTCCGCTCCAGGCCGCTTTTTTTACGGTTTCGCAATCTGTGTTGACCGGTATTGAAATTCACGGTTCCACCCGGTATATTATCCATTCGCATTCATAACGGAAAAAGAAATTCTGCAACATGGCAATCGCAAAAGTCATCATCGATGTTTCGCTGGATAAGGAGTTCGACTACCTGATCCCGGAAACGTTGCTGCCGCAGATCAAGGTCGGCGTGATGGTCCGCGTTCCCTTCGGCCACTCGACCCGCGAAGGCTATGTGCTCAGTCTGGCCGACAGCAGCGACTACACCGGCGGCAGGCTCAAGCCGATCACCGGACTTTGCGAAACCCGCGCCAATATTCCCGAACACCTCGTGACTCTCGGCCGGTGGATGGCGGATTACTACTGCTGCAGCCAGGAGCAGTCGATCCGGACTTTGCTGCCCGCCGCGGTGCGCAGCGGCAAAATCAAACCCAAAATCCGCCGCCTTTACCGGATCGCCGATGTCGCCGCCGCCGAAAGTTTCGTCGCGTGCAACGGCACAAAACCGTCGGCGGCGCTCCGGGTGGACCTGGTAAAGGCGCTGCTGGCGCATGGGGCGCAGCCGGCGGACAGTCTGAAATCACTGGTTCCGGCATTCAGTCAGTCCGGCCTGAATACCCTGATCCGCAATAAGATCGTCGAAACCGTCGAGGAGATCGTGCGGCGCGATGTGTTCGGGGACTCGCACGTGCTGCCGAGCAAGCCGCTGCCGCCGTCGGCGGACCAGAAAAAAGCGCTCGAACTGATCGGGAAAATGCTGCTCGGCGAGACTTCCAGCCATGTGCTGCTGCTGCATGGAGTCACGAATTCCGGCAAAACCGAGGTTTATCTGCAGGCAATTGCCAAGGCAAGGGAGATGGGGAAGTCGGCGATTGTGCTGGTGCCGGAGATTTCGCTGACACCGCAGACGGTGCGCCGCTTCCGCGCCCGCTTCGGGGATCAGCTGAGCGTGCTGCACAGCCGCCTCTCCGACGGAGAGCGGTTCGACGAATGGAACCGGATCAACAACGGCGAGGTGCAGATCGCGGTCGGGGCGCGCTCCGCGCTGTTCGCGCCGTTCCGCAACCTCGGGTTGATCATCGTGGACGAGGAGCACGAGTCCAGTTACAAACAGTCCGAAGCTCCCCGCTATTCCGCCCGCGACGTCGCGGTGATGCGCGGCAAGCTCGAGGGGGCGGTGGTGATCCTCGGCTCCGCAACTCCCTCCGCCGAAACCAGCTACAACGCCTCAACCGGCAAATTCCTGCTGGCGCGGATGGCGGCGCAGGTGGACAACAAACTCGCTCCGCGCGTGACCATCGTGGACCAGCGGCTGGCGGGGCCGCCGGAGCCGGGCAAGAGCAACTTTTTCTCCAAAGCGCTGATCACGGCGGTATTCGACCGGATGAGGCGTGGCGAGCAGAGCATCATCTTCCTGAACCGGCGGGGCTACGCGCGCGTGATGATCTGCGAGGAGTGCGGCTTCGAGGCGCGCTGCCCGGATTGTTCGGTTGCCTATACCTACTCCAGACAGCGCGAAACCCTGACCTGCCACCTGTGCGGCGGGGTGATTCCGGCTTACGAGCTTTGCCCGCAGTGCCGGTCCCCGAAGATCCGTTACGCCGGAGTCGGCACCGAGAAGATCGAAAGCCTCGCCGGAGCGGTGTTCAAACCCGCCCGGATCGCCCGGATGGATTCCGACACAATGCGCGGGGCGGACGACTATGAGGCGGTGTTGGAACGGTTCCGGCGCGGCGAACTGGACATTCTGATCGGCACGCAGATGATCGCAAAGGGACTGCATTTCCCGAACGTGACGCTGGTCGGCATCGTGAATGCGGACCTCGGCCTTTCCATGCCGGATTTCCGTGCGCCCGAACGCACCTTCCAGTTGATCACGCAGGTCGCCGGCCGCGCCGGTCGCGGCGACATCCGGGGCGAAGTGATCATCCAGACTCACAACCCGGAAAACGAAACCATCCAGTACGCCGCCCAACAGGACTTCGACGGCTTTTCCAAATTCGACCTCGAATTCCGCCAGTTGCTCGCATACCCGCCTTACACGCATCTGATCATCGTGCATTTCCGCGGCGAGGACGAAAGCATGGTCGTGGAGTTCGCCAACGGTTTCACCGCTGAACTGCAGCGTTACGGCCATGAAGGAATCCGCTTCGCCGGTCCCTCTCCGGCTCCGATTGAACGGATCAAGGGCAAATTCCGTTATATGCTGGTGATCCGCGGCAGCAGGCTCAAGCTGCTGCGGCAGGCGCTCCGGGTGCTCGCACTGCACCGCCAGCCCCCGAAAGGCGTCGAAGTCTATGTCGATGTCGACGCCCAATCACTGTTGTAAATCTCCTTGGAAAATCCCGGTCCAAGAAACTTATATACGGCGTTATTCTGCCGCATCCCTGATTCAATATGTTCTGCCGAACCATATCCGGTATGCGATCCATCCTGCCGTCCATGCGAGCGCGGCGACCAGCATCGCCAGAATCGTTGCGACTATCAGGGGGCGGGGTTTTTCTTCCGGGAACTGTTTCCGCTGCCAGTTCCGGATGGAGCGGACAGCGGCTGCAATGGCAATCACACCGGCCGCCGGGCCGGTGAGCAGCATAATTCTGCCGGTCAGAACCATCGTACCGATCAAGCCGGCTCCCGCCAGCAGCAGCCACAGCGCACAGCCGGCGCTTGCTTTCCGGGCGACCGCCAGCTGCGGGTTCCGGGATTTACGGAGGGCGGGGAGCGCGTTCAGCAGCATCGCCGCCGCGAGCGGCCCCCAGCTCCAGAGCAGTTCAAACCAGGATAAAGAGTTGCGCAGCATACAAAGAAACCTCCGTACCCAATATGGCACGGAGGCTGCCTCTTTACAACTGCAAAAGCGGCTTTTTCACCGGAATCAGAGCGTGCAGAGCAACGCGGCCCCCGGTTCCAGCTCCGGCGAACCGGTCAGCAGCTTCGCTCCGGCGGGCAGCGGCGGCGTCGAGGTTTCATCGCCGAAGTTCGCGATCAGCAAATAGGCCGCGTCGTCGCTTTCGTATTCCACCCGGCGCAGCGCCCCGGCGGTTTCGGCCCGGAACTTCGCCGGTTCCGCCAGTTTCGCCGCCGTCACCGCGAAGCCGTCGTCGAAAGCGACGGCACCGGGCATCAGCCGCTGGTTTTCCGTACTGCAATGCCCGCAGATTTCATCGGCGTAGAGGCTGTGCAGCCACGGCCCGTGCGCCTTGCGGATGACGATCGGGGGAATTGCCGGACGGTAAACAGTCAATTTGTCCGTGCCGTACAATGCGGTGACCGCCAGCGCGTCGTCCACCAGCAGGTGGTTGGAGGGGACGGCGCGGCTGTCCTCTTTGCCCGGATTGCCCGGCAGCACTTCATCGAAACCGGCGGCGCGGTAGCGGCGGCGGCTGCCGTTGAAAAGGTCGTTCGGAATCTTCACGCCGATGCCGCGCACCGAATCGAGGGTGATCTCTTTTTGGATCACGGCCCGTTCCAGCACCAGCATCGTTTTCGCGTCCGGCAGTGCGGCGCAGACGATCCGGTGGCGGGCGTAGTCGTAGACCTGTTCGCCTTCGCCGAGCGGAGCGGTTTCGCGCCAGAAACATTCGCCGTAGTTCAGGAAGCCGCCGTCAAATTCGCAGTGGACGCTGTCGCCCTGCGTCGCTTCGGGCGTCTGGGTGGAGAGCAGCGAGCCGTGCAGGTTGCCCTGCCACTCCGCCATGTCGCTGCGGGAGGCCGGGACGCACAGTCCGGTCGGCCCCTGCGCGCCGTGCCACACCCACGAACGGATTGCACCCCGGGAACGGTTCAGCGTCGCGCCGTGGTATTCGTCCTGCCACGCGCACGGCGGATTCGCGGCGGGCTGTTCCGGGCACTGCGCCAGTTGGAACTTGCGCCGCCAGTAAGCGCCGTAGGAGAGGCAGAGCGGCGCGTCGCTTTCCAGCCGCGCGTAGTAGTAATAGTTGATCCGGCGGATGTTGTCGAGCCGCTTCGTGTAGAAGCCGCCGTCGCCGGAATACTCCTGCTCGCACTTCATCTGCGCGAGGAAGCCGCGCTCGAACTGCGCCGCGTCGCGGTCGCCGAACAGGTCCGCCGCCATCAGCCACACCGGGATCGCGTAGTTCTGGCAGTAGGTGTAGCGGGCGCGGGTGTCGCCGCCGATGCGCAGCAGCCGCCCGTCCGGGAAGGTGAACCGCTTCGTGATCTGCCAGACCTCCTCCAGATGCCAGTAGAGTTCCGGCGGCGCTTCGTAGCCGCGCTCCTTGCAGTAGAAGTGGATCATCGCGAGGTTCGACAGGCTGACCACGATGTAGCCGACGTTCAAATAGGCGTGGTGGTCGAGCGACCAGTTCGGAGTGAAATTGAAGCCGGCGTGCCATTCGCGCACCGGTTTGTCGCGGAACTTCGTTTCGCAGGCGGCGTCCAGCGGGTGCGACAGGCCGTTCAGGAAAAAGGCGGTCGCCTTTTCGAGATAGCGGTCGCGGTTCGGCGCATCGGGGTAATCCAGCGCGGTGCGCAGCAGCATGCCGCCGTTCCAGATGTTCGATTCGGGCTTGTTTCTGCCGGAGCTGCCGATCAGCCCGGCCTCGACCGGATAGAACTCCAGCAGCCAGTCGGATTCCGAAATCATCATCCGCTTCAGGTTGTCGCGGTCCTGCTCCGTGAGGAGGTCGCGGATCGCATTCACGCCGTGGGCCATGCGTTCCAGCCCCAGCACGCTGATCCAGTGGTGTCCCCACTGTCTGCCGTCGGAGGCGAGATCATGGCCGGTCAGGTGGGTCGCCATCGCGTAGCGCAGCAGTTCGATGGAGGTCGCCAGAATCTCGTCGCGCTTCATCGGCAGCGCGCCGTCGTCCAGGTCCGGCGCGGTACCGAGCACCGCCAGCGCCGCGAAGACGTTGCAGTTGCTCTGGGTCGGCCAGTGCGCGCTCTCCCCGGTCCCGTAACAGGTCAGCGCGGGGTTGAATGCCGATTTGCGCAGGAACGACGGCAGCTTGGCGAGCCACGGTTTCAGGAGTTCGAGATAGCTGGAAGCACTGATGTTGTCCATGATGTTGCCCTTTCTGAAGTGAACACCATATAACATACCTGCAAACCGGGATTTTGGAATGGAGAATCAGCGCATTATCATGAAGAATCGTCCTGTTTCAGGATTTTAATGGGATTTCGCTCCGAAAGGAGCGAAATCCCGGGGGCCATGCTGTTTAATTATTTATGGCCAGATACTTCCAGAGCGCGGCGGCCATCAGCGCCTGCCGGACGCCGTCGCGCCGTAGCAGTTCTTTCACCTCGCCGGGAGTCAGCAGCTCGCAGGAGAGGTCCTCGGTGGCCTCGGGATTCGGCGCGGCGACCGGTTCCACGCCCTGCGCCAGAAAGGTGTAGGTCAGGTTGGTGTGGGTGGCCGGATTCGGGGAAAGCACCATGAACTGCCGCCACTTGCCGCCGCCGTAGCCGGTTTCTTCGAGCAGTTCGCGGCGGGCGGCGGCCTCCGGCGACGGGTCGGATTTCTCCCGCACTCCGGCGCAGAGTTCGACGCCGACTTCGCCCAATCCGTGCCGGTACTGGCGCACGAACAGGAGCTTGCCCGCTTTCGTGACCGCGATCACATTGACCCAGTCGGGATACTCCAGCACGTAATAATCAGGGATGCGGTTGCCGTTGGGCAGTTCCAATGCTTCGCGCCGCACCGTGAACCACGGCTTGCGGCTCAGATATTCACTGGAAAGCACCTGCCACTTCTGAGGTCTGTTTTCGGTCATGATGATTTTTCCTTGCTTCGGAACTCCGTCGGCGTCATTCCGGTATGCTGTTTGAACACCCGGCTCAGGTGAAATTCGTCGCTGAAGCCGCAGTAGGGGACGATCTCCTTCAAAGTCAGGTCGGTGCAGCCGATCAGCTGCCGGGCGCGCTCCACGCGTTCCTGCCGCAGCAGTTCGGTAAAACTCCGGCCGAACAACTCACGCACCACGAAGCTCGCGCGCGACCGCGACAGTCCGAGGCGGCGCGCCAGTTCGGGGAGGTTCGCGTTGCCGGCGGCGGTTTCGCGCAAATAGCTGCGGATCTTCGCGCTGCGTTCGTCGGGAAGCTCCAGCACGTGCAGCTCCTGCAGCAACTGCATCACTCCGGCGGCGTACAGCTTCATCATCTCGCCGAGCCGGACGGCGGCTTCGGGATCGAATGCGGGGAGATTGCGCCTCGCCTCCAGAAATTCAGGCGGCAGCCCGGCGGGCGGTTCCGCGCTGCGCCACAAACCTGCGTAAAGCATCCCGTAGGGGACGCCGCAGAAGTGCAGCGGCACCACCAGCTGGGTCAGCCCCTTCCAGCAGCCGCAGCAGAACGGCTCCGTTTCGGTCAGTGCCCGCCGGTTCATCGCATAACGGCAATGGCGGATGCAACCGTCGCCGAAACCGGCTTCGCAGGCCGGATTCTTGCGGTGCGACCGCCGCTCCGCCGAAAACACCGCCGCGCCGCGCGGCGTCGCGAACACATGCGCGTTGTCGATCACCGTGATGCGAAGCCCGAGCAGCGTCTCCGCCGCTCGGAAGCTCCGTTCCAGCTGGTCGAACCGCGCCGTCATCGCGTTACGCCAGCACCAGCTCCGCGAGGCCGAGCTTCACGAAGCAGTACCCCGGATTGTAGACGGGAGCGGGCCAGCCGACCGCATTCGCCTCGCGGTTGAAGCTCAGCGTGTGGACGCCGTAGCTTTCGCCTTCTTCGAGGTGGTGCGGACCGAGCAGGTTGCGCAGCGAAGTGGTCAGCTCGATTTCGAGTTTGTTGACTCCGGCGCGCAGGAACTCGTCCGCCCGCAGCGCATACGGCCCCCAGAAGCAGGTTCCGGCGTTTTCGCCGTTGATCTTCACTGCGAAAGAGTTCGCGCCGTGCGGCGCAAAGCGCAGGTAACGGATCGCCTCGGCCTCGTCGGCGGTCAGCTCGAACTCCTTGTACAGAGTGACCTTGCCGGCGAAGAACGGCATTCCGGCGCGTACCAGATCGGAGGCGTCGGCCCGGCTGCCCGCCAGCGGCGCGCCCAGCTCGAAGTTGCCGTGGAAGCGTTCCGCGTCGCGGATCAGCTCCTCCGTGCGCCCCGAATGGCGGACCGAGAAGTCGCCGTACAGATAGACGCTCTCGACTTCAGAGTCGAAGGTCAGCATATTGTACTCGGTCTCGAACTGTTTCGCCCGTTCCAACTTCGCATAGACCTCTTCGGGCTGGTGGTAGCGGGTTTTCATGGTCAGCACGTTGCGGCCGGGGCGCAGCGCGGCGGGCAGCGCGATCCTGCGGAACGCCCGGTCGAACAGCGGCCCGCCGTCCTCCGCGTCGAAGTCGTGGCCGTTGAAGTTGAAGCGGTACCGTTCCGGCGTCTCCGCCACCAGCGTCAGCGGCGCGTTGAAATCGAAATCCGGCGCCAGCTCGAAGCTGAATTCCAGTTCGAGGTCGCAGTCGTGCTTCAGGTTCAGCAACCGCCCGTGGATCACGCTGACATCGTCGGCGATCCACTCGCCGCCGTCCACGCGGTAGCGGCAGCGGTCCAGCGTCAGCAGGTTGCCGGAATCCTCCCGGATGGTGAAGCCGTTGTCCAGCCGTTTCACCGGCGGCAGCGCGAACGCGTCTTCAACGTGCAGTTTCGGCGCGTGTTTCGCCGGGTGCCCGGCCACGAAGAACATCGCGGCGTCCCCCGCCGCAAAGGGATAGTCGAACACCAGATGGTTCCCGCTGCGCCGCACCCCCGACAGCAGCGAAAATTCGCCGGTCACGGGGTCGATCACCTCTACCTGCCGCCCGGTGCGCGGCAGCGCGATCGTGACGTTGCAGGGCTGGTTGTACTGCAGATTCGCGATGAAGTGGAACCGGCCGGAGCGTCCGTCCAGCTCCCGGAAGTCGCGGTAGGTGCCGACCAGCCGCCGCGCCGGAACGCCGTGTTCGGTGATCATCACCCGGCCGGGCAGCTGTTCGGCGGCGATTTCGGCGGCGGCGGCTTCCGAATCGCAGGCCGGAAGCTGGGCGAACCAGTCGCGGAACTCCTGCGGAGCGGCTTCGCCGTCGATGGTCAGCGTGTCCGGTTCCAGCCGGTTGCGGACGGTCAGCACCGTGCCGCCCGCCGCCGCGAACTGCCGCAGCAGCTCCGCGGTTTTCTTTGAGAAATTGGTCAGCTGCGGCACGATCACCAGCTCATAGGCGACTTCGCCGATCCGGATTTCGCCGTTTTCGACACAGCCGTAATCCTCGGCCAGCTGCTCGTCCGCATAGTGGTGCGGAATCTGCAGCGCGTCGAGCGCACGGGTGGTGTTGAGCAAAGTCTGCGTGTAGAAGTCGAGCTTCGGCTCATGGTCGTCGCCGGTATAGTGCTTCCACGCCGATGACAGCGGATGGATCACCAGCACCGGAGTCGACGCTTCGCCCTCGGCCAGCAGCATGCCGGCCCGCCCGAAATAACCGTTCAGCTTCGCATAGTCGCCCCACCACGGCTGGTGCACGAAAAGCGACGCCGGATAGTCGCGCTTGCGCAGCCCGCGCAGCGAATACCCCTGCAGGTGCGGGCAGAGCAGGTTCACACCGTGCGCCAGCTGCTGCTGGTACATCCATTTCATCCCGGAGAAGTTGAAGTTCCAGCCCGACAGCGCGAAGCTCTCGGTCAGCACCTGTTTGCGCCCCGCCTGCATCGCCGCCGACATCAGCTGGGTCATCGCAACCGGAGAGGGTTCGGTGCGGCACAGGTGGTCCATGCCCGGAATATGGTAGTACTGGTACTGCGGCATGATCGCGCCGTTGCTCGAAAGCTGGCTCTGGCAGCTCTCCTCAAGCACATGGTGTCCGGTCAGCATCCAGCCGTGTTCTTCGCACCAGTCGTGGATCTGCTTCATGAAATTCACGCTGAACAGCCGCGCCGCCAGCTTCCAGAAGCGGATGCGCATCCCGTCGCTCCCCTCCATCCCGAGGAACAGCATCGGCAGCTCCGGCAGCAGTTCGCGGTGGTACGCCTGCCAGTACGCCTCCTCCAGCGTGAACGACCAGAGAAGTCCCTTGCGCGACAGCTGCGGCTCGTCGGAGAAAATGCCTTTCAGGTGCTTGAGCAGCTCCTCCGGGATCGTCCGGTAGTAGAATTCATGGGTGACCCGGATGAACTCCGCGACCACCTCCGCGTCGAGGTTGTCCACGTAGAACGGGTTGATTTCGTAGTAGCAGCGCAGCACCGGCCCCGTGCTGCCCTCCGGCAGCGTCCGCCCGATCAGCGCGCCGTCGGTGGTGTAAAAGGCGATGGTCGTATCGTCCTTGCACGCCTCCGCCGCGTCGATGATCTCATGCCGCAGGTATTTCTGCTGGTACTTCACGCCAAGCCCGTTGACCAGCCCGCCGCCGAAGCCGGAGGGCCAGCCGTTTTCGTCGTACAGCCACGCATCCATGCCGAGCTTGCCCGCCTCATCGAGGCAGGCGTTCACGCACTCCATCCACTCCTCCGAGAGGTAGGCGGTCTGCAATCCTCCGCGGGCGTGCATGAAAAAGCCGCCCAGCCCGGCCTCGTGCATCTGCCGGACCTGCTCGCGCAGCACCTCCGGATCAAGTTTTTCATTCCAGCTCCAGAAAGGGACCGGGCGGTATTTCGCCGGCGGATTTGCAAGATTCAAAGTCTGTGCCATATTCGTTTTTCCTGTTTTATATCAATCAATATGTTAAATTTCATATCGTCTCCGCAGGCCGCAGCACATTTTGGAGTGCACCTGTCCGGGCCGCTCCCGTCATGCTTCGGCATTGTCGCCGCCCCTCGCGGCGGCTGCGCGCTCTGAACCGTTCCTCAAAAAATTGCTTCGCGCTTTTTGAGGAACGCGCGCTCCGCCGTGAGGTACTGTTCCGGTTGCGATCCGCATTCGCGGACCTTACATTTCGCTCCGCTCCGGCCCGCGCCTGCGCGGTCCTGCGCGAAGCGACCAGCGCAGTTCGCGCGCTGGACTGCGACCGGCAACGTGCCGGTCGCGGGCCGCTGGTTTTGCCGCCTTTATCTTTTTGTTTTATTAAAGTTTAAAGATCGAGCCTATTTTGCGCCCCAGAATCGCTCCCGCCGCCGCCAGCGTCGCCGCTAGGAACAGCATCGCCCATACCCCGAACGCACACGCGATAAACGGCCCGGAACCCAGAATCTGCGACAGTTCGTAGATCGCCCGCGTGATCGGGTAGAATTCCGCCTTCTGCGCCAGAATCAGCGAATCCGAAACCTCCAGCATCGAGAAGCTGAAAGCAAACAGCCCCCCGACGATCACATTCGCCAGAATCAGGGGCAGCGTGATCTTCCGCAGCACCCGCCACGGCCCCGCCCCGTAGTTGCGCGCCGCGTTTTCCAGCTCCTCCGGCGTCTGTTCCAGCCCGGCGCTGACCGAACGCACCACATAGGGCAGCCGCCGCACCGCATAGGCCACCGCCAGCAGCCACAGCGGGTTCTCCACCGGGTTGAACCACTCCGCCGCCCAGTCATATTTCACCGACATCCCGAGGAAGCCGAACGCGACCACGATCCCCGGCACCGCCAGCGGCAGCATCGCGAGCAGGTCCGCGAAACTGCTCCCCCTGAGCTTCCAGCGCACCGCCGCCAGCGAAATCAGCACTCCCGCCGCCACCGCGACCAGCATCGCCAGCACCGAATAACGCAGGCTGTTCACGATGCTCGGAATCACAATCTTGTTGGAGAGCGCGTTTTCAAAGTTCAGCAGCGTGAAGTGTTCCGGCCACACCGTGCCGTACCAGCGCAGGCTGAAGGCGGTGAAGATCAGCGCGATATGCGGCAGCGCCGCCAGCAGCGTGACCAGCGCGAACACCCCCGTCGGCAGGAACCGGCGCCAGCCGGCCGGCGGCCGGGCGGCGCTTCCGGCATTTCCCTTGACCGTCGAATTGGCCGCGTTGCGCCCCAGCACGAATTTCCCGGCCAGATACATCACCGCCGCGAAAAACAGCATCACCACCACCAGCGCATACGGCACCGGGTTGGTTTCCAGCTCCATGATCCCGTTGAAAATCTGCACCGCCGTGACCCGGTTGAAGCCGAACATCAGCGGCGTGCCCAGTTCGGTGAAACTCCATACCAGCACGATGCTGCCGCCCGCGAAGATGCCCGGCTTCATCAGCGGCAGCGTGATCCGCCGGAAACGCGTCCACCACGACGCGCCGAGGTTGCGCGCCGCCTCATTGAGCTGCGGATCGAGGTTGCCGAGCGCCGTGACCAGATTCAAATACAGGATCGGGTACAGATGCAGCGCCTCGATGAAGCAGACCGACCAGAACCGCCCCCGCCCGCCGAGGAAATCCACCGGCTCGAAACCGCAGGAAGCCAGCAGCGTGTTGACCACCCCGTAGTGGCCGAGAATCTGCTGGAAGCCGAGCGCGCCGACGAAAGGCGGCAGGATCATCGGCAGCATCATCAGCAGGTTGCACCAGTTCTTGCCGGGAAATTCATAGCGGTCGTACAGCAGCGCCAGCGGCAGCGAAATCGCAAACACCATCAGCGTCGTGACCGCCGCGATGCAGAAGCTGTTCAGCAGTCCCTCGACGTAGATGTAGTTGCTGAACACCTCGCCGAGCAGCCGCCAGTCCAGCCCCACTTCGACCACCGTGTACACCGGGCCGATCAGGAACACCGCCAGGAACGCGATCACCAGAAAAAGCAGCATATAACGGTAAAACTGACGCATGTTCCTATCTCCCCTGTTTCGCGAGCCGTTCGGCTTCGAGGTAATTGGCCCGCGCCCCTTCGCTCCACGCGCGGCATGTCGCCGCCACATCGACCGCGGTGCGGTCCTTGCCCTTGCGGATCAGCCGGTTGGCTTCGTCGATGTCGCGATAGGAGAACGGCAGGCGGTTGAACGCCGCCATCGCCTCCGGCACCTTTTCGGGGCCGCCCGCATCGAGGATCGCCCGCCACGCCCGCTGCAGCTCCGCCTGCGGCTCCAGCGCGATGCACTTGATCAGGATGCGCAGCAGACTGTAATAGGGGCCGGTCCACTGCGCGCGGTATACGAAGTTCGCGCCGGACTCATACGGATTGTAGCCGGGATCGGTCCGGTGTTCGCGGTACTCCGTCCCGTAGAGGTCGCGGCGGATGGTCGGGCGGCGCAGCGCGTGCTTCAGGGGGCCGTCCGGCGCGCCCGGTTTCAGCGAGTGGAGCAGCTGCCCCTCCTTGCTCAATACGAAGTCGAGGAACGCCTCCGCCACTTTGCGGTTCGGCGCGCCGCGCAGCAGCTGGATCGGGTCCGCCGAAATCGCGGTGCCCCCCTCCGGCGGCACGTAGAAGAAGTGCGGCTTGCCGTCGAACTGCAATTCATTCCACTCCTGCTCGGTGAAGCCGTAGGTGTCGATCGCGACTCCGGCGGCGGCGTTGCCGGTTGCGACGTCGTGCGGAATCTTTCCCGCCGCGTCGGTCAGGTTGCGGGCGTTCGCGAAGATACGCTTGGTCAGGTTGAGGCCGTTTTCCCAGCCTGCAACCGGATCGTTCGCATCGGCCATGCACTGCTGGATCAGGATTTCAAAGCACTTGTTCACCGAGCCGGATTTTGACGGGTCGGCCAGCGAAAGCGTGTTGTAGAAGCGCGGTTCGCCGAGATCCGCCCATCGCTTCGGCGGCGCGCCGTCCCCCAGCTCCCGGACCCGGTCGGAGTTGTAGCAGATGCCGAAAGTCGAAAGCACTACCCCGTAATACCGCCCCTGCTTGTCGTACAGCTCGTCGCCGCCGAAGCTCTGCGGGATCACCGCCGGGTCGAAGTACTCCGGGTGGCGCTGCCGGAGTCCGCCGTCCACCGCGAAGCCGCGCGCCGCGTTGCGCGCCATATCGAAGGTGCCGCCGCCCGCCATCAGGTCGATGCCGATGCCGGTATCCGACTTGAGGAAAAGCTTCCTCGCCCGTTTCGCGGCGGGCGAGGCGGCGGGATCGCGGTCCACCGCCGGGTTGGCGAATGCTTCGGCGGTTTCGGCGGTCCATTCGCCGTTGGCCGGGTTCGCTTCAAATTCGCGCCGGAACTCCGCTTCGAACCGGTCCGCGATATAGCGCACGATGTCGCTGGTGCCGCCCGGCGAACGGAAGTCGATCGTGACGTCCCGCCCGAACCGCTTGCGGTAGTATTTGCGGAACGCCTGTTCGTACTCGTAGCGGATCGACTCGTTGTGGGCGGTGATCATCACGAGCTTGTCCGCCTCGCCGGAAGCGGGTTCCGCCTCCGCCCCGCGGGGACGCAGCAGGAAAGGGATCGCCAGCAGAATCAGGATCGGCAACGCCGCAATCAGCACTTTTCTGGTCATGGCCGGTTCACCCCTGCAATGCGATCAGGTGGCCGGGATCGAATTCGAGTTCGCAGACATCCCCGATCCGGCGCATCGGCGGGGCGCTCTCGGTCACCTCCAGCGCCGCTCCGTTTGCATCGAACTTCCACTCGCAGCATTCGCCGAGGAAGGTGCGGTCGGTCAGCTTCGCGGAAAAGGTGTGCTCGCCCTTGCGTGCCGCGAACCGGATCCGCTCCGGCCGGATTGCGGCGGTGATCTTCCGCCCTGTTTCCGGCCTGAACGCGGTTGGGGCCAGTTGGAATTCGCCGAAGTGCGACCGGAAAAGGCCGTTCTCCGTCACGGTTCCGTCGATGAAGTTCGCATCGCCGAGGAAGCCCGCGACGAAGCGGTTCACCGGCAGATTGTAGACCTCCTCCGGCGCGCCGACCTGCTGCAGGATTCCCTGGTGCATCACCGCCAGCCGGTCGGCCATGCTCAACGCCTCCTGTCGGTCATGGGTAACGTATATCGCAGTTAATTCGCGCTCCTTGGCGATGCGGCGGATTTCGCGGCGCATGGTGTCGCGCAGCCGGGCGTCGAGGTTGGACAAGGGCTCGTCCAGCAGCAGCAGGTCGGGGCGCATCGCCAGCGCGCGCGCCAGCGCCACGCGCTGCTGCTGCCCGCCGGAGAGCGACGGAATTTTACGCTCCGCGCAATCGGCCAGCTGCACCAGTTCGAGGGCGTCGGCGACCTCCTTGCGGATTTTCGCATTGTCCGCCCCCTCGGCGCGCAGTCCGAAGGCGACGTTTTCAAATACGGTCAGGTGGGGCCACAGCGCATAGTTTTGGAACACCATCGCGGCGCGGCGCTTTTCCGCCGGAAGCCGGGTGATCTCACGCCCGTTGAACCGGATCGAACCGCCGTCCGGCTCCACCAGCCCGGCCAGAATGCGCAGCAGCGTCGATTTGCCGCAGCCGGAGGGGCCGAGCAGGAAAAAGAGTTCTCCGGCCTGAATGGTCAGGTCGATCGGTTTCAGCACCGGAACCCCGGCCTGGTAAGACTTCGAAATTCCTGTTATCGTGACACTGGTCATTTCTCATTTCCAATCTGTATGATTTTCTATCAATATAGCCAGTGAACGGTGGAATTTCCAGTAATTTCGTCAGGATTCCGGCGCTTTTGCCGCCGTTTCCCGGATCGGGAGCCCGACGAAGGGGAGGCGGTGCGGAATTTCCCCTTCGCGCGGTTCGCCGCTTGCAAAACCGTGGCACGACTTATAAGAGCGGGCCGGGCGGTTTTCAATACGGCCGGATACCGGGAGAGGAGCGGCGGTGATCATGAAATCGGGCGAAATACGGCGGACGCCGGAAATTTTTTATCCGAGGCGCCGCTATTTTACGGAGGGGGCCTTTTTCATCGGCCGGTGTTTTCACAATTCGGAGGCGGTCAGCGAATCGGTGTTCCACCGCCGCGATTTCGGGAAAATCACCTGCTATTTCTCCGGGAACGGCGAATATCTGCTCAACGACCGCCGTTATCCGATCCGGGACGGTTCGATGGTCGTGAGCCATCCCCGCTTCCGGACTACCTGCCGCACCCTTTCCGGGGAACTCGGGCTTTACAACATCCTCTTCCTGCCGGAGCTGATCGATGACGAACTGAAAAAAATGGAAAACAGCTTCGGCTTCTTCTCGATCTTTCACCCGGAGGAGCCGGCCTTCTCCGACCTCTATGTGACCGATACCGATCGCGGCCTCCGTGGAATCGTCTGCGCCCTTCGCCGGAAATTCCGTCGCCGGCTGCTGGCCGCGGCTCCGGCGCTCCCCGTCGTCGAAGTCGCCCTGGAATCCGGTTTCAACGATCTCAGCCACTTTTGTTATCTTTTTCCCCGGGAGTTCGGCACGTTGCGCCGAGTCCGGTGATTCCGGTCGTCATTGATCCGCTTTCGTATTACCCGTTCTGCAGCGGCGACGCGGAGTGTGACACTCTGAACTACCGGTTCAGGGGAGGCTTGGAGCTTATTTAGGGATAAGCTCTTATTCTTCCGTGCCCTGTGCGCAGCCGTCGAGGTATTTGAGCTTGGCCGGGGAGCGAAGGTTTTCAATGATCTTCGCCTCCAGCTGCCGGATGCGTTCGCGGGTCAGGTTGAACCGGCGGCTGATGTCCACCAGCGGCAGGCAGGGCTGTCCGAACAGGCCGAAGCGCAGAATGATGATCTGCTGATCGCGTTCCGGCAAGGTCCGCAACATTTCGTAGAGCTTGTCGTACAGAATTTTGCGGGCGAAGTCGCGCACCGGATTGGCGGTGCTGTCGTCGGCGATCAGGTCTTCAAGCATCGCTCCGTCCTCGCTGCTCGATACCGGAGCCTGCAGCGAAATCGTCTGACAGGACATTTTGCGGATCGCGCTGATCCGGGCGACCGGCATTTCCAGCACGGCGGCCAATTCATCGATTTCCGGCTCGCGGCCGTGGGATTGGATGAAGCGCTGTTCCGCCCAGGTCATCGAATTGATCGCATGAACCATATGGGCCGGAATCCGGATCACGCGCGACTGTTCCGCGATGGAGCGTGAGATATTGTGCTTGATCCACCAGCTTGCGTAGGTGGAGAATTTGTTGCCGAGCCGGAAATCGAATTTCTCCAACGCGCGCAGCAGGCCGAGGTTTCCCTCCTGGATCAGGTCGTTGAAGGGCAGCCCGCGGTTGCGGTACTTCTGGGCGATGCTGATCACAAGCCGCAGGTTCGCTTCGATCATCTTCTGCCGCAGGTTCTGCAGTTCCTCGTGGATTTCGAGCAGCTTCCGGATTTCACCGGTCAGCTCTTCATAGGTCATCAGGAAGCGGTCCTCAAGCAGCTTGCGCCGTTGCCGGTCGACCGGGCCGGGATCGAAGGTGAATTTCTGGGAATAGCCGATGCTGGGCTGGATCAGCCGGGCGTAATCGAGCACGATCTGGAAAAATTCGCCGAGCATATCGCCGGATATGTCGAATTTGGAAAGCGATTCGACCAGTTCGGCCCGCCGTTCGGCATACCCGTGACGGGCGCGGAATGCGGCGGCCAGGGCGGTATGCTTCGCATGCAGCTCCCCTTTCCATTCCATCAGGAGCTTCAGCAGTTCACCGGCGGAAATATCTTCTTTTTTCAGAGAAGAGGGCTGGAAATAATCGGCCGGGTCGGAATTGGTGCTGATACATTCATTCAACAGCCGGAGATGTTCCTGCGTCACAAAGCCGAATGCGTGGATCTGATGCCGCAGTTTGCGGGTGACGGCGTCGATATCATCGCCGAGCTGCTGTTGCTGTTCGGGAGGAAGCGGCGGCATTTTGCCGATCTGCTGGAGGTAGCTTGCCAGGGAATCGGCGAAATCGTTGCCTCCGACACTGTCAGCCGTAGCTCGCAGATTGATCTCGGGGTTTTCTGCATTCGATTGCGCTTCTGTAGAAGTATTGTTTCCCATAACCGTTTCGTGCTTTTACCGCGGAACCGGTATTGTTCCGGCGGCCATCCAACCTAAATTTTCAGACCTCTACTATTATTATAATGGTGAATCGGAAAAAAGCAAAGTTTTCCCCCCTTCAAAGCCAAGAAAAATCGATACTTCCTGAAACAAGTTGTATTTTCTTTACTTTTTTTCGTCTTTGAGCTTGTATTTTTCAAAAGAATCGCTATTTTAAGAAACGTTGACCAAAGCAAAGCGAAGGTCGGCAATAAAAAATGGGGCTGTAGCTCAGTTGGCTAGAGCGATACGTTCGCATCGTATAGGTCATGGGTTCGACTCCCACCAGCTCCACCATTTTTTAAGTTCAAAACCGCTCAGGACAAGCAAGTTGCAAATCCGAGCGGTTTTTTCGTGTCTAGGTCTGTCAACGTCTTTCCGCGCCTGTCTTTTCCAAAATAGGATACCAATAGGATACCACTATTTGAGCTCAAAATCCTGAAACTGGTATCCTATTTTTCGAGTAACGATATTTTCTCCGGTTTTTCCGGTCTTTATTCACAATCCCCCCGATTGCCCGCAATGGAAGTCATGGAAAAATTTTTCCCGAAGAGTCGAAAAACTCAAAACTGGTATCCTATTGGTGTCCTATCATTGCCAATGGAGTATTTTGAGCTCAAAATCTATATTTTTCTAAAAATTGCCAAAACTTATCTATTTTGAATTAAAAGAAAATAAAACTGGATAAATTTAGATAAAATCAATTATTTTCAATAAATTATATTATTTATCTTTTGGCAAAATAGAGCGATTATTTCAGTTCAACGCTTCAAACGAAAAATCTTGCGCTATTTCGCGCGAGCGAAATGCGTGTGAGCGATAGATTGAGCTCAGAATTTTTGTTCAAATCACAATCCATTGCAGAGTGAACAGTTCTTGCGTTTCCAAGGCGGGGGCGTAATCCCTACGAGCTTGCATCAATGTGAGCTCCTTTTTCTGGGCGAGAGCCTCTTTTTCATTCCGATATTGCTGCCAATGGCGGTCGAATTCCAATGAATCCGGCTTCAGGGTGGTCAATCGTTCTTTGAGCAGGGTGAGTTTTTCGGATTTCCATTGGGAGAGGCGTTCTTCGAAGCTGGCGATGTGTTGTCTGAATGCTTCCTGCAAGCGTGTATGCTCATTGGCAATTTGCAGAGCAGTGAGTTGCTCCAATGCTTTTCGCGGTCTATGGGGACTGCCGGGGACGATTTGGCCGTGCTTCAGTAATTCCCGACACTGTTCCTCGCTCAATGCTTCGCAGGTGTCGGAATAGCCGGTGTGGATGAGTTTTTCGTATTCGTAATGGCATCGGCATTTCAAGAGGCTCACTTGGAGAAATCCTTCGGTTCCCGGTACGATTCCGGCAGGGATTTGCAAAATGGCACCCTTATTGGGAAGTTTCCGGCAACAATCCAATGCGGCTTGCACGATTGGGCTTTGCTGGTCCAGTGTCCTATATCCGCGCCGTTTCGATTGGGGAAGAAGCGAATACTTGCCCGGTTTCAATTCAGTTCGCTCATACTCCAATTCTTCTGGAATGTGGAAGGTCATTGTTTTGTTGCTGAATGAGCCCCATTTCCCATAGGCGTATTTGCAGACTTCCCAGAGTTTGCGACGATGCTCCTCGACTTCATCGGCAATGTGAAACAGATGCGTTTGCTTCATGGAGTCGTCAAGTTCGACCGGAGCAACCTCAATCGCTTCAAATGCCCGATTGATTTCCTCCGAAGTTCGGCATCGGAGGAAGATTTCTCCAATCCGATGTTCAAACTTTTTGCCGTCTCCAACTTCCCCCAACGTGGAATCGCTGCTGCCCAATACCCGATTGAAGATTTCCAGCTTGTGGGTGAGCAATTCCAGCAGGCGTTGTTCCGCCTGATTATCAGCATTGAGGAAGTTCACAACCACCACGTCATTCTTCTGTTCGCAACGGTGACAACGACCGATTCGCTGCTCAATGCGTTGCGGATTCCACGGCAGGTCATAGTTTACCAGTAATGAGCAGAATTGCAGATTCAGCCCCTCGGAAGCGGCGTCGGTCGCAATCAGAATGTCGGCTTTGCGCCGGAAGTGGTCCAATATCGCTGTCTTGCGGTCGAGATTGGGATTGGATTTCGACGGTCGCCTCTTCTCCTTCCATGTGCGGTAAATTGCATCCGCATGGGGATTGAGATTGTCGCCGTTAATCATGACGACCCGTCCTTTGAATTCGGGAATGGCCTGTAGCTCATCGAAAATATGACGTTGGGATTGCAGGAATTCGGTAAAAATAATCGCCTTCTTCCTGCCTCCGGCTTTCTGGACTTGCCGTAATCCTTCACGTAAAGCGTAGAGCAATGCCTTGGATTTTCCTGCACTGGCGGTTTGGTTCGCTAATCGGCGTAATTCGTACAGTTCCTTGATTTCAAGCCGGAGTTCCTCCAATTCCTTGGGCGTGGGTTTGTGACACTTCGGCTTGAGCAGAACTTTTTCCATTTCACGCAATTCCTCGGCACTGGAGGCGAGGTCAGGAGTCAATGCGGATTGGGTACAAATCTCCTGTAGGCGTTGAGCCAGCCGTTCCAGTGTTCCGGCAAGATTCGAGGGACAGGAGGCCAATAACCTCCGTAAGGTCATCTTCACCAACTGGCGATTCCCGGTATTGAGGCAGTGAAGATTGTCCCTCAGGAGAAATTCCTCCACCCGGAGGTATAATCGCTTCTCGGCGGCATTCAATGCGAACTTATGCGTCACGGCAATGCGGTTGACGAAACGGACTTCCAAATCCTTGCGCAGGTTGCGAATCAGAATCGGCTCCCATGGTTTGGAGTCGTCCTTCTTGGGCCGGATGGGAAAATATTCGTCTATCACCTCTGCCAATGCGCAAAGGTCATTCTGCGAGTTCTGAATCGGAGTCGCGGTCAGCAGGAGCTTCGGAACATCGCGCAGGACATTCCTGAGCGCGGTAGCCATTCGCCCCTGACGGTTGCGCAGATTGTGGGCTTCATCGATGCAACAGAGGTCCCACGGCAATCCGGCAAGGTATTTGGCCTTGTTGCTGGCGAAGTGGTAGGAACAGAGCACAATCTTACCGCTGATGAATGGATTCGGGGGATTCTTCCTCCGCAGGTATTGGCTGTTCACCACGGTGACGGGAAGCCGGAACTTCTTCGTCAACTCATCAATCCATTGCGCAATCAGGCTGGCGGGGAGGATAATCAGGATTTTACGCTTGCCCTGTTGCCAATGTCGGTGGATGATGAAACCCGCCTCAATGGTTTTCCCTAACCTGAATATTGCATGAAGTTCCCAATTTTGAGAAAAATGCTTTTCCGGAG
>ERZ1034917.991-NODE-991-length-20724-cov-11.538633_pt1 | contig 20724 bp, 29 predicted proteins | sample MGYA00520605_ERZ1034917 | MGnify/ENA primary metagenome ERZ1034917 (study PRJEB33766, sample SAMN09781784) | gut metagenome | biome: gut microbiome | host: Homo sapiens | place: Madagascar | study: EMG produced TPA metagenomics assembly of the PRJNA485056 data... | reverse complement strand
ATGTAAATGCTAATGAGAATGTAAATGTAAATGCTAATGAGAATGTAAATGAGAGAGAGAGTCATAATGCGAACGAAGTAGTTTTAAACACACTCACACTCTCTCCTCCTCAAACTGAATATTCAAAAAAAATATTTGAGATATTCAAAAAAGCCAGGCTTCCGTGCGCAAGGGAAAACGAAATCTCATTCTTGCAAACTGATTTCAAGAATGCCATTTCTGTAATTCACAGGAAGGAAGAGCTCCAGAACGTGCACAGCGACGACATAATACAGGCTTGTCGGAATTTCGCGGACATCTACTCGAACCCGGACACATACTGCGGATTCAGACAGAAGATAGGCTTCTACCAGCTCGTCCAAAAACAGTGGTTCTATGACCTTCTCCCTGCCAATTTTGACAAGAGCCGGTTCTTGGTTCGCACAGCCGACACCCAGGAAAATACACGGAGAACGCCGGAGCAGATAGAGACACAGCTTCTTGAAGAAATGCAAGACGACCCGCGCTTTATTCCAAAAATCTTTGAGCATTACCACGACGAATGGATCGAAAGAGGAATGCCGACCGGCGCAAGGTATTTTGATTTTCAAACAGAGAAATGCCTCTCGGGATACGGCCAGAAGCTGATGTTGGACTTTGAAAGCGAAATGGGAGGAAGCCATGGCGAACAGGAGAGCAACTGAAAACGGACAGGAAGAAGAAGTCAAACTGGTGGCATGGCAGCAATGCAAGGTATGCGGCACAAGTTATCCGGTAAGCCAGACAATCTGCTACACCTGCTGGAGAAGAGCGAAAGCCGACGATGCCGAGAAGGCAGGAAACCTCCTCAAAAGCCGGTTTGCAAAAAGCCTTGTCTTAAAATGCGGGGATGAATTTCCGGGCAATTTCACAAGGCTGAACGTGGACTATCCGATTCCGAAAGACCTTTCGGATAAATTCTATCGCGGTGGTGGCAGGTGCTTTGAGTGCGCAGAGAAATCATACTGCCGGATGTTCGGGAATCCTTTCTACACTTGCGCCAAGGAGGACTGGGAATATTGCAAGTGCAGGATGTGCTGCAAGGTGTTCAGGGAAGAAGCTGCAAAGCTCACAGGGCAATGAAAATGAGAGGAGAGGAAACAGAATGCGGCTTTCAGTATTTTCTTGACTTTGATTTTTATGAGCAGGAGGAAAAAAAAGAGATTGATGACTTGCTCTTTTTTGAAACGCCGGAGACTGACAACCAGAGGCTTATGAATTGGCAGTATGAATACTACCACGGAATGCCAGAAAAGATTGACAAGATATTTCTGCTTCTGCTGAAGATTGCAAGAAAAATTATAAGCAAGGAGGCGAAGGAAAAGAAACTGCTTTTCTGTTCAGAGTACAAGGAAGAGCTGGCTGTAGACAGCGCAAGTCTTGTGATTGAGCAGATGTTGAAGAACAGGTTGAAGATAAGAACCAGCTTCATAGCGTATCTTTATCTTCAAGTGAAAAAAACGATGTACAGCAAGACAAAAGCTGAAAAGCTGGAGGATTACTGTAGACACAACAATATAAATTTTTTCGCGCTGTCCGAGGCTGAAAAAAGAAAAGTGAAGAAGATTTTTGAGGAATAATGTATGGAAGCTCTTGTATATAAGATTGAAATTGTAGACGGAAAGGATACAGACTTGCATATCGATAAGCCAGTATATGCGATACACTTTATACAGGTAAAGGAGTTAAAGAATGATTAAAGCATTAGAAAAACATCAGAATAAGAAATGCTTAGAATGTCCTTACCATTGGTCTGATGGTATGTATTCTGAACATGGATGCTACATAGAAGAAGGGAGACTTGGAAAGTTCTGGCAGAGGTTAACAGAAATGTTATGCAGGGCTGAATATAGCGGTTGTTTCATTCCTTCTTTTGTCTTGAAAGCTCTGTATATAATACAGGATATAAAAAACAGACGGAGATATGAAAAATATTTGAAAGAGAAAATGATAATGGAATTAAAAATAGCGGACGATTAAAGCGTATAAAAAACTGGGATAGTTACCACTATACAAAACTACAAACAAAATTTTAGGAGGATTGATTTATGAACATCAAGCTGACGAGAGATGCTCTTCTGGAAGCACTCATAAATTCGCAGGGAAACATATCCAAGGTACGCCGCCACCTTGAGGTGCACGGAATAAAGGCAGAATGGCACACAGTCGAGAACGCAATCCACCGCTGGAAAGAAACAGAAGCGAAATACAAAGATGAAAAGGAAACTCTGTTAGACTTCGCAGAGGACGGACTTCTGCAGGCTGTAATCAAAAAAGAGGCGTGGGCGATTAAGTATTCGCTTTCAACAAGAGGCAGAGCGCGTGGCTATGAGACTATCCCGACAATCAAGATTGACAACGCCGACCCGCTCAACATCAACATAACAGGCGATGCAATGACCGGCGAGCAGCTGGAAGATTCTTCAATGGTGGAAATCCCGGACTATGGCGAAATCACAGATTCAGAATAATGGGGAAATAAAGCCGTTCATCCACCAGCGGCAGATTGTGTCGGCTCCGCAGGCATTCCCGGACATCTCCTATTTCTTTCTTTGCGGCGGATACGGCTGCGGAAAATCGTTCACCATTGTGCTGATGATTATATACCTGTGCAAGCGGTACAGCGGCAAGGACGTTACAGTCGGACTTTGCTCAACGACAATAACGCTTCTTAATAAAACTGTCATTCTTGAACTTGAGAAAATACTCAAGAAGACAAATTCACCGTTTGTGTACAACCAGAAGGACAACATAATAACAATCGGAACAATACGCTTTCTGTTGATAGCCACAGGACAGCCGACGGACATATACGGCCCTAATATCAACATCTGCCTGTGCGATGAGATAGACGAGCTGGCGGAGATGAAAGCAATTGAAGCGCACAAGGCACTATCAGAGCGCACGAGAATCACCCTGCCGGACGGACGGAAGCCGTTCATAATGTACTTTTCGACAGTCCACGGCTACCGGGGGCTTTACAAGATTGTCCAGAAGCTCCGGCGCGACAGGCTGCGCTACTGCCTTGTGCGTGGGCTCACACGGAACAACACAAGCCTTGACCCGGCATACGTGAAGAACCTCTACGCAATCTACGACGACAACGAGCGGATGGCGTATCTTGAGGGAATGTTCGTGAACCTTATGGCAGGACGCGTTTATCCTGAATACGACGAGCGGAAGCACCGCATAAAGCCGTTCGAGGTGGGAGCGGAATACACTGTGATGATAGGTCAGGACCTGAACAGCGGATTCTCAAAGGCGGCGGCGGTAATAAAAAAGGACGGCAGGCTTTATATAACGTGCGGCTGGAGCTTTGACGAGATAGGACACGCCCCGGAAGAGATGCGGAAAAAATACGTGCGGAACGAGATTCTGTGGTTTCCTGACTGCGCAGGAAAGGAAATTATAAAGGGCTACAAGCAGCAGATTATCGACTGGGGAATACAGTGCAGAATCGGAAGCGCAAACCCTAGGATTCTTGACCGCGTGTTCTATGTGAACAAGCTGTTCAGAATGGGGCTTCTGTATGTTTTCAACACAAAGGAAACGGACGAGCTGTCGGAGGCCCTGAAAGTGCGTGCATACGACCAGAACGGAAAGCCGGAGAAAGGACAGGGAGAGAAATCGCCCGACCACTTCTGCGACGCGCTGGAATATGTCATCTACAGGATTGTGCGGAGCGACCCGGAATTTATGAACCTGAAAGAACTTTCACGAGAGAACGTGAACGAGAACGGATACCTGAACATCGTCGGAAAGAACGTATAGCGCAAAGGACTATAGATGTATGGAAGCAAAAAAATATAAGAAAGGCGCACTGCCTGTTTGAGCAGAGCGGAACGTTCAAGAACGAATTTATTAAGTTGGGAATACCGGCGGAAGACTACGATATTCAGAACCATTTCAACCAGACAGACCACGTAATAGACCTGTTCGGAGAAATCGAGAAAGCGTATGCGAACAGAGCAGAATAATTTTCGTTCCGTGTTTGACGGAATGTCAAGAGATGATGTTGTTATCGCTTTTTTCCCTTGCATTTATTTTGAGACAATACAGATGACTTATTATCAACTTTCACACCGGAACAACCAGCATAAGCCAAAGACAGAGCAGATAAAGGACGCAATCGAGCGACTGGAGAAAAGAACGCTTTTTCATACTTTGCTTTACAAGCTGATGTTTATTGCGGAGCACGACAACTTGAAGCTGGTGATAGAAAATCCTGCGACAAAGCCGTCATATCTTATTGGAACGCAGAATTTCCCGAATCCGACATTCATCGACAAGAACAGAATGGAGAGAGCCGACTGGTTCGTTAAGTCGACCGCATACTGGTTTATAAATTTTGAGCCGACACACGGATTCACCCGGCAGAACGACAAGGAGCAAAAAATAATAAACAACTGTAAGAAGGGAATAAAAGCCGGAATCTGCAGCGAGGAAAGAAGCATGATAAGCCCGGACTATGCAAGGAATTTCATCTGCGACTTCATAATCGGGAAGAAGCAGGAGAACCAGAGAGAGCCGGAACTGTTCTAATTCCGGGGCTATGAAATATGATAAAACGACTATAAGGGTATGGCAAGATTTGAACAGTTACAAGGAACAGAAACCAATCCGCATCACAAAAGGATATTCGGAATAATCGCCCGACACGAGAGCGGCTCAAGGGAAACAGAAGACGGCTACGGCGAAATCACACTGGACGCAGGCGAGCTAGAGACGATACGCGACGAGCTGGGGGCGGTGGTCCAGGACGCCAGGCCAGGAACGCAAAGCGCGGAGGAAATGCGCAGGCGGCTTATATCCGACTTTCCGCAGAAGCTGAAAGCGGAAACGGAGGCAAGGGCAAACGCGGAGAAGCTGGCGCAGAACAAGGGAATAGTACAGGACGGTTACAACAACCCTGTGAGCGGAATAGGCACATTCATAGACCCGGGAATGCAGAGCGAGAGCTTTATCCCGGTATCAATCACACCGTCAGAGGCGACGGCCTACTATGCCAACGGCGGAGTGCCGGCAAGAATTATCAACAAGAAAGCCGGCTGCCTTTCACTGAACGGTGTGCATTTTGAGTGCTCACAGATGAGTCCTGACGACATCACACGGCTTGAGGACTACGCAAATGAATGCGGATTCAACGAGGCATACTCACAGGCGATAACGCAGGCTCTTATATTCGGCGGTGCGGTCGCCTACCCTGTACTTGACGGCGATAATCCCCTTTCATTCCAGAAGCCAACAGGCGAACTTTTTAAGGGGCTTAGAAAGAAGCAGGACTTCATAAGATACTGGGTGAACGCAGACCGCTGGAACTGTGTATTCGTGCCGGAGTACAACATAACGGCTCAAGACTACCTTTATGCAAGAAGCCTCTTTATTCCGCTCGGAGGCGTACGCGTAAGCACAGAACGAATGGCAATGGTACGTCCGAGCAAGCTGCCGTTCTGGGGAGCGATACAGCAGATGGGCTGGTCTACAAGCGACTTCGAAGGCTGGATTAAAGACTTTGAGAGTTACCAGATAATGAAGATGTCGCTTCCGATAATGGCGCAGCAGTCAAGTTTGATGTACCACGCGATACCTGCGGACGGACTTATCATCGAGAACGGCCCGGAATTCGCAAAGCAGTTCTTCAAGGAGAATGAAAGGCAGATGAGGGAATGGAGCATGCTCCACCCCAAGGCGATAAACAGCGTGGGTGAAATCAAAATCCTTGAGCGCACATATACAGGATTTCGCGACCTTATAAACGAGGCGCGTCTGGCACTGTGCGCGGCAAGCTCCGTGCCGGAATCGGTTCTGTTCGCGGAAAAATCGACAGGGCTTGCGAGCGACAACGAGGACGATGTGACACTCAAGCAGAGCGAGACCATAAGGCTTCTGTTCAACACTGTATCACCCTGCTTTAAGAACTGCATAAGAATTCTTGTATGCTCGTGCTTCGGACTTGACAGCGAGCAGACGAAGATAGCGGACAAAGTGCGCATAAAGGCGGACACAGGCGTAATCATAAGCGACGGCGACAAGGCGCAGCTCGGCCAGGCGTTCACCACAATGGCTGGCCAGCTAGTGGCAATGGGCGTGCCTCTGTCTACGGCGGTAAAGGTGGCGCAGAAGTTTGTGCCGAGCGCAGACCTGGATGAGAACACAATGGCGGAGCTTGGCGCGGGCGAGAGCGAGGGAATGGATGAGAGCCTGTGGGAGCAGCTGACCGCAAGTATGAGGCTGGAGAGATAAGCGAGAAAACAGGACTGCAGAAACAGCCTGACGGAAGCTGGAGAGTTCCGGGGCAGGAAAAAGACTATCCAGAGTACAAGGGAAAAGGGCAAAAAGCCGTTGACTTCCTTATAAGGCAGAAAAACGGCTGCGTGAACGGCGCATTTTACAGAAAAGACGTGGGGAGCATAGACATTGTTTATGGCGAAGTCCACGACCCTGTGAAGCATACCGGCTACGGCTTGGCGCATATCATAGACAAGCACGGAATGAACGATGTGAGGAAGCTCGGCGAGGCGATAGAAAAAGGAAACCTTAGAAATGGAACTGACGGCAAACTTTTAATAGAACATCAGGATTATAGGGTTGTTCTAAGTTCTGAATGGAAAGGAAAAGAAAGAAAACTTGTTATAACAGGATTTACAAAATTAAAGAAAGGAAATAACCCGACCGTTGGCGCGGTTAAAGATTACACGGCGGCGACCTCGCCGAAACCCACAGACACTATAGCACGCAACGCCCCGGAAGTCAAATCGATAGCGGAGATGTGGCGGATGATAAAAAAGGAGAAATGACAGAATGGAAAAACAGGCTTATACTGTAGAAATGGAAGCGGCAAAAGCAATCTACAAGATTCTGACAGAGTTTGAGAAGCAGCTGGACAATGAGGAAGCGGACTCTAAATTATTGGACTACAGGACGTGGAAAATATCAGAAACACGGTTCTTTAATTATATGCAGATACTCTCCGACGCAGGGCTTATCCAAGGCGTTACGGTGGAGGACGGTCCGAACGGAATGTATATGACAGTCAGAAAGCCTAAAATCACGCTACGTGGAATAGAATATCTAGTCGAGAACGGCGCAATGCAGACTGTCTCTAAAATTGTAAACAAGGTGGCGGACTTGACAATCGGAGTTGTCACTAAGAAAATTTAATCTTCCGACAATAAAAATTCATATTTTCCATACACAAAGTCAAATTTTATAGTCTTTTCAGCCATACCCCAAAAAGACTATAAGGGTATGACGGAATTATTCAGACGCATAATGCAGAAAAAAATTGAGAGCAGGCTCGAATGGAATGAGATAGCCTCAAATGGTGGAATAAAAATCTCAAGCTGGATGACAGGAATCCCCACATCCAACCCGTCAGACGACGACATAAGGAAAATCGCGCCGGTGCTCGGCACGACCTACGAATGGCTCAAGTATGGCAAATAGCGTCTACCCTCTCAAGATAAACGGCTACATCTACTCACCAAAGACACGGCAGGGCTTCCTTAGAATGAGAAGAATGGGAATCCCCCGGCCTTTGTTCTCCATTGAGAACGAGCTGGCAAAAACACTCGCAAGCCGGTACAAAAAACTTGCCGCGCAGCTGTTGAAAGACCTGAAGGATAAAATCAAGAGGAACGGACTCACCATTGACCGCGCGCTTGTGGCGGACGGCAAGGAAGAAGATAACCTTGAGAGCCTGATGAAATTCTTTGACGAAATGGGTGAGAAAATGCGAAAGGAGCAGGAGGAGACCGCGAACCGTGCAAATATGGGAAGCGTGGCCAACAGCCTTGAGCATGAATGGTTCGAGGAGAATCAGGAAGAGCAGGCGCAGCATGACGAGCAATTCTATAGCGACGTTGAAAGGATATTTAAAAAACAACAGAAGAAATATCTTGAAAGGCTTCTTGACGATGCGGACGGCAAGACAAAAAGGATTTTACAGTCGTTCACTATAGACAAGAAGAAATTCTTTGACGACAACATGGACGAGGTGCGCCGCCTGTACGTGCAGAACTCACTGGAGCGCATAGACTGGGAGCAGGAAGACATAAAGCGCGCGATTTTAAAGCGCATAACGGACTATGCGATGAACAGGACGGACGAACTGAAACTTGACGACCTGACAAAAGACGCGTTCAACCGCGGAGAACACCTGGCGCGTCTTTTTGCGCGCGACCAGATGGCGAGGTTCAACAAGGCGTGCACGCTCGCGACATTCAGGAGCGCGGGAGTTACAAAAGTCCAGTGGCTCACAGCAAATGACGGACGCGTAAGGGAAACACACAGAATGCTGAACAAGAAAATATTTGACGTTGACAATCTCCCGAAAGAAATAAACGACTATAACTGCAGGTGCGGACTTGTGCCGGTTGAATGGGCTGATGATTAAGGGGGGCTTTTATGTACAGATTTATAATAAAAGGCGAGACACCGGCGAAGAAGAACAGCCGCATTGTTCTAAAGGGCGGCCGGAACATACCGAGCGAACGCTACAGAAAATGGCACACGGCGGCAATGATTGAGATTAACAGCCAGTTACTGCTCCTGAAAAAGGAAGAGGCGGCAATGCCCATAGAAAGGGAAATCAGAATAAGAATGACATTCTACCACGGCGACAACAGACGGCGCGACAGCGACAACGGCGCAAGCTCGATACTTGACCTGCTCACGGACTGCAACGTAATCAAGGACGACAAGTGGCAGATTGTGCGAGCGCTGGAGATACAGAATATATACGACAAGGGTAACCCGCGCTGTTTTATCGAGATTGACGGATACGATGAATAAACGCAGGGAAAGGAAACATGGAACAGGACAAAGACCTTGAGCACAGGCTCGGCGCAATTGAAAAGAAGATAGACAAGCTGACGGACCTTATAACGCAGACACAGCTCCAGGAATACCGGCTCTCTGTCGTGGAGAAGAGGCTGGCGGAAACAGCGGAAAAGGTAGTGAAACTCGACAAAAAAAACGGAGATACAGCCATTCGGTGGCTGGGAGTAATTGCAAGCGGAATAATGACAGTTCTTATAAGTTATATTGCAATAAAGGTAGGTTTAAAATGAAACATCCCCAGAGCTTGGCGGCGGAGCTGTACAGCCACTTCCCGGCCGGAAACCTTAAGGCCATAAAAGACTATGGCTGCTGCGCGTTTGTCCTTATGTGGTGTCTGGGCATTGAGCCGGACGATGACGCGGAAGCAATAATGACGGTTGACAGCCTTATACAAGCGAAGGCTCTGGAAGAGGACTGCACCGTGAAATGGGCGGAAGCCATAAGACGGCTCACAGGAAGGAAGATGGAAGCCGTTGACTTTGTGAACATCAAATACATCTTTCATATAAAGAAAAGATGTCCGGTGCGGTATGACTACAATGGGAAATCCCACTGGGTGGGCGTGGAGAATGGAAAAGTCGCGTTCAATCCGTTGAAGTCCTCGGTATGCGTGGAAAACGGAAAGCCCTCCACAATGCGGATAATACATATTAAAGGAATTGACGAATGAAGCAGGACGGAAACACAGAAGAAAGAAAGCTGCCGGCAAAGACGCTGTCGAAGGCAATGAAAATTGTAGCGGTGGTTGGAATTATCCTCTGCCACGTGCTTAAATGGCTGGGCGTGCTCAATGCGGACTCCGGGGAAATATGCCAGATGTGGGCGGTTGTTTATGCGCTCGGAGCCGGGACAATCGACATGAACATAATGCTTGACAAATTCAGGAAGCGGGAGAAAACGGAAGAATGACAAGAATTTATTTTTATGTGGCTATTGCGGCTGTCCTCGCTTTTCTTTGCGTGGCAGTCATTGTGCTTCTTAAAATTATCGGAATGAAGAACGTGGAAATCAAGGCTCTGTCGGAGAGAGTGAAGCAGCAGGACAGAAGCATAGGGGTTTTATTGAAACATTCCAACGAGCTGGCGGAGATAAACCGGAAAAAGGACGCGTTTATAAAAAAGATACAGGAGAGCATAAGCGATGAAGATATTGCGGATATTATCGGCGGTATTATTGAGCTTAATAACGGCAGGCTGTGCGACGCTTCCAAAGGCTGATGATGTTGTGCTTCCTCCAATGCCGGAACGAACGGAGCAGAAAGCCCCGGAAACCGCAAAGGACTGGGCGGAGCTTCTTGGTTACTATGAATTCCTTGTGCAGGAATGGGAGGCATGGGGACGAGCAGTGCAGGCGCAGATTAAAGGTGAAGACCCGAAGGGGAACGGTAAATAATCCCCCGCCCTTTTCCGCTTTCTTTTGAAAGGCTTCCATAACGGAAAAAGGGCGTTTTTATTTTAAAAAGACTATAAGGGTATGGCAGAATTAAAGAACATAAGAATCGCGGTGAGCGGAATATATGACTATGCGCTTGAGGAAATCCCGACCTTGAGGGTTCCGCTTCCGGGGCAGGGCGCGCCGGACTGGGTGGAGAAAAAGCAGATCTACAAAATATACCGTCCGGCTTTTGTGCTTGCGGCGGCGTGCGACAAATTCAAAATGCTTCCCCTTACGCACCACCACCCGAACACGCCAGTTGACGGCCAGAATTTTAGAAAACTGGCCGTGGGCTACACCGGGGAGAATCCGTTCATCGACTGGATAAAGGACACGGACGAGGTGGGAATACGCTCGACGGTGATGATTTACGATGACGAGGCTCTAAACGCATACGAGCGTGGCGAGATACAGCTTAGTCCGGGATATGTGGCGTTTTTTGAGTGGCAGAAAGGGAAAGCCCCGGACGGACAGGAATACGACATCGTTATGAAAGAGATAACGGACGTGAACCACCTTGCTCTTCTTCCGGCAGGACGCGGCGGAGAGTACGCGGTTGTAATGGACGGAGCGAAGAGAGAGCCCAGCGTGTTTGACCTTGCACGGACAAAGGACGGCGCGCCAAAAGGCAACGACAACGCGAGCAAAGACCACGTAAAGGAAGAAGATGAAGAAGCAGTGAAAAAGCGGGTCTTTGGAAAGGAATTCAAAGGATATTCCGGGGCAAAAGCGATAGAAAAACTTCTTCTGGAAAAACAAGGATTTGTTCAGGGCGCATTTTCAAGAAATGACATAGGCGACATTGATGTTGTCTATGGAGAAGTTACCGATCCGAAAACACACAAGGGCTATGGCTTGGCTCATATCTTTGACAAACATCCGGAGGTAACACCAGAGATAATAAATGAAATTATATCCAAAGGTGAAAAAACAGAATCGCATAACGGATATAACCTGTCATACAAAGGATATGTTGTCGGGATAAATAATGGCTGGAAAGAAAACGGAAAGAAAATAACAAGTGATAACTGGATTGTTACATCATTCTATAAAAGAGAAGAAAAGGCAACTGACACCATAGCACACGCTGGCAATTTTACATCAGATACGGTTAGACCTGAAAACCTTTTCACTGATGAAATTATAATCCATACCGCCCCGAAAGTCAAATCGGTTTTTGAGATTGCGGCAGGAAGCGTGTTCGACAGGGTAAGGAGATAAAGGAAATGGTGAAGAAATTCCAGAAGTTATTGAATAAGCTGGCGGAATTCTTCAAAAACGCGAAATGCGAGAAATGCGGAAAGCCAGCAGTCCACATAATGCCGTTCACGAATCCGCCGCATTTTTTCTGCGATGAGTGCGTGCCATTCAAGGTGGAAAAAAAACAAACGGAATCGGAAGTAAAAACCGATTTCTAAAAATATCACTTGACTTGCACACGCTATACGTTTATGTGTGTATGTCAGAAAAAGGAGCAATATATGGCAATTAGCAATTTATGGGAAATGGCAAAGGCAGACCGATACACAGCGGACGGACGCGAGGCGATAGCCAAGGCAAGAGAAGCCGACGTTGAGGACAGGACTTATCAGATTGGCGAAATCTCGCAAAAAACGGGCTTGCAGAAAACCGCGGAGGGCTTCAATAACGGAATTATGGGACAGAAATCCCAAAAAGACTATATAAACAGGAGGTTCAGAATGAACAACAAAATCATCGCGGTAATCGGCGCGCTTCTTTTTGCGGCTGCCGTTGTCGTGGGAAATTTCGTGCAGGTGGAGGCTGCGGTGGTCATTGAGATTGCACTCGCCTCGTTCGCATTGTGCGCGGTGGTAATCTCCGCCGTTAAGCAGGCGAAGGAAAAAAACGCGTTCAGCTGGAAGACCGTTGTGGTGATTGCACTTGCTGTAATCGGCGGCGTTCTGTGTTGTATCGGAGGTATGCAGCAGGCAATATTTAAAGAAATCAGCGGACTCGTGCTGGCTCTTTTAAGCGTTATTTTTGGTCTTATTTTTGACAGTAAAAAGGCATAGGAGAAAAAGGAGAATGAAACTTCTTACAGGACTGTTCAGGCTCGCACGCAAAAGGGTGCAGACCACAGACACGGACATGGGAGCATTCCGCGACAAAATCACGGAGCTTGTGGAGAAAAAGGATTCCCTCTCGGACGATGAAATCAACGGAAAGGTGGAGGAGCTCAAGACAATGAGCGCGGACCTGCCGGAATCGGACGACAAGGGGAAGCTCGATAGATTCCTTGAGGACTTCAAGAGCGTCAAGGAACAGGACGGTGCGACCGCGAATGAAGCCGCAAAAATGGTGGCCGATCTTTTCGAGAAGCTGGACACAGAGGCGATGAAGGACGTGCCGGAAACCGCCGTGAAGGAGACAGAAACACCTCCGGCGGAACAAAAGGACGGAGCGGCACAGGAGCCTGGGACGCAGACAAAGGACGCAGACGGTGAAGAAACAACCGAACCGGATTCAGGAAAAAGCAACGCGCAGTACACCCTTGAGGAAATCTACCAGTTCATCAAGAAGCGTCTTGCGGAGGATTCCGGCGAAAAGACAGAAGAAAAGGAAAAAGAAGAGGAAGAAACGGAGACGGTGACAGACCACGCTCCGCACATTCCAGTGACAATGAATGGCGGCGTGCCAGGCGAAGGAAGCATAGGTGCGATGTTCGCAAGAATCAAACAGGGAGGAAGATAAATGGATTCAAATCTTTCATTGAAAATCGGATTTAAAGGACAGCTCAAGCTGAACGCGCAGGCAATGCCGCTCCAGGAGGGCTACCTTAAGCTCGGAGGAATCGTTGATGACAGCATGACAGACGGTCTTAAATTCGGCGTTGTCTGCTCGTCAGACCCGGACAGCCCGGAACTTTTCAAGGCAGGACACGCGGTAAGCACGGACATTGTGCGCGGTATTGTTGTATTCGATGACGTTGTGGCGCAGAACGCTCCGGCTCACCCGGACCGCTACCTTGCAGGGTTTCAGTGCGCGGCTGTAAACCATGGCTTTGTGTGGCTTGAGGGCTGGACTAAGGCAGGAACCGGCGCAATCGACCCGAAAATCGGCTGCAAGGTTGTGTGCAGCACAGAGACCGGCGCAATCGAGTTTATCGATTCAAGCGCAGAAGCAGGTGAAGGCTATGAAGTCCTTGCAGGCGCAAGCGTGCGCACCGTAACAGAACAGGGCGCTCTGCTCTATTTGGATTAAAGGAGAAAAAGACAGATGAAAATTAACTGCTCTTCGGAATTTAAAAAGGTGGGAAAAATCGCAAACCGCCTTGTGGCAGCAAACGGAAAGGCCAGCGACCTGCTCCGTGACGCCACGTTGCAGATTGGACGCGCAAGCGACCCTGAATATGGCGTGCCTGCAAGCGCGGTGAACAGCCCGATTTATGTGGGCGACCATGCGGTACTCGGCTCTGTTATTGGAAACAGCGCGGAGATAGAGGCTCTCTACAAGAAGAACCCTCTCGCGGTCAATATGAAGCCGAGATTCAACATCCGTACAGGAAAATACGATGTTGTATGCTCAAAGAGCGGAATCCAGAACTTCGTAGGCGATTCGGGCGAGCTTATCTCAATGCAGACAATCTCACCGTGGAACGCCTCGTACTTCCCTGAACTTTTCAAGCAGCCGCTTCTTTACAGCCACGCCCGTGACCTTGTTAAAAGGCTCGGCGGAACAAATCCGTGGGGAGAGGTCCAGAACCTCCAGCTCGCGGCTTACAGCGGCTGGGGCTTGATCGGCGAGAGCGGAACTGTCGCGGCGAACATGAAGCAGAATGTGAATGTTCGGTCAGGAATCATGAGCGCGCCGATTATCAACATAAAGGTGTTCTTCAACTTCACTGTTGAGGAAATGGAAAGAGCCAAGGGTGACAACGGCTCTCCGTTCGCAGGCTCTCTCATGGCGGAAAAGCAGCGCTATGCGCAGTACGTAATCGACATGATTACAGACTACCTGACCTACTACGGAAACGAGGACACGAACACAATCGGGCTTCTTGACGTGAACGGCCTTACTTCATGGGCAGGAAAGACGCTGAATGAAATCCTTGCCGACACAGCGGACACAAACAAGGGCTACACAATGTACCAGGCGCTCGCAAAGGCAATCACCGACTTTATGGGCGCAAGCAAGAACAAGTTTGATGTTGTCCGCGTGGCTATGTCGCCGGAAGCATACAACGTGCTCACCTCGACACCTTACAGCAACAACTACGAGCCGAAGTCGCCTCTGAAGATTTTCGAGGAGAACTTCGAGGCTGGAGTGACAAAGAACGGCTCAAAGCCCAAGGTGGAATTCTTCGCCGACCCGTTCCTTTCCGCAAACAACGGGTTCGACAATTCAGGCTCGGACAAGCTGGTTATAACAGCGCCGGAAATCGGAGCGGGAACAGACGACGAGAAACAGGACCTGCTTCTTCTTGGTATTCCTTTGGAGAATTTTACCTACCCTGTTTATCCGAACAGCTACGACCAGCAGCATGCGGTTCTCCGCAGGTTCGCCGGAGTATTCGCGCCGGTCGGACAGGCGGTCAAGTGCTATTCAGGCTTCGGCGTGAAGGCGTAGAAATACGGAGCAAGGGCAGTGTTAAAAACTGTCCTTGATTATTTTGCAAAGAGGAAAAAGAAAAATGAGCAAATACATTCAGAGTTTCTACCAGTATCCTGTAACATTCTCATCAATCGGGAAGACAGTGCCGGCGCGCCTTGCGCAGGGCGATATGCGGAACATCACGGAGGTATCGGACGCGGAGCTTGAGAAGCTCCAGAATTCAGAGCCGCTGTTCCGCGAGCTTGTGAACGGCAAGAAGTACCGGGTACTGAACAAAATCCCGGCAAGCTACGTGCCTGCGAACGAGCAGATAAACACGGCAAAAAGCGAGGCCGACAGGCTGCGCGCGGAGAACGAGGCATTGAAAGCACGGCTTGCAGAGATTGAGAAATCGAAAGAACAGGACGGAGCGGCCGGCACAAATGTCGATACCGGCAATGAAAATTCAGAACAGAATGAAGCCGGCGCTGAAAGCCCTGAAAAGGACTGGAACGCAATGGAATACAAGGAGCTTCAGGAGGCGGCGAAGGCAAAGGGCATAAACCCTGCGCAGAAGAAAACAGCCCTGATTGAAGAACTTGAAAAGGCTGAATAAGGAAATAGTATGACAAGAAACACTTTTTTGTTCGCCGGAAATTTTCCAACTCTTACAGATGACGAGATAAACTCGGCGTACGAATTTGTTTCTGTCATGTTCAGCGGCGTGTTGAGCCTGTGGGGTGTCCTTTCTGCAGAGATAAGAGAGAAGAAGCGCACGCTCTGCATGAACCTTCTTGTGGCGTGGTATCTTCTGGATACAAAGCCGCAGAGCGCGTCCGGGGTTCTCGGGAACGGAGGAATGGCCGTAAGCTCAAAGAGCATAGGCGGCACTTCCCTGTCGTTCGAGGGAATGGACGCGCAGGAGGGAATAAAACAGCTCAACTCAAATGTGTTCGGACAGAAAGCCCTGATAATGATTCAGGGAGCACCCGAAAGGTTCGGCATCTATGCTTGACGTGAAGGTTGAGTGCAATCAGACCGCCAGTCCCAAAGAAATCCAAAACTTTGTGGCAGACATTGACACGGAAGTCTTGGTCGGGTTTATGGCAGGAAGACAGCACGTGCCGACGCTTCACAAGGCGGACACAGAGAAGCCGAACGATGCAAAATATGCAGCCGGATTCATTCCGAGCGATGTGCTGCCGGCGGAATGGCTGAACTGGTTTTTGAGCGGAGCGACAAAGGGAGTAACCGCACTGAACACAGGCGTGAAGAGCATTGAGCAGGAAATCAACGCTGTTCTTGCATCAAGGGCTGTGACGCCGGACATTACCGCAACCAACCAACTCCTTACTGTTCTGAACAAGATAAAGGCAGAAGCGGTTCTTGCCGCGCACCCGGTCGGCTCTCTATACTGGACGTCCAAGAACGAGAATCCGGCGGTTACATTCGGCGGCGGCACCTGGAAGCAGATAACAGACAAATTTGTTCTTGCAGCAGGAAGCACATATAAGGCAGAATCAACAGGCGGTGCGCCAACAGTTACATTGACAGTTGCAAATCTTCCAAGTCATAGCCATACATTCACACCGAGTGGAACAATAAAGAGTACCTTCACTGGAAGTAAACATAGTCATACTTTCACACCGAGCGGAAGAATAAGTGGTGGTGCTTACAAGTTTACTGGAAGTAAAGGAACTACAAGTTTAGACGGTGAGCACAGTCATACTTTTACGGCACCAAAAACTCCCGAAAATAAACTTAACCCATCGTCTGGTTCACCCGCAGTGCGAGGCTCAACAACTTTATCCACCTCTTATGATGGTAAGCACGCTCATACTTTCACTCCCACAGGCTCAATCTCAGTTACAACTAACCCAAGTTTTTCAGGAACTGCAGGAACTACTGGTTCAACAACTCAAGGTGGAACTGTATCAAGTTCATTCACTGGGAACTCAGGGAATACCGGAAGTGTAGGTTCAGGCTCAAGAATAAGCATTATGCCTCCTTATGTAGTTAAATACTGCTGGGAAAGAACTGCATGATTAAGCCGTGCGTTCCCAACAGTATTTGACTATATATGGCGGAAGTACATTTACTGCGGTTGCACTACCTACTGAACCAGTTGATGATGAAGTGCCTGTAAATGTAGAAGCAACTGTTCCAGCTTGAGTGGTGGAACCAGTAGTACCTGCAGTTCCAGTGAATGAACTTGATACTGTTCCGCCTTGTGTTGCACTTACAGTCTGCTCTTTTCCTGTGAAAGTATGAGTATGAGCCGTTCCATGGAAATCGTGAGTATGTGTACCTCCGATGTCTAAGGTACTTGAAACATTTCCGCTAGGAGTGCAAACGACTATAATCACAGAGGTTAATTATATGATAGTAAAAGCAGAACTTGCGGACGGAACAACTGATATTTTTGAAACAGGAAATTATAAAATTTCAAACTTGAAAGATTTTCACCCTATGATTTGCTCCGTTGAGATTTATTCCGGAACAAAAAGGATTAAAAAAATTTCAAGAAGATTCAAATTCTTTTACAAGCATTTTATTTTCAAGAGTAGAAAAGTTCAGAATAACCTAGCAGAAATTCAGAAACAGCAGGCTACGGCAAAAAAGGGAGAAAAATATCAAGAAGATTAATCTGCCTTTACACGCACACGCAGTTTGTATGCATGTCTGCTTCCAGTGTCTTTGCAAGAAGTTCGTATTCTGTATTGCTCATTGTGTCTCCGTATGTACGCTGGAGTCCGTCCTGAAGTCTTGCACGGCGCCAGGAATTGTGCCAGAAGACACGGAAGCCGTTTCTGTAACTGATTGAAAGATTGATTTTCTCTCCGCCCCAAGAAATGCCGTCTATCTTGAAATCGTGCTCACAGTAAGAGAATATCCCGTCACGCTTTGTTGTTACTTCTTTGTGGACTGAAAAGAGGTCTTCAAGGTCAATGTCTGACGGTGGAGTTATGTACCGTTCCTCTTCTTCAAGCGGTTCTATTGAAAAGTATTTGTTCCACCATTCGCATATATCCTGGGAAAAGCCATTTGCCTTCTCGATTGTACTTATTCCGCGTCTTTTGAACATCATGGGAAGATTAAGCTGCAGAGTTTGCCACATACGCTCCACTCTTCCTTTTGCCTCGGGAGAAAGTGCAAAGATTGTTTTTATACCGAGTTTTTCGCAGATTTTCATGTATTCGGTTTTGTGTTCTTTGGCATATTCAATCCTTTCTTCAACCGACATTTTTGCATTGTTTCTTGCAACAGAAATGAAGTTTCTGGACCAGTCGGTATAGAAGGATTCCGGAAGCACATGCTTTTCTGTCATTTGATGGAAAAGTTCAAAATAAGACATCCGGGATTCGGCAATACTGAAATGGATTCCCAAAAGAGAGTGGGATGCGTCATCTATTGCGCCCACTGCAGTAACTTTTGTCCCGTCCATAAAGAAATCATAGGGGGTTCCGTCTATCTGAACAAGGCTTCCTTTGTGTTTTCTTTCCAGACGCGGGCGGTGGCTTGCTTTTGTTGGCTGTGTTTTTCTTGCTTTAGGTGATTTTATTCCGGCTTCTTTCAGTGCTGATACTACAACACGTTCAGAACAATTGATATGGTAGAAGTCTTTTATGTCGCGTGCAAAGTTTGCAAAAGTTGCGATACAACCTTCATCTTTATACAGCTGAACAATTTTATCGCGAAGGTTCTGCTTTACGCGGTTTTTGTTGTAATGAAGGCCCTTATGCCCGTTTACAAAGAATGCGTCTCCTTCTTTCTTGTATCTGGAAACCAAAACAGAACTGTGCTGTACTGTCATATGAAGGTAATAGGCAAGTTCCTTGTTTGTGATTTTCCCGGCTGCACGAAGCGGAATGTATTTCTTTTTTAATTCGAGAAGATTCGGTCTTTTCATATTTCCTCCGAAAAAGACCCACCCAGTTCTTTTTTCGAACGGCTATAGAAAAAACTTTAGTGAATTTTGTCAATTTAAAAAAATAGGGGTTGACAGATCAAGGTTTGTTCCTTTTACTGTTACATGGACTTTTGAGTCGGCTGTTACATCGTTTACAGAGAGCTGTGTTGTGTCCAGTGTAATTGATTTTACTTCCCAATCTGAACTTACATTTACTATTGCTGTATGGTCATTGTCTGGTACACCGCAAACTTTTGCCCTTATTGTATAATTTGTTCCTGATTCTGTTGCCCTTGAATCAGCCGGTATTGTTACAGCCGCTGTAGCTGTGTTTTCTGAAACATTCACGGTTGCATCATAATTTGTTACAGATCCGCTGGTTGTGACAACCTGCACTTTAAAAGTTTTGTCAGTCTGTTCAGCGATTTTGTCAAAATTAAAACCTTTTACAGTAACATTGACAGTTCTTTCTGTTTGATTTCCTGAAAGATGTGCATTGTCTACGGCTATTGAAGTCACGGCAGGACGAGCCTTAAGAGTTGTTATAGAGGTGGTTTTAGGAACAGACTTGTTTCCGACATTATCAACGCTTGCAACGCTGAATGTATATTCTTCTTCTGTTGCTTCAATTTCTGTAAGTTCAAAAGATGTTGTTCCTTTTGATTTTTCTACTACAGTCCCGCTTCCGCCTGCTTTTGAATAAGTGATTTCGACTTTTGCAAAATCTGTATCTGTTGGTTCTGTCCATGAAAGTGTAATTTTTTTATTTGAAATATCAAATTTTGCATTAAGATCTGAAACTTTTGCAGGTGCTGTTTTATCGATATTTGAAACTGAAATTACACTAACTTCTCGACGACCGTCTTTTTCAATTGCACCGACAGTATAATCGCCGTTTTTAGAAACAGTAAATTTCTTTTCGGTCGTAATTTCTTTTTTTGAAGAAGAATTGAAGAATGTCTGTGTACTTTCAATTTTGCCTTCTTCCCAATAAATATTTTTTATTTCACCGTTAGAAGTTACTTCTACTGAAATGTCGTAATCCTGATTTGTTATTGCAGTTACAGCAGGAGTTGTATTGATTAAAAGCGGTGCGTTAACGACAGCCTTTACAACACATGAAACAGTTTCTCCGTTGTTTTTGTTTCCGATTTTGTCTACTGTTTTAATTGTAAATGTATAAGTTGTGTCATTTTTAAGTTCTGTAATTACAGCTTTTCCAACGCCCTGCGGAATTACAATACTGTTTGCTTCAAAACTTACAGCGCGGCTGGAAGATGGTGCTGCTGTATATGTAATTTCATATGCAAGAATGTCGTCGTTTGTCGCATCTGTCCAAGTAAGTTTTACAGCTTTTCCTAAATTTAATGCCTCAAGATTTGTAACGTCATCAGGAGCCGTTGTGTCAGTTCCGTCCAATAGGGATTGCAGTTCTTTCTGTGTTAATTCTGAGACAAGATATTCTTTTACAGATTTTCGAATTTTTTCGTTTCCTGACTTATTTAAGATTTCTTTTATAAACTTTTCATTTGTTTTTTCAAGGAGAAGTTCATCAAAAATTTCTGCTTTCTTTGTGTCACTTGCGCCATTTGCTATTGCATCAATCTGTGTCTGACTCAATCTGTCAAGAAAAGTTGAATCTTCCGCCATTTTGTCGAACAGTGCTGTTTTTTGTTCTGTACTAAGTTTTTCAAGAAGTTCTGCTGCTGTTTTACCCGAAAGTATTTTTTCATAAATCGAAGATTTTGTTGTTTCGTCCAACGCACCTTTCAGTTCTGACTGTGAAAAGCTGTCGACCGAGACATCGGTATTACACCCGGCAAGTACCATTGCTGCTGTAAAAAACAGTACAATGCCAATTTTTCTGAATAATTTCATTTTCTTCCTCCAATATTATTTGTTTTTAAACAAAAAAAAGGCACACTCCTTATGCGTTCACATAAAGAATATGCCTTTGAATTTCCTATATT
>ERZ1034917.982-NODE-982-length-20861-cov-6.420456_pt1 | contig 20861 bp, 23 predicted proteins | sample MGYA00520605_ERZ1034917 | MGnify/ENA primary metagenome ERZ1034917 (study PRJEB33766, sample SAMN09781784) | gut metagenome | biome: gut microbiome | host: Homo sapiens | place: Madagascar | study: EMG produced TPA metagenomics assembly of the PRJNA485056 data set... | reverse complement strand
CCCCAGCGAGGCGTTCATGCAGTATCAGGAAAAGTGCCTGTGGCAGATCAAGCGGCCTTACAACCCCATCACAGCCCGCGTGAACGTGCGGTGCGTGTACTACATGGCCACCCGGCGCAAGGTTGACCTTGCAAACCTAATCGAAGCCACCTGCGACATACTGGTGACAGCCGGTGTGCTGGCAGATGACAACAGCCGTATCGTTGCCGCCCACGATGGCAGCCGGGTGGACTACGACAAAAAGAATCCAAGGGCAGAAATTTGGATCGAGGAAATAGAAAATGAAGATCGGCCTAATTGATATTGATGGTCACAACTTCCCAAACCTTGCGCTGATGAGGATTTCCAGTTATCACAAGGCAAAAGGCGATGAAGTAGAGTGGTGGTGGAGTGACTTTTTCCATTACGACATTGTCTACATGAGCAAGATTTTCTCAGACGTGTACAGCCCAGATGTGCCAGAGCCGCTGAATGCCGACAAGGTGATTAAAGGCGGAACTGGGTACGCAATCCGAACAGTTGATGCGAAAGAAATGTTCGATAAATCGAAAGACGTTGATTTACCGCCTGAAATCGAAAAGTCGTTTCCAGATTACAGTATTTACCCAGAGTTCCCGTTTGCAGTCAGCATGACAAGTCGTGGGTGCCCTAGAGGATGTTCTTTTTGTCACGTTGCAGCCAAAGAGGGAAGATGCTCCGTAAAAGTGGCAGATGTAAGCGACTTTTGGTGCGGTCAGGACGAAATCAAAGTTTTAGACCCAAACATCACGGCTTGCAAAGATAAGCGTGACCTTATGCAGCAGTACATTGATACCCACGCCAAAATCGACTTTACGCAAGGTCTGGACATTCGCTTATTGAATCAGGCTGACATTGAGGACATCAACAAGATGCGCATTGGAACGCTGCATTTTGCGTGGGATAACCCTAATGACGACTTAAAAAGCAAGTTTGAGGACTTTGCAAAGGGATTTCGGCGCAAGTCAAACATTGGCATGGTTTACTGTCTAACAAACTTCAACAGCACGTTGGAACAAGACCTGTATCGCATCTACACACTTCGTGATCTGGGCTACGACCCATATGTGATGATTTATAACAAGCCATCTGCCCCAAAAGAGATTCGGCACTTGCAAAGATGGTGTAACAACAAGATTATCTTCAAGTCAGTAAAGCGATTTGAAGACTACAAGAATTTTAATTAAAGAAAAGGAGAACCAATGACCCGCACATGGACACCTGACGCAGACGCGCCGAAACCAGAGGACCCCCGCGCACTGGCAGTGCGGCGGTATTTTGAACGCCTGCCCCGAATGAGGTCTCTTATTTTGCAGCAGAAGGAGCGCATCGCAGACCTCAAGAACGCAGCTACAACGACTACTTCCAGAGTATCCGGTGCATCCGGGCGCTCTGGCGTCAGCGATAAGGTCGGAGCCAATACCGATGCCGCGATGGACGCCGAAAGGCATCTGCACGAGATGAAATGCCAGTACGCCGAGATGCAGAAAGAAGCCATCGACTTCGCTTATCTCCTCAACGCGGACCCTGCGTCCATCAAGCGCAGTCGGTGTATCACGCTCTGCTATGTGGAGGGAAAGACCAGGGCCGCCGCCGCCGAAGAGGTCGGTTACTCAAACGCGCGGACGGTCTCCACAGCCATTTCAGAGGGCTTTCGTCAGCTGGCAGAGATATGGGAGGGCACACCGTTCTGCGATTTTGACAGTTTTGTACAATAATTCGCGGAACTTTTCGACAGTGAACATCATCGACACTTGAGCGAAACCTGTGGTATCGTAGTAGTATCGGCAGAGCCGAAAAGGCCCGCCGATGCAACGCAGCCCCCAAACATTCGGAAACGTTCGGCCCTGTGCTGTCCGTAGGTACAGATCACCAACGTTTTGCGGGCTGCTTTTATGCGAGATTTCGGCACGGCTCCGTTCAGAACGGCAGTTCTGAACGAATGGGAAAGGGTGATCGCCTCCCCCTCCGCGTGGTTCGAATCCACGGTTTCGCACCAGATGGCGCATGGACTCATCCCCCACAAAGCTGCACGCTTAACCTCCCGTGCTACGAAAGAAAGCTTTGAATCCCTGAAGGTGTGGGTAGACTTCCCGACGGGATGTGCGTCAAACAACAGCCCTGGCGGAGATCCAGGGCTGTTTTATATGCCGCCTGAGCGCAGTTTGGAGCGCGGTGCGTGTGTAGACACGGCTGGTTCGATTCCAAGGGCGGCTTTTTATATTCCCGTAGCTCAAGTGATGGAGCGGCGGTCTCCAAAACCGCAGGTTGCAGGTTTGAGCCCTGCCGGGAATGCCAGCTGCGTACCCTGTGAGGGGGCTGCGCAGATAGCGGGGCATCTGGCCGCGAAAGTTCCAGATGCAGCGGCTTTGTGTACGACAGGCAAAGCTGCTTATTATATGCCGCCATAGCTCAATTGGCAGAGCGCCGCCTATTTAAGGCGGGACGACGATGGTGACACCACGGGAAACATCACTGCGCAGCCAACCACTGCGCACATCCATTCCGTGGGTGCTGGTTCAAATCCAGCTGGCGGCACATTCGATTTTGACCGTTCGGGTTTCCGGGCGGTTTTTCTTTTGCAAAAAAGGTGATGTGATGATTCTGCCAATGGAAAACACCGAGAAAATGATTTTTCCGGGTGAAGGAAAGTTCCATATCCCTATCATCAAGCCGGAAACGGACATTCGCATTGACAAGCTGGAATGGATCCCTTTTAACTACGCCCTGTCTGCCAAAGATAGGGAAAACAAAGGCGTTCATTTTTATTGCGACGATTACCAGTTTGAGCGAGTATGGCGCAATCCTGACAAGTATGTGCCGCTTTTGCAGCAGTTCGGGGCGGTGCTTTCCCCTGATTTTTCCATGTTCCGAGACCACCCGGAAGCGGTGCAGATTTGGAGCGCCTATAAACGGCACTGGTTGGCGGCGTACTGGCAAATGCACTGCATCAAAGTCATTCCTACCATCGAATGGGTGTGGCCGGAAAGCTACGAGTGGTGCTTTGACGGTGAGCCGCAAAACTCTATCATCTCTATTTCGTCCGTTGGGTTGATGAATGAGCACTTGGCTACAACCCTTTTTACGATGGGATGCAAGGAAGCTATGCGGCGCTTAAATCCTACGCAAGTTCTTTGGTATGGAAAACCATTACCAGGAATGGACTTTAATGCAACAATAATCAAGCCGCAGTATGCGGAAGTGAGAGAGAGGTGTCACGATGAGCGGCGGCGGTAGAGCATCCGGAAGAGCTGGGCGCAGCTCTGCAAGGGCGGGCAACGGAGGGATGGCTGCTTTTAACGCAGCATCGCTGCCGATTAAGGGCAGCGAAAAACAGGTCGCTTGGGCGCAAGATATTATTCAGACCGCTTTTGATACGATTGATGCAAATATCAAGCGCATGGAAGAGCAGAACAAAAAAGAGATTGCAGGTTTCAAGCAAAGGCATCCGAGCAGCAAAATGACGGCCGAGCTCAAAAGCAGAATTACTGCGGACAATGACGCTTGGATTGCGGCTGCAAAAGAATACCGGAGCGCCAGCGCCCAGAACTTTTCCAAAATGAACGAAATTCCGGCAAAACAGGTCATTGACAGCAGATATAACTTCTCTGGCGAGAGGATTTTAAGAAGCATCAATTACAACGCAGAACAAAAAAAGCGTAAGAAATAACCATGAAATTTTGATTGGCTATGACCAAAGAGGTGAGATAAATGTGTGAGTATTTCGAGAGAGAACCGGTTTTCACAACGGATGCTCATGCAAGATAATTTTGAAGCGGTTTCAAGAATGATGACTTAGGAAGGTGGTGGCGGTGGGTGCGCAGCGGTTGACAGACAGGCAGAAAAAGAAGATCATTGCGGACTATGTGCAGTGTCAAAATTACCGTGCAGTTGCAAAACAAAACGGTGTTTCGCCGAATACTGTTAGAAAAATCGTTGCGTCCTCACCGGACACTGAACAAAAGTGCGCAATAAAAAAAGAGCAGAACACACAGGATATGCTCTCCTACATGGAGAGCAAGAAAGAGCGCGTTCAGGAGATCATAGACGTTTATCTCGGTGTCCTGACCGATCCGGAGAAGCTGGAAGGGGCGACCCTGCAGCAGATCACCACGGCACTGGGCACTCTGATTGACAAGTGGACGGCCATTGATGATCGCAAGAAGGGCGATTCCGTTGATGGAGACACCCCGGCAGACGAGTTGAGTAAGGCACTGTTCGAGATAAGCGCTGGAGGAGAAAATGCCACTGGGTCAGAAACAACTTGAGATTCTGCGGTTCCGGCGGACATCCTACAGCTATCTCATCTGTGACGGTGCGGTTCGTTCCGGCAAGACCTCCCTCATGATGGTGGGTTTCGTCGATGATGCGATGGAGCGGTTCAACGTTCAGCGTTTCGGCATCTGCGGAAAAACCGTAGATAGTGCCATCAAGAACGTCATCGAGCCTTATATTTCCATGCGGTACGCACAGCAGAGCTACCAGATCAAGTGGAGCCGCAGCGGAAAGATTCTGACCATCACAAAGGGCGGCGTGACCAATATCTTTGAGGTGTTCGGAGGCAAGGACGAAAGCAGCTACATGCTGATTCAGGGCCGCACTCTGGCGGGCTGCCTGATCGACGAGGTGGTTTTGCAGCCGCGGTCTTTCGTGGAGCAAGCCATCACCCGTTGTTCCGTCACAGGCTCAAAGATCTGGTTTTCCTGCAACCCGGCGGGAACACAGCACTGGTTTAACCAGGAGTGGATTCTTCACGCAGAGGAGCGCAATGCGCTGCACCTGCATTTCGTTCTAACGGACAATCCGGGCTTGTCACCTGAGACCATCCAGCGGTATGAGCAGGCCTTTTCCGGGGTGTTCTACCGCAGGTACATTCTGGGCGAATGGGTCGACGCAGAGGGCCTTGTTTATCCATTCTTCGCGGCAAATGAGGACACATACTTATTCAAGGATTCCATTGCGGGTCTGGAAGGACGTTTTTTCGTCTCCATCGACTACGGCACACACAACCCTTGCAGCATGGGGCTTTGGGTGGTCAACAATGGCAAGGCTATCCGCGTCAAGGAGAGCTATTACGACAGCACCAAGACCAAGGTGCAGCGCACGGACGAGGAGCATTACAGTGAGTTGGAGCGGCTTGTAAAAGGCTACTACATCCAAGCCGTGATCGTTGACCCGTCTGCCGCGTCGTTCATCGAGACCATCCGGCGGCATGGGCGATTTGTGGTCATCCCGGCCAACAACGACGTTATCAACGGCATCCGCTGCGTGGGGTCGCTGCTGCAAGCTGGCCTTATCAAGATCCACGAGTCCTGCGCCGATTCCCGCCGGGAGTTCGGCCTATATGCGTGGGATGAAAAGTCATCCGAAGATCGTGTGCTCAAGGAGTTTGACCACGCGATGGACGACATCCGATATTTCTGTTATACGATTTTTGCCCCGGAAGTTCGTTGGGCGGATTGGAGTCAATGATGTTCGACAAGCTGATTTCATGGCTGCGCGAAAAGGCACGGCAGCTGTTCGGGGAAAATACGACCGTGAGCGCGAACATTTCCGCGCCTATGGAAAACGCCGTCGAGCTTTGGGCGGATATGTACGACACCGGCGGCCCGTGGTGCCATAGCCTCAAGTCTGGCGACACGTTGCACGGCATCGGGCTTCCGCAGAGCATTGCAAGCGAGCTGGCCCGGCTGACCACGCTTGAGATGGAATGCATTGTTTCTGGCGGCGAGCGGGCCGATACCATCAACGAGCTGATTCAACCGTTCATCGAGACCATGCGGGCACCGGTGGAATACGGCTGTGCGCTGGGTGGAATCCTGTTCCGGCCAGTCATGGCCGCAGATGGAACCATCAGCATCGACATGATTCAGGGCGACAGCTTTTGTCCGACCCATTTCGACAGCACCGGGCGGATGACCGGCGCGATCTTCTCCGAGCAGCTGGTAAAGGGAAATAAAATCTATACCAGGCTGGAAAATCATGAATACACCAACGGAAAGTATACCGTTGAAGTCAAGGCGTTCCGCTCGATGACTACGGCAGATATCGGCCTAGAAGTTTCCTTGACCGAGGTTCCGGAGTGGGCGGACATCTCACCGACCAGCGTTGTGGACGGCGTTGACAGGCCCTTGTGGGGCTATTTCAAGGTGGCGACAAGCAACACGGTTGACCGCAGGTCGCCTTTGGGCGTGAGCGTGTATGCCAACGCGGTCAAGCTGATCCGGGATTGTGATGAGCAATACGGGCGGTTGCTGTGGGAGTACGACGGCGGGCAACTGGCTCTTGATGTAGATCAGACCGCACTGCGGCCCACTCCAGACGGCGGTTCTGCGTTGCCACAGCGGGAACAGCGGCTCTATCGCAACTGGCTGAACGGCGGTTACGGGCAGGGCGGGCGCAACCTTTACGAGGTGTTCGCCCCCGGCCTGCGAGACGAAAACTATAGGCGCGGTCTCGACACCATCCTCAAGCGGATCGAGTTCCAGTGCGGCCTTGCTTATGGCACCCTGTCAGACCCGCAGAACGTAGACAAGACCGCCGAAGAAATCCGCAGCAGCAAGCAGCGGAGCTATACCACAGTCAAGGATTTGCAACGGTCGCTCAAAATTGCTGTTACAGACCTGATCTATGCCATCGACGCGCTTATGACGTCCGCATGGCAAGAGGGAGCGGCGGTCGTATCTCCTAGTGAGTATGATGTGACGTTCGATTTTGACGACTCCATTATTTCCGATCCAAAGGAGCGAAAACAGATGTTCTGGGGCTACGTCACCGCGGGCAAGTTTCCATTCTGGCGGTATCTGGTCGAGTTTGAAGAATACAGCGAGGAAGAAGCCAAGGAGATCGAGGCGGAGGCCAAAGACTCCCAGCAGCAACCAGGGCTTGAGTTTGGTGGTGATGCTTAATGCTGCAACCGGATTATCTGGACCATGCACCCGACGAGATGGTGCAGCTCTGGCAGACGGTCGAAGATGATATTTTACGGGACGTCGCCCGAAGAATCGGCAAGATGGACGGCATGACACCAACGGCCAACTGGCAGCTCTGGCGTTATGAGCAGGTCGAGGCCGTCCGGGAAGATGTCATCAAGCTGCTGGCCAAGTGCAGCGGCAAGAGCGAGCGCGAGATCCGCCGCATCCTGCAAGAAGCCTGCACCGCCGCGCTGGAAGCCGACGACGAAATCTATTACCACTACGGAAAGACCCCGACCCCGTTCGCGGAATCTTTGCCCCTGCAAAACCTTTTGAATGCTGGTTACAGGCAGACAAGCGGCACATGGAGTAATTTGACGGCTACGACCGCAAACACCGTCACAGGGGCCTTTGAACGTGTGCTGGATGAAGCATGGCTCAAGGTCAGTTCTGGGGCGTTCGATTACAAGAGCGCGGTCAAGACGGCAGTGGACACGCTGGCCGATGATATGCCATATATCACCTACCCCACCGGCCACACGGACACGCTGGAAGTAGCCGCACGGCGAGCCATCCTCACCGGAGTCAATCAGACCGCCGGGAAGCTGCAGGACGCGCGAATGGAGGAGATGGGCGTTGAGTACGTCGAGACGACCGCCCACGGCGGCGCACGTCCTACCCATGCAGAGTGGCAGGGCAAGCGGTTTCATCTGGGCGGCGACAAGGTGCTTGACGGCAAGATGTACAAGGATTTCGTGCGGGAAACCGGCTACGGAACCGGCGCAGGGCTTTGCGGATGGAACTGCCGCCATCAATATTTCGCCTGTTTTCCAGAGCTGGGCGACCCGCCGTCATGGACGCAGGAAAGTCTAGAGCAGCTCAACGCCCGAAACGTCGAGTATAACGGGCAGATGTACACCCAGTATGAGATATCCCAGATGCAGCGCGCCCGCGAACGAAATGTGCGCAAGTGGAAACGGCGGTATCTGGCAGAAGATGCAGCAGGCAGCGACACAACGGCTTCAGCAGTTCGTTTGAAGACCGCCCGCGAAAGCCTGAAGCAATTCACAAGGGACACCGGCGGGCAGCTCGACAGCGCCCGCACCATGGTTTCCGGATTTGGCCGCTCTCAGGCGGCGAGGGCCACAGCGCAGGCCAAAAAGGAGAAGAAATGACAAACAAAAAATTCGGAATTATCAAAGTTGAAGGTTTTGTAGAAGCCTGTATTTTCAGCTTGTCTGCTCCCTCTCCGTGCGGTTATATCAAGCATAAGAACTTGAGGCCGGCATACAAAAACAGCAAGCTGACCCATAAAGGATACAAAACGAAAATCAATCGACACTGCTGAAAGGAGCATATTATGAAAAAGATTCTTCTTGCCATCGCACTGGCCGCATCCATCCTGCTGTGCGGCTGTTCGGAGGCTGACAAGGCCAATGCCAACATCTCCAAGCAGGCAGACTATTTCGAGAGTGAGCGCAAGATCACCGTCTACAACGCCCGCACCGACAAGGTCATTCTGGAAGCCGAGGGCTACATGTCCATCTCCAACAACTCGAACAACGAGCTGGTCTGCACGGTGAAAATCGCCCCCAATACCTACCGTAAGAATTACATCTACCTGAACGATTACACCATGTATGTGGTTGAGGATATCACAGGAACGCACACCGACCCGTACCACTACAAGCTCTACTTCCATACCGACATCCTGCCGAATATCGAAGTTAAACCGTAACCCCTTTTTTGATTTTCAGCACCGTGCAAATTTTGCACAGTGCTTTTTTGTTGCTTTCGCCTAATTGGTCAAGGCACCCGGCTCATAACCGGGCCCATGTGGGTTCGAGTCCCTCAAGCAGCACCATGCGGAGTCGGCGCGAACCCCGACAAACCTGTAATCTCCAATGTGGACGAAAACCACGAGAAAAAACGCTGGACAGGACAGAACGAAAGGAGCAAACCATGAAACGAGACGAAATCAAACAGATCATTCCAGGCATTACCCAGGAGCAGCTCGACAGCATTATGAACCTGCATAGTGCCGATGTGGGCGAGAAGGTCAACAAAATCAGCACACTTGAGGCGGAGAAAACCACCCTGACCGCCCAACTGGAAGCCGCAAACGGCAAGCTGGAAGGGTATGACCCCGATTGGAAGACCAAAGCAGAGCAGGCCAAGACCGACGCGGCGAATCAGCTGGCAGAGATGCAGCGTGGCTTTGCAATCGAGAAAAAGGCCGGTGCCCTCAAGTTTTCCAGCGAGAGCGCAAAAAAGGCGTTTCTTGCCGATGCAAAGGCACAGAATTTTGCCATGAAGGACGGCGAGATTCTGGGTTTCGACGATTATGTCAAGACCTTCAAGGCTACAGATCCGAGCGCTATCATCGCAAATGGTACGCTCCCGCGATTTACCGCGTCTGCACCGGGAACTCCGGCGCAGGCATCCAACACGCACGAGGCCGCAAACGCAGCGTTCCGTTCGCTGTTTGCGGAGAAAGGTTAATCCATTATGGCAACTAACATTATTGCCCGTACCGGCGCAGAAGCCCTTATCCGGGATCAGCTGATCAATACCATACAGCAGGATGTTCCAAAGTCCTCCATCGTCATGCAGCTGGCGACCCGCCTTGCCAACATGACCAGCAATCAGACCAAGATTCCCGTTCTGTCCATGCTGCCTCTGGCCTACTGGGTCAACGGAGACACCGGCATGAAGCAGACCAGCAAGCAGGAATGGAAAAACGTCACCATGACCGCCGCAGAGCTGGCAGTGATCGTTCCCATCCCTGAAGCCGTGCTGGCGGATTCCAGCTTCGACATCATGGGTGAGGTCCAGCCCCGTGTCCGTGAGGCGATGGCCGCGAAAATTGACGGCGCGGTTCTGTTCGGAAACGACAAGCCCACCGAGTGGACGACCGACATTCTGACGCAGGCCACCGCCAACAAGGTCACAGGCCCTATCGACTACGCCAAGATTCTGGGCGACGGCGGTATGTTCGCCAAGGTCGAGGAGGGCGGTTTCGGTGTGGACGCTGTTGTGGGTGCTCTGTCCACCAAGGCACAGCTCCGTGGCCTGCTTGACAAGAACGGTCGCCCCCTGTTCCGCTCGGATATGCAGGGCGCAACCAACTACGCGCTGGACGGTGCTCCGCTCTACTTCCCGGAGAACGGTTCCTTCGACGCTACCAAAGCTCTGATGATCGCAGGCAACTTCAAAAAGATCGTCTACTCCATCCGGCAGGACGTCACCGTGAAGATTCTGGATCAGGGCGTCATTCAGGACCCCTCGACCAAGGAGATCGTGTACAACCTCGCACAGCAAGACATGGTCGCGCTGCGCGTTGTTATGCGCATGGGCTGGGCTCTGCCGAACCCGTCCACCCGCCTGAACACCGACGGCAGCAAGGTCCCCTTCTCCTACATCGTCGCGGGGGAATGACAAGCCGGGAGGTAGCCGAAAATGATCTACTGCACGTACAGCGATTATCAAGCCGCCGGGGGAAATCTCGAAGCGGCAACGTTTGACATCTACGCGGCCAGAGCTTCGCGTCTGATCGACGGCATCACATTTGGGAGGGCCGAAACCCATGTGGACGAGTGCGACCGCTGCAGAGCCGCACTGTCGGACGCTTGTGTGCAGATCATCCAGCTTCTGACCGCGGCGCAGAACGCTGTTACGGCCAACGGCTACGCTCCCGGCGTATCCAGTGTATCCAATGACGGCTATGCGGTAAGCTATACAAGCACCGGCAGCATGACGGCCACCGCCCGGAGCGAAGCGGCCGAAATCGTGCGCGAGTGCCTGGGCAACGACCCGCACGGTCTGCTGTACAGGGGGATCTATTGAGATGAACACATCGGTTACGATCATCAATCTCATCCATGATACGGCAACGGATAAGGATACACCAGTCTGCTGGGTATTCAATAACGCCACATGGCGGGAGACATACGGCACGAGCGGAAACGGCACAGTCAAGGACCCGGCAAAGACCGTGCATGTCCGCATCATGGCCCGGCAGGGCGAACCGCCGTACATGCCCGCGTGGGCGTGGTATCAGCTCCCGGCGGATGCAAAACAAAAGGCGTGGACACTGAAAAACGGCTGGATGATCGTCAAAGGTTCGATTCCGTCCATGACCATTGAGCAGTACAACCGCCTGAAGAAAAGCGCCGACTGCACAGTGGTCACATCATGGGCGGACAACCGGGAACAATTCCTTCCGCACTGGCATATCTACGGAGGCTGACCATGACCGAGTGGAAAAAAGGCAAAAACGGCCTGCTGCAAGTCAGCACCCCAAAAGGCCGGGTCATATCCGTCAGGCATCGCAACGGCTCTGTGACGACGGAGATCCAGTGGAATCCGGAGTTTGCAAACCAGATGAACCGGGTTGGAAACACAACCCTCGCCAAGCTGACGCAGATCATCGCCCGCGATACGGACAAGTTTGTGCCGTTCCAGACCGGCATGTTGAAGAACACCGCCAACATTGCCAGCGACTATGACAACGGCCGGATCGTCTATTCCACGCCCTACGCCCGGCGGCAGTATTACTTGCACCCACAGGGCACTGACCTGCACGGCGACACCGGCTTGCGCGGTTCCTATTGGGGCCAGCGCAGCAAGGGCGCCAACATGTCAAGCTGGGAAACCACCGCCCATGCGCTGATGAAGAAGGAGAGCAAGAAATGAAGCCTGTTATCAAATCCATGCAGGAATGGCTGAAAACATGCCCTCTGGTAGCATCTGCGCAGGACGAGGGCGTTGCGTTCCGCGTTTCGTGGCTGAGCCCGGACGTGGATGAATACTCCATCGAAGACGTTCCAACGCAACCGATTCTGGCCAAACGGCTCAACGGTACGATCCGGCAGAAGGTGTTTGCACTGTCCTCACGCGAGGAGTACAACTCCGACGTGGAGCATCAGGCCGAACGTTCCGGCTTCTGGGATGACCTGACCGCATGGGTGGAGGCCCAGAGCCGCACAAAGAACCTGCCCGCGCTCGGAGATGGCCGCATCCCGATCGGCGTAGCCGTCACGACCACCGGCTACATCATCACCGCAGAGGATGGCCGGTGCCGGGCGCAGATTCAATTACAAATTGTATATTTTCAACCGAAAGGGGTTGCTATCACATGACTGTTACAGAAGCGATGAAGGGCATCACGCCCGACCCTGACAAGGTGGGCTTCCAGATGGCCGACGACTTCATTCTTGCCTTCAAAACTGCGGACACGCAGACCAAAGAGGGCGACTTTATCGTGTGCGAGTCGATGGTGGAAGAGCATTCTGCTGCCGTCAATTCCAGCACGGCCGATAAAAACTACCTCCGGCAGGGACAGGTCACGATCAAGACCAATACCCAGCGGGTGTTCACCATCAACGCCGACCGCTACCACGACGAAAAGACCGCGTTCTTTGACTGGATCAGTTCGTTCAAGATGGTTCACGGCGTTGGTTCGGACGTTATTGCCGACTATGTGTATTTCAACATGTTCACCGGCAAGGGCGAGAAGGGCCGCGCCACCGTCAATGTGACTGCGGATTCCACCAACGGCGCAGGCAACATTGCGGGCTACACCGTCACCGTTTCCAGCGTGAAAAAGCCGGAAGAGTTCACATACGTCGCAGCCTGAGCGCTGTATACAGACCGTCTGGCACACCGCCAGGCGGTTTTTTACCGCCTGAAAAGAAAAAAGCCGGGGCAGTACCGGCAAAGGCGCATTTGAAAGGAGATAACAGATGGAATTCCGTGGTATTACGTTCGATTTCAAGCCCACCCGTGCAAGCGACGCCGAACGGATGGAGAACGCTGAAAAGACCCTCGGCAAGAGCTGGAGCAGCCTAAACGTGGAAAAAATGGGCGCAGGGGCCGCAATTCTTGCAATGTGCAATCTCTATGACGACTATTTCTGCGACATTCTGGGCGAAGACTACGCCGACAAACTGGGCGTGGACACCGAAGACCTTGACGAGATGATGCTGCTGTACAGCGAGTTCCAGCAGGCAACCAAGAAATTTGGTGACGACGTGGTTGCAAAGGCTATGGCAAACCTGCCTAAAAAGGCCGAACAGCCCATGAACAACACGGTTCCCATGCCGCAGAACCGTGAACAGCGCCGCGCTGCCCGGCGGAACCATAAACACTGATGGACAAGTGCTTCTTTGTGGATGATCTCCCGCAGGATTTCAACACCGATTTCCGGGCATGGATCCGATATGAGATTCTGGCAAACGCGGCAAAGACGGATGAAGAGCGGCGCAAGGTTCAGCAGTATGCCGAAACTGTTCTGGCTGGCGGAAATCCCATTGGTGAAGAGCGACTTCAGGCGTTCATCCGGTTTTTCCGGTGCGGCGAGACGCAGATCGAGACGGACAACAAGTTGAATCAGGCGTTCGGCAATAGCGCCAGAGGGTACGACTTCGCAGTAGACGGCCCGCTCATCTATGCAGCGTTCTGGCAGGCCTACGGCATCGACCTGAACAACGTAGAACTCCATTGGTGGGAGTTCATGGCCCTGTTTCGCGGCCTGCCTGAGACCTGCCGCATCTGCCAGATCATGGAGTACAGAACGGCAGACACTTCCAAAATGCCGAAGGAGACAAAGGCACAGTATGATAAGCTCCGCCGGGCGTATGCGCTGCCGGAGACTTCTGGAGGTGAACGCCGGTATGCCAGTTTCGCAGACCGCAAGGCCGCTGCCATCGCGCGGCACAACGCGCTTGACCACGAGCCCAGAAACGGGCAATAGAAGCCCTGTACGCTGCCCTTTTTGCGGCAAGGCAAGTTCCGTCTGGGCGGACGAAACCGCTCACGCAGGCGGGCTGTGGGTCAAATGCAAGAACCCCGTGTGCAAGCGGGAATTTGAAATAAAGATTTGAGCGTGTGCCTTTGTGCCGGTGCTCCCACAGGGAGGGGTATAAATGGCACTGTCGCACAATCCGGACGCCGAAGTCATTTTTGCTGTTACCGGCGACAACTCAGAAGTTAAGCAGGTTCTCGACGAAACCGAGTCCAAAGCAGAAAAGACCGCAAAAGAAACCGGCACAAAAATCGGCGATGCGGCCGATGCCGCGGCGGAAAAGGTCAAGAAAAAGAGCAAAGAGACACGTGATCAGCTGGCATCCGACACCCAAAAGGCCGGAAAGCAGACCGAGCAAACGGCAAAGGATACCACCGAGAAGGTCAAAAAGCAGTTTGAGGCCGGTTCTGTTGCCATTGGCAACATCATTTCCGGGTTGGTCACCAAAATTGCCAGCGCAGGCAAGGGGCTGATTGATCTGGGTGTTGCCTACAACGCCCAGATCGAGACCTACCGCACCGGCTTGACCAACATGCTGGGCGACGCGGAAAAGGCCAACACCGCCCTTGAGAACATCAAGCAGGACGCAGCCAGGACGCCGTTCGACACGGCTTCCCTCGTTTCGGCGAACCAGTATCTTATCTCTGCCGGTGAAAATGCAGAGTACAGCCGCAAGACCATCCTTGCACTGGGCGACGCAGTTTCGGCCACTGGAGGCGGTTCGGCAGAGCTGGAACGCATGGCGCAGAACCTCCAACAGGTCGCAAACGTCGGCAAGGCGTCCAGCGTGGACATCAAGCAGTTTGCGTTTGCAGGCATCAATATCTATCAGGTTTTGGCAGATTATACCGGCAAATCCATTCAGGACGTCCAGAACATGACGATCTCCTACGACCTGTTGACGAAATCGTTGCAGGCCGCAGCAGAAGAGGGCGGACGGTATTACAACAGCATGGGAACGCAGAGTGAGACGTTCAACGGTTCACTCTCTACCCTCAAGGACAACGCTTCCCAGTTGCTGGGCACCGTCACAGAGGGGCTTTCCGGCGGTCTGGGCGAGTGGATGCAGGGTCTGAACCAGACCGTGCTCGACCTGAACGAGGGCATTCAGAACGGCACCATCAACTTCGAGGGAATGTTTTCCATTCTGGGTGCAGTGGCTGGCGCGCTGCTTACTTACAAGACCTACACCACCGCCTCGACCATCGCACAAAACCTGCTCAACGCCGCAATGAATGCAAACCCCATCGGCATTGTGGTGTCGCTGCTTGGTGCGTTGGCCGGTGGACTTGTCACGGCCTATACCACAAGCGATACCTTCCGCAAGTGGGTGAGCAACTCTTTTCAATCCGTAAAAACAGCCGCCGAAAAGTTTATCTCTCCGGTCATTTCGCTAGTGGAGCGTTTGATCTCCCTGCTTGATCGTGCAAGCTTTGCGATGAACAAGGCTCTCGGAAAAGACGCAGTTGCCCAGTATTCCAATTATGAAGAATACCTCAAGGATAAGAAGCAAAAAGAGGGCGGGCACGCAAGAAGAAGCTCAAACCAAGACAGAAGAAACGCCTCTAGCGGAAGCTCTGGTTCTTCCGGTGGCACTGTCGGAGATACCATTGTAAGCTCCATCCCATCGAGCACTTCCGGAGACGCTTCCAAAAAAACAAAATCCACCGCCAAGAAAACAGCCAAAGTTATTGACAGCCTGAGCGAGACTTCCCACAAAACTGCCGGGAAAATCACGACCGACGTCCAAAAAGTCACTGAAAAATACGACGACGGTACAAAGAAGATCACGACCACCACAACGCAGTCGGAGAAGAAGATCATAGACGGCGTTGAACAGACCGTGAAAACCGTTACCACGGAAGTTGACGACGGTTCGGGCAAAATCGAAAAGACCGTCAAGAAAACCGTCGATAATATCGAGCAGTCGGTCGATGTCGTTGAGAAAAAAATCAAGTCGGCAACTTCCGAGATTTCCTCGGAGCTGTCCTCCGGCATTTTCGGCATCATCAAGAGCGGCCTCTCCGACGTAAAGAGCAAAAATTGGAGCGGACTTGCACTGGATGTGGCAAAGCTCATTTGGGGCGAGGTAGACCAAAGCCAGCGGCTTGTGATTTCGGAATGGGCGCAAGACGTTCTAAAGGTTATCAACGAGCAATATGCAAGCGGCGGAATATCTTCTGTTATAAGCACCATCAAAACGCTTGTCGCCGGTGGAGAGCTTACGACAAGCGGCGGAACTGCCCTTGCTTCCATCAGCAAGATCGTTTCTGACCTGACCGCGAGCGGCGGAATGGGCGAAGTGCTGGGCACGATGGCCACAAAACTGGGTAGTCTGTTCGGCACACTGGCCACTAAGATTGGCAGCGTCGGCACGGCACTGAGCGGCTTTGCGACAAAGCTTGTGGGCGTGATCGCGGCAAACCCTGAGATCTTTGCCATCCTCGCCATCGTCGCCGGAGTCGCCGCCCTCGGCGCGTACATCTGGAAGAAGCACGGTAAAGAGATCAGCGGATGGTGGAGCGGCCTTTGGGCGGATAAACCTACCGCCGCGCCTGCCTCCAACTACCAGCAGAGCGACAGCATCACCGCCGCCCGTCTGGTACAGGCATCGCAGGCAGCAGCCGCCGCCAATCAGCAAAGCACGACTCGTGTGCAAAGCGGAACCGGAACCGCAGCAAGCCAACAGCTGAACGCCAGCTGGCGCGGCTCTTCCACCACCATCTTGAACCTGGACGGCAGAGAAGTGGCCCGCTCTACCGCGCCTTATATGGACGAAGAGCTTGCATTCAGGTCGTAAGGAGTAACGCATGGAAAACACATTTTGGGTGGATGACCACGGCGGTTCTGAGTTTGGCGCGATGCTTCTGGCCGATTATTCGGTCGGAGCACCGAGCATCTCGCAGGATTACGTTGTTGCGTCCACCGGAAGCCGCATCACAGCAGGCGGCACCCGGTACGGGCTGCGAACCATCACGCTGCCGGTCGTCATCGAAGGGCGAAGCCCAGAGGATGCAGAAGATAAGAGAAGCCATTTAACAGCTGCTCTGCTGAAGCGCACGGTGGAGCTGTGCCTTCCGGACGGTGGGCTGTATACCTGTCTGCTGACAGATGGCGGAAAAAAGGCAGAGATCGACCGGGACGGAAAATTCATCGAGATGAGCTATACGTTGGTCGGCTACAAGCACGGCCCGCTGGAAACGCTTGTTTTTACAAACCCGGATGGAACGATCAGCTTTTTCGCGGCTGGAACGGCAGAAACGATGGAATGCCGCATCACGGCCACTGTGGCGAAAAGCCATTCCGGCACCGTGTACATCTTTTACCCCAACAGCACACAATCCAACTGCAATTTCAACAGCGGCGCACTGAAGGGCGGCGACACCGTCATCGTGGACGGCATCGAAAAGAGGCTCACCGTCAACGGTTCGGCCGGCATGAAACTGCTCAACAAGATTTCGGGCGGCTGGCCCAGAGTCGTGCGAGGGGAAAACAAGCTGTACACATCACAAACGACCATGCCATTCTCGCAGATTGCGATTGAGTATTATCCGATCTATATTTAAGGAGGTGCGCTTTTTGCTTTCCATCATTTTGGATACAGGGCAGGAAATCCCGCTGGATTATGACGGATACTGCATCGAACAGAACACAAACGGTTGGGAAGACAAGCTGAAGTTTACGCTTCCGCTCAACCACCCGCAGGCCTATCTACTGTCTGAGCGGGTGCGCATCTGGGAGACGACACAAAATCAGGTATACGCCATTTCCAGCGTCAGCAACGGAAAAACGGATACGGCCTATGAAGCCCGTCTTGACCTGGACAGCCTGTGCGCGGTCCTTCTGGCAGACTGGAACAACTTCGTTCAAACGGGCATTTTCAAAAAGGGACCTCAGACGATGGAAGACACCATCAGGCGGGCCCTCAGTGACATTTCCGGGTGGAGCCTTTTTGTTATGGGAGAAACGTCCGAAAAGTTGGCAATCGAGAATTTTTTCGGGACTCCTCTGGAACTCATCAAAAAAACCGTGGACGTCTGGCCGGATTACACGGTGCGGCTGCAAGTCCCCAAAAGCGGCCTCAAGATAATGGACGTGCACGAACCCGGAAATGAAGCGGAAGCGACGGAGACGTTCTTCTCCGATGAGCTGAACCTTCGGGAACGGCCTTCCTTCAAAGGAAAGGCCGAATCTGGGGACAGCTACTATACAGAGCTTCGGCTTTATGGGAAAGATGGGATCTATGTAGATGTGAGCTGTCACGATTACGATAAGCGCGTCATCTGGCACACCGAAACGGACAGCTCCATTGAAGATACAAACGCCCTGAAGCTAAAAGCAGACAAGATGATAAAATCAGCTGCTTTCCCGTCCCGGTCATACAGCTGCAACGTGATCGATCTGTACGAGCACGACAAACAAAAGTATCCCAATATGGAGATCGAGCTCTACAAGGCCATAACGTTGATGGATTCAGACACAGGATCCACGTCCACATTGCAAATCGCACAAAAAACGATCTATCCATACTACCCTGAAAAGAACCAGGTGCAGCTCAACACGGTGGCCGGAAACATCTCGAAGAAATCGCAGAAATATTCCGGCAGGGTCATCGAGTACACCGATTCAAACTCCACACAGGCAGAAGAGAACGAAAAGGAGACAGTGTAGCATATGCAGACGCTTAAAATGGATTTCCAGAGCCAGAGCACCCCACCGGTCGTTCCTGTCATGCAGTCTGATGCACAGAGCCGCTTTATCGGCATCACCCTGTACAACGGCGGCATTCCGTACGAGGCCCCAGAGGATGCAAGCTATACCGTGCAGTATCGCGGCCCCGGTGCCAATAACATGGGCTGGTACGACACCATCCAGCTTTCCAGCGGCACACGCAAGGCGGTCATCGTAGACAGCGCCAGCAAAAACGTTGTCACCCTTGAGCTTGCAGAGCAGGCTTTGCGCGTCAACGGAAACGTCTTTGTCAATCTCTGCGTGGTTACCAATACCGGATACATGCTCAAGACTTTTCCTATCCTCTGCCGCGTCACCGGCGCTGCGTTCCCTGATACCGTCGCGGTGCAGTCTTTCTTCTACGTCACCGGCATTACCTCCGAGCAGTGGCTTGCCTATGTCACTGCCTGCCAGGACGCCCAGAAACGGGCGGAGGATGCCGCGGCGAAGTTCGTCACCGACCCCACCCTTTCCCTCTCCGGTAAGGCGGCGGATGCGGCAAAGGTGGGGGAAGCGGTCAATGCGGAGGCAGAAAGAGCAAAGGGGGTGGAAAATCAGTTAAAGGAAGATTTAAGTTATTTTAAGGATACAAGTGGCTATGTATTAAAGCCATTATATAAAGACCACAAAGAATCTGTTCCGAGTGTCACTTTTTGGGGATTAGGAAAGGTTGTAGCTAATCACAGATACGCATTGGTTTATACACCGTTATTTGGAACGGCTGCGTCAATCGGTGTTATGGATGCAAGTTCAAAATTGCATGATGTAATAGATGGACAAGTATATCTTACAACAATAACGGCAAGCGTTGATGGCAATATTATGCTTATTTCTCATACGGACATCAATAATCCAGTTGATATATTTGTGTACGATACAACAGAAGATGACGCAATTCAAGATTTTATTAAAAAGTCGTTGCTTCTCGTAGCAGAATTAAAATTTAATTGCAATGAACAACAAAAAGTAACTATTAAATCATCCGATGATGAAGCGTTAAATGTTGTAAAACTAACGGGTGCTTGCAATGTCGGTAATATTGATGTGTGCTTTGAAGATGCTACTTATGATTTTTCAGGGTGGTACAATTACGTATACTACATGAATGGCAATAATGCCTTTCGTTGTGAAATACCTATCGGAAATGGCTGTAATTATTATTTTAACGGCGCAACAATAAATGGTGTTGTAAAAGACAACCTCCTGGCATCATCTGCCATTAAAACAAATTGTGCATTGTTTGGTTCAAGAACAAATGAAGGCGATTATAAGCTAATTAACGGTGTTATAAATGCAATAGGTACAATATATGCCGTACATGACGAAATGTCAGGAAAATCAAAATATAATCACGGATATGAAAATATGGTTATCAATTACATAAGTGGAACACAAGAAGAAGCCATAAGAAAATGTATCGGCGGTGGAGCTGGTAGGTATGGTAATGTTGTTCTTAAAAATTGTGTTTTGAATAGTGATTATAGTCACGAATTATCATTTCATGGATATGATAATGTTTTAGGTGATGTTGATGGAAAAATAACGTTAAACATTTCAGACTGTTATTTTGGACATGGAATTCAAGTAGATACTCTCCCTAATAAAGAAATCGGAACTGTTATCACTGTTTGTAATTCATTCAGAAGTGATTATGCTGATTATGAAAATAAGAATTGGACTAAATATAGTTGGAATAATGAATCAAGAGTCAATTAACTAAAGGTATGCTTTATTCGACTATTCACCAACATAAAAAGAAAGGACTGATATCATGCTCCCTATTATGGACGTTTCCCGCTGGCAGGGGCGCATCGACTGGGACAAGGTCAAGGCAAGCGGCCTTGTCTCTGGCGTGATGCTCAAAACTGTCAGCACCAACCGCAAGCTGAGCAAGCGCAAGGACGGGCTGTACATCGACCCGACGTTTGAGCGCAACTATGCCGAGTGTAAGCGGCTTGGGATTCCGGTAGGCGTGTACTATTACACCTACGCCGTCTCGCATACCAGTGCCGACGCAGAGCTTGCCCTGCTCAAGACTGCGCTGACCGGGAAAACCTTCGAGCTTCCGATCTGCGTGGACGTGGAGGACAACAAGCTCCGCAAGCTTGGCAAGCAGGCGTTGACCGACCTGACCGTGTATGCGCTGGCGACCATCGAGCAGTGGGGCTTCTACGCTTTGCTGTACACCGGTCTCAATTTCGGGGAGAACCGGCTATATATGGGCGGCGCTGCGCTCAAGCCGTATGACGTGTGGGTGGCTGCATACCGCGACGACAAGCCGACACCGGCATGGCCTTTTGGAATGTGGCAGTACACCAGCAATGGCAAGATTCCCGGTGTTGTGGACGCGATACCGGGCAAGATTTCCGGCGTGGACTTGTCTGTGCCCTACA
>ERZ1034917.973-NODE-973-length-21134-cov-12.136771_pt1 | contig 21134 bp, 12 predicted proteins | sample MGYA00520605_ERZ1034917 | MGnify/ENA primary metagenome ERZ1034917 (study PRJEB33766, sample SAMN09781784) | gut metagenome | biome: gut microbiome | host: Homo sapiens | place: Madagascar | study: EMG produced TPA metagenomics assembly of the PRJNA485056 data... | reverse complement strand
AATTTATTACAACTTTTAGACGATTTACAGATGGGCTTCACTGGTGGCATACTTTCATAACCGACATAGGAATCGCGAATAATCGTGCCGGAATAATCGCCCAGCAGAAGTTGAGCAACATCCTGTGAGCGCGATGGAGAAAAATGGAAAGCCACCATCGGCGGATCGATCCCGGTCATCCGGCACCAAAAATAAGCGGTCTTGCATTTGCCGTGTCCGGGAACGGCTAGCTTCAGGAAGGTTTCATCGACATGTAAAACCTCACATTGCATGATCAATTCCACCATCCGGTCATAAAGCACCTTGAGGCTTTGGGCGCCGTTTTTGAAAAGATGCGCCAGCGTGGACGGAGCGATCTGGACTCCCTCACTGGCAAACATTCTGGCCTGACGTTCCAGCGGAATCGAGTGCTCTGTTTTATCGGCGATGACTTTCGCCGGAATAGAGACGTCATATTTTGTCTTACCGCTCGGACTATTGAAATAATCACCGGGAGCGGGGGCCGTCTGAATGCCTTGGAGCGGATCTCCCGGAGCCGCGTATTTCGCCCGGCGGTAGCGGATCACATACAAGCCGCTGCGGATCGCCAACCGTTCGGAATCCTCATAGCCGATCAACTCCATTCCCTGACGCTTTTCCTCCGAGATATCGATGATCCGATCCTCACGGGGGAAGATCAGACGGGATTTCCTCCCAACCATTTTTTTTACGGACTTTCCGGGTGTGCTCCGCAATGGTCTGCGATTCAGCAGGAACCTCCGACTCATTCGTTTCCTCAAATCCAGGCAACAATCCCGATTGGTCGGCTCCGGGCAGCAGACGCTCGGATTTCGAGCCGAAAATCTGACGTTTCAGCCAGGCGTTTTCATATTCGAGTTTGGCGTTCTGTTTTTTCAACGCGGCATTTTCGGATTTCAGGGTGATGATTTCAGCTCTGACCGCCGCCAGTTCTTTTTTGAGATTCAATATATCTTCTGCCTGCTTGTGAATGAGAGCACTCAATTCCCGGATGGCCGCAAGCGCGTCTTCCAAGGTGGATATTTCCCGTTCCATGTCAATAGCATAGACTGTTCAATCGGATTTTTCAAATCCATATCCAGCTTATTTTCAAAAAATTATCAATATTATTACGACTGTGTCTCCTTCGAATACCGTTTGTAATACCGCTGCGGCTTGATCCCCGACAAGATCGCATAAAGTTCCCGCGACTCCAACTCAATTTTCCCCTCCGCCGATACCGGGAGATTGAACTGACCACGCTCAAGCCGCTTCGCAAAAATACACATGCCGCCATCCTGGTAAAAAATCATTTTCACCAACTTCTTGTTCCGGCTGAAAAACACGAACAAATGTCCAGATGCCGGATCGCGACCGATATATTCCTGCACCGCTCCCGCCAAACCATCGAACGACTTCCGAAGATTCACCGGGTGCGGACAATAATAGATGCGCTGATTGCCTCCAAGAGAAAACATCAACGATCCTCAAATACGTCCAAAACTTCCGATAATGTTTCCGGAACAAAATCCGGAGCCAACTCGATCTTCCACGCTCCAAATTTCAGACGGATGCCTGAAGTAGCCGTTGAGATTGGGACGGACGGTGCTTTTACTTCCACAAATTCAACTTTTTCATCTCCTGCCCGTTCCTTTTTCAACCGGCGAATCCAACGACGAACACTTTCATAAGGCAACTCTTTCAATTCGCAGTATTCCTGAACCGTCAAGCCGCTGTCCCAATACTCCGACAACTCCTTTTCCCAATATTCACGACTCCGTCTTTCTCGTTCCATACGCAACCTCCAGATTTTGGTTCCAGAGGCAATTTATTACAACTTTTCTGCGATTTCCAGATGGGCTTCACTGGTGACTTACGTAAATAAATCGTCCATAAAAATTAACATCTTTCAGGACTTGCCTCAGGAGACACGGGAAATTAATCCTGCAAATAATTATTCATCTACGGGGCGCCCGCCTTCATCAATTTTTTTGCCAAGTTTTTTGATTTTTCCACCGAATTTGGAAACTCTCTGCATTAAATCCCCGCTATCCCATTCAGGGGCTGATACATAATCTCTTTTATTCAAATACCGCAAGATACTGTAGCGCAGATATCGAGCGGCAGGGGTATCCGGCTGGAAATTCAACCCGCAGATGATCAATCGTCCTGAACTGACACGGTATTCCGAAAGCAGCGATTTATGTTTAATTAATTTGAATGAAGGAATAAGTTCCAGCAACGCATTGGAATTCGGCATTTCGTCATCTCTGACAAGAGATTTGGAGCCTGTCATCATTTGATAGAACTGCCAATCGGCGAAATTATCATGCGGGAAACTTTTCCAGACTGGATGCGGATTAATCAAAGCCCCGGAATGTCCCAGGCATCTTCCGGATGTGTGCGGGCGGAAAGTCTCCGTCAGCGTTTCCCCGGGGAAATTATCCACCAGCATGACACCTCCGCCACACTGCATATACATAATATCATCTGCACTTAATCTGTCTGTAATTCTGGCATTTTCAAAGCTGTTTTCAACGGTTGGGAAAATCCAGAAAGACCATTGATTTTCAACCTTAAAATCTTCTGCATTCAGGATTGCCCTCAACACAGCTTTTTTGCCTTCATTCAAACAGGGAAGAACGAGTTTCACCGGTGTCAGATCACAGATTGTTCCACGGACGATTTGAGATACAGTGCATTCATTCTCCATTACGGTTTGACCATTAATGACAATATCCCAGCGGATATGGCCGTTTACCAGATTATTTTTACCGTAATAAGATACTTTCAGCATTTCTGAAAAATCCTGTCCGCATGAATAATTGCGATATTTTCCCATACTGCACAGAAGAACGCAATCATTGTTATAACGCCGGACATTTGCAATGCTTTCTCCGAACTTCTCCTCGTAAAATTCATTAAAGACTCCGCAGGGATAGCCTATCGTATGCCAATGGGTATCAATTCCACCAAGATAATCATATCCGCCAATGCTTGGGCAACTGCGAAGATTTTCAATTAACTGTTTGCGGATGGATGACATAAAAAGGGTATTGTATTCATAGTATTTTCTCCAGTTCTGGTAAACTCCATGTCTCTGCATATTTTTTCTTGCGGCGAGGAAAAGATCCGTGCCGATATAAGTATTTTCGTAACGACTCTCCAGGTCAAAATTCAGATACCCGCCAAGAATTCCGATCTCATGACTCAGACAGGGTTTGCCCTTGTAAGCGCTCAGAAGTTCCTCCATCTTTTCCGTTCCGGGGAAATCATCATGTTCATAACTGAAATACGAACAACACAACCCGCCGTAAACATCTGAAATTTCAGAAACCTTCGACAGTTTCCCCGCATCATGCGGATAAGGATACTGCTCAATCCTGCCGCCATCCTGCAACTGATATTCAATACCGCGGAGCGCTTCTTGAGGATTAAACAGCATGCCGGGCGCAAGACTGTGCAGCATTTCAACTATCTTTCTCAAACGGATGATTGCCTCATCGCCAATAATTTTTTCATTGCCTTCACAAAGAATCACGGCTGAACTGTGACGGCGGATCATACGGATAATTGCCTCCGCTTCGGCAAAAGAATAAACTGCGGGAAATTCTGTCTGCACAAGAATACCTAATTCATCACAGGCATCGTAAAAAGGTTCCGGAGGACACCAGGTATGACAGCGGATAAAGTTAAAACCGGCACGCTTGAGAACACCTAAATCCTTCAGATACTTCGCTTTGTCAAAATGGGGATTCGTCGTTTCCGGAAAATAGCAATGTTCGGTGACGCCGCGCAGAAAAGTGGGAATGCCGTTAAGCAATAATTGAGTCCCGTGTCCACGGAAAGTTCGTGCTCCATAACGCAGCAGACCGGTGTCAAGCACACGGGAACCATCATACAATATGACTTCAAAATTATAAAGTGCAGCGTCTTCATCACTCCAAAGTTTTTCAAGAACAGTTGCTGTCTCAAACTCAAAATTGTCTTTTGTCACCTCAAAGACGCCCTGATCTATCAGGTGTGCCCCATCTTTGATACGCCAATCTATATGTGTTTTCCTGCCGCTTTCAAGTTCAAAATGAAAATGCAGTTTCTCATTCTCAAAAGAAACAAACCAATCTTTGAAAGCAGATTCTCCTGTTAATGAAAGCTTGATTCCACCTCCAATTCCGCCACGTTCAGACTGATATCCCTGTGCAGCCAGTCCTCTATGCTGACCAGGACGACATCCTGTCGGAATGCCGGCATGAGTTTTATCGCGCCGGTGATATGCACCCCCGTCATCATGGTAATTACAGACTATGACAACCAACTCATTTTTACCAGGCTGAAGAAGTCCGGTCAATTCATAACGCGAACCGACAGAATAACCGCTGGCCTGTCCGGCAAGAATACGGTTGCAATACACACAGCATCCCCACATTGCGGGACCTACCTGAAGGAATACTCTTGTGTTACGACACAAATCAAGTTCTATTTCCTTACGGTAATAACCTGTGCCAACTAAAAAAGAACTGGATGCATGTGGTGTCAAAGACCTGCCCATCGGAAAGTGGGGCTTCCGGTAATCAGGATTAAATCTGGCGGTCAAACCAAAAAAATCTTCTTCATCAAAAAGTTCATAATGATCATCCCAATATCCGGGAATCAACATCTTTCCACAATATTCTTTTATTTCCGGCAAAGTATTCTTCTCTGCTTCAAATTCCTGCGGACTGTAAAAAAAGTCCCAAATCCCATCAAGTGTAATTTCTCGCATTTTATACTCCTGAAAAAATTAAATAAATATTGGAAGATTATCAAACTCACATTTTTCTGTTTCAACTGTCAAAACATCACTCATATCAATGAAGCGGCAACAGAATCCCCAGGCATTGCCGGCTTTCCCGCTTAAGCCCATTGTAAATTCATGTTCGCCCGCATCCAGAATCAAATCATGAGAAAATTCATCAGGAACAATGGGATTCAACACGGAGTCCGAAGACAATATCTCACGATTGTCACACAGCAAACGGAAATTGGAATCTGCTCCGAACAATAAGCGGCAATTTATTTTTCGGCGGCAGAAACAGCGCCATCGGACAAAACGGTGATAAGCGCCTTTTTCCAAAATACGGTCAATCCCAAGATAAATATTGCTACTCTTCACTTCACTAAAATGAAGGCGTTCCATTTGGGACGCATCAGGAAGAAGATGTGAAAAACTGTCCTCGCCCATCACAGGTTCCGATACTTCGGCTTTGGACAGCATCGGAGTCGTTCTGAAAACATCATGGGAATACAGTGGACCGAAAGCCGGCAACGCCCTCCCGGCTTTATCATAAATATTGCCAACGGAATTGCACCCGAAACAGTAGGCGATCTTGCAGCCAAGAGAGGAAAACGATGAAACTGTTATTTTAGAGCCGTCAAGTTCACAGCGGAACGGGGGGGAGGCAAGCTCATTATTGCTGCCTGCCTTATGAAGAGAAAAAGTTAAAGGCAAGGCATGGCTGCTATGCAGATCCCCTACTGTGTTTTCTATATGAATCACGGTCCGGTGTTCATGAAGAACTGGATCATGCTCATATTCAATTTTACCTATTTTCAAGGGTGCTCTTTCATTGCTGAATTCCTTCAGAAAAGCCATTGCATCTGCCATCCGCCGACCAAGGATACACTGGGCTCTTCCGCTTAAATGAATAGAATCGTCGCACTCAAGATCAATCGTCGGAACAACTGCACAATGAGCCGTGCGCTCCGCAAGAAGACGCTGCTCCTCACGGATACGACTCCAATGGTTTTCCAAGACAAAATCATATTCGCATGTTGTCCGTCCAAGTTGGGCAAGAACAATTGGCAGTTCAGCATCATTGAAATCTCTTCTCATTGCCGAAAATAATTCTGCTGTATTCTTGCTGTATTCTTCAACCGTTTCAGCTTTTGAAGTATCCGTACACCCCTGATACCATAAAACTCCTGCTATTCTTTCCCCATTCAGGATAAAGCGTCTGTACATTGCCCCATATAAGGAATTTTCTCCCTTGTCTTTCAGTTCCGGATTCCACAGTTTCAGGGTTGTGCCGCCGTGAGCGGACGCGATCAATCCCTGCGGAACGGACATTTTTTCCGCCATTGCCTGACCGAAAGCCACTCCGGGACCGACTCCCTTCAGCGGAATTTCAGGACTGTTGTCGAAAGCATGATGCCCGCCGTTCAAGGTCCAGTGGATTTCGGCTTTCGCCTTATTCATATTGTGCAGCGGATCTCTGGCAACATCCCAGCGGTCATCCAGATAAAATGCCCGGACATCCTTGCGGGGAGGTAATGCCCCACTCATTTTGCCCACGCCCTGCATGTTTGACTGTCCTGCCAGAATCCAGACATCCCCGACCAGCAGATCCGTAAAGACTGCATCGGACACCCCGTCGGTCAGAGTGATCCGGTAAGGTCCGCCGGCTTTCAGTCCTTTCAGAAAACCGCAGAAAAATCCGTTGTCATCACTGCGGGCGATGAGCTGTTTTCCGCCGCCGGGCAGAATTGCCGCAACTTCGCAGTCCGGTCTGGTTTCGCCGCAGATTTTCTGTTCACACACATTGTCCGCATTGCGCTGCATGACCATGTGTTCAAAAATTCCGCTTGTTATTTTCATTTTTTCCTCAATATGAATCAGTCTTGGTAATCAGGACAGTCTGCGCGGTCTGCCGGAATCAGAGTGTTCTGTTCCCGGATCAGGTACAGAATTTCGCCCTGTTTCATGGCTTTTTCAAAAACAGCGGTGCCGGGCATCTGGATTTTCAGAGTCTGATTGCGGGTTGCAAGAATCCGCAATGAAGTTTTTCTGCCGAAAATTTTTCTGCCGCTGATCCGGAATCCGCCGGGAGCAAACATATTGTCGAACGTCAGGTTGCGTGCCAGCGACGGCGTTCCGTAGAATGCCCGGAGTATGCCGTTCTGACAATGCAAATACTGTTCCTGAATCGCCGTAACCGCACCCATGCCGCCGTCCATCTGCATGACTTCGCCGCGGATGTCGGCATAAATGGTGAATCCTTTGAACCTGCCGTCATGCAGAGAGCCGCCGCCTTCGTTGGTGAAATTGGCTTTCCAGATATTCAGAATCAGATTCGCCATATCGCCGTTTCCTACCCGGGTGAAAATCTGGGACGCCCACGGCATACACCACCCGGTCCATTGTCCCATTCCCAGACACACCCAATGTTCCAGCGTGTTGGTTATGATGTTTTTCCATTGCGGCGACTCCGGATCAAGGGTATCAAACGGACAGAGCCCGCCCAGATGCGAATGATGGCGGTGACTTTCTTCCAGCAGCAGTCCGTCCCACAGTCCGATTTCATTGTTCATGACCGACGCCTCCGGCAGTTTTTCGCGGACCTTGAACCAGAACGGATCGGGCGTTTCTCCCAGCAGGTCCGCTGCTTTGAGCAGGTTTTCCGCCAGACGATGAAGTGCGGCCAGCTGAAAACTGGAGTTGCATCCCCAGGCGTCAATATCGGACCCGCGGTATTCCGGCGAGACCGAGACCGGCAGAGACAGCAAACCGTTTTCTCCGGTTTCCAGCATGGCCGCAAAAACGTTCATCACACCTTTCATGAAATCATAAACATCGCTGCGCAGATATTCCATATCTCCGGAGTAATCGCAGTAATCAAACATCATCATGGCGATCCAGGCGGAACAGCCGTGGTCAATGGTTCCGGTCCAGAAATTACCCATGCAGCGGGCGCGGTCGTCCACCGCATGAGGCAGCATGTAGCCGTCTTCGATTCCCGCGAAACAGCACGCATTGTGCCGGAGTTTTCCGCGCCACGACAGCACCAGGTCAAACAGTTTTTTCAGGTGTGCGAATTTTCCGGCTTTCAGACCGGGCAGGCTGCACAGCTGGACATTGATGTTGAAATGGTAATCTCCCTGCCACGGCGGCAGGCGGTCATCCTCGATCCATGGACCCTGAAGCCCCGGAGGAATCCCGCGCGGATTGGTCATGATCCCATATTTGTACAAGCCGTGCCAATACAGTTCCTCCATCGCGGGATCGTCGTGAGTGATGCCCGGAATTTCCTTCCAGTAATCCGTCCACCACTGTTCCGCGCTGTCCCGGATTTCTTCGAAAGACCGGGTGTTCAGGGATTTCAGTTCCTGTTCTCCATTCAGACCCCGATGAAAACTTACCACGGCGCAAGTGCCGTTCCGGCGGTACAGCATGGCAAAGGATGGATCGGCTGGCATGGGCTGAATGAAAGCTCCGCCGTGTTCATACGAATATTCCTGAACCGGCGCAAATCCGCGTTCTTCCAACGAGTTATGTTCGCTCAGCTCCGATGAACTGTAATCGACACCCCGGAACAGTTCCCAGGAGGATTTCAGCTGCAGAGTACAGTTTTCCAGTCCGGAACACGCCGCGGCATTCCGCAGGGACATGTCGGCGTAGAAATCCAGATATTTCTCACATCCGTTCAACGCATAATAAATGCGGGTTCTGCCTTTTGCGAGCGTCTGTTCATACCGCAGCAGTTCTGCTTCCTGCGGCAGAGCGATCACCAGCCGTCCGACCGGAATCAGCGAAGGACGGTTCACCGTACCGACTGTTTGCGTGGCGAAAATTTTCCGGATGGCATCGGCATCGCGTTTTTCCAACGCGGCACGGATGTCCTTGAAATTCTGTTTGTCCGTCCATTCCATGCCGCCGCGGTGATCCCAGAGATCGGCACAGCCCAGACTGATGTTCAGAATATTTCCGGTTCCCCAGATCATCTCTCCGGTTTTTCCGTTTCCCAGCAATGCCCCCGTCTGAATCCGGGGCAGAGGAAAATTGCGTTTCACTGTCAGCATAAAAATTACCTTTTCCCTTTTTTCAAATCCCTGTTTCCAGTACCGGCGGCATCAGAAGCCCCATCGGTACTGTCTGTTTTTCATCTGTTTCGCAAATCTTGAACTGCTTGGTCCCGGTCCAGTACGGCCAGCAGTCCCGCAGATAAAACGGACCGAACGCATTCCGGCGATGATTGTACACCGTAACATACAGCCGGTCTTTGCCGTTTCGTCTCAGATGCGGAGTGATTTCCAGCCGGAACGGATCCCATGCCAGCAGTTTTTCTTCACTGTCATTGACCCGGATTCCCAGTGTGCTGCCGCGCCAGGACGGGAAAGAGGCAAACACTTTTCCTTCCGGTAAGTTTTTCAACGGGAAACAGTAAGTCAGATTGCCGGCATAGTACGGCAAACCCTGCGGACACCAGTCGCCGGCGGAAAGTTTTGCGGGCAGAGCAGTGATCCGGTCGTGCCGTACCCCGAAATTCCCCAGCAGATAAATATTTTCCAGTCCGGGCTGTTCCGCGGAATACACACTGTGCATTTCAATCCGGTTTTCCCCGTTCTGAATGAAACCCGCAGGAATCGGAACAGTCCGCAGCGCTTTGTCGATCCACCAGCCGGAATTGTTCAGATTCAGCGGTTTGCCGTTGAACGACACCTGATACAGTTCCGGATTTTCCAGCACCAGCTGACAACAGGACGGAACGCAGTCGCAGGTGAAAGTCCAGCTCAGCCGGAGATCAAGCGTTTTCTGTTCCTGTTCCGGCTGACGCACCCACGGCTGAATCATGGCTTCGCCGCGCAGAACCGCGCCCAGCTGTTCCCGGAGATCGTCGTCGATATGAAGAATCAGACGGGATTTTCCCTGTTCTTTTCCGTTCACCGCATAATCCGCGTGATCCAGCACCAGCACATTCGGTTCTTCCAGCTCGAAATTCCAGTTTTCCGCCGGCAGAATTTCCGCTTTCCGTAAAACCGGTTCTTCGCGGACCGGCAATATTTCTTCCGCCGGCATATTTTTCGTGATCAGAAACAGCCTGGATGCAAGCGGTTCGAAAGAGGTTCTGAAATGATACGCTCCTCCGGAATAAACCGCGGAAACGGCATGAACATTTCCCGTTTCCGGGTCCAGTTCGTAAACTTTTCCGCTCTGCGGCATTTTCACCGACACCGCGACTTCGGGGAATGACATGGTCCGGTTGCGGACGAGGTCTTCCTGCATCATGTCTTCGGAAAATTCTTTCCCGAAATTGCAGATGAAAAGCGAATGAAAATCCTCTTTTTCCGCAAAATGATACAGCAGGGGCCGGACTTCTTTTCCCTCCGGGTTTTTCAGGGAAACTCTCCGGCTGCGGCAGGAAAGAAGTTCAATGAAATCCTTCCGGTTTGCGGGCGTGAAGCAATGCGAAAACACATCTTCCGCCCAGCCGGACTGAACCGCGTCGACACAGCGGGGGGCGGTTCCCAGATAGCAGACCTGTCCGCCGTTAAGAGCAAACTGTTTCAGCAGTTCCAGCGTGGAACTCCGGATGGTTTTCAGCTGCGGGATCAGCACTGAGCGGTAAACGGCTTTTCCGACTTGCAGCTGTTCCTGTCCGGCCCTGCCCAGACGGGACAGAATCTCCTCATCACCGTAATCGAAATCCAGATTTTCCGAAAGCAGTTCACGGGTGATCCATTCGAAATCCGAATCCATGGCGGAACGTTTTTCCGGAACCACTTCCGGATGACGCAGACTGACGCTCCAGAACGATTCCAGCGGATGAACGAGCAGCAGTTCGCGTATTTCCGCGCCGCCGGTCAGGACACTGCCGATCCGGGCAAAATAATCCTCCACCAATGAATATTTCTCCGACCACGGGGACTGACAGGAAATACTGGCGGGAAAATCGCGTTTCGATTCACCGCTCATGGAATACCATGCCAGATGCTGACAGCGGAAATTGATCCCCAGCGCATACTGCCAGTCTCCCAGCGCCTTGTGTCCGGCAAAAGAAAAATCCCAGCCGGTGCAGCCGTAGATCTCCGTAAGCCGGACCGGTTTCCCGAACTGGCGGGCGGCGGACACACATTGCCGGGTCGCGCCGAAAACATCCCAATGCTCCGTCAGCAGGTCAATTCCCGGAATCTGCATGTGCTCATAAAAACGCATCGCCGCACCGGAACAGGCAGTCTGGGACGTCAGGCTGTCCTCCGCGAGAATATGTCCGGTCAGCTTCAATCCGTGTTCTCCGCACCAGTTCCCGATTGTGCCGGCGAAGGCTTTGACGAACATTCCCGTGATCAGGCTGTAATACGCCCAGCGGGCATGGCTGACTTCTTCGCCGGTATGGTAAAACAGTTCCGGCAGATGATTCAGCAGGTCATATCCGTATTTTTTCCGGAACTCTTCCGGAACGCGCAGGCTCCACGGCAGAGCGTCATAGGCGAAATGCGAATAGCAGGGTTCATCCGTGAAAATGCCCGGAATCGTCCTGCCGAACTGCTCTCCGGTCTTCCGGAGATACTGTTCATGCGTAACCTCAACAAATTTGCGGACAGCCTCTTCATTGAGGGTGTCCAGATACGTTTCCCCGTTGAACCACGACGACCGTTCATCGTTTTTCCAGTAAAAACGGAGCAGCTGTTCCCCGGCGGCAAGTTCGCCTCGCTCCGGTTCGGGAATCCTGCGGAAACTTGAAACCGTCCTAGTTTCCGGATCGGCTGCCGCCGCAAACCAGGCAAGTGTATTTTCCGGGAATTCCACTTTCCGGAGATCTGCTGCCGGTTCGCAGTAAAGCCCCTTCATCTTGTATCGGTCATCTTTGGTGACTTTGCCGCCCGCCGCGCCGGAAGGCCAGCGGTCTTCGTCATACAGCCACGCATTCATGCCCAGTTTTTCCGCTTCCGCCACACAGGCGCGAATGCATTCAAACCATTCATCGCCAAGATATTCCGTGTCCAGCCCGACTCTGGCGTGCATGAAAAAACCGCCGAAGCCCATTCGTTTCAGATGCCGGAGCTGACGGAGCAGTTCCGGTATTTCAAGTTTGGAATTCCACGCCCAGAACGGAGCTCCGCGGAACTCGATCCCGGGCGTACGGAATTGCTGTAAATCTGCCTGTTTCATGATCGTGTCTGCAACCTCAGAAGGGAATAGCCACATTTTTATAGTAGACGGAACAGCCGCTTGTCCCTTTCCACTGACTGCGCAATTCGCTCAGCCCGCTGGCGTCGACATGTCCGTCTGCCCACAGGATGTTCAGACGGTTGCTGTGCCGGAAATCCAGCAGGTTGCTGCCGGACTGCGCCCAGTAGTAGTACGGTTTTTTTTCTGCATTCCGTGCTTCGGTGAACACCGGCAGGGAAGAAGGCTGCTTCGCGCTTTTCAGCACCATTTTATACCCGGTGGAAGAGTTGTTGGTCTTCACCATGGCTCCGGTGTTCCGGCTGCTCAGCATCTTGAAGGTTTCATAATAGCCTCCGGCATAGGAAACCGCATACAGGGTGGTTACGGCGGCAGCCTGATCGTACGTTTCCGGCGAAGGCGGATACAGCGGATCGGAATCTCCGGACGGACAGACCAGCGGTTTGTAACTCGGCAGGTATCCGGCTTTGCAGTTATCCGGACGCCAGTCCGCCCAGCCCATGACCAGCGCACCGCTGAGATAAACGGTGTTGAGTTTTGCCGCGGAACGCAATGCCATCTGGACAATGTCATTGTTGTCGCCGGCATAGAGAGTTACCGCATATCCGACCTGTTTCATATTGTTCAGACATGCAATGGCTTTGGCTTTTTCCCTTGCCGAATTCAATGCCGGCAGCAGCATACCTGCGAGAATTGCGATGATCGCTATCACGATGAGGAGTTCTATCAAGGTAAAAACCCCCGCAGCTTTCTTGTTTCTGTTCTGTTTTCTGTTCATTTGAACGACCCTTTCTTTCTGTTTAGTTTTATAATGAATGCGGACAGAGGGAATTGTATTCCCTCCGTCTGTTTCTGTTTTTTCAGTTCAGAACTCTCCAGGAGCGGATATTGCAGTTTCTGCCGTCCACCCGGATCACGATCTGCCGTTTTCCCGTTACGTTCTTCATGGGAACTCTGAACGTTTTCCATTTGAGCCATCCGCCGGTATTTTCGGTCGTGATTTCCGCCAGCACGGAATCCGGCTGATTGTCTCCGGTGATGTCATACAGCTTTACCTGTCCGCCGGCGTTTTCCGCGGAAGCCGCCAGTTCGATTTCCAGATACAGCGGCGCCTTGCTGCCGAAGTCCACTTCGCCGTAATTGATCACTGCGCCTTTTGCCGCGCGGATCCAGTTGGAGCGGTATTCCACCGGGCCGTTGGGCTGGAACTCGACAGACGGGTTGGTTTCCTTGAACGCAAAGAGCAGCCAGGACGAATCCTGCGGCGTGATCCATTTTCCGGATTTCGCCTGCAGTTTCCGATTGCTGCTGAACTGGGGAGCCGCCCCCTGAATGCTTTCGCCGGCGTCCGTGAACGAGGCGATGCGGGAGGTTGTTTCCGCCAGTGCTTCCGCTTCATTGCGGTCGTAATCTTTGCCGAGCAGCCAGAAGCAGCTGGTGTAGGGAGCCAGCGTCACTTCCGGATTTTCTTCCTGTTCCAGATCAATATAGCGGACTTCCTTTTCACCTTCGGCGCAGACAGCCAGCTTGGTCATTCCCGGATAACGGGTCGTCGGGTGAACCGTGATGGTTTCATCGACTGTATTGGTGAAGAGCAGCAGAATTCTGCCGTCCCGCAGCCGTTTCCAGGCGGCACTGGCAACCTTGTCGGAAGTCTGCACGGAACGGGAGTTGCCCCAGAGACATTTCAGTTTCGGAACCGGCTGGCTGAAGGAAAGCGGACGGAGCATATCGGATTCGTTGAAATATCCGAGCAGAGCCTTGCGCAGATGCATCAGCTTTTTGGCATAAAGCCGGCGCGGATCGCCGTGCCGGATGTCGTACATATGCATCCAGCCGAGCTGTTCCCCGCAGGTGAACTGTTCGCCGAGTTTGGCGAAAGAGGCTTCATACGAACCGCTCTTGCCGCCGAAGGTGTCGAAAGCCCGTGCGGTGAACTGAACTCTGCCGCCGCCATAAACCGACTGGAACATCGGAATGTGATTGGGTTCCGTGGAACGCCAGGTCATATAGCCGTCCAGCAGATCATTGTATACTTCGGAATGATCCTCGCCGTCCAGTGCCATCTGCGGATATTTGGCGCGCAGATTCTTCAGCATGGTGCGGTATCCCCGGACCCATGCGGTCGGGTCGCCGGGCGCATGACCGTGTTCACTGCTCCAGCAGATCCGCGGGGAAGAGCAGGGGAGCTGATCCCAGTAAATGCCGTTGAACCCGTTTTTGGCGGAATACCCTGCCATGACCACCAGCTGTTTCTGCCAGAAGGTGGTGGCGGTGCACATCACCGAGAAGGGAACGCCTTCTCCGTAGTCTTCTTTATATGCCTTTCCGTTCCGCTGACGGGCTCCGTATTTTTTCACGATGGCGGAGTCGGAAACATCGCTTTTTCTGACCCGCTGGATATAACCCCAGAGCCGGGCGTTGATATAGGATTGCAGATAGACTCCCTGCGGAATCAGTTCCCTGGCCGCGTTCCGGGCATATTCCGTGGGAATGATCACCATTCGGTCGCAATCCGATTTCTGACGGTCTTCCCAGGCGCAGAGCCACACGGCATACGGCAGTTCAAAATAATTCCGGAGATAGGTAAGCGATTTGATGTAATTCGGACTGGCTGCAATCCAGAAGGTATTGTTGTGATACCAGGCGGGGGTGTCTTTGCGGGGCAGTTCCTTCACGCGCCACGGCGGTTTGCTGTCCGCAAACTTTTTGTAGATCTGTCCCGCCTCGAACCAGTCGCCCTGATACGTTTCCAGCACAGCGGGTCCGGACGTCTTGAATCCGTTTCCGCCGCCCGGCACTGCGACCGGATTGATCCATTTATATTCCACAATACCGTTTCTGCCGACTACGCTCTGGGTTTTGACCGCGCCGTCCACGGCTTCGAACGCCGCGTAAACGCCGTTCTGTTTCTGATCGAAATAAGCGCAGAACTGCATCGTGCAGTTGGCTGTCGGGTACAATGCGGATTCTCCGAACCCGACTGCCGGATTCGGTGCCAGAATCCCGATGAATCGCGGATATGCCAGCTGATCGCTGCCGCCCGGCAGTTTACGAATGAAGAAACGGGGAAAATCCACACTGCTGAGAGTGTTGGCTTGGTTCAGATTCTTCACTTCCAGAGTCTGTTCCAGACGGCTGCCGGTGAACGTGAAATCCGAAATACAGGAAAAATCGCCGGGTTTCGTCCAGACCACCTGAAAAGATCCGCCGTCCGCTTCCGCTTTCACCGGACTGACAGTATAGCTTACGCCGCTGCTCCGGTCATGATACTGGCGTCCGTCGAAATTGAGCGTCCAGCCCGTACCTCTGCCGTCCAGCACATCCGTTCCGGTAACGGAATTGTAGAATCCGATCACCGGGGAGTTGGTGCGGTTCTGTCCTGCGGCAATCATCAGCAGACTTCTGGAACTGGGGATGATCTGAATTTCCGGACATTCCCGGTTCCAGAAATCAGCTAGTTCTTTTCCTTTTTTTCCGGAAGCAATGACGTTCGCCGTCTTCTGGAGAATTTCCTTCATCCGGTTCTGGTCATAACCGGTTTCCGCCGCCCGTTTCAGCGAATTGACAATCCAGGCGGTTTCCTTGTGTTTTGTAATTTTCGCCGCGGCTTCCAGCTGTTTCTTCAGATCCGGGGTGCTGGCAAAAAATCCGGCAGGCAGGGAGCTGAGCCGCCCGGAGGTCCGGACCAGTTCGGCGATTTCCCCTGCATTCAGCGCGCGGGAGAGAATTCTGATTGAGGCAATGGAGCCGCTGAACGCGTGCCCTTCCACATTGCCGTTCCCGATTGTTACCGGATAACGGGAAGGGGATGGCTTGATATAGAAAAACATTTTCTGTCCGGCAAGTTCGCCGTTCAGATATACGGAACAGAGGTAACCCACATTTCCCTGGGCATGTTCGTTGACATATTGGAAGACGGCGGCAAAGTGAAAGTATTCCCCCAGTTCAGGGTACTCACCTCCCCACACGGCATTGTTCCAGCCGCCGTTGTTCGTGGAAAAACTGAAATTGACCCGGTTTCCGGTTCTGCCGATGAACCATGCGCCTTTCTTGCACGCCATCAGCATGTTGTGATCTTTCTTCGCTGCACAGGGTTCCATGCGGACCACTCCGGAAATGGTCAGACCTTTTTCCGTGACGTTCAGACCTTCCGAATCACGGAGCACTGCGGCGGATTTCATTCCGTCGAATACCGCCGCATCATCCTTGATTACAGCACCGTTCTGCAGTTCAACCCGGGAAATATCTTTTTTTTTACTGAAATCCACGGAAACTTCCTGCTGAGTCCGGTACAGCACCAGACGAATCATATATTCGCCTTTCAGCCCCGCCAGAAAACGGCTTTCAAACTGGAAACTGTTGCCGCCGTTCACACTGACTTTGCTGAATCCCGGTTCAGAAGAGGTATCCACTCCCATATAGACAAAGTCATCATTGGTTTTAGATTCCACTTTATGGATTTTGACATCCAGCTTATCCCCTTTCACCCATTCCGCCGGAATGGCAATGTCGGTCCAGCGTTTGACGGAAGGGAAACGCGAATCGGAGGTGTTCAGAATCATTTCATGACCGTTCACCAGAATTTTCAGCTGTTCGGTCAGACCGTTCCGCGGAATTTTCCGGACTGCAACACTCTGGTCTGCCGCCTGCATGTAAATCCGCAGTGCCGCCGACCCGATCTGGCCGCGCCATTCTTCCGGCAGCTGCGTGAGATCAAAAGTCTTGCTCATCCACACATTGCCGCCGATCAGGGGCAGAACTTTCATCTTGCCGTTTTTCACAGCGTCTTCTGCGTCGTTGTAAAGGACGATTGCGTCCTCTCCCTGTTTTTCGGTTTTCCAGTCGGCGAAGCAGTTCATCAGCATGAGACCGATGATTCCGCCGACTGCCATTTTTTTCATCATCATAAAAACACCTCCTGTCGTTGCCGTGTTCGTTTTCATGAGATTATTATAAAATATTTTTCCGGAAAAACTTTTCCGAAATGCCGAAAATCTTGTAAAATAATCCAAAACTTTGAATTCCGGGATTGAAAATTTTTTTTCCGGCTGCATTATACCAGAAATGCAGAAAACGGATATGCCGGAAAGAGACAGCAGAATGTATATCATAAAAACCAAATCGGGAAAACTGCCGTTTTATTTTCCTCTTACCACTTCCTATTCCCGGAATATGCCGTATACCCCGCACCATTCCCATGACTGCATCGAAATCGGAATCATCCTGAAAGGGTGCGCCACCCATGAATGCGGCAGCGATGTCCGGGAACTTCACCCCGGCGATGTCATTGTCATTCAGCCGCTTCAGACTCATGCTTTTCCAGACACCCGGAATCTGAATATGTTCAATATCCTGTTCCACCCGTTCGAACTGAACATGCCGCTTCAGGACATGGAAAAACTGGTGGGATTCAACGATCTGATTCCGCAGAACAGAAAACAGCCCATGCGGCCTTTTTTACTATTTCATCTGGAACAGAAAGAGTTTCAGCATTCTGTCCGGATCATCAATCTGATGCGTGCCGAGAAAAATGAAATCGGACGGAGCGGATACCGGAGTGCCATGCTGGGACTGTTCATGAATCTGCTCTGTCATCTGATCCGTTCCTATTCCGCCGGATTGAATATCCCGCAGAACCGGCCGCAGAAGGAAAGCATTGAAATGGCGGTCAAGTACCTGAACAAGCATTATCTGGAGAATTTTGACCTGAAAAATCTGCTGAAAATTTCCGCCATGTCGCGGAGCAGTTTCATGACTCATTTCAGAAACATTACCGGCTATTCGCCGAAACAGTACATGATCCGGAAAAAAATAGCCTATGCGGTCAGCCGGATGACGGAAAAGAAATTGACTTTGACGGAAATAGCCATAGAATGCGGATTTCATGACAGCAGTCATTTTTACAAGTCATTCCTGCATATTACAGGAGAAACCCCAAGGACCTACCGGTTGCGTATAACAACAGGTTCCGATGTTGAATCATTTTGGACAAAAAGAAACATTATTAATTCCTTTGTTCATGAAGAGCTGGAATAAAATTTTACTTCAGAACAGGCTATCCGCGCGACAAGCCACACGGTATTATGCCCGCTCTTACACGGCTCGTCTACGAGCCGGACGCAAAAATGAAAAAAGCTGTTGGGTATTTCAATTCTTTCCTTTGCATTGTTTGCCACCGACCGGCAGACTTATCGCGACGCACAAGGCAGAACAGCTGGAACGGCAACAACCAATGGGAACACAACGGTCTATCGGGATGCGCAAGGCCGGACGGTCGGGACGGCAACGGTCAGTGGCAATACCACGACCTACCGTGACGCGCAGGGGCGGACACAGGCGACCGCACGGCGATCCGGAAACACCACCACCTACCGCGATGCCCGACCATTTTTACGTTGTTTCGAACCGTGTTGAGGTCAAGAGAATTTTTCGATTCTATAGAAACATGGACGACGTTTTTCAGCTGACCGCAAATGCAGCATCGTGAGGCGGCAGGCTCAGTTCCGATTGTATCGCGCCGCGTCCGATCAGGACTTCGTTCATTTGCGCCGGCAGTCCCCATTCTGCGAATCGGAATGTCAATGTCTCGTCCGTGTCGTTCAGAAACAGAGCAGCCGGTTTTTCATCGCAGGTTCCCGTGAAGACTGTCGGCCAGCGGTCGCTTTTCCAATCTGCGGGAACAGCATTGCGCAGACGGTATTTCGCGGCGCGCACCAGCAGTTCATAACGTTCCGGTGTGATTTTGCCGAGGTGATCGCTGGTCAGGGAAACACCTGTCAATATGCCGCCGGCTGCCGAAAGACGCGCTTCGCCTTCAGTGTACCAGGCATTATCCGAACGCGTCATCAGCACATCCGGATCACTGCGGAACCAGATATCATTCAGGAACCAGTTGGAGACCACACCATGAAGCGTGTTGCGGATTCCGTTTCCCGGCGCATCACAGTTTTGCGGCAGATGATCGCCCGGCATATAACCATACCAGTAACGGGAAGTATCGCAGCTCACCCGGCACATGTCCACATACCCCAGACACGGCATGAACGGCGGACAGCATCCGAGCAGGATGGAGTCCGGAACCGCTTCGCGAATGGTTTTCATTCCCTGCCGGAACGCGCTGACCGCCGTCGCTTCGGGGTCGGCAAAAACACCATGAGGCAGACCGAACCCCAGACCGTCCATCTTGAAATAACGGAAACCCTTCCGCCGGAGAGCTTTCATGAATCCTGCGATGTATTCTCGGCATTCGGGAATCGTGGCATCCAGACAAGCCCAGTGATTATCCGGCGCGGGCGACCATCCAGCGAAGACAAGCGGCTCGCCTGCGCTGTTTCTGACAAACAGACCGCGATGTTCGCGGAACGCTTTGCTGGCTGTGGAAGCCAGAAAAGGCATCAGCCAGATTCCGGGTACCGCTCCGGCGTTCTCTATGCGCCGGACGATTTTTTCCAGCGGTTCCGGCCAGGAAGCATCACGTTCCAGCCAATCTCCCTGAAACGGCTGATAGCCGTCGTCGATCTGAATCACATCGCAGGAATAGCGGTCATTTTTCCGCGCGGCAATGGCATCAATGTTTTCAAGAAGGTTCGCTTCGCTGACCTGATCATAATAGTAATACCATGTGCAGTAACCGGTCAGATTTCTGTCTGCGGCAAACGGTTTCACTCCCATTTCGCGGGCGGCTGTTTCCGCATATTCCTTCAGCAGTTTCCGCCAGTCATTGCCGCGCAGCATAATGATTTTTTCCGGTTCTTCTTCCGGCTTGATTTCCGGCTGAGTCATCAGCACTCCGGTAAAACGGCAGTCCCGGTGCGCAGTGAAATAGGTAAGACTCCGGAAACAGGTTGCCGCCCCCAGCAGCAGATAATCATCAGTTTCCTGATCGCCGACCACGATCACATCCTGGCTGGGATAATCTCCGATGAATCCGGCGGCACTCGATGCGCTTGACGAATACCGCTGAAGCATCATATTGTTGCTGTGGTAAAAGACAAAAGCCGCTTCCGGCGGCAGAAAATCCAGCGGCAGCCACTTTTCATAACAGGCCGTCCTGTTCACCCATTTCAGTTCACTCATTTGACAAGTCCTTTTTACTGTTTTCTCATAACGGGAAATCAGAAAACCGGACAGATCCCGGTTCAAGGATCTGTCCGGCTGAAAATCAGTTATTCTTCGATGACAATACGGTCCATTGCGCCGAGCAACCCAGACAGTTTTCCGCCGGAAACGCGGAAATTATCCGCTTTGCCGATACGGATTCCGGCTCTGCCGGAAGACCCGGCAGGAACAGAAAACCCGGCAGGTTTTTTTCCTGCATTGACTACAACCGTAATCCGTTTGCCGTTCCATTCCCACGAGCCGCTGTACAGGCTGTCCTGTCCTTCCAGATGCCGCGTAAATCTGCCGCAGGCGACAGCCGGGGTTACAGTCTCAAGTTCAGCCGGCAAAGCCTTCATGCCGGCATAAAGCTCCGGAAAATCTGTGATCCTGAAGTTGCGGTCGGAATAAGTGTAAAGGATCAGCCCTTTGGCTCCGGCAAGAAGCGCAAGATAACTCATCACCCGGAGTTCCGAACTGTACGGGACCCGCGCCCAGTTTCCGTAATTTCCGAAACTCTGGAGGACTGCCCAGATAGTGGTGTCATAGCGCATTGCTTCTTTGCGGGCATCGCAGAACCGCGGATAAATGCTGGATGCGGGGTCAGACGGAATCGGGTAAGGATCCGGAGCCAGAATATCTGTGCCGCAGGCATAGTTCTTATACTCGGAAGGAACGCAAATCACCGTATAGGCAATGTGGTCCGGATCAAGCTGTTTGTAAGTGTCGTAACGCCGGAACATTTCTGCGGAAGTGATTCCCTGTCCGGCAGGTTCATCGCCCGGATTCCATCCCATGACCGCCGGATGACCCCGGAACGCGCGGATCACTTCCTCCGGCCGCTGTTTCCCGGTAAATTCCGTGATGACCCGAACCTTCAGTTTCGCGCATTCATCCAGAAACGAACGGTAACTTTCCAGCGTGTCTGATGGAATGATGCCGGCGTGAATCGTGTTGTAGCCCGCCGCCGCCACATCGCGCAGCATGGCAAGCCGGTTCGCCGGAGTGTCAGACCATGAAACATGATATATGCCGACGGGAATGAACGGCTTGCCTTTTTCCAGAAGAACTCCGTCCGCGCGAACCGAATAGA
>ERZ1034917.971-NODE-971-length-21172-cov-11.172704_pt1 | contig 21172 bp, 22 predicted proteins | sample MGYA00520605_ERZ1034917 | MGnify/ENA primary metagenome ERZ1034917 (study PRJEB33766, sample SAMN09781784) | gut metagenome | biome: gut microbiome | host: Homo sapiens | place: Madagascar | study: EMG produced TPA metagenomics assembly of the PRJNA485056 data... | reverse complement strand
AATCCGAAACCGGATAATTTTTCGTCAGGATTTCTGACTTTTTTGATTGAGTAAACTACTTTTTTCATTTTGGATTACCTCCATTTTTTATTTTTTTGCCTTCTGGCAGGGGCAAGGGAGCATAAGTCGAAACGCAGTCATAATGAGAATTCCATCGCAATGGAGAAAATCAACGGCCAAAGGATTTGAGCGAAAAATACTATCGTAAAATAAAAAGAGCCAAACTCTTTATCGAGTCTGACTCTGTTATTCAATATTAAAGTTTTAAGTAGTATTTTTCCGTGCAGTTGATTTTCTCGCTGACTTATGCTACAACAGCCACGACAGAAGACAATAAAATATGGAGTCTTTACTTTTTTTCTTTTTTATCTTTACTTTTTGCTTTTAATGTGGTATAATAAGTAAAGAAATCGGGAGGCGGATATGTATTCTTATAAGCCATTAGAAAATAAGCTCAATGAAATTGGTTTAACCAAGTCTGACTTAACGACCAAACTCGGCATATCATCCAGAACTATAGCTAAAATTTCAAAGGGTGAAAAAATCGCAAATAATGTTCTTGTCAAAATAGCAGATTTCTTGCATTGCGGTCCTGACGATTTGTTCAGAGAGTTTTGTGATAATCACATTTTACAAATTCTGCGTGAAGAAAAAGAAGCAAAAATCTCCGGCGGGCTTTATCATGAATTACAAGTCAGAATGACCTATAACTCTAACCATATCGAAGGTTCTAAGCTTACGGAAGATCAAACAAGATTGATTTTTGAAACAAGAACGATTGACGTCGGCGACGGTATTCCGGTTGACGATATTATCGAAACAAGCAATCATTTCCGCGCAATCGATTATGTAATTGATAAGGCATTAGAGCCTTTAAGCGAGGATATTATCAAGCATCTTCATTTGTTATTAAAACAAGGCACTAAAGATTCTTCTCTTGATTGGTTTGCCGTGGGAGATTATAAAAAAAGAGCAAATACCGTCGGCGGAAGAGAAACTTGCAAGCCGAGCGAAGTTCATAAAGCCATGGACAAACTCGTTACGAATTTTAATTCTAAAAGCAATATATCCATCGACGATATTATCGAACTTCACGCCGACTTTGAATATATTCACCCGTTCCAAGACGGAAACGGAAGAGTTGGCAGGTTGATTGCTTTGAAAGAGTGCCTCAGATTTAATATAATTCCGTTTATTATAGAAGATTCCAAAAAGTCTTTCTATTATCGTGGACTTGCAAACTGGAATCAAGAAAAGGGCTGGCTCAAAGACACTTGCCTTGACGGGCAAGACACATTCAAAAGAATTCTAAACGTTCTTAATATTCAGGAATAAAGTTGCATTTTTCTTCAAAACTCATATATAAAGAAGATATAATTGTTACATTTAAACAATATTGAATTTAAATAAAAGATAGAGGAAACTGGTATGGGAGTTGACATGATTGAAAAAGAGTATCGTGATTGTTATGTTGCGTTTTTAGATATCCTTGGATTTAAAAATATGATTAACAGTTTTGATTGTAATAAACTATATGAAATATTCAAAAGAATTACGGATGCGAGTGATACAACTGCTAATGTGGATGATAAAGAAGTTGAGGCTTTTGGACATATCGAATATTATATTATGTCAGATAGTGTGGTGGTATACATAGATGCAGGTATTACAGATGCTTTATTTGCATTATTAAGTTCCTGTCAAACAATACAGATGGCTTTATTAAGGGATAATATTTTATTGCGAGGGGGTGTAGCGAGAGGAACACTTTTTAGGGAAAATTCTATCATTTTTGGCAAAGGATTAACGCAAGCATATCTACTTGAAAGTAATGTGGCTTTATTCCCGAGGATAGTATTTAATCAGGAATTACTTGATGATGGGAAAGTGGGCAATGTTGCAGTTTCACAGGACGTTTGGAATTTATTTTTGATTACAAAAGATAATGATGAATTGTTTTATGTAAATCCTGTAGCATTAGCTCGAGCGGTTCAACTTTTTGATGGGCAAGATAATGCAAATGAGTATTTTAACGGTGTATTGGATTTTTGTCAAAGAGAATTAAATACATCATGTGAACTCTCTATAAGGCAAAAATATCAATGGTTAAAATCGAAAATTATTTGCGAGATTAAGAGGAATCAACAAATACATTCTTGATGGTGTTATGGGTATTTATTGTTTTTCAATAATAGAACATCTATGGAGTGTTCTAACAGGGTTAAACAAAGGTGCCTTCTCTAATTGCAAAAATCTCACAGAGGTAATATTCTGTGGAACTGAGGCTGAATGGAATGCAGTTAAAAAGGGAACGGCCGCTTTTAACAATGTTTCAAGCGAGTTTCATATTGTTTTTATGGAACAATAAATAATAAATAAACAAAAGAGGAGGAAGGACAATGAAAAAGTCAATATTACCAATTTTGGTATTGCTTCTTATTTTTGCAACAGCATGCTTTTCTGCTTGCGGAAACAACTCAAATGGTAGCGGGACAGGGAAAGTAACTTCTATAACCGATGTACAGTTGCTCTCTGCACCACAACTTAGGATTGCAACGGCGAAAGAGTCTCCTGAGTTAAAGTATTCGTTTAGAGACGATGACTACTACTATTATCTTTTTGATTTAGGGAAGATAAACAATGTACCGCTTGAAGGATTTTCAAATCTTGTTCAATTTGAAAATCACGGGCAAACCGTAACGCACAGCTTTGAGGTTTCGGTCGTTGATTCAACCACGATAACAAATACGGTGACGGAGACGACGAAACATTCGGTCGAAGTAAAAGAAACAGAAGGAGTCAAAGTTGCCGCTAAAGTCGGATTGTCGGAACAATGCAAATTGTCGTCGGAATATTCATATTCAAGAAGCAGGGGCGCCGGCATTTCTAGTTCTTATACGAAATCCTATACGTCCGCCGCGACGAAGTCGCAATCAAGAACGGAAAAAACCGAAATTAAGTTCGACGCAAACTCTGAAAGCGGATATTACGGTTATGTTTTGACCGGTGTAGTCGAGGTGTATGCTATAGTTGTTTACGATGTCGACAAAAAGATATATGCGGTTGATTATTTCAGCGATATTCTCAACAGTTGGCCAGGGTTCTACTTCTTCAAAACTTCTGACGAATTTGTTAATTACGAATATGAAACGATTCCGTTCACTGTTCCGACCAATCTAAAAAAACCCGAAGAATACAAGGATCTGAACGAAGAGACGCTTTTTCCTATTGTTTGTGCAGTAAACAAATATAATTGCAACGACGGAAACCAATATAACAAAAACGAGCAGGAAGAAAGTGCGGATTGGAGATCCAGGCACGACGGTTTTGAGCTTGTGGAATTGGCGATATACGGCTGTTCGAAAGCAGGAAACATCTTTTCTATCAAAGAAACGGGTAATTTTTCAATAAAATTGCATGTTCTTCAAAATACGGAAGATTTGCCAAAGGTTGGTACTTCCTTAACACGAGTGAATAACGATACCGAATCAAAAGTTCGAAACACCAATATTAACCAAAAAATCGGATATGGCGCATATTGGGTGAGAATAACATATGCCGATGATTCGCAAGAACAATATTATGCAACCAATCAACTGCAAAATGCCGATTCTAATACATATATTGAGTTGGTAGGGAAAGAGAAATTAGGTGGTAACAAAACGATTAAATCGGTAGAAGTTGTGGTTGTGTACGAGTTGTTTGCAGGCGCGCCTGGCTTTATGGGAATTTGGTGGAAAGAATATACAAATTGGCGATGTGAGTACACATTTAACTTTACTCATTAAAATGCGGTAATAAGTTAAAAAGTAGTTCATCTTCCTATAATAAACGCCCCTCTCGGAAAACGAGAGGGGCTTTTTGTTAGTGTTTTGAAGAGACGGTGATTTCGCCGTTCGAGGCGTCGACGACGATGGTGTCGCCTTCGTCCATGTTGCCCTTAAGGATTGCTTTGGCAACCTTGGTTTCGACGTTGCTTTCGATGTAACGTTTAAGCGGTCTTGCGCCGAAGGTTACGTCGTAGCCGCCGTCCACGATGAGGTTTTTGGCCGCGTCGGTAACCTGCAGTTTGAGGTTCTGTTTTTCAAGGCGCGATTGCAGTTTGGTCAGCATGATGTCGATGATCCTGAAGACGTTTTCGCGAGTGAGCGGCGTGAAGAGAACGGTGTCGTCGAGTCTGTTCAGAAATTCCGGACGGAAAGTCTGTTTCAGAAGCTTGTCGATTTGTTCTTTCGCCTCGTCGGAGATGTTGCCGTTTTGGTCGATGCCGTCCAGAATGGCGCCGCTGCCGAGGTTGGAGGTCAGAATGATGATGGTGTTTTTGAAGTTAACCGTTCTGCCTTGGCTGTCGGTTATGCGGCCGTCGTCGAGAACCTGCAACAAAATGTTGAAGACGTCGGGGTGCGCTTTTTCGATTTCGTCGAAAAGAACCACGGAATAAGGTTTTCTTCTGACTGCTTCGGTGAGCTGGCCGCCCTCGTCGTAGCCGACGTATCCCGGAGGCGCGCCGATAAGACGCGACACACTGAATTTTTCCATATATTCCGTCATGTCGATACGCACGATGTTGCGTTCGTCGTTGAAAAGATAGGAAGCAAGCGTTTTTGCAAGTTCGGTTTTGCCCACGCCCGTCGGGCCGAGGAACAGGAAGGATCCGATAGGTCTGTTCTCGTCGGAAATGCCCGCTCTCGAACGAAGCACCGCTTCGCTGACGGCGTTTACGGCTTCGTCCTGACCGATGACGCGTTTGTGCAGTTCGTCGGCAAGGTGCAGAAGCTTTTCTTTTTCGCTTTCCATAAGCTTGGTGACGGGAATTCCCGTCCACTTCGAAACGATTTTTGCGATTTCGTCGGAGGTAACTTCGTCACGGAGCAGAGAAGTTCCGTTTTTGGATTTTTTCTCGGCTACCTCAAGCTTTTTGGTCAAGGCCGGCAAGGTGCCGTATTGAAGCTCGGCCGCTTTGCCGTAGTCGCTGCGGCGTTTTGCGTCTTCGATCTGAAGATTGACGCGGTCGATTTCGGCCTTGGTGTCCTGAACGCCGTTTATTTCTTTCTTTTCGTTTTCCCATTGCGCCTTCATTTCGTTGAACTTATCGTGAAGGTTTGCAAGTTCTTTTTTGATTGATTCGCGACGCTCGACGGAAAGCTTGTCGGTTTCCTTTTCAAGCGCCATTTCCTCTATCTCCAGCTGCATGATTTTGCGGCTGATGACGTCCATTTCGGTCGGCATGCTGTCGATTTCCGTCCTGATCATGGCGCAGGCTTCGTCCACGAGATCGATTGCCTTATCCGGCAGGAATCTGTCGGAAATGTATCTGTCCGAAAGCGTTGCCGCCGCAACCAAAGCCTGGTCGTGAATACGCACGCCGTGGAAGATTTCGTATCTTTCCTTCAGTCCTCTCAAAATGGCGATGGTGTCTTCAACGGTAGGTTCGTTCACCATGACGGGTTGAAAACGACGCTCCAAGGCAGGATCCTTTTCGATGTATTTGCGGTATTCGTCCAAAGTGGTTGCGCCGATGCAGTGCAGCTCGCCCCTTGCAAGCATAGGTTTTAAGAGGTTGCCCGCGTCCATGCTGCCTTCGGTTTTGCCTGCGCCTACGATGGTGTGCAGTTCGTCGATGAAAAGCAGCATACGGCCGTTTTGTTTTTTGATTTCGTTCAGAACGGCTTTCAGCCTTTCTTCGAATTCGCCGCGGTATTTTGCGCCCGCAATAAGCGCGCCCATGTCGAGGGCAAAGATGTGTTTGTCCTTAAGTCCTTCCGGCACGTCGCCGCGAACGATACGCTGCGCCAGCCCTTCCGCTATTGCCGTTTTGCCGACGCCCGCTTCGCCGATAAGAACCGGGTTGTTTTTGGTTTTTCTGGACAGAATACGAATGACGTTTCTGATTTCGTCGTCACGGCCGATAACCGGATCCAGCTTGCCGCTTTCGGCGCGTTCGACCATGTCGTGGCCGTATTTTTTCAGCACGTCGTAGGTATCTTCCGGGTTGTCTGACGTAACTTTCGTGGTTTTAACCTGCGAAAGCGCGCTCATAAAGCCTGCTTTTGTAAGTTTGACCTTCGCAAACGCCGCCTTGAGGGCAGGGGAAGGATTGTCCAGAATCGCCGCGAAAATGTGTTCGACGCTGACGTATTCGTCGCCCGCGGATTTGGCAAGCTTGCCTGCCTCCGAAAGCGTAAGCGACGCGTCGCCCGACAGATAACATTCGCCCGCGCCTGAGCCGGTTACGGAAGGGAAGGACGACAATATTTTGTCGGTTTCTCTCAAAAGTGCGTCGGAATCGGCGCCGCACTTCGTTACGAGCTTCGGGATAAGTCCGTCTTCGTCGGAAAGAAGGGCGTAAACGATATGTTCCGAAAACAATTGCTGATGATGTCTTTCAAGCGCAATGTTCTGCGCGTTGTTTATTGCGTCAAGCGCTTTTTTAGTGTATTTACCAAAATCCATAAGTCATACCTCCTTTGAAATATGATAGGTTCGGGAAAAGGTTTTCCCGTGAGGTGCTTCCATATTTTAGCACTCTCGCTCTTCGACTGCTAATTATAGCACCATTTTCCCATTTGTCAATAGATTTTGGAAAAAAAGTCAAAAAATTCCGAAACTTTTTTGACAGAGTGTTAAATAATAATTTATAACAGAATTGTACTTTAGTCCAAAAATCGCTTTACAAACGCCGAAGCGGTATGCTAAAATTAGACTATAATACAAAAATAAGGATACTTATGTCAAAAGCTCTATTGAAAACGGAAGGAAAAAAGGTAACGACGCACAAACAAATTATGCACACCGCAAAAAAATTATTTGAGGAAGAGGGCATCTCGGGCGTCAAAATCGAACGCATCGCCCACGAAACGGGCATCTCCAGAAGCACGTTTTTCACGCATTTCAATTCGCTCGATCAACTGCTGAGGGAGCTTGCGGACGAAGAAATCAAGGACCTTTTCGCCGCCGCAAGAAACAGCAATCGCGGAGTTTTTGAGAGAGTCCTTCTTTGTCAGCTGGTGGACGACACCGTTCCGTATCCTTATCTGTGCATGGAACTGTTCGTCAAAAATCTTTTGAGCCGCGAGCCGTGCAACTTTCAGGAGCTTGACGACGCGCTGCAAAAGACCATATCGGAAAGCCCTTCTTACAACGCGGCGAAAAAGGAATTTTCCCCAAAAGAACTTTCCGCCCTTTTGATCGGTTCCTATTTCGGACTTGTGTTTCAGAAGTTTATGCGTGGCGAAGCCTTCGGCGACGGAGAGGACGTCAAACTGACGATAAACAAATTCATAACCTTAATAACAAACAGAGTGGAGGATAAACTATGAGCAACGGTAACGGTATCAGCAAATGGCCAGACGCCAATCAAATTTACAAAGAACTTGCGGATTTAACTTCAAAACCGATTTGGTGCGTATCCGACGAGTATCTTAAAAAGGTTCTCGATCACTACGAAACCAACTGCAAAGGCAGCAAGGAAATCACCACGGAAGCCAAAAAGTATATTCCGGGCGGCGTACAACACAACCTTGCTTTCAACTATCCGTTCCCACTTTGCATGGACAAAGCGGAAGGCGCTTATCTTTACGATCGCGACGGCAACAAATATTTCGACTTTTTGCAGGCCGGCGGCCCGACCATTTTGGGCAGCAACTATCTGCCTGTAAGGGAAAAGGTTTTTGAACTTCTCAACACCTGCGGTCCTGTTACCGGTTTGTTCCACGAGGGCGAACTTTTGCTCGCCAAAAAAATCAACGAACTTATGCCAGCGTGCGAAATGTTCAGGATGCTGGGTTCCGGCACCGAATCCGTCATGGCGGCAATAAGAGTGGCGCGTTGCGCAACCAAACATAAACGTATCATCAAAGTCGGCGGCGCTTATCACGGCTGGTCCGATCAGATGGTTTACGGCCTGAAGATTCCGGGCAGCAGACAATTTTTGGAAAGCCACGGCATCCCTGGCAGCTACAAAACCACCGACGAAGTCAGACCTAACGACCTCAAGATGCTTGAGAAAATGCTCAGACTCAACAAATTGAAGGGAGGCACGGCGGCGGTCATCGTCGAACCTGTAGGCCCTGAAAGCGGCACCCGTCCGGTGGACTTCGACTACAACGAAAAAGCCAGAATTCTGGCCAAAAAATACGGCGCTCTCTTCATCTTCGACGAAGTCGTTACCGGTTTCAGAGTCGGCATTCACGGCGCTGCAGGCTACTTCTTCGGCGACAAATACAAGGTTGACGACACCCCTGTTTTCGTTGACGGCAAACCTTGGATGGTTGACGACAAAAAAATCGAGAACGGCAAAGTCGTCAAATTCCGTCGTCAGGGCACCGGCAGAGATATGTATCCTGACCTCACCGTGTTCGGCAAAATCGTTGCGGGCGGCTATCCTTCCGCAGGCGGCGTAGGCGGCAAGAGAGAATACATCAGCCTTATGGCGGCAGGCCTTGCGGGCATGGGCAAAAAAGCATACGTCGGCGGCACCTTGGCGGCCAACCCGCTCAGCTCCTACGCAGGCTACCTCGCAATCTGCGAAATCGAAAAACAAAACGCTTGCGAAAAAGCCGGCCGTGCAGGCGACAGACTTACCGCCGGCCTCAAAGAGCTTATCAAAAAGCACGGCCTTCCGTTCGTGGTTTACAACACCGGCAGCATCGTTCACCTCGAATGCACCGGCGCCATGAGCTTCGATTTCTCCAGCTTCAACATCTTCAAATCCCTCATCCCTATGCTGAAGAAAAAACCTGAAATGCTCCGTCGTAAAGTGGCAATGGAACAGATGGGCGCGGCATACGCGGCAAACGGAATCATCACCCTTGCGGGCAGCAGGCTTTACACTTCCATGGCAGACACCGACGAAGTTGTCGACGCCGCTTTGGAAAAATTCGACGAAGTTTTCGCGCACGTAACCGAGTGCACCAGAAATCTGGATAAATAGTAACCGAATTTGCCCTGCGGCAAAACCGCAGGGCAATAATATTGTTCGCCGCAATTTTTATAGGCGAGCGACGCCCTCAAAAAGGAGAAATAAGCATGAATGAAAAAATAGTACAAAACGTCATAGACTACGCCAAAAAGCTTTCGGAGGAGGGTTTGGCAAGCGAAAACGCAAGCATAACTTTCCGTCACGAAAACGAGCTTTACACGACCAAACAAGGGGTTGATTTTGCAAATCTGACCGCTGACGACGTGCTTTTTGCCGACTTGGACGTTTTTGATCCGGACAAACTGGACGATAGAACCGCCAAAAAACTCGGCGGCGACGTGTATGCGCTGAATCTCGTGGACGGCGCTGACGCAGTCATAAGAATCGACACCGACTACACCCTGGCTTGCGCCGAAAAAGGCAAAAATATTCCGCCGGTTCTTGACGATATGAGTCAGATTTTGGGCGTAAAAATCAAGTGCGCCGCGTCATCGGCGCCGAAGGACCTTGTGAAGGCGCTTGCGGGCAAACGCGCTTGCCTCATAAAGGGCGAGGGCGCGCTGACCGTGGGCAGAAGTTTGGACGAAGCCTTCACTGCGGCAATGGTTATGGAAAAAGCTTGCAGAACCCACGTCAGGGTAACTGCTCTCGGCGGCTCGCATAACCTCGGTTTTCTGGACGCCAACCTGCAACATTTCATCTACAAAATCAAGTACAGCAAAACAAATCAGGCGGCCAAAATCGCCAAAGAACAAGAGGAGGCCTGACATGAAAACAGAATCCGAACTCAGACAACTCATAAAAGACGCAGGCGTTCAGATGCTTGCCGAAAACCTCGTGCAGGGCACCTGGGGCAACATATCCGTTCGTATCGACGAAAAGCACATGCTGTGCACGCCTTCGGGGCTGGATTACGTCGATCTCACCGTGGACGATATGAGCGTGGTGGACATCGACACTTTGGAATGGGTGGGCAGCAAAAAGCCTACTTCCGAACGAAAAATCCACGCGGCAATCTTGCGCGACAGGCCTGAAATCAACGTGGTTCTGCACTCGCATCCGTCGGAATGCAGCGTGTTCGCTTCCGCAAGGAAGGACCTTCCGATAACCGATCCCGAGCTGAAGGATCTTTTGGGCGGAGATATTCGCTGCGCCAAGTACGCTCTTCCGGGCACCAAGGGCCTCTGCAAAAACACCGTTGAAGCAATGAAGGGCAGAAAAGGTTGCTTTTTGGCAAATCACGGCGTGTTTGCCTGCGGCGAAAGCATGGAGCTTGCCTTCGAGGCTATAAGGGCAATGGAAAAGGGTTGCAGAGATTATATCGAAGCGCAGACGGCAAAGGCTCTGGGCAAATCGTCCTATGGCGCCGGCGACGACGTGGTGCTGTTCCTGAAAAAATAAACAAAAAGTCAAATAGCGTCTCTTTATGGACGCTTTTTTGTTTGGTTTTTATGTTGCAAACACGGTGAAAATGGGGTATAATATATCTTACAAAAAACGTACAGGGGAAAAACCATGAAAGAAAAGAAACCTATTTCCGCAAAACGGATAGTTTTAAGCGTCGTTGCAGTCATCGTTGCCATTCCTATTCTTGCAATGACGTTCATGTTTGCCCTCAGGGGCTTTGCAAACATACCGCGCGTCAAGGAAAGCGAAATACCTGCTTCCGACAACGCATATATCGTGTCCGAAACCTTGATGTCTGCGCACCGCGCAGGGCGCAAAACGGCGCCAGAAAACACGATGGCGGCTTTTTCCAAGTGCATAGACATTATGGAAACGGAAGGCTACGTCATCGACATTCTGGAATTTGACCTTCAGCTCACCAAAGACGAACGCCTTGTTCTTTTGCACGACGACACCTTGGACCGAACCAGCAACTGCGAAGAAGTCGAGGGCTTCGGCAAGGACAGCAAGGTTATCGACCACACTTTGGAGGAACTCAAAACCTTGGAAATGTGGCACGACTACGACGGCGCCGACTTTGAAGAGGGCGAAGCGCGCATCTGCACCTTGGAAGAAGTGTTCGACTACGTCATAACCGAAAAGGGCTACGTCGAAATGCGCTACATCATCGAAATCAAAGACAGCGGCGCAGTCGGCGAAAAGGCCATGGACAAATTGTACGAAATCATGGTGAACTACGACGTTCTGGACAAAGTGATCGTCGGCACCTTCCAGAAAAACGTAACCGCCTACATCGACAAGGAATATTCTTCCCGCGGCGTAACCCGTTCGGCTTCTATAATGGAAGTGGCGGAGTTCTATTTTGCATTCTGCTTCAACGCGGACCTTGCCAAAAAGAACGTCGGCTACTCGGTTTTGCAGATTCCGACCGACGCGTATATATTCGTTGACCTCGGCAAAAAGAGCGTCATCGACTACGCGCATAAATACGGAATTGCCGTTCAATTCTGGACGATAAACGATCCGGAAGAAATCGAACAGCTTATCCGCGACGGCGCCGACGCAATCATGACCGACTATCCCGACACCGCTTGCGCAATCGCCGAAAAGCTCAAAAACAACGCCTAATCATCAAAAAAGCCGAAGAAATTCGGCTTTTTTCGTGGATTTTCGGCGCAAATAAAATAAAACAAAAACACGTTGACAAACGAAACCCCCGTTTGATATACTTAAATTACGAACAACCCTCACCATTAAGACCGCAATTTTGTTTTTACGTTTTTCGGAGGTGCTGCCTATGACTGATTTCAAAGCGCAACGAACGCTATGTTCCTGCGCGTTTTTTGTCTTTCGGGCAATGTAAAAAACCGGTTATAGTTTCATATTATAAATATAAAACGAAAGGGGGTATATTGTGAAAAGGTTAAAAAAAATCGTAAGCATTTGTTTGCTTATCGGAATAGCAACGGTTTTCTTTGGCGCTTGCGGCGAGGACGATCCGCCAAAACAAAACGGGCCCGATTTTGCCTTGATTCAACAATGTTTGGCCGACGGCTTGCTGACGTCCGACGACATAAGGGACATCGCGTATCGTTGGCACGGCAACAAAGAATGTGTGGACGGCAAACTGGTTGAAACGGATTATTTGCCTAAAACCGCTTTCGGAAGCGAGCTGACGGACGAAGAAAAAGCCAAAATAGAAAAAGAGTATAGGGAATACGCAAAAAAGAATTTGTCCTACGACAGCGAGAACAAACTCGAAATAAACTGCTTCGGCACCTACAACGGATATGCCGTCGTGCATATTTCGGAAGTCGGAATGTCGTATCTTCAAATTTCAAGCACCACCAAAATCGGGGACGTGCAATTTCTTTTTCCAAACAGCAACAACCTGCTGTTCGCATGGAGAAGACAATAGAAAGATTTTACAAAACAAACGATTATTTCTCTAAAACACACTTTACATCAAAAAAAGCCGCGGTAAACGCGGCTTTTTGTTTTGTCTTTACAAAATCAAAAGAATCACGGGGATTGTCAGCAGGCAGAATATCGTGGACAAAAGCACGCTGTCGGCGGCTTGTTTTTGTCCTTCGCCGAAAAGCTCCGAAAGGTTGAGCACCACGCTTGCCGTCGGGCAGCAACAGGTGATGCAAAGCACTTGTTTCAAAAGTTCGGGGATATTTAGGGGGAGAGTTATCGCCCATGCGGCAAGCGGGAAAATCACCAGCTTGACGGCGGCAGAAACGTAGCACTTGCCGTTTGAAAACAGTTCCTTGACGCTTACAGTTGCAAGGCGCATGCCCAAAATTAGCATACAAAGAGGAGCGGTCATTTTGGCAAGAAGCGAAACGATGCCGCCTAAGTCGAAGCCTTCCGTCGGAAGCTTCGTCCCCGTAAAGAACAGCGGCAGGGCCACGAAAAGCATCAACGTCGCGGGATTGAGAACCAGCTTTTTGACTTTTATGTATTTTTTGTCGCAGGTGATGAGCGCGCACCCCAGAGTCCAGGCCATAAGGTTCATGCTGACGGCGAACATCGCTGAATACGCAAGCGCGTTCGTGCCCGGAAGCAGTTTTTCCAGAAGCGGCACGCCGAAGTAGCCCACGTTTCCGAAAACGGAAGCGCAGACGGCAATCCTTGCGCCGACGTCCCCGCGAAGGCGTTTGCCGAAAATCGCCCCGACTGCGGCCAAAATCACAATTTGCAGCGCAGTGCAGATGCCGAAAAAGAGAAGCATGTTCTTAAACAGCTCCTTTTCGTACGTTACCGAATCGAACTGGTACATCGTCAGGCACGGCTGACAGACGTAGAGAAGCACTTTTGCAAAGGAAGAAATATGTTCCTCCTTAACGGCTTTGGTTTTCACCAGAACGAACCCGGGAACGGCATAGATCAGCATAACGAGGACGGCGCCTGCCGTGATACCGAAATCCATATTCACCTCAAATAGTTTCTGCTTTTATTTTAGCAAAAAACCGTTCCCGTTGCAACAAAAAACAAAGCGGAAGAAATCTTCCGCTTGCATTTTTTATTTTCCCGTATCTTCGGGTTGCAGACAAACCACGCCTTGCTTTGCCTGACAGAGTGGGCAGGTTTCGAAGGCTTTTTTGCCGGTTTCCGAATAGCCGCATCCGCCGCAAGTCCAGGAAACCGCCGATTTTTTGTTGTAGAGCGTTCCGTTCTTCATGGCTTCGTGAAGCTTTTGGAAGGTTTTTGCGTGCTGTTTTTCCACCTCGATTATGTTTTCAAAAAGGCCGGCAATGTCCGAAAAGCCTTCTTTTCTTGCCGTTTCGGCGTAGAGCGGATAAACCTTTTCGGCTTCGTCGAGTTCGTCTTCGGCGGCAAGCCTGAGGTTTTCGGTCAGATCCCATTTCTCTCTGAAAGGATAGCCGCTTTGAACGTCTATGTTGTCGATGGTACGTTTCCCCGCGCTCTGAATGAAAGAGTAGAACATGCGGGAATGGTTAAATTCGTTGTAGGCGATTTTGTCCACAACTTCTGCAAGGGCGGTGTAGCCTTGCTGACGGGCGCCGTATTCGATGTATTCGTATCTGGCTCTCGCCATACATTCGCCTGCGAACGCTTTTGCCAAATTCAGAATTGTTTTGCTTTTTTCAAGTTCCATATAAACCTCCTGTTTTGGTTATATTATTAACCTGCGCAAAAAAGTTTATACGAAAAACCCCCGAATTTCGGGGATTTTTTACATTCGTTTTAAGGTTTGATTTTGTCTTCTCCGAGGAAGAACACGGCCAAAACGCCTTTTCCGCAGTGCGTGCCGATGATTGGCCCGATGAAGTCGATGACGACGTTGACGTCAGGCGTCTTTTCCTTGATTTTGGCTGCAACCCATTCCGCGTCTTCAGGCGCGCTTCCGTGCTGAACCCAGACTTCGTCGTTTTTCCAACCCTTGCTCTTTATGACGTAGTCGTCGACGAGCGCTTTGAGGCTGGCTTTTCTGCCCATAACCTTTTGAATAGGGATAAGTCTGCCTTCGGTGTCAACGTGAAGAACGGGCTTTAGGTTCAGACCGCTTCCGATGACAGCGGCGGTTTTGCTGACGCGGCCGCCACGATAGAGGTGGAACAGATTCTGAACGGTGAAGAAGTGTACGCAATGTTCTCTGACGTCTTCCGCAAAGGCCAGAAGCTCGTCAAAGCTTACGCCTTCGGCGCGTTTTTTAAGCACCTGCCAAACCATAAAGCCTTCACCGCCCGAAGCCGCCTTGCTGTCCACAACGGCAATTTTACGGTCAGGAAACGCTTCTTTAAGTTCGGTTTCTGCAATTTTCAGCGCGTTGTAGGTTCCGCTGAGGGCGCTTGAAAAACAGATATGCAAAACGTCGAAGCCTTCTTTAAGGATAGGAGTGAAGAATTCTATTGCCGTTTCGGTGTTTATAAGCGAGGTCGTCGGCATGCTGCCGGCGTCGACGCGGCGATAAAATTCGTCGAAGTCCAGACTCTTCGGATCGCAAGCGTATTCGACGTCGTCCAGAACGTAGTTCATCTGTATGATTTTGAAGTTTTCGGCCGAATGGTTTTTCGGCATATCCGACGTTGCGTCGGTCGTTACGAAAATTTTTGACATATATTATCCTCCCAGAAATACGTCTTAGCGTTATTATAACAAAGTATTTGGTTTTTGTAAATAAAAATGACCTTAAAACCTATTTTGGCTTGACTTTGGACGGCGATATAAGTTAAAATTTATTATATCTTAAAGCGATTTACGGAGGAAATTATGCACGCTCAACACGAAATCACCGCGCCGCAACGTCTTCTGAACGAAAAAGGGGACATCGCCGAACCGGGATTTGCAAAAAAACTTTTTTGGATTTACGACAGAAAGGACGTAAAAGCCAAAAAAATCCGCATCAAAGAATGGGATTATTATTACATCGGAAATCAGGACGTCGGTCTTTGTCTGACCATTGCCGACGCAGGCTTCGTGGCCAGCCACAGCATTTCGCTTCTGGGCTTTTCTGGCGAACCGTTTCAGATGAACGATTCGGAAATCGCGCCGTTCCCGATGGGGAAGGTGGGCATGCCGTCCACTTCCGAAAAGGGCGACGTTACCGCAAAAGCCGGCACTCTTACCATGACTTTTGAAAACGACGGCGAAAAAAGGCATCTTTTCGGCCGTTACGACAACTTCTGCAACACCAAAAAGACTTTGGAATTTGACGTAACGCTCACCGAAATTCCGGAAGAAAGCATGGTCATCGCCACGCCGTTCGACAAGCCGAAACACTTTTACTACAATCAGAAAATCAACTGCATGCGCGCCGACGGCTGGTGCCGCTTCGACGGAAAGGAATATCTTTTCAATCGCGAAAACGGTTCCCTCGCAACCCTCGACTGGGGCAGGGGCGTGTGGACGTACGACAACACCTGGTACTGGGGAAGCGGTCAGACCGTTCTGGACGACGGCAGCACGTTCGGTTGGAACATCGGTTACGGCTTCGGCAACACGTCGGCCGCCACCGAAAATATGCTTTTCTACAACGGCAAGTCCCACAAAATCAGCGAAATAACCTTCAACATTCCTATGTCGGACAAAAAGTATCTGTACACCGAGCCGTGGACGTTCACTTCCGACGACGGCAGGTTCGAAATGACTTTCAAACCGGTCATCGACAGGCAGGCTCCGCTTGACGTCGGCGTTATATGCATGATCCCGCATCAGGTCTTCGGGCTTATTTCGGGAAAAGCCGTTCTGGACGACGGAAAGGTCATCGAAATTAATGACAGAATGTGCTTTGCCGAGCGCGTTCACAACAAATGGTAATTAAAAGATAAGGAGATAAAAATTATGGTCTATGCAGCACTTGCTTTAGGCGTTCTGGCGGCGGCGTTCTTTATGTACGTCCGCGTCAAAAAAGGCGGAGTTTCGGGCGTTATCACAAAAACTATCGCAAGCATCTTTTTCATTCTGACGGCGGTTTTCGCCCTCATTCAGGTTGCCGAGAAAAACGAATACGGCATTTGTTCGGCCGAGCAAATGACTTACGGCATCCTCATCGTGGCAGGCCTCGTGTTCGGCATGCTGGGCGACATCGCTCTGGATCTGAAGTACGCCTATAAACAGGACAACGACGTCTGGACTTACAGCGGTATGGTTGCTTTTGCTTTGGGGCACGTTTGCTATCTCGCGGCGATTTACGGCTACACCAAGGTGGCCGAAGAAAGCGCGTGGTGGTGCGTCGTTCCTCTCGCGGTGGGCGCATTGTTCGGGCTTATTGCCGTTTCCCTCGAGAAACCGATGAAGCTCAAATACGGCAAATTCAAGGTTATTTCCGGCGTGTACGGCGGCATACTTGCGGCAATGGTCTTCAGCTGCGCTTCCGTGATGATTAACCGCATCAGAAACGACGGCGCCGATCTCGTTATGTGGATCGTGATGACTGTGGGCGGCGTAATGTTCCTTTTGTCCGACCTCATTCTGTCCGGTATGTATTTTGACGTCGATCAGAAGAAAAACACCCCTGCAAACGTCATCGTCAATCACACCACCTATTACATCGCTCAGTTCTGCATAGCTTTTGCAATCACTCTGATGAAATAGGAAAATCGAAAAATCAAAACAAAAAGGCTTCCTTCGGGAAGCCTTTTTATGTACGAAGCTATAATTATTTTGCGGATTTTTCCAGCGCGCCGACGACGAGCGGAACTATGACGGAGAAGGACCCAAGTTCTATCGCCGCGTTTATCGAAACGACGCTTGCCATAATCCACCTAAAGTCCACCGTAACCGAGCCGTAAGTTTTTCCGCCGGCAAACAAAAAGAAGAATCCCAAAAACAGCACGGTGTTGGTGAGAACGCCCGAAACGGTGGCGGCAACGCTTGCGGCGGCGACGCTCTTTTTTTCGTTTTTAATTTTGTTTTTTATGCCTTTGTAAACCAGTCCCGACGCCACGCCCGCCAAAATGCGGGGAAGCACCGAAACCAGCGGATTTATGGCGACGGAATAAAGCGGTATGGCGGAGGAATAGACGACGGCGATGATAAGGCTGGTGATTCCGAAGAACCCGCCGCAGATTGCGCCGACCTTCGGGCCGTAGAACTCTGCCGCGACAAGCACCGGCAAAAGCCCCAGCGCAAGGCTGACGGGCATGCCGACTTTTTGCAAAATCTCCGCAAGGGCCTGAAGCACGGCAATGAGGGCAACGGATATGCCGACCGCGGCCACCGTTCTTGAATTTTTGTTTAAGTTTGCGTTCATAGTTTTCAAAAAGAAAAATTCGCAAAGCTTTCACTCTGCGAATTTTTTTGCCTTAGGCGATAAACGGAGCAAGATCCGACAAAAGATCTTCGCAGCTGTCGGTGAAGATTTCCAGCACGACCGGCATGCTGAGGTCAAGGCTGAATATGCCCAAAACCGATTTTGCGTCGACGACGTGGCGGCCGCTTCTCAAATCCATATCGTAGTCGTATTTGTTGACCACGTTGACAAACTGCTTGACGTTTTCTGCAAGTTTAAGGTTGATTGCGATTGATTTCATATATATGCTCCTTTAAAATTTTATACACTTTTCAAAAATCAAGGTTTATATTGCCTAAATTTCGGTTAAACCTTGCGTAACGTTAGTTTGCCGTCAGTTTTGCGTAGTACTGATCCAACAGAACCGGACCGTATTTCATCATTTCGGTGTGAAATTCGAGGTCGGACATCTGCGCGCAGAGGGTGCGAAGCTCGGTGATTTTGAGCGCGGTGTAATAGTACTTCAAAACGTTTGTCGGAACTTCCACGACGTGCTCGAACACTCTGTCGGAGTAGGCCGAAACGGCGTTCGTCATTGCCGCGTCGCCGGTGGCGGAAGAATAGAAGGTGTCAAGCATAAAGCTTCTGAGCTCGGCTTTGTCAAGACCTTCGTAGTTCACCTTGATGTCGGCCGCCGCAACGATATATTGCGAAGTTTTGTTTTCTAAAAGATACAACTTGTACAGAAGGTTGAGGAGCGTATCGGGCCTGAAGTATTTGGCCGCGTAGTTTTCGGCATAGGTTGCCCAGCCTTCCATATAGCCCGAGGAGCTCATTGCCCGAATTGTTTTCGGCAGACCGCTGTTTTTGAAGTAAACGTCCTGATAGAGGTGTCCCGGGAAGCCTTCGTGCGATAACAGATCGAAGGTGTTGTAGGAGGACAGATTGTCCGAATAAGTGTTGACGATGATGACCTGATTTGCGTTCATATCGTCCAGCTTCGAGGTGAAGTATGCGGCAGGGCTGTAGTTATCTTTAAGGCTCGGATCGATTTCCTTCAAAACGATTTGTCCGCATGCGGTAAGAGCAGGGAAGTCGTTTGCGATGAGGCTGCGAAGCTCGCCGACGGTGTCGTACATTTTGTCAATCGTCCAGTTTTCGAGGTCGGACTCCATAAGAGCGTCGAGCTTGTCGGAAATTTCGTCCGACGAAAGGCCGTATTCCGATTGTATTTCGGAAACTATGGCTTTGGATTCGGAGATGCTTGCGTTGTAATCCGTGAGGATTTTTTGAAGCGCGGTTTCGACGCTGTCGGAAACGCCCGTTGCGTCCCTGAACAGAAGCTCATAATATTTTTTGCCGTTTTCGTAGTGCGCTAAACCTTTTTGGTTGTTGTTTTCGTTTCCGATAAATTCCGTAACGCCTTGCCCGAGCTTGACGTAGGCCGGGATAAGCACGTCGTTCACGGCGGGGGCGATGCGGTCGTTATAGGCCGCTTTTTCTTCTTCGGTCAAAAATGAGCAGTTTGCGATTTTTGACTTAAAGAGAGGAATGAGGAAGTTTTCCGTTTCGGTGTTTTGCGTTTCGCCGCCGCGGATATCCACGCCGGTGAAGTTTTCGCACTGTTCTATGGAGCCGACGTAAACGAAATCGGCCCTTCCGTAACCGTTTTGCACTCTTTCGCGTTCGTAGTCCACGTATTTAGGGAAGTTTTCCGCCGCGGAATTTATGAGATTGAAGAAGTTTTCGATGTCGTGTTTGCGGGAAAAACCGTATTCTGCCAGATAAATCGGCAGTTCGGCCTGGAAGCCCAGATAGCTGCCCAAAAAATCGTCCTGAAAATAGTAAAAATCTTCGTAATCGGAACGATTGTTGAAATAAGTGGCGAGATAGTCGTACCAAACCTGCTGTTTTTCGTTCAGATCGTTGTAGTTGAACATCAAACGCATAAGTTTGCTTTGCATCTTCAGGGAAGAATAACCTTTTTCGTAGTCCTCTTTGGTTGAAGGCGTCGGAACGGAAGCGGTTTCTTCGTCCAGACCGTATGCGGCAGGGTTTGAAAGCAAAAAGTTTATGCTCGTGCCGTCGCCGGAAAACAGCGCGGTGAACAGTTCTTCGAGATATTCGTCAAACTCTTTTTCTCCGCCCTTAATAAAGCTGCATCCGCCCAGAGTTCCCGCCAGCAAAACGGCAACCATAACGACGGCAAAGGTTTTCAAAAACAGATTTTTCTTGTTCATAATGTCTCCGTAAAGGTTTTTTGCTTTTATATTTTACAACAAAAGTAAAAAAAATACAACAGTAATCGACAGCAGTCGCCAAAATTATTTATTAAACGTTTCCGCTTGCCAAATCACCGTTGGTTTTGTATAATAGTAAAAAAGGAGATATACTATGGAAAACGTTTACGATTTAGAGGCCGTGCAGGCATTTTTGGCGCAGTGCGACGAGTTGGAAAACTCTTCGTTTATTATGAGCTATAACAAAATTCGTATGCTTTTGAAATGTCTGGCGTACTATCCGGAGCTTCGGAACCTCGTGGACGAATGTAAATACAACTTCGATTTCGACAGGGAATATTCCCGCTCCATCGTCAGCCTCGGCACGACCAACGCCTTCCGCCTGCCGCTTTCCAACCGCAAAAAGGTTGCTCTCGTGGTCAGTTTGCTGCTGGACTTTGACGTTCCGAGAAGGGATTTCGTCCGATTCGTTATGGAATTCTGGCCGTCGTCCGACAGAGCAAAAAGCTATCAGGGATTCGTGAACGCCGTCATAGTTCCGTTCAAAAAAGCGGTCGTCGATATGCTTATGGCCAAGGACGAGCTTACTCCCGTTGCCGAAATCAGGGAAAAAGACGCTCAAAAACTCGAGGTGAACATCGCGCTTGCAGAGCGCACGTCTTATCTTATCGATTCCGCCGTCGCCGCCGTCAAGGAAGCGCAACCGGAGGAAACCGTCAGCTACGAATTGCAGTTTATGCTGGACACCTTCGCCACGGTGCTCGAGCAACGCGACGCGGTCGTCATCAAGGCCTACTGGATGGGACTTAAGCACTATCTCGAAAATCAAAAAATCGCGGCGAAAGAGGTCAAGGAAATCGACGCTTTGATGAAAGATTATCTTCTTTCTTAACAAAATTATTATTAAAAGATATTCCGAAGAAAGTAACGAGTATAAACATAAATGTCTAAAAGAAAACGAGGAGAGAAAATGGATACGAAAGATAAAATTTTAGTGTGTCAAAATTGTGGTTCTAAATTTTATTTTACCATAGGGGAACAAAAATTTTATAAAGAAAAGGGCTTAAACATACCAAAGTACTGCAAAAATTGCAGAGAACAAAAGAAGAAAAATAGAGGATATGACGGAAATAATTCAAAATATTGTCCAAAAGCTTGTTCGACCTGCTACTTTCAAAGAGAAATTTTAAATCAATGGGGAATATTGGATCATTATATTTGTGCAAGGGATAATGTAAAAATAGTAAACGATAAACCATGTAAGTTTTGGACTAAAGATATAGGTCTATAATTACCAATTAATAATATTAGCGTTTAAAATTAGAACGGAGGAATAAACAGATGAAAGATTATCTTCTTTCTTAATTTGTTTATTTCGTAATATATAATCGTAATATATAATAT
>ERZ1034917.967-NODE-967-length-21240-cov-6.701959_pt1 | contig 21240 bp, 23 predicted proteins | sample MGYA00520605_ERZ1034917 | MGnify/ENA primary metagenome ERZ1034917 (study PRJEB33766, sample SAMN09781784) | gut metagenome | biome: gut microbiome | host: Homo sapiens | place: Madagascar | study: EMG produced TPA metagenomics assembly of the PRJNA485056 data set... | reverse complement strand
CCGTCGCAAAGCCGCTCGAGAGTGCGACGGCGGGCTGTCGCGGGGCGGCTTCGGGCGGCTTTTGGCCTCGCGCGGGGCCTGCGGCCGCACTCTCGAGGACCAAAACTGCCAAGTGACCGCTCCCGAACGCGCGCTCGTCTGACTATGCGACTTTTTCGGGCGATTGATACCTCCTGCACAGTTTCATCCCTACCCCCTAGGGGAGGGGTATACTCCCATCAGACACCAAGACCCAGGGAGGTTTTCATGGCACATGAGAAGTTTGACGTGGGAGGCATGACGTGCGCGTCGTGCCAGGCCCACGTGGAGAAGGCGGTGAGCGGGGTCGACGGCGTCTCGGACGTGGCGGTCAACCTGCTCTCCGGGTCCATGGTCGTGGACTACGACGAGGCCGCTACTTCGGCGGATGCCATCTGCCAGGCCGTTGACCGCGCCGGCTACTCGGCGAGCCCCGTCAACGCGGGCACGGCCGCCGGCCCCGCCGCCCAGGGCGCCCACGCGTCCGCGCCGCTCGAGAACCCTACGAAAAAGCTCGAGGCCACGGCCGATGCCATGCGCCGCCGCCTCATTGTCTCCATCGTGTTTCTCGTCCCGCTGTTCTACATCGGCATGGGCCACATGCTGGGCTGGCCGCTCCCGGCCGTCTTCACGGACCACACGCACTCCATGACGCTCGCGCTCACGGAGCTTTTGCTCGTGCTGCCCATCGTGTACGAGAACCGAGCCTACTTCACGAACGGCTTCAAGAGCCTGTGGCACCGCGCCCCCACGATGGACGCGCTCATCGCCATCGGCGCGGCGGCGAGCCTCGCGTGGTCCGTCTACGCCATGTTCGTCATGGCCGACGAGCTCGCGGCCGGCGACGTCCACGCCGCGATGATGACGGGCATGGACAACCTCTACTTCGAGAGCGCCGGCACGATCCTCACGCTCGTGACCGTGGGCAAGTACCTCGAGACGCGCAGCAAGGCCAAGACGGGCGGCGCGCTCGAGAAGCTCATCGACCTCGCGCCCAAGACGGCCAACGTCGTGGACGCGGACGGCACAGAGCACGAGGTGGCGGCCGAGAACATCGTGTCGGGCGACATCATCCGCATCCGCCCGGGCGAGTGCCTGCCCGTCGACGGCGTGGTCGTTGAGGGTGCGAGCTCCATTGACGAGAGCGCGCTCACCGGCGAGTCCATCCCGGTGGAGAAGGGTGCCGGCGACGCCGTGAGCGCCGCCACGATCAACCGTACGGGCACGTTCACCTTCCGTGCCACGCGCGTGGGCGCCGACACAAGCCTCGCCAAGATCGTGCAGCTCGTCGAGGACGCCAACGCCACCAAGCCGCCCATCGCCCGCCTTGCCGACAAGGTCGCCGGCGTGTTCGTACCTGTGGTCATCGGCATCGCGCTCGTGACGTTTGCCGTGTGGCTTGCCGTGACGGGCAGCGTGACCGAGGCCATTACCTCGGGCGTTGCCGTGCTCGTCATCAGTTGCCCGTGCGCGCTGGGCCTGGCCACACCCGTCGCCATCATGGTGGGCACGGGCCGCGGCGCTGAGATGGGCGTGCTGTTCAAGAGCGCCGAGGCGCTCGAGACCCTGCGCGGCGTCGACGCGGTGGTGCTTGACAAGACCGGCACCATCACGAAGGGGAAGCCACAGGTCACAGACGTGCTCCCGGCGCCCGGCGTCACCGAGAAGGCCCTGCTCAAGCTCGCTGCCACGCTCGAGGCGGGCTCGGAGCACCCGCTGGCCGAGGCCGTCATGGCACGCGCGGACGAGTTGGGCATCGTGCCCCGCACCGTGAGCGACTTCGCCGCCGTGCCGGGCCGTGGCGTCACGGCCCGCGAGGGTGCCAACGAGGTGGCGGCTGGCAACGCCCGCCTCATGACCGAGCTGGGGGTTGCCGTGGACGAGGTCCTGCTCGCCTCGCTTGCCCGCGACGGCAAGACGCCGCTCATGTTCGCCAAGAACGGCGAGCTCGTGGGCGTCATCGCCGTGGCAGACCAGGTGAAGCCCACGAGCGCGGCGGCCATTGAGGCCCTGCGATTGCTGGGCGTGAGCGCCGTCATGCTCACGGGCGACAATGACGTCACGGCTGCGGCCATCGCCCGACAGGTGGGCCTGGGCGAGGACGAGGTCATCGCCAACGTGCTGCCCGCCGACAAGGAGCGCCACGTGCGCGAGCTGCAGCAGGCGGGCCGCACCGTGGCCATGGTGGGCGACGGCATCAACGACTCGCCGGCACTCGCTCGCGCCGACGTGGGCCTGGCCATCGGGACCGGCGCCGACATCGCCAAGGAGGGCGCGGACGTGGTGCTCATGCACTCCGACCTGCTCGACGTCGCCCGCTCCATCGAGCTGTCGCGCGCGGTTATCCGCAACATCAAGCAGGACCTGTTCTGGGCGCTGTGCTACAACGCCTGCGGCATCCCGCTCGCCGCGGGCGTGTTCTACCCGCTGCTGGGCTGGCAGCTATCGCCGATGTTCGGCGCGGCGGCCATGAGTCTGTCGAGCGTCTGCGTGGTGAGCAACGCGCTTCGCCTGCGCCGCTTTCGCCCGCGCGTGTAGCGGGGCCGCGGTCGCTTCAAAAGCGTCAGACCCCTTTGGGCGCTTTGCTGGCAGCGAGTGCCCAAAGGTGCCATAGCATTGAGAAGGCAACCATCGAGAAGGGAACCATCATGAACTACACCATCAAGACCCAGGGAATCATGTGCGGCCACTGCGAGGCCAAGGTCGAGAGCGCGCTGCTCGCCGTTGCCGGCGTCACCGATGCCGAGGCCGACCACGAGACCAACGTCGTGACGGTCGAGGCCAACGGCGTGGATCCCGAGCAGCTCAAGGCCGCCATCGAGGGTGCGAGCGACACGTACAAGGTGCTCGAGGTCACGGCCGAGTAAGACGATCGAGCGTGGCCGGCGTCGCGGGTGGGGACTCGCGACGCCGGCCTTCTCGGACCCAAAGAGGGGAGACGCATGCAGGCAGATTCGAAGACGGTGCTCAACCTGCTCAAGACGGCGCGCGGCCAGCTGGACGCTGTGATTCGCATGGTTGAGGAGGACCGCTACTGCATCGACATATCCAACCAGCTCATGGCCGTCGAGAGCCTCGTGGCCAAGACGAACGCCATTGTGCTCAAGGCCCACATCGCCGGGTGCGTGCAGTCGGCCTGCCGCTGCGGCTCTGACGCCGAGCGTACCGAGAAGCTCAAGGAGATCGACGGCGTCATCGACAAGCTGTCGAGGTAGCAAAACGGGGCGCTCGCGGGCGCCCCGTCGTCATTCCCCGTCCACGCGGCCGCGGAGCTGCTTGACCTGTGAGCGGTGGCGCTTGTCGGCCAGGCGGCGGAGGCGCTGGCCTCGCGAGGGCTTGGTCTTGTGGCGCACCTTGGGCGGAATGGCGCGGCGGGCGAACTCGTCGCGCAGCTTGTTCAGGCACAGCTGACGGTTGCGATACTGGCTGCGGCTCTCGCGGCTGACCACCACGATGCCCGTCTCGCGATGCGTCATGCGCACGGCCGAGTCGGTGGTGTTCACGCACTGGCCGCCGGGGCCCGAGGCATGAAAGGCCTGCGCGTCGCACTGCTCGGCAAGCTTGTCGAGCGGCAGGCGCGCCAGCTGGGCGTACTCGCGATATGTCAGGCGTCTCGCATCCATGCGCCCCATGATAGCGCGCTAGCCGGACAATTCTGCCAAAGGGGACGGGTTCCAGTGGCATGCCATGCCAAAGGGGACGGGTTCCAGTGGCATGCCAAACGAACCCGTCCCCAATGGCACAGTGGCATGCCAAACGAACCCGTCCCCAATGGCATGTGGCTAGCGGCAGACGGACTCGGCCAGGCGGGTGAGGACGGCCTGGGCGCGGCGGACGTCGGCGTGGGGCACGTACTCGTTGGGCTTGTGCGCCAGCGCGAGCGACCCCGGCCCGTAGCTCATGCAGTTGTGGTTGCCGCAGCGCCCGGCGATGACGGCCGTGTCCGTGTAGCCCGTGAAGATGCCCACCTCGGCCGGCTCCCCGCACGTCTCGCGCGTGGCGTCGAGCACGGCGGCGGCAAGCGGCGAGGCCGGGTCGCGCTCGATGGCGGGGCGGTCGCCCGTGATGACGTAGGAGCCGTGGCAGCCCGGCACCTCGGCCTCGGCCTCGGCGATGGCCTGCTCCACGATTCCCGTGGCCACCTCGGTGCTGCACGGCGGCACGAGGCGCATGTCGATCCAGACCTTGCACGAGTCGGGCACCACGTAGGGGCGATATCCCCCCTCCACCTGGCCAAACGTCACCGTGGAGCAGCCAAGCTCGGCGTGCTCGGGCTGGGCGAGAATGGCCGCGCGGATGCGGCTCACGCACTCGGCCATGGCGGCGATGGCGTCGGCCCCCTTCCACGGCTGGCTTGCGTGGGCCGTGACGCCTTCCATCGTGACCTCGAACCACGTGCGGCCCTTGTGCGCGATCTGGAGCTGGGCGTCGGTGGGCTCGGTGTCGAGCACCCACTCGCTCTCGCCCACCCAGCCGGCCTCGATGGCCGCCTCGACGCCGCGCATGAAGTCCTCCTCGTCCACGCTGCAGATGAGCGACAGGCCTCGGCGCGGCAGCTCGCCGGTCTGGCCCACGCGCGCGAGCTGGGTGGCGAAGGCCACCAGGGCGCTCGCCAGGCCGCTCTTCATGTCGCAGGAGCCGCGGCCGTAGAGGCGGTCGTCGCGGATGAGGCCGCCGAGCGGATCGATGCCATCGTCCCAGCCATCTCCCAGCGTCACGGTGTCCATGTGGCAGATGTAGACGAGGCGCGGCTCCGTACCCGTGCCCGGGATCGTGGCCATGAGCTCGGTGCGGCCGGGCAGCGCCTCGAGCTCGTCGATGGTGATGCGCGAGGCAAGCTCTGCCGGCAGCGCGGCGATGCGCTCCTGCAGCCAGCCCTTGATGAACCGCTCGATCTGACCCTCGTAGGCGCCCGGGTCGGAGGAGTCGATTCGCACGAGCTCCCTCGCGAGCTCCCAGGCCTCGTCGCCAGCTGCCGTGCTTCCCATGCGTGCCTCCATCGCCGTCGTGTGCTTGCTGGCCCCATCATAGGCCCGCGCGCAGCTTGTGAGACGCTTGCCTTACAGGTTGTTTGGCCGAGAAACGCGCCTGTTCGTTGTCCGATTCTCGAACAACGTTTTTGCCCCAGAGAACCGCTGGCCGAACGCTCTATCGCTTTGGCTACAACGATACCTAACTTTTTATTAGGGTATTGGACCCAAATGGATGACATCGGCCAGCCGCGATGGGAAGGGAAGGCGCATGGGCATCTACCTTGACAACGCATGCACGTCCTCGCCCAAGTCGCCCTGCGTGGCCCAGGCCGTCGCCGCCTACCTGTCCGGCGGCGCGTTCAACGTCAACCGTGGCGGCTACGAGGGCGCCCTCGACGCCGAGGGCGCCGTGCTGGGATGTCGCGAGCTGCTCGCAGGCCTTCTCGGCGCGCCCGACCCGCGCAACGTCGTGTTCACGAGCGGCGACACCGAGGCCATCAACCTCGTGCTTCGCGGCCTCTTGAACCCGGGGGACCACGTGGTCGTCTCGTCCATGGAGCACAACGCCGTCATGCGCCCGCTCACGAGCCTGGCACGCGCGGGCGTGACGTTTACGCGCGTTGCCTGCGCGCCGGATGGCACGCTCGACCCCGCGGACGTTGCGGCGGCCATGGAGCCCAAGACGCGCCTCGTCATCATGACGCGCGCGAGCAACGTGTGCGGCACCATCCTGCCGCTTGCCGAGGTGGGCGCCATCGCCCAGCGCACGCACCTGTGCATGGTGGGCGGCATCCGCGACATGATCCTGTTCCGCGAGAGTAAGCTGCTGCTGGGCTTCGTCGCCATTCTCGTGGCCGCGCTCGTCACGAACCTCGTGCTTGCGAGCACGACGGGCGGCGCCTACTTCAACCTGGGCTTCGAGGGCCAGCCCATCGCCCACACGGACGGCGTGTGGAACTTCCTGGGCATGGCGCTCGCGGGCCTGGCGTGCTTCCTGCTCGGCGGCTGCCCGCTGCGTCAGCTCGTGCTGTCTGGCGAGGGCAACGCAGACTCGGCCGTCGCCATTCTCGGCCTTGCCATGGGCGCGGCGTTCTGCCACAACTTCGGCCTGGTCTCCAGCGCCGACGGCACCACGCCCGCCGGTCGCGTTGCCGTGGTCACCTGCCTGGTCGTCGTCGTTGCCATTGCCGTTGCGAACACGTTCGGGCGCAAGCGCTAGCGCGCGCCTCTGAAGGGAGAACCATGGAGACTCTTGATGCACGAGGCCTGAGCTGCCCCGAGCCCGTCGTGATGATGCGCCAGGCCATGGCGAGCGGCGAGGCCGAGTACACGATGCTCGTCGACGCCGCCGCGGCCCGCGAGAACGTCACGCGCTTTGCCGAGCACCAGGGCTATGCCGTGAGCGTGGCCGAGAATGACGGCGAGTGGACGCTCACCGCGAGGAAGGCGTAAGTGCCCGTGCGCTACGTCGCGACGTTCTTCTCGCACTTTGGCGCCACGCGCTTTAGGCGCCTGTGCCGCGAGCGCCGCGTGGCGTGTTGGCTGGCGCCCGTGCCGCGCTCTCTGTCGAGCAGCTGCGGCACCTGCGCCTTCTTCGACGAACTGCCGCTTGTCGAGGGCGAGGCGTGGGCCGGGGAGGTCGAGTTCGTGGCAGAGCATGACGACGCCACGGACGCCTACCGCGAGCTGTATCGTGCCGAGGGCGCGTAGCGGCCGAATGAGACTGGCCCGGGGGTGCGCCTGTCGCCCCCCCCCGGCCGCATCGCCGAGAATGACTTTTGGGACAAATGCGCCAGCAAAACCCCTGTTGGCGATTGCGGAAATGTCCCATTTTTCATTCTCGCCGTACGCGGTGCCCGCGCCCGCAGTTCCACCAGACTTTGACGAGGAGACCAAAAGAGATGCGCATCCTCAACATCAGTGCCCAGAAGCCCGACGGGACGGGCAGCGGGACGTTTCTGTCCCAGACGTTGGCCGCCCAGGTGCGCGCCGGCCACGAGACAGCCGTCATCTGCGGCGTGGACGCCGGTGACGAGACGAGCGCCCTGCCTGCGGCCACGCGCGTCTACGACGTGCGCTTCAACACGCCCGAGCTGCCGTTTCACGTCTGCGGCATGTCGGACGAGATGCCCTATGCCGCCACGCGCTACCGCGACCTCACGCCTGCGATGGAAGCCGCCTTCGAGCGCGCATTCGTCGGCCGCCTCGTCCAGGCGCTCGACGAGTTCGCGCCCGACGTCGTCATCTGCCACCACCTCTACCTGCTTGCAAGCATCGTGCGCGAGAAGGTCTCGGGCGTGCCCGTCGTGGCGGTCTGCCATGCCACGGACCTGCGTCAGATGGCCATGCATGGCCTTGAGCATGACCGCATCGTCGGCGCGATGCGACGCATGGACGCCCTCTTTGCGCTGCACCACGCCCAGGTGGGCCAGATCGTGGCCACCTACGGCGTGGACCCCGCCCGCGTCCACGTCACGGGGACGGGCTATGACCAGCACGTCTTCAACGAGACCGGCCCCGCGCCCGAGCGTATTCCGGGCTTCATCGCCTTCGTGGGCAAGGTGAGCTTCAAGAAGGGCGTCGAGTCGCTGCTGGCGGCGCTTGACCTCATCGCGCCTGCGGACGTTGCGTGCCCGCTTTCGCTCACGCTCGTGGGCGGCCACGACCCGGCCTCTGCCGACTACAAGAGGATCGCCGCACGGGTCCCGGAGTGCCGCTGGCCCGTTCGCCTGGCCGGCCGCGTGCCCATCGAGGAGCTCGTGCGCACGTATCGCGCAAGCGACGTCTTCTGCCTCCCGAGCTTCTACGAGGGGCTGCCGCTCGTGGGCATCGAGGCGCTCGCGTGCGGCGCCAAGCCCGTCATGTGCGACCTGCCCGGCGTTCGCGAGGGCATGGAGTCGCTGCTGCCGAGAAACCCCATGCGCTGGGTTGAGCCGCCGGCGATGCTTGCCGTTGACACGCCCGACCCCGCGGCGCTGCCCGCCTTCGAGCGGCGACTTGCCGACGCGATCGTTGCGGCCGTGAGTGCGCCTCGCGAGGCGTTCGACACCACGCATGCCTCGTGGGACATGGTCGTGGCGCGTATGCTCGCCTTCGTGGGGGAGTGCCGATGAGCACGCCCGCAAACGCGCCGCTGAGCACGCCCGCAAACGCGCCGATGAGTGCGCCGACAAACGCGCCAGCCCCTGCCGCCGCGCCCCGCGCCCATGCCGGACAGGCGGCCGACGCCCTGCTGCTCGCGGCGCTCGTGGCCTTCTGCGCGCTGTTCGTGGTGTGGCCCATCGCCTGCTTCGTGTGGCAGGGGCTCGCCCCCGCCGCCGACGGCTCGACGTTTGCCTCCGTGCTTGCCGACAACGCGGGGCTTCTCGCGAACAGCGCCTTCGTGGGCGTGCTCGCGAGCGTGCTGTCGTGCGTCGTAGCGCTTGCTGTGGCGCTCGTCATCACGTTTGGCCCCCGTCGCTGGGCAAGCGTCGTCACCGGGCTCGTCGCCGTGAGCATGATCTCGCCGCCGTTCGTGGCCTCGCTCGCCTACGTGGAGCTGTTCGGCCGTCGCGGCCTCATCACGCACGGGCTCCTCGGCCTGTCCGTGAGCCCGTATGGCTGGCAGGGCGTCGTGCTCATGCAGGCGCTGTTCTTTGCCGCCATCAACGTCATCCTGTTCACGAGCGTGCTGGGACGCGTGGACAAGGCCTCCATCCAGGCGGCGCTCGACCTGGGCGCGCCCATGCGCCGCGTGTTCGCCGACATCATCGTGCCGCTCGTGAGGCCGGCAACCTACGTGTGCCTGCTGCTCACGTTCGTGCGCTCCATCTCGGACTACGCCACGCCCGTGGTCATCGGCGGCAAGTTCGACACCGTGGCGACGCAGGTCTACGTGCGCGTCGTGGGCTACTCGGACCTGCGTGGCGCCGCGATGCTCAACATCCTGCTGTTCGCCGTGTCCGTCGTGGCGTTTCTCGCGTATCGCAGGCTCGATGCGCGCGTGGCCGCGACCTCGGGCTCGCTGGGCGTCTCGGCACGTCCCGCGCCGGGCGAGGCGGGGTTCAGGCTCGAGGGGCCCGTGGGCATCGCCGCCCACCTCATCTGCGCGCTGTTCGCGGCGTTTCTCGCGCTGCTCTACCTCACGATCGTGCATGCTGCGTTCACGAAGGGCATGGGCTGGGCCGCGCCGTTCACGCTCGAGAACCTCGAGCACCTCGTGACGTTTGACCTGGCGTCGCTGCAGCGAAGCGTCGTCTTCTCGCTTGTCACGGCGCTTCTCTCCACGGGCCTGGGCCTTCTGGCCGCCTACTACGCGCACCGCCGCCGCGTGCGCGCCTCGTCCGTGCTCGACTTCGTGACGACGGTGGCCTACACGCTGCCGGGCATCTGCCTGGGGCTTGGCTACATCCTCGCGTTCAACCGGCCGCCCATCGAGCTCGTGGGGACGTCGGCCATCCTCGTGGCCGTGCTCGCGGCCAAGGAGCTTGCCATCTCCACGCGGGCCTTCTCGGCGGCGCTTGCCCAGGTGCCGGCCGAGCTCGACATGGCGGCCCGCGACCTGGGCACCCCGCCCGTGGGCGTCCTGGGCCGCGTGCTCGTCCCCAACCTGCTCGAGGCAGCGGGCGTGAGCCTCGTCAACGGCTTCTCGAGCGCCATGGTGAGCTACTCGGCGGTGCTGTTCCTCGTGACGCCTTCCAACAAGACGGCCGTCTTCGAGCTGTTCGACGCGCTGTCGGGCGGCAAGTACGGGCAGGCGGCCATGGTGTCGCTCGCGATCATCGCCGTGACGACGCTCGTGAACGTCGTGTTCTACAAGTTCCTGCTCAGAAGGGGGAAGTAGCGTGTTTCTCGAGCTCAACGGGCTATGCAAGTCATTCTCGGGCCGCGAGGTCATCCGCGACCTCACGCTTTCGGCAGACCGCGGCGAGGTCGTGTGCCTCTTGGGCGCCTCCGGCTGCGGCAAGACGACGACGCTTCGGCTCGTGGGCGGCTTTCTTGCCCCCGACGCCGGCACGGTCATGGTCGACGGCGTGGACGTGACGCGCATGGCGCCCGAGGTGAGGCCCACCGCGACGGTGTTCCAGTCCTATGCGCTGTTCCCGCACCTCACGGTGGCGGGAAACGTCGCCTACGGCCTTCGCCAGGCGGGCGTTGGCCGTGCCGAGGCAGACGAGCGCGTCCGCGAGATGCTCGACGCCGTGGGGCTCTCCGGCCTGGCGGAGTCGCGCGTCTCGGACATCTCGGGCGGGCAGCGGCAGCGCGTGGCGCTGGCTCGCTCGCTCGTGCTGGGGCCCAAGGTGCTTCTGCTCGACGAGCCCTTCAGCAACCTCGACGCCAACCTGCGCCTGCGCATGCGCCGCGAGGTCCGCGACATCCAGCGGCGCTTTGGCGTCACGATGCTGTTCGTGACGCACGACCGCGAGGAGGCCATGGCCTTCGGCGACCGCATCGCCCTCATGCACGAGGGATCGCTCGTCCAGGTGGGCACGCCGCGCGAGGTCTACGCCAACCCGGCCAGCCTGTACTGCGCGCGCTTCCTCGGCCACGTCAACGAGCTTGACCTGCCGGGCGGCCACATGCTGTTCCGCCCCGAGGACGTCGTCGTGGGACGCGGGGGCGGCCTTGCGGCCACGGTGGAGGAGTCGGTCTTTCTCGGCCCCGTCTGCGAGCTGCGTCTGCGCGTGGACGCGCCCGGCTCGCCCGAGGTCATCGCCCGCGTTCCGGGCAACCAACAGTATGCGAGGGGCACCCGCGTGCCCCTTGACATAGCACGAACGTTCCAGATTCAAGGGAAGGAAAGCACGAATGACTAACCAGATCTCGAGAAGAGACTTCCTGCGCCTCATGGGCGCCGCTGCCGGCGCCGGCATGCTCGGCCTCACCGCGTGCGGCGGCTCGGGCAGCCAGGCCGCGACCACGGCTGCCGCCACGGGCGCGGCTCTCACGTCCACCTCGGGCAAGACGCTCAAGGCCCTGTGCACGAACGAGTCCTACAAGACGCTGTTCGACAAGTTCACCGCCGAGGTGGGCGCTCCGGTCGAGTTCGTGTCCATGTCCTCCGGTGAGGTCCTCTCCAAGCTCAAGGCCGAGGGTGGCAAGCCTGCGGCCGACCTGTGGTTTGGCGGCGGCATCGACTCGTTCATGAGCGCCGCGGACTCCGGCCTTCTCGAGAAGGTCGACTTCGACCGCGCCTCGTCGTTCGCCGACGGCTTCAAGAGCCCGGACAACTACTGGTTCTCCAAGGGCGCCACGGTCGTGGGCTTCATCGTGAACAACGACATCCTGGCAGAGATCGGCGCCGACGCCCCCAAGAGCTGGGCCGACCTCACCAAGCCCGTCTTCAAGGACGAGATCATGATGTCGTCGCCGGCCGTCTCGGGCACGAACTACGCCGCCGTGGCGGCTCTCCTCCAGACGATGGGCGAGGACAAGGGCTGGGAGTACCTGTCCCAGCTCAACGACAACATCCCGTTCTACACGAAGCGCGGCAGCGACCCCTCGACGCGCGTCGCCGCGGGCGAGGCCGCCGTGGGCATCACCTACATCGACAACACGCTCGACGACATCCTGGCCGACGGCACGCTCGACATCGTCTACCCCGAGGAGGGCATGCCCTACATCCCCGATGGCGTGGCGGCCTTCGCCGGTGCCGATGACGTCGAGGACGCCAAGCTCTTCATCGAGTGGCTTTTCTCGAGCGACGAGAACCTCAAGACGCTCGCCGACATCGACAAGAAGACGACGATGCTGCTTGCCCTGCCCGACGTCTCTGGCCTGACGCTGGACTTCGACACCTCGCAGCTCATGAACGAGGACCTCTCGAAGTTCGGCAGCGCCCGCGAGGCCACGCTCGCCAAGTGGGACGAGGTCACGAGCGGCAAGGAGATCGTCTCCAACTCGTAGCCGCTAAGGCCCGGGAGCCGGCCAGGCTCCGCGCTCCCGGGTCCGCCGCCGTCCCCCCCCCACCATTTCGCCGAGAATGAATATTGAGACATCCACGCCGGCAAAACCCCAGTTGGCGACCGCGAGAATGTCCCAATATTCATTCTCGGCGTTGTTGTGGGGAGCCGGCCGGCTGACCGCTCGCGCTCCTACGCCTGCCGCCTGGGGCGTTGTTCGATTCTCGGACAACGGTTCATCAACTGTTTGCCGTTTGCGTGAGCGTTGTAGCATCTTGCCGATAACGCTTCGGTAATAATTATTTATCGACATATGCACGGGTACCGTTGAGCCATGGAAGGCTCGCGGCGGGCGGGGACCTGCCGCGGGACACGCGAAGAAGGAGAGAGCCATGGCAGAAGAGAGCTACGACTATCACCCGATGTGGGAGTCGCTCGGCATGAACCTCGAGGACCACGACATGCTGCTGGGTGCCGTGGGCCAGATGTACGGCGACATGTTCCTCACGCAGAATAACCGCCCTGCCTCCACGAGCTACCTGGACTTTGTTGCCACCAACATCCACAGTGGCCGCATCAAGGAGATGCTCGACAAGAAGGCCGCTGGCGAGGCCACCAAGATCGTGGGATCGTTCTGCCTCTACGTGCCCGAGGAGATCGTGCTTGCCGTGGACGGCATCCCCGTGGGCCTGTGCTCGGGCGCCGACTGGGCCACCGACAAGGTCGAGGAGCACCTGCCGCGCAACACCTGTCCGCTCATCAAGAGCTTCGCGGGCTTCAAGCTGGGCCAGGTCTGTCCCTACATCGAGTCGAGTGACCTCGTGGTGGGCGAGAACACCTGCGACGGCAAGAAGAAGGCCTACGAGTTCTTCGCCACGCAGAAGGGCATGTACGTGGTCGACATCCCCAACGTCCACAACGAGCGCACGCTCGAGGACTGGAAGGCCGAGGTCAAGAAGCTCGCCGCCAAGCTCGAGCAGGAGTGCGGCGTTGCGCTCACGCCCGAGCGCCTCGCCCACGCCATCCACGAGGTGAACGAGAAGCGCCTGGCACTGCGCCGCCTTGCGGCCACGCGCGCCGCGGACCCCGCGCCCATCAGCGGCCTCGACAGCCTGCTCACGGTGCAGGCCGCTTTCATGGACGACACGCCGCGCCTCACGGGCGCCATCAACGCCATGGCCGAGGAGTGCGAGGCCCGCGTGGCGGCCGGCGAGGGCGTGACGCCTGCGGGCACCAAGCGCATCCTCTACACCGGCACGCCCATGGCTGTGCCCAACTGGAAGCTCTACAACATCATCGAGAAGGCCGGCGGCATCGTGGTGGGCGAGGAGTGCTGCACGGGCTCGCGCTACTACAAGGACCTCGTCGAAGAGGACGGCACCACGGTCGACGAGATGCTCGACCGAATCGCCGAGCGCTACTTCAAGATCAGCTGCGCGGTGTTCACGCCCAACGACCAGCGCATGGAAGACATCGTGACCATGGCCCGCGACCTGCACGCCGACGGCATCATCGACTGCTCGCTGCAGTTCTGTACGCTCTACGAGATGGAGGCCTTCAACGTCGAGAAGGCCGCCGATGAGGCCGGCATCCCGTTCATGCACATCACCACCGACTACGCCGGCGAGGACGCCGGTCAGCTCCAGACTCGCATCGAGGCGTTCCTCGAGACGATCTGAGTGCCCCGGGCACCCCATCTGGGGCAGCCGGTTGCTCTCAGAAGATGTAGCTCTCTTAGGGGCGTCCAAGGGTCTCTGGCACCTTGGGCGCCCCGTTGACCGGAGGAGACGAGAATGACCGACATCGCCGAGCAGCCGCTGCCGCGCACGTTCGAGGAGTTCAACGAGCAGCGCCGCGCGAGCTTCATCCGCGTGAAGGACTACAAGCAGGCGGGAAACCGCCTCGTGGGATATCTCTGCAGCTACACACCGCTGGAGATCATTGACGCGGCAGGGGCTGCGGGCGTGGCCTTGTGCGGCACGTCCGACGAGGTGATTCCGGAGGCCGAGAAGGTCCTGCCGGCCAACCTCTGCCCGCTCGCATGCCATTGGGGACGGGTTCCCTTGGCATGCCTTTGCCCGCTCGCGTGCCATTGGGGACGGGTTCCCTTGGCATGCCTTTGCCCGCTCGCGAAACGGAGACGCACATGCTTGGCGTAGGTATCGACATAGGGTCCACGGCGACGAAGGCCATGGTGCTCGACGAGGCCGGCGAGCTCGTCGCGCACGAGGTCATGCCCACGGGGTTCTCGAGCGTAGACGCGGCCGAGCGCGTGGCATCGTGGCTGGCGGGCCAGGGCGTCGACGTGGCGGCTCCCGAGACACGCGTCGTGGCCACCGGCTACGGGCGCGTCGCCGTGCCATACGCGGACAAGGTCGTGACCGAGATCACGTGCCACGGCGTGGGCGCGGCGCGCCTGTTTGGGCCTGACGGTACCGTCATCGACGTGGGCGGCCAGGACACGAAGGTCATCCAGCTGCGCGGCGGCCGCGTGACCAAGTTCCAGATGAACGACAAGTGCGCCGCGGGAACGGGCCGCTTCCTCGAGGTCATGGCCGATCGGCTCGGCGTCAGCCAAGGCGAGCTCGCAGACCTCGCGCGCGCAGGCGACGGCGTCAAGATCTCCAGCATGTGCACGGTGTTTGCCGAGTCCGAGGTCATCAGCCTCGTGGGTGCCGGCAAGCCGAGGGAGGACATCGCCCATGGCATCATCGAGTCGGTGGTCTCGCGCGTGGCCACGCTCGCGGGCCAGGGCGCGGCGCCGTACTTCCTCACGGGCGGCCTGTGCGAGAACGACTACGTGGTAGAGCGCCTGGGTGCGCTTCTCGGCTCGCCCGTCTCGACGTGTCCGCTCGCGCGCTTTGCCGGCGCGCTCGGGGCCGCCGAACGCGCGCTTTCGCTCGTGGGGTAGAACGGTTACGTGAACGATCGCGCGCGGCGAGGTGTCGCCCGCGCAGGGAGGGGAGAGCGACATGGACATGACCGGAGTGAGGCTCACGGAGCTCGTGGAGGCGGCGGGCTGTGCGGCCAAGCTCGCGCCGGGCTACCTCTCGCAGGTGCTCGCGGATCTGCCGCGCCTGGAGGACGACCGCCTGCTCGTGGGCTTCGACGCCTCCGATGACGCCTACGTCTACGACCTGGGAGACGGCCGCGGCCTTGTGGGCACGACGGACTTCTTCCCGCCGATGGTGGACGACCCGTTCCTGTTTGGCCAGGTGGCGGCCGCGAACGCCCTGTCAGACGTCTGGGCCATGGGCGGGCGGCCGACCTTGGCGCTGAACCTGCTGTGCTTCCCCAACTGCCTGGGCATCGAGGTCGCCGGCCAGATTCTGGCGGGCGGTGCCGACAAGTGCCGCGAGGCAGGCGTCATCGTGGCCGGTGGCCACTCCATCAACGACCACGAGCCCAAGTTCGGCCTGGCCGTCACGGGCTTCGTGGAGCTTGACCTCATGCTTGCCAACGGCGGCGCTCGCGAAGGCGACGCGCTTGTGCTCACGAAGGCGCTCGGCACCGGCATCCTCACGACGGCCCACAAGGCCGAGCTTCTCGACGACGCCGGCGTCAAGGTCGCCACGGACTCCATGATCTGCCTCAACAAGTACGGTGCCGAGGCGCTCTGCGGCCTGCATGCCCACGCCGCCACCGACGTCACGGGCTTCTCGCTCATGGGACATGGCTGCGAGATGGCCGAGGCAAGCGACGTCACGCTCGAGGTCTGTGCCGGCGCCGTGCCCGTCATGGCGCGCGCTCGCGAGATGGCGAGCATGGGCCTCATCCCGGCCGGCGCCTACCGCAACCGCGACTTCTTCGGGACGCGCGTCTCGATCGCCGACGACGTGCCGCTCGACCTGTCCGACGTGCTGTTCGACCCGCAGACCTCCGGTGGCCTGCTCGTGGCCCTGCCTGCCGACGAGGCCGATGAGTACGTCTCGCGCCTTCGCGAGCTGGGCCAGCCCGCCGCCGTGGTGGGACAGGCTGCGCCGCGCGGGGACTATTCTGTACACGTGACGATGTAGGCCCGCAAGGGGGGGGACGGTCCCCTTGCAGGCACTCGCATTCGAGAAAGGAACGCACATGTCCGAGAACAAGCTGGTCATCGACGCGCGCGGCGACGCGTGCCCCATCCCCGTCGTGAAGACGCTCAAGGCGCTGGGCGCGCTTGGCGGCCCCGGCGAGGTCGAGACGATCGTGGACAACAAGGTCGCCGTCGAGAACCTCGGCCGCATGGCGACGTCGAAGGGCTGCGCGAGCGCCGTGGAGCAGGTGGCCGAGAAGGAGTGGCACGTCACGACCACGGCCACCGAGGCCGTCGAGGTTGCCGCCGGCGAGCCCGAGGCCGCCACGTGCGCCGCGCCCGCGGGCAACGGAGTGGTCATCCAGGTGGCGAGCGATGCGATGGGCATCGGCGACGACGAGCTGGGCCACAAGCTCATCAAGGGCTTTATCTTCTCGCTCACCCAGCTGCCCGAGCTGCCGCGCACCATGCTGTTCTACAACGGCGGCGCGCGCCTGACCTGCGAGGGGTCGGCCTCGCTCGAGGACCTCAAGAACCTCGCCGCCGCCGGTGTGGAGATCCTCACGTGCGGCACCTGCCTTGACCACTACGGCCTCACCGACAAGCTTGCGGTGGGCGAGGTCACGAACATGTACGTCATCACCGAGAAGCTCACGGGTGCCACCGTCGTCGTGAGGCCCTAGGCATGCCTCGCGTGCGAAAGCCTGCGCTTGTCGTGACGTTTCCCACCACGGCCGCTGCCATGGCCTGCGAGGAGCTGTGCGGCGCCCAGGGGCTGCCCGGGCGCATGATTCCCGTCCCGGGCGAGGTCAGGGCCGGCTGCGGCCTTGCGTGGAAGGCAGCGCCCGAGGACCAGGGCGTGCTGGCATCGGCGCTTGCCGAGGCGGGCGTCGAGCTCGAGGCCATGACCGTCATCGAGATGCTCGAGTTCGTTCGCGAATGAGACAAGGGGTGGCAAGGGGACGGTCCCTTTGTCACCCCTTTCTGAAGGGAATGCCATGATCTACCTGGACAACGCGGCGACGACGATGCGCAAGCCGCAGGCGGTCATCGATGCCGTCGTGGCGGCGATGGGCTCGCTCGGAAACGCCGGGCGTGGCGCGGGCGAGGGCGCCCTGGGCGCCGCGCGCGTCATCCACGGCTGCCGCGAGCTCGTGGCCGAGCTTCTCGGCTGTCCTCGCGCGGACCACGTGGCCTTTGCCCCCAACTCCACCGAGGCGCTCAACTGCGTCATCAACGGCATCGTGGGCGAGGGTGACCGCGTCGTCACGACGGTGCTCGAGCATAACTCGGTGCTGCGCCCGCTCAACCGGCTTGCCGCCGAGCGCGGCGTCACCGTGGAGCATGCCGGGTGCGACGCATATGGCCGGCTCGACATGGACGAGCTCGCGCGCCTCGTGACGCCGGGCACGCGTGCCGTCGTCGTGACGGCGGCCTCCAACGTCACGGGCAACGTCGTGGACGTGGCGGCCGTGGCGGCGCTTGCGCACGCGGCGGGGGCGCTCGTCGTCGTGGACGCCTCCCAGGCCGCCGGCGTGGTGCCCATCGACATGGCCGAGCAGGGCCTCGACGTGGTGTGCTTCACCGGCCACAAGGCGCTCATGGGGCCGCAGGGCACGGGTGGCGCGGCCGTGAGGCCGGGCGTGGACGTTCGTCCCTGGAACGTGGGCGGTACGGGCGTGCGCAGCTTCGACGAGCAGCAGCCAGCCGGCTGGCCCACGCGCCTGGAGGCGGGCACGCTCAATGGGCACGGGATTGCCGGCCTCGCCGCTGGTCTGCGGTTTATTGCCGAGAATGGTGGTGTTGCGGCCATGGGCGCGCATGAGCTCGCGATGGCGCGGCGCCTGTACGAGGGCGTGGCGGGCACGCCCGGCGTCACCGTCTTTGGCGACTGGCCCGTCGTGGGCGGGGGAGCGCGCACCGGCGTCGTGGCGCTCAACGTGGCCGGGCTCAGCTCGGCCGAGGTCTCCGACGCCCTCATGGACGGGTGGGGCGTCGCCACGCGCCCCGGCGCCCACTGCGCCCCGCTCATGCACCGCGCGCTCGGCACGGAGCGCCAGGGCATCGTGCGTCTCTCCACCGGCTGGTTCACGACGTCCGACGAGGTTGACGAGGCCGCATCTGCCATCTGTGAGATCGCGAGCTCGTAGGGCCCCGGCTCCAAATCGTTTTCTCGCACATAAAGAAATAAACTGCCTGTTCAGGGCGCATGGCTACCCTCCGGTGATATTGACAAAAGCTGCCAGGGGGGGGGTAGCCTGTATCGCTGACGTTTTTTCTATCAATCGTCGGCGACTTGGACTGTGCATGGCAAAGAAGGTCAGGGCAACCGGGTGGGCCTCCACCCGCATGAACGAGACGATGGTCCAGGTCCTTCTGGAGATTGAGCGCCACTCGGCATCGGCCGGGGCGGCTGGCCAGGGCTTCAGGCCGACATCCCTCTCGCTTGCCGGCCTCTCTGCGGCAACGAACAAGAGCGAGGGCACCGTGCGCCGCTCCATCAAGTCAATGGCCGAGCAGGGCATCGTGAGCGTGGCCTCGGTGCACCTTCCCAACGGCGGGCAGCTCGAGAACCTCTACTGCGTCACGCCCCGGGGTGGGGAGTACCTCGCCGCCCTGCGAGCCCAGGGCATCATCGAGGGATAGCGCGGCGCGGCCCGGGGGGTACGTCCTCTGTTCACGCCCGCTCAAGCCTGCCGTCCCGGATGCTGCCGAGAAATACGGGCAGCTCGCAGCCCTGCTCGCGCAGCGCGGCGGCGAAGCGGCGGGCGGCGGCGAGGCACTCGGCACCTTCTGCCTGGTTCACGATGACGTGCGTGGGCGCGATGAGCCCGCGGGCGATCTCGTCGGTCATGGAGCGGGCCATGAGCTCGGGCGTCGCCTCGTCGTTCGCGTCGCAGCCCAGTCGCTCGCACAGAAGCTCGGCGCGGTGCACCACGTTGCCCACGCGTCCGCCAAACCCGTTCGCGCCCATCACGGCTACCGTGAGCGCGGCCTCCGCCGGCACGACGGGCTCGTGGCCCGCATGGGCCTTGAGCGGCAGGCGCTTGGAGCCGTCTGCCTCCACGAGCACGAGGTCTGCCGCACGCGCGAGCTTGCCCATCGAAAACGCCGGTGCGCCGAGCCTGCCCAGGGCGTCACCGGTGGGCGTGCCCACGCACACGGTACCTGCCTCGTCGAGCGCGCGAACGACGTCACCCATATCTCCCGAGGTCACAAGCGCTATCCCCTCGAACGCCAGGAAGTGGGTCGTCGTGGCGAGCACGACGCGGGCCCCGCGCTCGCCGGCCTCACGTGCCAGCGTACGCAGCAGCGTCGACTTGCCACCGCTGCCGATGACGGCCACCACCGCCCCGGTCCCAGATGCCCTGGCCTCGCCGACGGAAATGTTGAGCGCTTCCAGACAATCCATTTGGCAACCTAACTTATAGTGAGGTCAGCGTTGTTCTCGGTAACGAACTACGCTTGAGCAAAGCATCATTCTGACGCAGGTCAGGGATGGGAGAGACCATGCTCGTTGAGATTCGGGGAGCGGGCGACATCGCGACTGGCATCGCGCTGCGCCTGCACCGCGCCGGTTGCAAGGTCGTCATGTGCGACCTGGCCGTGCCCACGTCCATCCGCCGCACCGTGTGCTTCTCGGAGGCCATCAGGCTGGGGGAGTGCGAGGTAGAGGGGGTCCGCGCCCGCCTCGCACACACGCTGGCCGAGGCGCGCACGATCGTGGTGTCCGGCGACGTCGCCGTGCTCGTGGACCCCGAGGGCGCAAGCGCGCGCGAGCTCAGGCCTGCCGCTCTCGTGGACGCCATTCTCGCCAAGCGAAACCTGGGCACCACGATGGACATGGCACCCGTCGTCATCGGCGTGGGCCCGGGCTTCACGGCCGGAAAGGACTGCCATGCCGTGGTGGAGACCAAGCGCGGCCACTACCTGGGGCAGGTCATCCTCGACGGCCCGGCTGCGCCCAACACCGGCATTCCCGGCGTCATTGCCGGCCACTCGGCCGACCGCGTGCTGCGCGCCCCGGCCGACGGCGTCTTTGAGCCGGTGCTCCAGATCGGTGACGTCGTGCGTGCCGGCCAGGTGGCCGCCACGGTTGCCGGCGTGCCCATGACCTGCACGATCGACGGCGTGCTGCGCGGCCTTCTCCAGGCCGGCGTCGAGGTCGCGAGCGGCATGAAGTCCGGCGACATCGACCCGCGCTGCGAGAGGGCCCACTGCTTCACCGCCTCGGACAAGGCGCGCGCCGTTGGCGGTGGCGTGCTCGAGGCCATCTGCATGTTCACGTCGCGACTGGAGGGATAGCCATGGAGGGAATCGCGCTGCTTCGTCGCGCGGCCGAGGAGCTGCGCGCCGGCCGCAGGGTGGTCGAGTGCGTCGTGCTCGCGTCGAGGGGCTCTGCCGCCCGCCATGCCGGCGCGCGCATGCTCACGCTCGAGGACGGAACGCTGCTGGGAACCGTGGGCGGAGGGTCCCCCGAGCTCGAGTGCCAGCGCCTGAGCCGCGAGGCGCTTCTTGACGGCCGGCCGCGCCGCACCACGATGGAGCGCGGCGTTGTCGACATCGCGTGCGGCGGCGCCCAGGACCTGGGCGTGCGCGCCCTGAGCCAGGCCGACCTCGTGGCCCTCGATGCGGCGCTTGCCGCGGCCGATGCCGGCACGCCCGGCTGGCTGTCCGTCGACTGGTCCGCGCCTGAGCCCGTGGCGAGCTTCTCCGCGGGCGCCGCGGCCGGTGCCGGCCCGCGCATGGAGGGCGACGTCTACACGGAGCCCGTCGTGGCGGCCGAACGCGTCGTCATCTTTGGCGGCGGCCACGTGGGCCGCGCGTGCGTGCCGGCGCTTGCCGCCGTCGACTTTGCGGTGACGGTGTTCGACGACCGTCCCGAGGTGGCGCTTCCCAAGAATTTCCCGGCTGCAAGCGAGGTCATCCTCGGCGACTTCAAGGACATCGCCGCCGGCATCACGCTGGGCGAGCGTGACTACGTCATCGTCATGACGCACGGCCACGTGGCCGATGAGGACGTCGTGGCCCAGGCCATCGGCGCCCACCCGCACTACCTTGGCTGCATGGGCAGCCGCCACAAGCGTCGCGTGCTCGAGCAGGTCGTGGCCGAGCGTGGCGCCACGCCCGAAGAGATCGCGGCCGTCGACCTGCCGATTGGTCTTTCCATTGGCGCCGTCACGCCCGCAGAGATCGCCGTGAGCATCACCGCCAAGCTCATCGAGGTGCGCCACGCCCACGACGGCGACGCCCCGCACGACTGCCCGAGCCACTAACCGTTCGCCCGCCAAAACCTGCCGCTCGCCCAAAGGGGTCAGACCCCTTTGGGCACGGCGGGGCTATTCGGCTTCCA
>ERZ1034917.966-NODE-966-length-21245-cov-6.161774_pt1 | contig 21245 bp, 19 predicted proteins | sample MGYA00520605_ERZ1034917 | MGnify/ENA primary metagenome ERZ1034917 (study PRJEB33766, sample SAMN09781784) | gut metagenome | biome: gut microbiome | host: Homo sapiens | place: Madagascar | study: EMG produced TPA metagenomics assembly of the PRJNA485056 data set... | reverse complement strand
GGGGGGCGGTGTGTTCGCCCCCGGCGCCGGCGGGCCGGCCGGTGGGGCCCCTCCCCCAAGGTCACGTCCCCAATGGCAGGGCCCGTCCCCTTTGGCACGAAGCTAGTGGAGCAGCGGGTTGTCGAGGTGAAGCTCCGGGCGCGGGGCGCGGGTGGGCGGGAAGGCGGCCGGTGCGCTGGCGATCGGCTCGCGGGAGACGGGGCGCAGCTCCCATGCGCTTGCGACCTCGGCCGTTGCGTGGCTGGCGCGGGCACGGGCAAGGGCGGCCGAGAACACCGGGCCCACGATGTCGCAGCGCCATGCGCGCGCCACGACGTGCTCCCAGCCACCGTCGCGGGCCAGCCACAGCTCGACGGGCTCGTCGAACCACAGCGCGTGCGCAAGGCCGGCGCCCAGGTCGCTTCGGTCCTCGGCAACCGAGACCACGAGCGTCTGGGCGGGCGCGAAAGGCGCCGCCACGCCAAGGTCGCCCGCCGTGGCCACGACGGCTCCGATTGCGTGCGAGCAAAGCGGCACGCGCACGCGGGCAGTGCACGCCTCCCGCAGCGTGGCGCCCGCCTCGTCCACGGCAGGCGTGATCTCCTCGCGCGCGAGACCCTGCCACGCGGCCAGGTCGCAGCGTTCGAGGTCTGAGTCGGGGTGGTTGCCGCACGCCTTGTAGTCATCCTCGAACGCCACGAGCCCGTGGCGGGCGCGCACGGCGTGGAACTCGCGGGCAAGGCGCACGTAGTAGTCGATCGCGGGCATGGGGCGCCACCCAAGCACGGAGCGGCGGTGCGGCCGCCAGATGACGGACAGGCACGTGACGCCACGCTCGGCAAACCACTCGCACGCCTCCACGTCGCGAGCCAGCGCGTCGTCCACGCTGGGCACGGCGCCCTCGCCCGCGAGCTCGGCGCCGCCCACGAGCTGCGTGTACACGTTGCCGCGCCCGAGCACGCCCACGGCCGCGGCCGTGCGGCGCAGCCACTCGTCGTAGCCCACGTGCGCCTGCTTGCCAGGGCAGAGACGGGCGAACTGCGCGGCGCCCCACACCTCGAGGTTGGGGCTGTACGACGTCACGCCCGTCTGCCCCACGATGCGCGCCAGGGCGTCCTCGCCGTAGGCGGGCGCCATGAGCTGGCAGGCAAAGCGGCCCGAGAAGCTCTCCCCCATGGCCCTGAGCGCGGCCACGTAGCGGTCCTGCTCGCGCGAGAAGGCCGGGGTGCCGTCCATGTCGGAGCCGCCGGAGATGTAGAGCTGCGAGTAGCGGCCGGGCTCGGCGAGCGCGGTGCTCACGACCTGGGAGATCTCGTCGCACGGCACCACGGGGTCGACGCCGCGACGCGTGAACAGCGCACAGAAGCGGCACTGCCTGCCCTCGCGCCAGAACTCGCAGCGCCGGTAGGCCGTGAGGATAAGCTTCTGGGCGCGGGCGTCTGCCAGGGCGTCGGCCGGGGTGCCGGCGCTCGTCGTGAAGTCGTAGAGCGCGGGGCGCGGCGTGAAGCCGATGACGTCCACGAGCCCCTCGCGGGCGTCGCCGGGCGCGTCGTCGCCGTCCACCGCGATCGGGCCCGCGGCCGGCTCGCGAAGCGTGAACTCGTCGAGCGCCTCGTCGTAGTCGATGACGTAGGGGTCCTCGTAGGTCTCGCCCCAGTTGATGTAGACGTAGGTGGCGTCACGCAACAGCACGCCGCCCGGCATGACGAGTCGGCGCTCGCGGCCCTGCGCGGCGCGGCCCGTGAACGCTATCTCGAACGGCTCGTCGCTCGCGAAGCGGTAGTCGGGGGCCTGCAGGCGCTCGAGGGCACGGCCCGACAGCCTCGCGCCGTGCCACACCATCGAAATCTTCAGCAGCACGAACGGCGACATGTCCGGGTACTCGGCGCACAGCCGGCGCCATTCCTGCGTCTTTGTCTCGGCCATGGCGATTCTCCTCTCAGCGGTGACACGGAGACAGTTTGGCCCCGTCCCCAAGTGTCACCGGATGATGATGAGGACGGCGACGATCGCGGCGTTGAGGCCCACGGCAAACGCGAGGTCGCGGGCGCGCAGGGGCACCTCGAACGCGCAGCGTCGCTCGCGGCCGTCCTCGAAGCCGCGCGACTCCATGGCCATGGCCAGGCTCTCCGAGCGCTCGAGGGCGTGCGCCAGCATCGGCACCACGCGCCGGGGCGACAGCGCCCCCACGCGCACGCCGCGGGCGCGAAGGGCCAGGCCCACCTCGCCGTACTCGTCGCGCACCACGGGGAAGAAGTGGTAGGCGGCCAGCACGCCGTAGGCGAACTTGGGCGGCAGGCGGAACTGCTGCATGAGGCTCATGACGAGCTCGAACGCGTCGCTCGTGAACGCGAAGGCCATGCCCAGGCCGCCGTAGGCGAGCACGCGGCTCGCAAGCTGGGCGGCCGTGGTCCAGTCGCTCGCGAACAGCGTGCGCTGTCCAAACATGTCGGCCTCCACCGCGGCCGAGGCGTTGCCGCCCGAGCCGTACATGAGGCCGGTGACGAACAGCGCGAGGGCCGTGAGCGCAAACGGCAGCATCGCCAGCGCCAGGCCCTTTCGGTTCGTGCCGGGCGAGGCGAGCGTGGCCACGAGCATGACCACGAACACGGCCAGGTTGACGGGCGTGTCGAACGTCACGGACAGGATGAGCGACGCCACGATGAGCGCGGCGAGCTTGCAGCCGGGGTTGAGGCTCCTCATGCGTGGCTCCCCTCCCACGCGGGCTCCAGGCGACCCCGCGCGTACGTCTCGAACTCCTCGGCAGACAGCGGGCGAACGCCGCCGCCCTCCACGAGCAGCACCTGGTTGGCGATGGCGCGGGCAAGCACGAGGTCGTGCGTCGCCACGACGACGGTGAGGCCCGCCGCCACGCGCGCCATGAGCATGTCGAGCATGCGGCGCGTCGAGCGCTCGTCCTGCGCGTAGGTGGGCTCGTCGAGCAGAAGCACGCTCGCGTTGCCCGCAAGCATCGCGAGCATGGCGAGGCGCCGCTGCTGGCCCTGGCTTATCTCGTAGGGCGAGCGCTCGGAGAGGCCCGCAAGGCCGAACTCCTCGAGAAGCGCCGGCACGCGGGCCGCGAGGTCCTCCTCGGCCGCGCCCGGGTTTGCCGCGCGCAGCGTCACGAGCACCTCCTCGCCCACCGTGAGGGCAAGAAACTGCAGGCGCGGGTTCTGGAACACGAGACCCACGCTGCCCTCCACGGCGAGCTCGCCGCTTGTCTCGCACGCGCCGGCGATGGCGTGCAGAAGCGTCGACTTGCCGGCGCCGCACTCGCCCACCAGGGCGCACACGCTGCCACGGGGGATGTCGAGGTCAACGCCCGCGAGCACGCGGGTGGCGCGGCGGCCCCGCCCGTAGCCCACGGACAGGCCGCGGGCGCGCACGGCAGACGGCGCGTCCGCGGCCACGGAGACGGGCGCGTAGCCGGCCGCCCACTCCTCGTCCACGAACAGGCCCGCGGCGCGCATCTGGCCCTCGTGGGCCGCAAGGTCGGCCGGGGCGAACGACGCGGCGTCCAGGCTGCCCGAGGCGCGCATGAGCACGACGCGGCTCGCGAACGGCAGCCACCAGCCGGCACGGTGGTCCACGACGACGAGCGTCACGCCCAGCTCGGCGTTGAGGCGGCGCAGCTCGGCGGCCACCGAGGCGCACGACGCCGGGTCGAGGTTGGCGAACGGCTCGTCGAGCACGAGCGTGCGGGCGCCGCAGGCAAGCGCCGTGCACAGGGCGAGCTTCTGCTTCGTGCCACCGGAGAGCCGGCCGATGCGCTCGCCCGCGCGTCCCTCGAGCCCCACGAGGGAAAGGAGCTCGCGGCACCGGGCGCGCATGTCGCCCTCCCAGCCCACGTTCTCCAGCGCAAAGAGCACCTCGCGCTCGACCGTGTCCATGCAGAACTGGTTGTCTGGGTTCTGGAACAGGATCGAGACCTCGCGGCTGCGCTCGCACGGGCCCATCTCGTCCACGGCGCGGCCGCCCGCGAGCACCTCACCGGAGGACTCGCCGGCGTATGCCGGGTACAGGCCCGCCAGGCACAGCGCCAGCGTGGACTTGCCGCTTCCCGAGGCCCCCATGACGAGGACGACCTCCCCCCGGCCAACGGTCAGGGAGAGGTCGGAGAACACCGGGTCCGCGTTCTCGCCATAGGAGAACGTGAGGGCGCGGGCCTCGAGGGCGGGCACGGACGTGGCGCGCGCGGTGCCGTTCTCGGCCATGCCGCCCTTCTCGGGCGCGGTGGCAGACAGGCGCTGTTCCTGCGCGCTAGGCACGGGCGCGGCCAAGCGCATAGCCCTTGAGCAGGCCGGTCTTGGCAAGGCCGTCGCCGATGGCCTTGGAGCCAAAGCCGCAGAACACCACGGAGCTCACGAGGCGCACGACGAAGAACAGCACGAGCACGGGCACCGAGATCAGGCCGTAGCCCGAGCGGATGAAGCTCCACACGAAGCTGATGATGGTGCAGAACAGCGAGGCGAGCAGCATGTCCTTCGTCTCGAAGCTCTTGTAGCGGCCCAGGGCGAAGGCGAGCTCTGCGCCGGCGCCCTGCACGAGGCCGGTCACGATGACCATCGGGCCGTACATGTTGCCGAGCAGCACCTCGATGAGCGCGGCGATGACCTCGGACACGAGGGCCACGCCCGGGCGACGGATGATGTAGGCGGCAAGCGTGGAGACCATGAACCAGATGCCGAACACGATCTCGTTGCCCATGGGGCCGATGCCCATGGGCGTGAACGCGGCCACCATGGCCGCCGCGGCGTACACCGCGACGAGGTACACCACGCCGAACACGATGCACAGCATCGCGACGAAGATGATCTCCTGGAGCTTCCAGCCGCCCTTGGCGGAACCGTTCTCGTTGGCCATTCCTGTTTCTCCTCTCGAGGCGAAGGGCAGCTGCCCTCGCCATTGGCTATGGGTCCCCTACTCGACCGTGGGGCTGTTGACGTTGATCGTGAAGTGCAGCACGTAGTGGTGGACGCTCTCGGTGTCCTCCATGAGCTGGCAGACGTCGGTGAGGTAGGTGAAGACGTCCTTGATGGAGCCCTCGATGCGCGTGGCGTAGTGGATCGTGGTGGGGTTGAGGCCGCGCTCCTCGGCCATGCGCCAGACCTTGGCGATGTCGTCGATGTAGTCGCCCACGCCCATGGGGTACAGCGCCAGCTTGCACAGGCACGGCTGCGTGGCGGCCTCGACGATGGCGTGGTTGGGCGCCTCGCCCTCATAGGCGAGCATGGAGTCGCCAGAGACGTCGCCCGGGCAGCCCTTGGAGACCTGGCCCTCGATGGCCATGTGGACGCCCTCGGTCCAGGCGCTCGCAAACAGCGCGGCCACGGCGTCCATCACGTAGGGCAGCTTGCCTCGGTAGACCGTCGACAGCGCGTCCGTCTCGCTCCAGACGGCAGACGTGTCAACGCGCCCAAGGCCGCCGAGAATGACGTCGATGAAGTTGTCGCACATGGGATAGAGCGTGAAGCGGCAGCCGGAAATCGGCAGGTCGGTGCCGCGACCGGCCCAGGGAAGGTCGGGCCTGTTGCAGCCCTCGCAGCAAGTGTCGGACATGGTTTCCTCTCGTTCGTGCGCCCGGAGGAGCCGAGAGGAGAAGAGCCTGACGAGAAGGGAGAAGGGCGACGAGCGGCACGGCTCTGCCCAAAACAGCCGCAGAAGAGCGGCAAGCTTCCCTACGCTGGTCCTAACCAGGTCAGGTTCAAGGGGTTGGAAATCCTCTCAGCTCTTTCGAGCACCCCCAGCTAACGGTTTGGCATTATAGGCAGCCAGACGCGCGCGTCAAGCTCTTCTCGGCACAAGGCCGTGTCCAGCGCGGCGGCAGTTGTCCCGGCACCGTTGTCACCGCGCGTGCGCAAACGTTTACGTTTTGCCGGGCCGCGCTTGTGCAACACTAGGGGCATCGCAGGCGCACGGGGGCGTGCGCCCCAACAGGAGGGACAGACATGTTCAGATTCGGCCTGCTCACGAGCGGCGGCGACTGCCAGGCGCTCAACGCAACCATGCGCGGCATCGTCAAGACCATCTACCGCAACGCGCAAGACAAGGTCGAGGCGTATGGCTTCGAGGACGGCTACCAGGGCCTCATCTACGGCCGCTACCGCAAGATGGAGTGGGGCGACTTCTCGGGCCTGCTCACGCTGGGCGGCACGATCCTGGGCACGAGCCGCACGCCGTTCAAGCTGCTCGACACGCCCGAGGCAGACGGCGTGGACAAGGTCCCCGCCATGGTCAAGACCTACCGCAAGCTCAAGCTCGACTGCCTGTTCGTGCTGGGCGGCAACGGCTCCACCAAGACGGCGAACCGCCTGCGCGAGGAGGGCCTCAACGTCATCGCGCTGCCCAAGACGATCGACAACGACACGTGGGGCACCGACATGACGTTCGGCTTCCCGAGCGCCGTCGACATCGCCACGAAGTGCATCGACGACCTGCACACCACGGCCAACAGTCACCGTCGCGTCTTCGTGGTGGAGATCATGGGCCACAAGGTGGGCTGGATCCCGCTGTACGCGGGCATCGCCGGCGGGGCCGACGTCATCCTCATCCCCGAGATCCCCTATGACATGGACAAGGTCGTCGAGACCATCAAGCGCCGCGACGAGGCGGGCGGGCGCTTCTCGATCGTCGTGGTGGCAGAGGGCGCCATCTCCAAGGAAGAGGCGGCCATGAAGAAGAAGGACTACAAGAAGAAGGTGGCCGCGCGCGTGCAGCCCTCCGTGGCCTACGACATCGCCGGCGAGATCGCCAAGCGCATCGACCACGAGATTCGCGTGGCGGTGCCCGGCCACACGCAGCGCGGCGGCGAGCCGAGTGCGCAGGACCGCATCTTTGCCACCCAGTGCGGCGTCGAGGCCGCTCGTGGCGCGCTGGCCGGCGAGTTTGGCTACATGATCGCCCAGCGTGACGGCCACATGACCCGCATCCCGCTCGAGCAGGTCGCCGGCAAGCTCAAGTACGTGGACCCCAACGGCGAGCTCGTCCAGGAGGCAAAGCTTCTGGGCATCTCCTTCGGCGACGAATAGGCCGAGAAGGACGGCGAGTCCAGTCAGCCAGTTGATTGAGGCATGTCCAACGCTTTTGATAGCCCGCAATGACAGCACAGGCGCTGTCGTCGCGGGCTATTTTTGTTGGCAATCACCGTTCGCCGGTTCGCGTTTATCATTCGCCGGGATAGAACATAATTTAAGAGACTATTTACTATCCTTTAAATAATTTAAAAATAGCGGATATGAAAGGAGGAATCGTCAGCTCTTCCGGCTTAGTTACAGAAAGGACAGATATGAAGCCCGCAATTCGCACGTTAGTAATCACGTGCCTCACAGCCGCCCTTCTCTGCCCAATTCAGGCTCTAGCTGTTGAGCTCAATCCCGCAAACCAAGTTTCAGCAGACGAATACATCGAAGCCGTTATGGAAGAGTATGGAAAAAACGGCATTACGATGCGAGTTATCGACGACTCGAACAAACTAGATTCTCCCATCTTGAGAGAAACTCTTGAAACGGAGCTGTCAGAAATCAGAGCCCAGTGCGCTGCTCACGCAACGGAGTCTCGAAGCGAGCTTGTCCCTTCAAATGCATCGGCTTCCCCACTGGCGATGTATAGCGATAAGACTTTTACTGGGACAGTCCAGCCAACCGCCCTTCCAGGAGTCGCGACGGCAACAATCGTTTGCCAGGTTAAGGCAACACTCAACATCCAGGCAGGAACTCTAGTATCAATTAACAGTTCTTCGAGCTACTGCTCGCTTGGTACCAATTTATCTTCATGGCAGCAAACGTCCCTTACAACGAGCAGGACAAAGCTCGGGAGCAGGGACGCAATTAAAGCCCACCTCGTTGGGTACGCCCGCTTTAGTTACACTCACCCACAGACGGGGTTCAATGTCAGCTCAAGCGTACCCGTCGATAACTATTTCACCTGGGCGGCCATCTAACGGATGAAATAACTGAATGAAGCAGGGAGGCGACCATGACCGAGACGGCCGTGCAGTTCATTTGGTTCATCGTTATCACGCTGGCCGCAACGCTGCTGCAGATCGCTCTGTTCCTGGGTGTCGTTGCCCTGGTTGTCCTCATCGTCAAAAAGCTGTGGAAGTAGCGGTGGCGTACAGGACCGCCCAACCAAAAGCGCCCCGCCTCGACCGTTGTCGAGGCGGGGCGCTCGCATGTGACAGCGTCAAATGCCGGCGTTACGCCAGCATGGCGCCATCGGCACCGTCGATGCGGACGTCAGCGTCGTAGAACGACCGCACGGCCGCAATCGCCAGGGCCACGTCGCGAGTGCCACCCGTCTCGTAGCTCGAGTGCATGGCCAGCTGCGGCAGACCCACGTCAACGGCATGCATGCTGACCTGCGTGTTCGACAGGTTGCCCAGCGTCGAGCCACCCGCCATGTCGCTGCGATTGGCAAACGCCTGCACCGGCACGCCGGCGTCGGCGCACACGACCTGGAACACGGCGCGGCTGAAGGCGTCCGTGCAGTACTTCTGGTTCGCGGCCTCCTTCACCACGAGACCGCCGTTGAGGCGGCAGCGGTTGGCAGCATCGTACTTGCCAGCCTGGTTGGGGTGCACGGCGTGCGCGTTGTCGCAGCTCACGAGCATCGACTTGGCGATGGCCTGGTGCAGCTCGTCGGTGGTGTGGCCAAGGGCGGCGTTCAGGCGGCAGAGCGTATCGGCAAGCACGGTGGACATGGCGCCCTGCTTGGTGTTCGAGCCAACCTCCTCGTTGTCGAAGCAGCAGTAGACGCTCACGTCGCGCTCGTTGTCGCTGGCGATGAACGCCTTGAGCGACGTGAACGCGCAGGCGAGGTCATCGAGCTTGGGCGAGGAGACGAACTCGCTGGCAGCGCCCCACACGCAGGCGCGCTGGCGGTTCACGAGGAACAGGTCGCGGGCCACGATCTGCTCGGGCTCGATGCCGAGGTGCTCGGCCACGAGCGCATCGACCGTGCCGGCCGTGCAGTCGCCGGCGGACATGATGGGGCACAGGTCGCTCGCGCGGTTGGGCGAGAACTTCTCGTTCACCGAGCGGTCGAGGTGGATGGGCAGGCTCGGGATCATCGCGACGTCACGATCGAGTGACACGAGGCGGCTCTCGATGCGCGAGCCTTCGCGCACCAGCACGCGGCCGGCGAGCGACAGGGGCTTGTCGAACCACGTGTAGTCGATCATGCCGCCGTAGGCCTCGGTGTCCAGGCGCAGGTAGGACTCGGGGCCCTCCATCTCGGCAGCGTTCTTGAGCTTGAACGTGGGCGAGTCGGAGTGCGAGGCGGCGAGCTGGAAGTGGTAGCTCGAGCCCTCCTCGCCCAGGCGCGCGCCCACCTTCCAGGCGATGACGGTGGAGTTGTTGCGGCACGTGTAGTAGCTGCCGCCCGCGCGGACGTCCCACGCGCCCGTCTCGGGCAGATAGGTGAAGCCGGCCTCGTCCAGGTAGGAGCGGATGGCGGCGGCGGAGTGGAACATGCTCGGGCTCTTCTGGATGAAGCTCACGAGCTCCTCGGCGAGCGCGACGTCGCCGGCGGTGGTCTTGGCTGCGATGCCCATGGGGTATCCCTTCTGACGCATGGTTGCTCGACAAAGTCTAGCACCCGCCCGGCGCGAACAGGGAACGTAGCGACGTTCGCGCGCGACGCCCGCCCGCGTACAATACGGCCGAGAATAACGCCCGAGAGGAGAGTCGCATGACCGCAAGCAGTCCCAACGTCCTCGTCATCCTGCCCCTGAACGACGCGCAGCGCGCCCGTCTCGAGGCCGGCGCGCCAAGCGCCCACTACACGTATGTGGCGGCCAAGCCCGGCGCGATGCTGGGCGAGCCCTCGGCCGAGCAGGTGGCCGACGCCGACGTCATCGTGGGCAACGTCGACCCCAAGCTGCTGGCTGGGGCCGGCGCGCTCAGGCTGCTGCAGCTCAACTCTGCCGGCTATGACAACTATCTCGCCGCCGGGACCGTCCCCGCAAGCGCCGCCCTTGCCTGCGCCACCGGCGCGTACGGCCAGGCCGTCTCCGAGCACCTCTTTGCCATGCTGCTCGCGATGCTCAAGCGCCTGCCCGGCTACCACGAGCTCCAGCGCTCCCACGAGTGGGGCGACCTTGGCCCGGTGTGCACGCTTGCCGGCGCCAACGTTCTCGTGCTGGGCACGGGCGACATCGGCAGCCACTTCGCGCGCCTCTGCGCGGCAATGGGCGCCCGCGTGACGGGTGCCAACCGCCACGGTGGCGAGGCTCCGGCGGGCTTCGAGCGCATGGTCACCATGGATGAGCTGCCGCAGGCCCTTGGCCAGGCAGACGTCGTGGCGTCGTTCGTGCCGAGCACGGCCGAGACCCGCGGCCTGGCAGACGCCCGCTTCTTCTCGGCCATGCGCGAGGGCTCGTACTTTGTGAACGGCGGGCGCGGCGACCTCGTCGTGGACCGCGACCTCGTGGCGGCGCTTGAGGGTAGGCATCTCGCGGGCGCGGCGCTCGACGTCACGGCCCCCGAGCCGCTACCGACTGATCACCCCTACTGGGATGCCCCGAACCTGCTGCTCACGCCGCACGTTTCTGGCGGGTTCCACCTCCCGGTGGTGCTCGACAACATCGCGGGAATCGCCGCCGAGAACCTCGCGCACCTCACGGCCAGCGAGCCGATTCGCAACGAGGTCAGGCACTAGAGCCGCCCCAATCCCACAAGAACCTCGATTCAGCTCGGGGCCAAGGCCGTTCCGCCTTGGCCCCGAGCCATCTACCGAGCGTGAGCTACTATTTGTGGTCATGATTTTCGTTTGGGAACGACCTTCACCGTATTTAGCGGACATACTCGCCGTCGGATGCGACAAAACGCGAGGTCGCTGGGCCATCCCCCAGAGGCACATTCCCAGTCTGGCAGCCAATTTCGACCCCAGCTCGTTCCCAAACGCAAATTGCGACCAATTGTCGCGGAATTTCCCCGCTAGATTGCTTGCCGGATCGCCGCGCAGCCCCCTACTTGCGACCAAACAGCTCGCGGGCGCGGTCGCGCAGGCCCGATCGCGTGATGGCGCCCTCGTAGCGCTCGATGCGCATGCGCGGGAACGCGTTGAAGAAGCGCAGGTCGCGCTTGCCCAGGCGCACGACGGCCGCCTCGGCGGCGCGCTCGAGCCACTCGGGACGCGACGGCCTCCTCGGCCCGCGTGCCCGCGCCGCCGCGCTGCGCATCACGTTCGTGGCCGAACCAAGGCCCGCGGCGGCCACGCGCGGGTCAAGCCTGCTCACGAGCTCGCTCGCGGCGTCGCGCGTGCGCTCGTAGGCCTCGGCGGCGCCCTCGACCACGGAGTCCGGAAGCCGCTCGAGCATGCGGTCGGACGCCTCGCCGAGCGACTCGTCGAGCCTGATCGAGATCTCGGTGCGCAGCGACTCGAGCTGCGCGGACAGACGCCGCCAGCTCGCCATCGCAAACACGAGGTCAAGCGCGAGGACCACGCCCAGAAGCATCGCCACCACCTCGAGCACAACTGCCGGCAGCGCCGCGAGCCCCGCGAGAAGCGCAGGCTGCGTCACGCGACACACGAGCATGGCGCCCGCGCCAAACATGAGGAACCCGTACAGGCACACGCGCCCGTGGATGTTGAGCGGCTTGTCGTCGTAGTTCCAAAAGCGCGCGCCGCACGTCTTCTCGAGCGCCACGCCCACAACGTACTCGAGCGCGCAGCATGCCAGCCCCGAAACGAGAAACTGCGCCACGGGGTCCTCGACCCCGCGCAGGAACAGCCAGCAGAACAGGCACCCCACGCCGTAGATGGGGCAGATCGGCCCCAGCAGAAAGCCGCTGTTGGAGAAGCGCCCCTGGTTCATCATCGAGCAGACGGTGGACTCCCACAGCCACCCGCCAAAGCCATAGACGAGAAACGACAGGAACAGCCCCGAGAGCGGGGCCTGCGGCACGGACGCGGCAACGAGCGCGGGCACGTCGGCGGGCATCATCGGCTTCCCTCCCCCTTGCGGTCAGCCGCAGAGGCGCGCCGACCGATCAGGCGAGACAGCGCTGCCACACGCGGCTCGACGGTCTCGCGCAGGGCGCACACCTTGTCGGCGCAGCACACGATCCACGCCTCGCGGCATGTGGGAGGCACGGGCACGAGCGGGAACATGTGCCTCACGATGACGTTCTTCTCGCGCGGGGTGAGCGCAAAGTCATGGCTCGCGTTCGCAAGCGCAAAGAACGGGTGACGAAAGCCGTGGAGGCGATGGCTTGGGTCGGGGTCATGCCAGTCGTAGAGGAAGTAGTCGTGCAGAAGGGCCCCGCGCACGAGCGAGGAGCGGTCCACGCGCACGCCCAGGCGCGCGAGGGCGTCTGCCATGCGGCAGCTCTGCCGCGCCACCGACACGACGTGGTCGTAGACGCTCACGTCACCGTGCTGGATGAAGGCCCGGCACTCGCCAAGCCTGCCGCCGCGCTCGAGCCGTGCGGCCTGTGCCGCGACCTCTTCCGTGACCCCCATGGTCTCCCCTCGTCTTCTCGCCCCTAAGCCTACCAGCCCAGGACCCGCCCCAATGGGGTCAGACCCCTTTGGGACGCTCCGTTGGGACCGCACCGCCCGTCTCGCGCGTCCGTTAAACCGCCCGTCTCGCGCGCCGACACAGGCCGCTCACCACTTTTGTCCCCAAATGTGCAAAGCTATATGTTTGCAAACGCGAGATGCCAGGGCGAGCAAGGAGGGTGCATGTATCTCGAGCACATCGAGTCACCTGCGGACGTGAGGGCGCTTCCCGCCTCCGCCATGCCGACGCTGTGCGCAGAGATCCGCGACGCCATCATCGCGAGTTCGGCCAAGGTGGGCGGCCACGTGGGCCCCAACCTGGGCATCGTCGAGCTCACGGTGGCGCTCCACCGCGTGTTCAGCTCCCCCACCGACAAGCTCGTCTTCGACGTCTCGCACCAGACGTACGCCCACAAGATGCTCACGGGCCGCGCCTGGAACTACCTGGACGAGGACCGCATGGGCACGCTCTCGGGCTTCGCGAGCCCCGTCGAGAGCGAGCACGACCACTTCTCCATGGGCCACACCTCAACCTCCGTGAGCCTCGCCTGCGGCCTGGCCCGTGCGCGCGACCTCGCGGGCGACACGTATGACGTCGTGGCCGTGATCGGCGACGGGTCGCTGTCGGGCGGGCTGGCCTTCGAGGGCCTCGACGATGCCGCGCGCCTCGCCACGAACCTCATCATCGTCGTGAACGACAACGAGTGGTCCATATCCGAGAACCAGGGCGGGCTGTACGCCGCGCTCGCGCGCCTGCGCGAGACGGGCGGCACGGCAGCCGACAACCCGTTCCGCGCGCTGGGGCTGGGCTACGCCTACGTCGAGGACGGCAACGACGAGCAGGCCGTCGAGGCGGCGCTCGCGCGTCTACGTGGCTGCGCGCGCCCGACCGTTCTGCACGTCCACACGCACAAGGGGCTGGGCTTTGCCCCGGCCGAGGCAGACGAGGAGAGCTGGCACCACGTGGGGCCGTTCGACCCCACCACGGGCGAGAAGCTCGGCGGCGGTCGTGCGAGCGGGGGCATTGTTGCCACCAAGCCTGAGACCTACGCGGACATCACGGGCGAGCACCTGCTGGCTCGCATGGCCTCTGACCAGCGACTTATTGCCATTTCGAGCGCCACGCCCTACATGATGGGCTTCACGGCGCCGCGCCGTGCGGCGGCCGGGCGCCAGTTCGTGGACGTCGGCATCGCCGAGGAGCACGCCGTGACGCTGGCCGCAGGCCTTGCCGTGGGCGGCGCGCACCCGGTCTACGGCGTGTACGGGACGTTTCTGCAGCGCGCCTACGACCAGATCTGGCACGACGTGTGCCTGAACGCCGCGCCCGCCACCATCCTCGTGTTCGGCTCGAGCGCGTTTGGCACAACCGATGCCACTCACCTGGGCTTTTATGACATCGCGATGCTCGGCGACATGCCGGGCCTCACCTACCTCGCGCCCACGTGCCGCGAGGAATACCTCGCCATGCTCGACTGGGCGTGCAGCTACGAGGGCGGCCCCGTGGCCATCCGCGTGCCCGGCGCGGGCGTCGTGTCTCGCCCGGGCGTCGCGCTGCCGGCGGACGGCTTCGCAAGCGGGCTGCCCGAGATAGTGCGCAAGGGAGCCGGCGAGGTGGCCATTCTCGCGCTAGGGGCCACGCTGCCACTGGGCCAGCGCGTCTGCGAGCGCCTGGCCGAGGAGGGCGTGGACGCCATGCTCGTGAACCCGCGCTATGCCTGCGGCGTCGACCGCGACTGGGTGCAGGGGCTCGCTGCGAACTTCCGCGTGGTCGTGACGCTCGAGGACGGCGTGCGCGACGGCGGCTTTGGCAGCCGCGTCGCCTGCATCCTGGGCCCCACGGGCGCGCGCGTGCGTTGCTTTGGCCTCACCCACGGCTTCCCCGACCGCTACGAGCCGGCGGAGCTTCTCGAGGCCTGCGGCATGACCGAGGAAAACGTCACGGCCGAGACCCTCGCGCTGCTCGAGCGCTAGCGCGTCATCCCGGACAACGCAGTCAGGTTCCGTTGTCCCACCCGCGCAGGACACCACCTGCACACAAATCGGGGTTATCGGACAGCAGCGAGCGCTTGCGACTCCGATAACCCCGATTTTCGTGCAGTTTGGCCCGCCGAGAGGCCGTTTTTGACCGATAAGGCCGAATTCCGTGCAGGTGCCGCGCAGGAGATGCGCCCACCCCCTACGGCTCGAGCTTCACCGAGCCGCGGGCAACCATATCCTCGAGCGTCTGCGGCGCGCAGAACGTGTGCGGGTCGAGCGACACGGTGGCAGCGGGGTCGTCGAGCGCGCTGATGGCGTTCATCTCGGCCTCAGTCAACGCGAAGTCCATGACATCCATGTTCTGGCGCATGCGCTCGGGATGCGTGGACTTGGGCAGCACCACGTGCCCCTTCTGCACGTGCCAGCGAAGCACCACCTGCGCCGCACTCACGCCGTGGGCCGCCGCGGCCACCTCGACGGGCCCGCTCGAGATGTCCGAGCCGTGCCCCAGCGGCGAGTAGGCCTCCACCGCAATGCCGTGCGCGGCACAATAACCTTCGAGCTCAGGCTGCCAGAACCTCGGGTGGCTCTCGATCTGGTTGACGTCAGGGACCACGCCGGTCTCGGCGATGATGCGCTCGAGATGCTCCGCGAGGAAGTTCGACACGCCAATCGCTCGCACATAGCCCTGCTCGCGCAGGTGAACGAACGCACGCCATGTGTCCACGTAGTTGTCGAGCGTAGGCGTGGGCCAGTGGATGAGGAACAGGTCGATGACGTCGAGGCCCAGCGCCTTCCTCGACTCATCGAACGAGCGAAGCGTCTGCTCGTAGCCATGGTCGCCATTGCGCAACTTCGTGGTCACGAACGTCTCGTCGGCCTTGCCGGTAGCTGCGAGTGCGGCCCCCGCCTGGGCCTCGTTGAGGTAAGCCTGCGCCGTATCGACGTGACGGTAGCCAAGCGAGAGCGCGTCCTCGACGGCCTGCTGCGCCTCATAGGGCCAGATCTTGAACGTGCCAAAGCCCACGAGCGGAATCTCGACGTCATTACCGATGAGCCTGGTGGGGACATCCGCCCCAAAGTGCTTGTCCATCGCCGTCTCCCCCATCCGCTTAGTCGGGCAGGTTGCTCATGTACTCGGACAGCTCCGCGCTCGCGGCCTGCTCGTCCGGCCCCTCGACGCGCAGCAGGACCTCGGAGCCCGAGTAGATGCCCGCACCCATGATGGCCAGGATGCTCTTGGCGTTCACGGCCTTGCCCTTGTACACGACCTCGACCTTGCTCTCGTACTTGCCCGCCAGCTCAACGAGCTTGGAGGCCGGCCGCGCGTGCAGCCCCTCCGCGTTGTCGACGACGAATTTCTCCTCATACATGGGATGCTCCCTTCATTTGCTCTCGATAGCGGTGCGGGGCGACGCGCGGTAGGAGGCGCGCCGCCCCAAAATGGGCGTCAGTCCCTAGACGATGCCGAGCAGGGCCAGGACGATGGCGAGTCCCAGCACGCCGAACATGATGACGTTCACGTTCACGCGCTTGAGCATGAGGCCCAGGCAGCCCGTCGTGACCAGAAGCGGCACGAGGCCCTTGAAGATGGAGTCAAGGTAGGTCTGGAGCAGGATTGGGTCCTGGCCCTCGATCACGAACTGCACGGCAGAGGTGAACGAGACCGTGGAGGCCGTCATGCCACCCACCATGATGAGGCCGAGGATTGAGGCGCACTTGGTGATGGTCCTCATGAGGCCGCCCTCGTTCATCTTGGCAAGGAAGTCGCTGCCAAGGGTGAAGCCGGCGTAGGTGAGGTAGTAGCGGCAGAGAATCGACGGGATGTTGTAGATGAGCAGGAACATCAGGGGGCCAAGCCAGGAGCCCTGGGCGGCGAGGCTGATGCCCACCGAGGCGGCGATGACGCGCAGGACGCCCCAGAAGATGGCATCGCCGATGCCCGACATCGGGCCCATGAGCGCCGTCTTGATGGCCGTGATGGAGCGGTCGTCGAAGTCGGGGTCGGTGGCGTTCTCCCTCTCCATGGCGGCCACGAGGCCAATGCAGAAGGTGCCGACGTTCTGCGTGATGTTGTAGAACATCGTGTGGCGAACGAGCGCGTCGGTGAACTCCTCGGAGTCCTCCTTGTAGTAGCGCTTCAGGGCTGGCATGATCGTCCAGATGAAGCCCACGGCGTGCATGCGGACCTGGCCACCGGTGCGGCCGGAGAAGATCGGGAAGGAGCGGAGGAAGATGCTGTTGAGCATCTTCTTGTCTTCAACAGAGAGGTTCTGGTTCAGCTTGCTCATGACAGGAATCCCTCCACGTCGTCGGTGTCATTCTCGGCAGAAGCATTGGCAACGCCATTCTTCTGGAGGTTCTTGATCTCGATGTCGCGCATGGCGGTAATCACGATGATGATGGCGCCAATGGCAGCAAGGGCAACGAGCGGGATGCCGAAGTAGATGACGAGCACGAAGCCGAGCAGGTAGTAGACCGCGAGCTCCTTGCTCCAGAGCATCTTCATCAGGATGGCGAGACCCACGGCGGGCATGAGGCCACCGGCGGCCTTGAGACCGCGCATCACGACGTCAGGGATGTTGTCCACGAACGCCTGGACGACGGAGGAGCCGAGGTAGACGCCAAAGAACATGATGACGGCGAGGATGAAGAAGCGCAGGAACCAGGTGAAGTAGTTGAGGGCGAACAGCTTCTTTGCGGAGCCCTCCGCGGCGAACTTGTCAATGAGCGGGACCCAGACGTTGAACGCCACGTTGTTGAGGAACATGAACACGAACGCCGCGACGACGCCGATGGGGATGGCCAGCGCCACAGCCGCGTCCTGGCTGATGCCGCTCGTCACCGCGAAGGCGACGGCGAAGGCCGTGGCCGTGGCAGGCTCGGAGGAGATGGATCCGCCGATGTTCACGGCGCCCATGTAGATCGCCTCGAGCGTAGCACCCAGCATGAGGCCGGTGACGGGATCGCCGAGGAACAGGCCAACGATGGGGCCAACGACGAGCGGGCGCTCAGTCATGCACTGGCCGAACATCCAGTTGCCGGCATAGCAGAGAAAGTACGCTACGGCGGTGAGAAGAGCCGCTTGCATCATCTGGAAACGCCTCCCTTAGCTCTGGGCCACGGCGAGCATCTTGCTCGCGGGGGTCTTGGGATCGGTGGGAATGACCTGGCCGTACACGGACACGCCTTGCTGGTCGTTCAGCTCGCGAAGCGCCTCGAGCTCGTTGGGGCTCAGGATGCACTGAGGCGTCACCTGGACCATGAGCGACTTGTCGGTGTCATCGAAGCGGCCGGCGTTGGCGACGTTGACGCTCTCAACGAGACCGGAGCAGCTCTTGACGATCTTGAGGGCGTCGGCAACGTTGTTCGTGAGCACGAACATACGCATGTCCTTGGCGCGGGGATCGTTGAAGACCTTGATGCAGTCGTCAACGGACTTGATGAGGAGCTTGATGCCAGTGGGCGTGGCCATCTGGAGCGTCATCTTGGTGACGTCGTTGACTGCAGCGTCATCGTTGGCAACGACGATGCGCGGGCAGCTCAGCTCCTTGGACCACACTAGGGCGACCTGGCCGTGAATGAGTCGGTCGTCTACTCGGATGGATGGAATCACGTCTTTCTCCCTTCGTCCCTTTTCCCTTACCTGCTCCCCGCGGGGCGCGTCATACACGCTCTCGAGCCATCTGCCTAGCTGAGGAAGTCGTCCTCGTTGGCCACCTCCTCGTCGCTGACGGGCTCAGGCTCGACGATCTGCACGCTGGACTGCTCGATGATCTCTTCCAGGACCTCCCGGGTGACGATGCGCGGATCGAGCGCCACGCCCAGGACGACCATGAGGTTCGTCCCCGTCACCAGGGTGAGATTGGGGTTCGCAAACGGGTTGGCGCGCACGACTCGCTGGTTCACGCTGCCCGAGAGAATGTCAGTGAAGATAAAGCCCTGATCTTCCTCGCCCACCGACACGATGAAGGCGTCGATCTTGGGCGAATAGTCGCCCGGCTCGTCATCGGTGTAGGCGTCGATGACGTCAATCTGGCACGGCTCGCCGGCCAGGATGCCGATGGCGCTCTTGATGCCACTCGCGAGGTGGCCATGGGTCGCGATGAGAATCTTCTTGGCCATGATGGTCTCCTAGCCTTCCTGCCCGGCCGTCGTGTCGGCGGGGTCGTTGTCGAAGAAGTCGTCTTCCGTGCACTGGGTGGTCTTGCCGGTGTCCTCGAGCTCGATGAGGTCGTAAAGGTAGTTGATCTCGCCCACGGGCAGATCGACACCGTAGGTACGCGTGACGCCCGAGAAGCTCGAGCGCGCGCGGCGCACAAAGTCCCCGTGTTCGGAGACGAAGGCGTCCGAGTCGCCGTAATCGAGCGCGACCTTGGTCACGAGGCGCTCCACGAGGTAGCTGATGTGGATGTAGAGACGAAGCCTCGTGCCGTAGGAGAAGCGCTTGCCGAGGCTTGCCTGCAGCAGGTCGAGCGACTCGGACACAACGTCCATAAGGTGGTTGGGCTCGAGGATCGTGAGGTGGTGCATAAGGTTCTCGAGCGAGAAGTTGCGAATGAGGTTGTTCTTGAACTCGGAGATCTCATCGGGGGCGAGGTAGTTCTCAAGGCCCAGGCCCAGGCCGTCGTCGCTCTTGAGCTCGGTGATGTCCTCGAGCGACAGGAAGCTCGTGCCAGCGATGCCCGGGTCGGTGGCTCCAAAGACGAACAGGACGTTGCGGCGCGTCACCTGCGAGATGTCGCCGCGGCTGCGCGTGAGCTCGAAGTAGTCGCACGGCACCATCTCGACGGGTATGGGGCGCGGAAGGCTCTTGATGAACAGGTCAGAGATCCTCGTGGCGGCCATCTCGCCGTTCTCGGAGACGAACAGGATGCAGTCGCTCGGCTGCTCCACGGCGGACAGCGACCAGATTGCACGCGAGACGTCGCACACATGCTCGAGAATGGCCTTCATCTGCTCCTGCTGGACGATCATCTCGCCCGCCTCAAGGGCAAGCGCCGTGGACACGTTGTTGATGACGCCCACCGATACGCCCAGGTAGGAGGAGAGCTGCTTGCCTATACGCTCGAGGCTTCCCATGTCGACCATCACGAGCACATCGGTGGACAGCGGAGATCGCGAGAGGTAGCGCTCGAGCTGGGTCACCACCTGGTCCGCCGAGACGTCGATGGGCATGTCGATGGCGTCAAAGACATGCTCGCCGATGATCGTGTTCACGGAGTCGGCGATGGAGCTCGCCGTGGAGTGGCCATGGGCCACGATGACGGCCTGGCAGGAGCGCATGCCGTGCTCGCGCAGGTACCAGTGCAGGTAGAACGAGAACAGCGACAGGCTCTCGGCGTCGACGCGCCAGCCAAGGTAGTCGCGCAGGTAGGAGCGCAGGTGCGACACCACGTCGTACTCGGTGGCATACTTCTGGCGCACGAGCTGGGAGAACGCGCGGATGGGCGCCGAGGACTCCGCGCGCCAGCGGTTGAGCGCCGCCTGGTTGTTACGGAAGAAGTGCACGCACGCCACGAGATGGCGCGAGAAGTTCACGGGCTCGCGCAGGCCGTAGCGGTCGAAGACTTGGCGCACGATGTCGGCGACGGCGGCCTCGCCAATGAGGGCGTTGCGGTCGCGCTCGACGTACTCAAAGAAGCTCGAGAGCGCGTTCTTGGCACGGCCCTCCACGTCATCGGCCTCGGCAGCGGAATCGAGCGCGAACAGGGACATGAAGCGGTCGAGGATGTCGACGGCCTCCACACCGGACTGCGTGGGGTCGTACAGGTCCACGTCGATGAGCCCGGGCTCGTCGGTGAGCTCGAGGTCGTACGCCGTGCCCACGCTGCCGGGGATGTGGTAGGAGAACACCTTGAGCTCGGCGGCACCCTGGTTGTCGGAGTCTGCCATGGCGCTGGCGCACGTGAGGCTCACGGCACGCTTGAGGCCGTCGATGTTGTCGGCGAAGCGCTGGGAGGTGAGTCTGCGAATGACCGAGCGACTCACCTTGATGGGACGGCCGATGTTGCCCTCCTCGCGGCGCAGGAGCTTGAAGATCCAGGACTCCTTCTCCTCCGCCCCGCGCTCGTCGAGCGACGGGACGAAGCACAGCGCCGGGATCGAGGCCGCCCAGGGGCGCACGGTAACGTCCGAGGGGTCGCCGTTGTACTCGAAGAACAGGCGGGACGTGCCGCGGCGGGCGCGCTTGGGACCACCGTCGGACAGGCGCGTCTCGAAGCGGCCGAGCAGCTCGGCCATTTGGTCGTCGGAGAGCAGCTGGGCGTTCTTGACCCAGATGACGCGCGTCTCGCGAGAGGAGAGCAGCCCCTCGCGGGAGCCATCGCCGAGGAGGCCGGCGACGAGCTCGGCGGCACCGGAGGCGGCGTCGAGAAGGCCGGCGTGGGCGCGGTCTGAGATGATGCCCTCGGAGACGCAGTAGCTCGTGATGGAGTTCTCGATGCCGCGGCGCCCGCTGCCCTGCGTGCCCACGAGCATGAGGGGGAGCCCGCACGGCGGGTAGGACGCGGCGGCCTTCGCCTGCTCGACGATGCCGCGCAGCGATCCCGTGGCACCGATGAGGTCCTCGAAGTCGTAGACGCTTCCGCGCGCGGCCTCGATGGCGCCAACGAGCTCATCGACGCTCACGAACGTGTCCGTCTCGGGGCAGACGCCGAACACGCCCTCGATCAGGCCGGCATCACCGTAAACAAGAACACGGTGCCCTTTGAAACCAGGTCTCCTTTCGTCACGAGCGGCATCCGTCTCGGAACCGCCGCCCTCACCACGCGCGGCATGAAGGA
>ERZ1034917.960-NODE-960-length-21351-cov-30.949098_pt1 | contig 21351 bp, 12 predicted proteins | sample MGYA00520605_ERZ1034917 | MGnify/ENA primary metagenome ERZ1034917 (study PRJEB33766, sample SAMN09781784) | gut metagenome | biome: gut microbiome | host: Homo sapiens | place: Madagascar | study: EMG produced TPA metagenomics assembly of the PRJNA485056 data... | reverse complement strand
AAAGAGCCACAGAAATGCGCCGCATTTCTGTGGCTCTTTTGGTTTGAGGTTAGCCTGTGGGGAGCTGCCCTCTTGATTGGGGATGAAAGATTGGCACAAATGAGGAATTAGGAATGAGGAATGAGGAATGAAGGTACGGCTTTGCCGCGAGTATATATGAGGCGATGCCCGTAGTCCGGAGGATAGAAGTCAAATGTCTGGCGTCTGATGTCTCCCAGTCTCCTAGTCTAATCCCTAATCCCCAGCCACTGATTCTTAGTCACCAGTCACAAGTCACTAGCTGCTCATCCCGGCTTTCAAACTTCAGGGTTAGCCTGTGGGGGGGCTGCCCTTTGATTAGGGATGAAAGTCTCTCTTGCATTAGGAATGAAGGTGGCGGCTTCGCCGCGATCGATGACGAGGTCGCAGCTGTTCTGGCATTCGTTATCTCACACACGACGTTTCTCGCCGCTCAGGATGACGAAACGGGGCGATGCCCGAAGGTCTCTTGATAGCAGGTTTCCCTCGTATCGTCAGCCTTCCCCTCGAGGGGAAGGTGCCCCGAAGGGGCGGATAGGGCACAGGCGGTATGAAAAACAGATGAGAAAAGCGGAGAAGTGCGCGGTACATGTGGGGAAAGTGTGAGCCCCTCGCCGCGAATGACAAAGATTTCTCGCTTCGCTCGAAATGACGATACGGGAAAGTCTGATGTCTCCCAGTCTCCCAGTCTCTCAGTCTCTTAGTCACCCAATCACTCGAGGCCCCTAATCCCTAGCTGCCGATCACAAATTTCTAATTCCAATTTCCTTTATTTATGCTATAATGACTATGAGTGTAATCAGCAGGTTTCCTGCTGAAATCACGATGAGGAAACAGATATGAAAATTATTGGTGGAAAAGCCAAAGGCACGAACCTTTTGGCACCCGTAGGAAGAAATACGACGAGACCGACGCTGGGACGGGTACGGGAAAGCATTTTCAATGTACTTACCAATGTGGGGCTCGTTGAGACGGATGTCCTTGATATTTTCGCAGGGACAGGCGCGATGGGGCTTGAGGCGCTCAGCCGGTATGCATCGTCTGCGGTCTTTATCGACAAGACAACGGGCCGCATCATCCGCGAAAATGCGAAGAAGTGTCATGTAGAAGATCAGGTACAGATCATATCGAGAGAGGTAGGGGCTGCGCTGAAGTCTCTTCAGGGCAGGACCTTTGATTATATTTTCATGGACCCTCCGTATCGGAAGGGCTATATCAATGAAGTACTGGCGATGGTTTTCGACTGCGGCCTTCCTGCTGATCATGCGATCATTATTGCAGAACATTCTATATCAGAACCCCCGGATGTATCACTCTTTGCTGACCGGTGTGAAGTCTGGAAAGAGAAAAAAGTGGGGGCCATTGTTGTTACCTATCTGCTATGCAGATCTACAGAGGGAGAAGTGCAATGAAAATAGCGATTTGCCCAGGAAGTTTTGACCCGGTGACCTATGGTCATCTGGATATCATCAGAAGAAGCGCTTGTCTGGTCGATAAACTGATTGTGGCAGCTTTTTTAAACCCGACCAAGCATTATATGTTTACTACAGAAGAACGGTTGGATATGCTTCGTGAGACGACCAAAGACATTCCCAATGTCGAAGTGGATGCTTTTGATGGTCTTTTGAATGAATACGCAGCGAAGAAGAATTGCCATCTTCTGATTCGCGGACTTCGTGCGTTCAGTGATTTTGAATACGAATTTCAGCGGGCGCTCATGATCAAACAGATCGATCCCACGCTGGAAACCGCATTCTTCATGACGGATGGACGCTATTCTTATCTGTCGTCTACCGGCGTTCGTGAGCTGGCCCATTTTGATGGTGATATTACCCGGATGGTCCCGCCCTATGTACAGGAAATGATCAAGAAAAAGGTAGAGAATCGCTGATCGCCATCGGCTTTTTTCTCAAACTTCGAAAAAGAAATGAGGCTTGCAATTATGGACACAAGAAAACTCTTAGAAGAATTAGAAAATGTCATCAATAACGCGAGTGAAGTACCGCTCACCAATAAGAAATTGGTGGATAAGGATGAGATCGAACGACTGATCGATGCTATCAACCAGTCGCTCCCAAATGAACTCGAGAGCGCACGCCGCATCGTCGCGGACAAAGAGCGCATCATGCTTGACGCAGAAAAGAAAGCAGAGGATACGGTGGCGCAGGCGAAGGATTATATCGCCCGTATCACGGAGGAAAGCGAACTGGTGAAGCAGGCGCAGGAGCGTGCCAATGAAGTGATCTCTTCTGCCAATAAATCCGCTGATGAGCTCCGCACCAGCTCTGTTACCTATGCGACAGATGTCCTGAAGTATGTGGAAACAAATATGGAAAATGTCTTAGACAGCCTGAAAAAGAACCGTCAGAGCCTGATCGATTCCAATTCCGCCGCTGCCCGTCAGCAGGAAAAAGAAAATAAGTGATGAGGGGCGGAGTTTGGGGATCAGCACCCGCTGCCCCCAATGAGCCCGTTGCATTCTGCGGCATATTTTCATGCGAAGATGGAACGCATGTCACGTTTCGCTAGTGTCATCAGATTGATGGATGATGCTTCAGGGCGCACCTTCATTCCTTATTTCTCATTCTTCTTTGGGGGAAGGGGATAAGTGATATTCCGGTTTTGAATGAAGCATACAGGAGGCCATTCCCATGGGACGAGAAGAGGAAAGCCGACGGATCCTTGTGATCTGTTTTGCGGCGGCTCTTCTGGCTCTGGGAGCGGCCTTTTTTCTGTGGCATACCGCAGGGGAGACGAAAGAGGAGCCACTTCCTGTGGTCGAGCTTTCCGGCAAGGAGTCTTCCCGGACTCTCCTCGTCTATGTGACGGGTGCCGTGAGGCAGCCGGGGGTCTATGAGCTTCCTGAGGGAAGTCGCTTCTTCGATGCGGTGAAGGCTGCGGGTGATGTGCTGCCGTATGCGGTTATGGAAGATATCAATATGGCCGAGCCGCTTTCTGACGGGATGAAGATCCATATCCCGCTTGATCCGGAGCAGGTGGATGCACGGGGGAGCGGGCTCATCTCTATCAATGCCGCCAGCGCGAAAGAGCTCGAAGCACTCCCGGGCGTCGGTCAGGTGACGGCGGAGAAGATCATCCGCTACCGTGAGGAGCATGGCCGCTTTTCCTCGAAGGAGGAGCTCAAACAGGTGCCCTCTATCGGTGAGAGTCGTTACAAGAAGATGGCGGATAAGATCACCCTATGATGATCCGGCTGGGGCTTTTCTGGAGTGCGCTTTTGCTGGCAGCGGGAGTTTTTCTTTTCGAGGAGCTTCCGCCTTTTCTGCTGCCTTATGGGTATGCCTTGCTGCTCCTTTCCGGTGTGCTTTTCCTTCTCTATGGTCATTTCCGCCGCCGTTTTTCCCTTGTCCTTTTGGGAGCGGCGCTTTCTCTTCTGACGATCGGTGCTTTCCGTATGGCACTCTCCGATGCCCTGTGGCAGGAGCAGTCGCACTGGGCGAGCCGAAGCGCAGGCACCTATGAAGGTATCGTCATGGAGGAGCCGCTGGTACAAAAAGGGGAGGAGGGCTATGCGAGATATGCGCTTGCGCTCGTTTCCATCCGATACGCCGATGGGACGCTCCAGTCGCTCTCGGGGTCGTGCTACCTCTATGATCAGAAGGAGACCTGGCATTTCCATCCCGGGGACCGCCTTTACGCCGAAGGAGAAATGAGCCCGATCCGCCTGTATCAGAATCCGGGAAAGATCGATCTCACGGGACGCTATCGGAGCCGCCATCTCCTTGGAAGGCTGTATCTCAAGGAAGGCATGCATCCCGCCTTTGCCGGTGAGAGTGGTACCTATCGCATAGAGAGATTCTCTTCGGAGATGAAGCAGTCGCTGAAAGAGACCTTTGCGCCTTACATGGATCCGGTGCGCCTTTCGATCCTGATGACGCTCCTCTTCGGAGGAAATTACAATGATATTCCGGAAGAGGTCATGACGTCATTCTCCGCGACGGGCATCATCCACATTCTCTCTGTCTCGGGCTCGCATGTGGCGCTGCTCTTTGGCTTCCTGTACCTTTTGGGACGCTGGCTCTCGCTGCCGCGACGCCTTGTGATCCTGCCGGCCATCCTGCTTGTGCTGTTTTACGCGGTGCTCTCAGGGCTCGTGCCGCCCGTCATCCGTGCGGCGGTCATGGGGATCCTCTCTGTCGTTGGGATTTTCCTTGACCGGGAGAGGGCGACGCTGAATCTTCTGGGGGCGGCGGTCTTTGGTATGCTGCTCTGGGATCCTTACTATGTGTACGATGTGAGCTTCCAGCTCTCAGTCGGCGCATCCGCGGGGATCCTCCTCTTTTACCGCCCGATCCTTCGCTGGATGAGCCCTTTCCCAAAGCTGCCGAAATGGGGGAAGGAAGGGATCGCGCTGTCTTCAGCGGCACAGCTTCTCACGATACCGATCATGCTCTATGATTTCCATCGCTTTCCTGTGTATTTCATCTTTGCGAATCTTTTCGTCACGCCGTTTCTGGAATGGGTCATCATCGCAGGTCTTGTCGCAGCGCTCGTCTCCCTTCTTTGCCGTCCGCTGATGGCAGGGCTTCTCTATGCGGCAGACTATGCGGTCTTTTTAGCCCTGCGTCTGAATCTTCTCCTCTCCTCGGCCAGGGGAGCGCAGCTTGTGACAGGCGGTCTTTCTTCTTTAGAAATAGCCTTTTACTATGCACTTCTTGCAGCGGCGTATTTCAGAAAGCGGCTTTCCGCTCGCTCTCGCATGGCTGCCGGAGGCATGCTGTCGCTTCTTTTTCTTGCCATAGCGACGGCTCAGTTCCTGGCGCCTTCGACACGCGTCATCTGCCCGGATCTTGGCGGTGACCGCGGAATCCTTCTTGTCAATGACGGGCGAAACATCTTATACTATAAGGCAAGCCGCATCTCCTCACACACCGCTGTCTGGGAGTGGAATTCCATCCTCGCCTATGAAGGGGTAGAGGAGGCAGATGTACTCATTCTGGATCTGGAGGATGTCGATAAGCCGCTCCCTCTCGTGATGGGGATACCTGTCAGGGAGATCTGGGTGACAGGCGGCGATCCGCGGAAATGGGCGACGCAGCTTCTATCGGGACAGACAGCGCGTGTGCGATGTCTGGGAAAGGCCGCACTTTCTTTGGATGAGCTGCACTTTATCACCAATGGCAGCAGCTGGCAGATGGTGATGGGGGAGAAAGACATCTTCCTTTCCGGACGAAGACCCATGCCAAAAGCCTCTCCTCATACCCTGTGGATCACCGGCAGCCATGGCTTTCAAGAATATACGGAAAAAGACGCGGAGACCATGGCGCCCGAGCTGGTCATCTACGGCGGGACCCGTCTCGTCCATGCCTATGAAGATATGGAGCTTTTCGATTTCAAAGACATCCCATCCGTGAACCTGTATCAGAAGGGGATGCAGGAGATCGTGTACAAGAATGGGTGGAAGTTAGAGACTAGTGACTGGTGACTGGTATTGCGATTTGTCAGCTTCTGGACTGGGTGAGAAGTCAGACATCAGACATCAGACGTCCCAGTCTCTTAGTCTTTCATTCTATAAGTCTAATCCCTAATCCCTAGACACCAGCCCAAGTCACTCCCGATTCCTGTTTACATTTATACAAGGACGATCACTTATGCCTGCCAAAAAGTTAAATAAAAAGAACTGCTGCTTTCTCTATGGTGAAGATCTGGTATCCCTTGCCCTTCGTCGGGAGGGACTGCTCAAGGCCTATTTTGAGGGAGATCCGCCCGATCCTGTTCTGTTCGATGGAGAGGGAAGTCTGGAAGAGTATGAGAATGCCCTGGCAGGGCAGTCACTTTTTTCCAGTGCGACTGCGGTCGTGATACACAATCCCCCCTTCCTGAAGCGCATTTCGAAAGCAGAGAAAGAAGAAAAGGAGGCCCTCCGCTTTGTGGAGAGGCTCGAAGGCCTGCCGCCTGATATTTTCTGCCTGATCCAGCTCGATGGAAAGCCGGACAAGCGAACGAAGATCGTGAAAGGGCTGCTGTCTGTCTGCTACAGTGAAGAGCTTTCGCTCCTTTTGCCGCGTGATGCGGCAGGTGCGATGATACGTCTCCTGTCAGCAGCGGGCAAGCGTGTCGATTTCTCCGCGCGGACTTATTTGGAGGATGTACTCTCCTCGTGGGATACGATTTCCCTTCCCCTTTTGCAGACGGAATGTGATAAGATGGTACTGATGTGCGGGGAAAAGTCCGTCGTGACGAAGGAGCTTTTGGAGCTTGCACTTCCCGACTACATGAATCAGGGGATCTTCAAATTCGTCGATGCTCTTCTGGACAAAAAGTCACAGCTGGTCTTAGAGAGTGCGGACCGCGTCTTCACGGATATGACCACCACGATCAAAAATCTCGGACTTCTTTCTTCCAAATTCAGAAAGATCAAGATCTTGAAGGAAATGGAAAGGAATCACGTGCCGCCCACCCGTATCCAGCAGGCGCTGGGGGTGAGATCCTCCTGGCAGTGGCGGGCCGTGCAGGCCGAGGCAAGGAAGGCCACGGAAGAAGAGGCGGAGTGGTTTCTTCTGGAGATCATGAAGTACCAGCTCGCTTCCCGCCAAGGTGCCTCGGAGCTCGAACTCAAAGATTTGCTGCTGAAGTATTGTTTGAGGAAATAAGTGACTGGTGATTGGCGGCTAGGGATAAGACTAAAAGACTGGGAGACATCAGACTCTCGTATCGTCATTTCGAGCGTCAGCGAGAAATCTTTGTCATTCGTGGTCAGGCGGTCGATGTTTGGGAATGCTCAAACGGGAAACCTGCTATCCAAGGAACCTTCGGGCATCGCCACATATATATTCGCGGCGAAGCCGCCGCCTTCATTCCTCATTCAAGAGAGACTTTCATCCCTAATCAAAGGACAGCACGCCCTAGGGGCTAATCCTGAACCCATACACCTTACACCCCAATGTCATATACGAAACGAAGGGACTATCATTGAGTAAAAGACGATACCGCTGGAAGCGGATATTCGGACTGGTTTTCACACTGGCTGTTATCGGCATCGGAAGCGCGCCGTTTCTCTGGGTAAGTGACGGCAGGGTCATCCCCGGCGTCACCATCCATGGGACAAAGGCTGGCGGCGCGACGGAGGAAGAGCTCAAGGAGCTTTTTTCCGTGAAAAATGCGGATCTTTTGCATGGAAAGCTGGTACTTACAAAGGAGGATGCTCACGAAGAGATCTCCTTCCGCTCGCTCTCTGTCCGCTATGACGAGAAGGCCATAGAGAAAGCCATGGCTCTTGGACGGACGGGCGGGCTCTTCCAGCGCTGGTACGATCGCTGGCGGATCCTCCTCACCGGGCATAGTGCGGCCATCGACGCTTCCTTTGATGAGAAGCACCTCACCGAGGATATCGCCCAGCTGGCCACCAAGTATGCGAAGCCGCCTGTCAATGCGAAGCCCCGGTTTGGGAAAGACGGATCCGTTTCCTTCGATGAAGGCAGGCCTTCCATGAAAATCGACAAGGCGGCACTGGAAGAAGCCGCCGCGCTCCAACTCAAAAAGGGCGAAAGCGGAGAGGTGGAGATCCCGGCCACAGACATCCAGAAGCCGAATATGACAAAGGAGGCTGCCAAGGAAATCAATGCGGTCCTTGCCGAATACACGACCACCTTTTATCCCGGGGGCAATCGCAGCAGAAATATCGAGATCGCTGCAAACAGTATCAGCGGCAGGTACATCGCACCGGGAGTCTCTTTTTCCTATAACCAGGCGACAGGTTCCCGTTCCAGCGCGAATGGCTATCTCGAGGCCCCTGTCATTATCAATGGCAAGGTCGAGCCGGGGACAGGCGGCGGCGTCTGTCAGGTGAGCACGACGCTCTTCAATGCCGTCATCCTGTCAGGGCTTGCCGTGACAGAGCGTACCTGCCACTATTCGCCGGCATCCTATGCGCCGATCGGGCGCGATGCGACCGTCGCGGAAGGTTCTCTCGATTTCTGCTTCCTGAATCATTTGAAGCATGGCGTCTACATTTATGCGGTCTACGAACCGGGTGCTGTGACCGTGCGCATCTTAGGAAATCAGGAAGACAAGCCCTCTTTCGTAGAGATCGCAAAGAAGAGCGACGAAGTCCTGCCCTTTAAGACCGTGATCCGTGTCGACCCTTCGCAGGAAGAGGATAAAAAGGTCGAGGAAGGCCACGAAGGACACAATGTCCTCGTCACGCAGTCTGTCAAGTGGGCTGACGGCCGCATCTACCACGACAGCTTCTTCTCTGACTATGAACCGGTCGACACCGTCATCACCTATAAGGTGAAACCGGATGATCCTCCCCAGCCATCCGAGCCGTCCTCCCCTAAGGCAGTGAAGAAGGGAGCATGAAGTGATGAGAAATGAGAAATTAGAAATGAGAAATGGTGGAGCGGCGCATCAAATCTAGGGAAACGCTGATTAAATCGCAGAGTCAGATTTCATATGGATTTTTATACATAGCTTCGTCATCATCTTCCTTAAATAGCTCGCTATTCGCGTCAGATGATTCCTTGCTCTGTATAAAAATCCAAGAATGAAATCTGACAACGATTTAATCAGTGTTTCCCTAGAAGCGCCGCGGAGCATAAATCATGGCGATGCCCGAAGGTGACTAGTCACCAGTCACCAGTCACTAGTCCATTGGGATTTCTAATCCCCAATCCCCAATCCCTCATTTCTCATTCTAAAAAAAGTCGAAATATCACCACCTGTGTTATCTATACCTCGAAAGGAGATCCTATGGGAAAGTATCGTCTGAAGTCCCGACAGGCGGGATCCGTCATCACTTTGATGGAGATCGACACAGAGAGCCGCGCATGGTACATCAAGGCTGACCATAAAGAAGCCGCATTGAAGGCACTCAAAGATATGGGGCCGGCTTTGGCATGCGTGGAAACGATCTATATCAATGGCGATGATGTGTCGAGTGTGGTTTTTGCGCCCGCAGCGCCCATGATGGATCCGGATATGCCGCCGGTGGATTTCCCGCCGCCGGAAGAGCCCATGGAGAGCTACAGCCTTGCGCCGGATATCCCTGTCTTCCCGACCGCTGACGACATCGCCGCGGCGCAGGAAGCGGAAATGGCGATGCCGGCAATGGCAGAAGAGACACCGATGCCGGGGATCTCCATGCCGAGCAGTCTGCCATCTCTTTCGAGTGTCCTGCCGAAGAGTGCTTTCATAGCGCCCGCACCCGCTGCCAAAAAAAGCGGCGCAGTGAATGGCATATACCTTGGCAGGAAGCATATCACGGGAGAGGCCATCGAGATCCGCACTGTGAATGAAGAGAGGGACGGCGTCATTTTTGTCGGCACGGTGATCTCTATCGAGGTCCGCGAGCTTCGCAGCAAAAAGAAGCTCCTTCTCATGAATCTGGCCGATGAAACGAATGGCATCCCGTGCAAGAAATTTTTCGACCGCCCCGAGGAGGCAGAAGCTGTCGAGTCTTTGAAGCCGGGGACGACGGTCAAGGTGCGCGGCAATGTGCGCCTCGACAAGTACTCCGGCGGGCTTGTGCTGGAGCTGTCTCAGATGGAGAAGGGAGAGACAGTCAAGATCGACCACGAGGACAATTACGAGACGCCGCGCGTCGAGCTCCATCTGCATACGAAAATGAGCCTCGATGGTCTTATCGACAATGAAGAGATCATCAAGACGGCAGCAAAGTGGCATCATCCGGCGGTCGCGATCACAGACCATGGCGTCATTCAGGCATTCCCGAAGATCCAGGATCTCGCAGACAAGTACCATCAGAAGGTCATCTATGGCATGGAGGGGTACATGATCGATGAGATCCCGGCAGATCCGGACGCCGACCGCCAGCAGTACGGTCATATCATCATCCTTGCGAAGAACATCACCGGCCTGCGCAACCTGTACCGCATGGTGACACTGTCGCACCTCAAATTTTACAGAAAACGTCCGCTCATCCCCAAGCCCATTCTGGAAGAGCTTCACGAAGGCTTGATCTACGGCTCCGCCTGCGTCATGGGAGAATTCTTCCGTGCGGTCCTTGCGGGGGAGAGTGATGAAGAACTCATCCAAAAAGCCAAGTTCTACGATTACCTCGAAGTCCAACCGCTCGGAAACAATGAATTCCTCATCAATGACGACAAGTATGGCAAGATCAATACGAAGAAAGACTTAGAGGATCTGAACCGCAAGGTCATCGAGATCGCCGACAAGGCAGGGATGCCCTGCTGCGCGACATCCGATGCGCACTACATGTTTGCAGAAGACCAGAGAAATCGTGACATTCTCCTCTCAAACTGGGAGAAGCCGGGGAAGATCGAGTCCCATCCGCCCGTTTACATTCGTACCACACAGGAAATGCTGGACGAATTCAGCTACCTTCCCAAAGAAAAGGCCATCGAGATCGTCGTCACGAATACAAGAAAGATCGCCGAGCAGTGCGAAGTCTTAAAGCCACTCGCCGAAGAGTGGAAATCCTACAACCCGAAAATCGCAGGCGCGGATGAGAAGCTGGTCAAGATGTGCTACGACAATGCGAAGGCCATCTACGGCGACCCGCTCCCGAAGGTCGTACAGGACCGCCTGACGCTCGAACTCACGCCGATCATCAATCACGGCTACGGCGTCCTCTACTACATCGCGCACAAGCTCGTCAAGCACTCGAATGACCGAGGCTACCTTGTCGGTTCGCGAGGCTCTGTCGGCTCCTCCTTCGTTGCGACGATGTCAGGCATCACAGAGGTGAATCCCCTCCCGCCGCACTACGTCTGCCCGAAGTGCCACTGGACCCATTTCTTCGAAGACGGCTCTGTCGGCGGCGGCTTCGACCTGCCGGATAAGAAATGCCCGAAGTGCGGGAGCAACCTCTCAAAGAACGGGCATGATATCCCGTTCGCCGTTTTCCTCGGATTCGACGGAGACAAGGTACCGGATATCGACCTTAATTTCTCCTCGGGAGACGATCAGGGCGTCGCGCACAAATATACCGAAGAGCTTTTCGGCCGCGACAATGTCTTCCGTGCCGGCACCATCGCTGGCATTCAGGATAAAACAGCGTATGGCTTCGTCAAGAAATACGCGGAGAACCGCGGGCTGACATTCAATGATATTTTCATCGAAAAACTCTCGGCCGGCGTAGCCGGGGTGAAGCGCACGACCGGCCAGCATCCGGCAGGCATCATGGTCTGCCCGCGTGATATGGATATTCACAATTTCACGCCGCTCCAGTACGCCGCGAATAAAAAATACCTGAAGGATGAGAATGGCCGGCAGATCCCCGGGACCATCACCACACACTTCGATTACCACTCCATCTCCGGCCGTATGCTGAAGCTGGATATTCTCGGCCACGATGATCCGAAGGTCATCCGTATGCTGCAGGACATCACCGGTATCGACCCGCTGAAGATCCCCTTCGACGACCAGAAGACACTCTCCCTCTTCAGCTCGCCCGAGGCACTGGGGCTGACGCCGGATGAGCTTGCGAGTGCGATCGGAAATAAAGGCGTCACCGTCGGAGCCCTCGGCCTGCCGGAATACGGGACGCCCTTCGTCCGCGGCATGCTCGAAGACACGCGTCCGAAGAATTTCTCGGAGCTTGTCCGTATTTCCGGTTTTTCCCACGGCACTGACGTATGGCTGAACAATGCCCAAGACCTCATTAAGAACGGCGTCGTCAAACTGGAGGATGCGATTTCCACCCGAGACGACGTCATGAACTACCTCATCCAACATGGTGTGAAGCCCCTGACATCGTTCAAAGTCATGGAAAATGTCCGTAAAGGCAAGGGACTCGAAAAAGGCGGCTCGAACAACCGCGCCGAGCTTGACGCCGCGCACGTGCCGCAGTGGTTCATCGACTCCTGCCTCAAGATCGGCTACCTCTTCCCGCGAGCCCATGCCGTCGCCTATGTCATGATGGCCTTCCGCATTGCGTGGTTCAAGGTCTATCAGCCGCTGGCCTACTATGCAGCCTATTTCACCATCCGTGCCGAAGGCTCCTTCAATGCACCCGTCATCCTGCGCGGTCTTGCGTCCATGAAGCAGGAGCTGGCCCGCATCGCAGCGCTCGACAAGCCGACAGCCGTGGAAAAAGGAAATGCGACCGTCATCGAAGTCGCTGCTGAAATGTACCTACGCGGCCTCTCCTTCCTGCCGATTGATTTGGAAAAATCTGACGCTTCGCAATTCCTCATGGTCGATGGGAAACTCCTGCCGCCATTCAACTGCATCCCTGCTCTTGGCGATGCGGTGGCCAAGGAGATTGTCCTTGCCAGACAGGATCATCCCTTCACCTCGAAGGAGGATCTCAAGAAACGAGGCAAGGTCAGCCAGTCCATCATCGATACCTTAGACTCCATGGGCGTCCTCAAAGGACTGCCGGAAGAAGAACAGATGAGCCTCTTTGCGTTCTAGTCTAGTCTAGTCGCTGGCGCGACGGGTTTAGGTTGACAGCAGGGATAATTAGTAGCTAGGGATTAGGGATTGGGGATTAGGAGTGACTGGTGACTGGGATTTCTCCGGCATCGTCATCCCGAGCGCAGCCGAGGGATCTTTACTGCATTGCGGGAATCAGCGTGTATGCGCCGAGGGAAACCAATGTCCTGGTGCTGCCTCACATCAGGCGATGAGCGTTCTGCAATAAAGCTTTCTCGACTACGCTCGAAATGACGATGCGCCGCACCACCATTCCTAATTCCTCATTCCTAATTCCTCATCCGAGAAAAGCTTTCATTCATAATCAGTGGACGGAGCCGCCCGTGGGGCTCACCCTTCCCCTTATTTCCCTTAGCCAATATGATAAAGGAGCATCACATCCATGTCCCAAGACTCTCTATTTCACGCCACCACCATCCTCGCGGTCAAGAAGGATGGACACACCGCCGTCGCCGGTGACGGACAGGTGACCATGGGCAATGCGGTCATCATGAAGAATACCGCCCGCAAAGTGCGCCGCCTCTACCACGGCCGCGTCATTGCCGGATTTGCAGGCTCTGTCGCTGATGCCTTTGCCCTCTTTGATAAATTCGAGGCGCGCCTCTCCGACTGCAATGGCAATCTTGTCCGCGCAGCCGTCGAATTTGCCAAGGAGTGGCGTCGCGACCGCGTGCTGCAGAAGCTCGAAGCCCTTCTCATCATGACTGATGGGGAGCACCTCTTCCTAGTTTCCGGGAACGGCGAAGTCATCGAGCCGGATGACGGCATCCTCGCCATCGGCAGCGGCGGAAACTACGCTCTTGCCGCCGCGCGTGCTCTGGTCTCCGCGACCGACCTCTCCGCCCGCGACATCGCGGAGAGATCCCTGCACATCGCTGCCGACATCTGCGTCTATACGAATCATAATGTCATCGTGGAGGAAATCTGATGAACGAAAATACAAACCTGACCCCGCGAAAAATCGTGGAATACTTGGACCAGTACATCATCGGGCAGAGCGATGCGAAGAGATCCGTAGCCGTCGCCCTCCGAAACCGCTGGCGTGCCAGCCGCCTCACGCCGGAAATGGCGAAAGAGGTGAGCCCGAAGAACATTCTCCTCATCGGGCCGACCGGCGTCGGCAAGACAGAGATCGCCCGCCGCATCGCGACCCTCACCCGCGCCCCCTTCGTCAAGGTCGAAGCGACCAAGTACACCGAAGTCGGCTACGTCGGCCGCGACGTCGAGTCCATGATCCGCGATCTTGCCGAAGAAGCCGTCCGCCTTGTGAAGAAAGAAGAGAGCAGCCGCCACGGCAAGGATGCGGACGAAGAAGCGATCCACCGCATCGCGGAAGCCATGTGGCCCTCCAAGAAAGCCGAGACACGAAGCCCCATGGACATCATCTTCGGCGAAGCGAAGAAAGAGACGCCGATGGATGAAGGCGAGAAAGAGCGAAGAAAAGACCTCGAGACGCGCATCCGGAACGGCGACCTTGACGACCGCGTGATCGAGATCGAAGTGGAAGAGAAAGGAAATCCGGTAAACACCGACAACGAACAGGCGAACCAGATTTCTATGATGCTCTCCTCCATGATGCCGAAGAAAATGAAAAAGAAGAAAGTCACCGTCCGCGACGCGAAGCGCATCCTCGCGGAAGCCGCTGCCGATGAGATGGTCGACATGGAAGTCGTCAAAGACAAAGCCATCCACTACGCCGAAGAGCGCGGCATCATCTTCATCGACGAGATCGACAAGATCGCAGGCACTCGTTCCTCTGGCGGGCCCGACGTTTCCAGAGAAGGCGTGCAGCGCGACATCCTCCCGATCGTTGAAGGCGCGACCGTCAAGACCAAGTACGGCCAGATGAAGACCGACCATATCCTCTTCATGGCCGCTGGTGCCTTCCACGTCTCCAAGCCCAGCGACCTCATCCCCGAGCTCCAGGGGCGCTTTCCGATCCGCGTCGAGCTCGCAAGCCTCACCAAGGACGACCTCCGCAGCATTCTGACCGAGCCAAGGCAGGCCCTCATCCGCCAGTGCACCGCGCTCCTAGAGACCGAAGGCGTCGACATCACCTTCACCGAAGACGCCCTCTCCGCCATCGCCGACATCGCCTCCCGCGTGAATACAGAGACCGAAGACATCGGCGCCCGCCGCCTCTATACGATCCTCGAGCGCGTCTTAGAAGACCTCTCCTTTGATGCGCCGGACCTCGAAGACAAGCACGTCACCATCGACGAGAGCTATGTGAGAAATAAGCTCGGCGACGTCACGCAGAATATTGATATTTCGAATTACATCCTGTAGCCCTTTGCGTACAGGAAAAAACCGCCGGAAGGGGATCCATTGTGGATCACCTTCCGGCGGTTTTTGATGGCGATTTTTCGCTCGGTGGGGCAGCGTCTGATTTTTGTATGCTTTTTAGGAGAGAGGACGTATACGCTATGATAGTTGTGTTACATTCGTTTCATTGTCAGGGCTGGCTGGGACTCAAGTCTGATTGTTGCAAGCACGATTGATAAAAATATCAAACCTTTGATAATTTTATCAGTTTCAATGGAAGATTATGAATTCAATAATAGCTAAAATCTCATAAAAGTACTTGTCGATCGAGGAAATATGTGCTAACATATTTGCATAAATAATAAATCGCACTTTAGATTACAGGCGGAGGTGGAGAAATGAAAAGAAGCAAGCTGTTTATTACCGTTGCAGGCATTAGTTTTGCTTTTGGCGTGACCTCCATCGCTTATGCAGATACGCCATTTCTTCGTCAGGAACAGTTGCAGGAGCAAAAGATCCAGCATGCCATCAGTGCGAGCCGGAGCACGGCTCAGCTGACGAAGCCTGTCGCCTTTGAACAAGCAGTAGAAGTAGATCCTTCGGTTCAAGATCTTTCTTCTACTGCTTTTTTCGTGCGAGAGATCGTGGTAGATGACAATCTGGAAGAGTTCTCCTTTTTGGAAGATATGACGGCTTCCTATACGAATCAGAAAATTACACTGGCAGAGGCAGCAAAGCTCCTTGCAGCTATGAATCAGAAGCTCTCGGATAAGGGATACGTGACCAGCCGCGTGGTGATTCCGGAACAGAATGTAGCGAGCGGTCTGTTTCATTTGAAACTGCTGGCAGGACGGATGGGGCGTGTGGTTTATGCGGAAGGCTGCAAGGCAGTTACCTGGCGCAATGCCTTTCCCATCCACGAAGGGGATATTTTGAATGTATACCTTGCTTGAGCAAGGCGTGGAGCAGATGAGAAAGGTCGCCTCACAGGACATCTCGATGCAGATTCTCCCCGCGAATGCGGCAGGTGTTTCAGATGTGGAGCTGACAACATATGCAGGGAAGCAGCTTTCCGGCAGTCTATCGGTGGACAATGCAGGCCTTGCAGAAACAGGCAAGTACCAGTGGACGCTGACGACAGGCATCGATCGTTTCTTTCATGCGAATGACCAACTGCAGTTTTCTTTTTCCATGGATGGCAGCCGGGATGGAAGCGAAAAAGGGACGCGCAATCTGAGCTTTTCCTACTCCATTCCCCGCGGCAAAGATACGCTGACGTTTCGCCATGACCGCTACCGGTATCACCAGACGGTGCGTTCCATCCCCTATGATTTCATCAGCCAAGGGAAGACGCGCGTCAGCCGTCTGATGCTGGATCACCTCATTTCCCGTAGCCGGATGGAGAAACGCTCGTGGGACGTGGCGGTCATCAAAAGAGACTCGCACACCTTTTTGAATGACATGGAAATCCCTGTGCAGCGCCTCGATCGGACGGCGCTGGAAATCGGGCTGTCTGATCAGCTGCGGCTCGGAAACAGCAGTCTCTACCTCCGTCTTGCCCATCGGCAGGGCATGGGATGGCTGGGAGCGCAGAAAGAAAATGAATACAGTGATGCGCCGAAGAACCGCTACAAACTGTGGCTCTTTGACGCAGACTGGTACAAGCCACTGGTACAAGCCGCTGACGCTTGGCCATCGCCCTGCTTCTTTTTCTGCTTCCTTTCATGGCCAGTGGAACACGGCAGGCAAGCGGCTTTATGGGATTGACCAGATCAGTATCGGAAACAGCTATACCGTCCGCGGCTTTGACGGCGAATATACGCTGATGGGCGAAAGCGGCTGGTACTTGCGAAATGAACTATCCAGTCGCATTCCCTCTCTGCACAGTGATGTATATATGGGCGTGGATGTCGGCAGCGTGTATGGCGTCTCGACGGAATCTCTCATCGGGCGCACCATCGCAGGCCTCACGATAGGACTTCGCGGACATCTCCCCTCTCACATTTCCTATGACGCCTCTATCAGCCGTGCGCTGTATCATCCGGAAGGGTATCATACGCAGAAATGGGTGCCCTCTTTCTCTATGAGTTGGCATTTTTAGAAACAGGAAGTACAGATCATGCATTCCAATAAGAAATTGATGAAGAAAATCGCAGCCGCTCTTCTTGCGAGCCTTTTCTATACAGACACCATTCTCCTGGCTGCCTCTCCCATTCTGCCAGACACGAAAGCACCCTCTGACCGCCAGCCCCTCGTGCAGGAAACAGCGAACGGCATTCCTCTTGTCAATATCGCCGCGCCTTCAGCTGGCGGAGTCTCTCGCAATGACTATGAGCGCTTCAACGTGCCCGAAAAAGGGGCCGTTCTAAATAACTCCTATACCCTCTCGAAAACAGAACTCGCAGGCTTTGTACAGGGCAATGCGAATATGGCAGGTGGCCCGGCGAAGATCATCTTGAATCAGGTGACAAGCGGCCATCCCACGACGATGAACGGCTTTCTCGAAGTGGCAGGTACGAAGGCCGATGTAGTGATCGCAAATCCGAACGGCATCACCGTGAATGGCGGCGGCTTCATCAATACCGGTCGCGCCATACTCACCACGGGCAAGCCGGAGTATAGTCGGGACAATCAGTGGAAAGACATCCGCGTCTCGAATGATGCGATGATTGTGATCGACGGTAAAGGGCTCAATGGGGAGAAGGCCGATGCCATCGAACTGTATACCCGCGCAGCAAAGATCCTGGGGCAGATCAAAGCAGAGACGCTTCAGGTGACGACGGGCGCGAATGTCATTGATGCTAAAAGTGGTACAGTAGCGGCCATCGAAGGCAGCGGGGTGAAACCGCAGGTCGCCATCGATGCCGCAGATCTTGGTGCCATGAATGCAGGACGGATCTTTTTCGTTCTGAATGAAGAAAACATTCCTGCACAACTTCAAAATGCTATCGAGGCGCAGGACCTTGTGATCGACAGCAAGGGCAATCTGTATCACACGGGCATCATCCATACGAAGGATGGAGCGACGATTCGCGCGAAGGACATACTGAATAAGGGCACTATCGCGTCTGGCGGACATCTGTCTGTCACCTCGGAAGGCACGCTGACGAATGCGAAGACCATCGGTGCCGAAGGCCATGCAGAGATTCACGCGGGTGATGTGGTGAACCAGTCCGTGATAGCAAGCGAGGGACATCTCGCCATTTCTTCGGATCGCACCATCACCAATGAGAACAGCCGCATCCTGGCCAATGGCGATGTCACCCTCGATGCCAAAGAAATGCTGAATAACCGTTATGGCACAATGGCATCTGGTGGAAATCTGGATGTCAACACAGCGGAACTGAATAATGAGCAAGGAAACGTCACTGCCTATGGCAATGGCTTGCTTTCATCTGCGCGGAAATTGGATAATGCGGAAGGCCATGTGGCGGCGAATCAGGCGCTCAATATCATGTCGGGCGAAGTCGTAAATACCAAAGGCACACTGACCGCTGGGCAGGATGAAATTGTCGAGACGAAGGCCATCCAGCTGGACGGGAAACTCATCGCAGGAAGAAATCTCACGGTGCAAACGGAAGCAGACATCACGAACGAACACGCAGAAGACGGATTCGGCATCACGAAAGCAGGCGGCGAACTTGCCATCTCTACGAAAGGAAAACTTACCAATGCAAAGAAGCTGGAAGCGGATGGAAAGATCTCACTCTACGCAGATGGCATCAACAATCACAAGGACGCAGAAATCACAGGCGGGGCGATTCGCATACAGGCGAAGTCGCTTCTGAACCGTGGGCTGATGAATGCAGATGGAGAGCATGAAATTCATGCTCTCCATCTGGAAAATCTGGAAACAGGCCGGATTTACGGAAACAATATCACGATTGACACCAAGACATTGGAAAACAGAAAAGATAAAGTGCTGGAAGAACAACTCGCAGAGAAAATGTGTGTGCTGAAAGCAAAAGAGCAGGCACTTGATGAAGCGTTTGCAGCGGACGTGACGGCTTTCACGAAGGATGAGCAGAAGACAGCGTATCTTTCGGCCATTCAGCAGCGGCAGAAAGAGTATGACGAAGCGAAAGCAGAAGTGGAAACACTGCGCCAAGAGATGGCAGCGCATAAGTCCGGCGCTATCGCTGCGCGAGAAAATCTCACCATCTCCGGAGATACCCTGCTAAGCAGCTCGGCATCCCTGCTCTATGCGGGTGGTGACCTTTCCATTTCTGCCACAAAAAACATCACGAACCGCGGTGCCGACATCACCGCGTTGGGGAATGTCACGCTCACAGCGCCCCGGATTTCCAACGAAAACGAAGCCTTCTCAGCCAAGCGCGTGTGGACAAGTGAAACGGTCAACCCAGATTTGATCCGCATCGATGAAGCAGAACACCCCGAAAAAGGGCAGGCATTCGATGCCAGTGAGTTCAGCGCGCTGGGCAGCGGCTATGGCGCGTACCACAACAAAGCCGAATACAAAGAGCTCATCGAAGAAGCCGGCTATGATACGATCGAGCAGATCACCGACGAAGAACGTGCCGCAGGCGAGAAGCCCATCCCAGACGAACTGATCGGAAAATCCGCGCCGAACTACGACTATGATGACCCCATTTTCCAAAAGTTTGGCGTCACATCTATGACCTCCCCTCGCCCCGGCTATGATGACCCCAAGCAGGCCGAGTGGGACGCACAGTACAAAGGTATCCTGGAGACGCTCAATACCAAAATCCGAGCCTACAATGAAGAAGCGGAAAAAGAGAACAATTCCCACGGCACGATCGGCAGCTACAAGATCAAGTACTATACCATCATCCGCACCACCACGCACACCTCCGAGAAGCAGGTACAGGAAACCCGCGCAGGCCAGGTCGCAAGCGGAAAACATATGACACTCACAGGGAATGTCATCAATGAAAACAGCCGTATCACAGCAGGCGCTTCGCTTTCTACAACTGGCGGTAGCCTCGAAAACAAAGCCGAACAGAATCAGCTGCAGTCCGTCACCTTCGGCACCATGCAGGAAAGCTATACCAAGAGAAAACCAAGACCACACAAGGCATGGCGCAGACATTATCGCGGACAAGTCTTCATGCCGCCGCAGAAAGAAATGGGCAACCCCACCTCCCTGGGCGTCGGCAGCTACGCGGGACATACCGCCTCTGCCCCACAGAGTCAGGACATCACGCAAAGCATCCGTGACAACATACAAAACTTCCTCTACCCCTTCCATGCAGAAAGCAGCACCAAGCCGGGAACGACAGCGGGCAAAGAAACAGGCGGCAGCCTCTCCTTCCTCCCGGAAAGCGCCCTCTACCAGCTCCATCCGGAAACGACCGCCAAGTACCTGGTCGAAACCGATCCCGCCTTCACCAATAAAAAGAAGTTCCTCTCCTCGGACTACATGTACCAGCAGATGACCTGGGACCCCGAACGCGTCACCAAGCGCCTCGGTGACGGCTTCTACGAACAGGAACTTCTGAGAAACCAGATCATCCAGCTGACAGGCAAGACCTATCTCGACGGCTTCACCAATACCGAAGACGAATTCCATGCGCTGATGGACAGCGGCATCGCCTATGCGAAAGAATATAACCTGAAACCGGGTATTTCCCTCACCAAAGAACAGATGGCCGCTCTCACCAGCGACATCGTCTGGCTCGAGACCACCACCGTCACCGTAAACGGCAAAACGTATGACGTTCTCTACCCTCACGTCTACCTCAAAGCGGGCAGCGAGAAAAAGATAGCAGCAGACGGAAGCCTCATCAGTGCGAATCAGCTTGTCATGGAAGCCAAGAACCAACTCGACAATAGCGGCGCACTGATGGGAAACTCCATCCTCATGCAGGGGAAAGACATCGTGAACAGCGGCATGATCTACGGCGATACCGTGCAGCTGAAAGCCTCTCATGACATCAAAGAGAGTGGGATCATCCATGCAGAAAAGCAGGTATCGTTGATCGCGGATCACAACATCACCATGCAGGACACCGTGCTGCACGAAAAGAACCAGGATGTGCTGCATACCACCGCCGGCATCGCCGTCAAGGGCAAGGACGGCGTCCTCCTCATGGAAGCAGGAAAAGACATCCACCTCACCGGCGCGACGCTGGAAGCACTGGGAGACAATGGCTCCCTGATCCTGAAAGCAGGAAACAACATCCATCTGGACACGGATACGCTCGAAGCCAGGAAAGACATGACAGAGAACAGCGACAATTACATCCGCACCTATAGAAAAACAGAGACGACAAATACACTTGCTGCCGGGAAAAACATCACCCTCGCCGCGGGTGAGAATTTGAGTGCCAGAAATACAACGGTACTTTCAGAAAACGGTCAAATAACGGTTGCCGCCAAGGGTGACGTGAACCTGGAAAACGGCTATAATGAGTCCAGGGACGACTACGGCCTGAAATACAAGGAGCGCGGTCTCCTCTCCAGCAAGACCACAACGATCAAGAGCCATGACGAAAGCAAGACCGTGACAGCCTCGACCCTTTCGGGAGATGCCGTGCAGATCACCGCAGGTGGGAATACGAATATGACCGGCTCCCAAGTCATCGGCACACATGACGTCGCGATTTCTTCCGGCAAAGACACTTCCATTTCCAGCGCGGAAGAGTTCGAAAGGCATGACTACGCCAAGCAGGTCAAGAAGAGCGGCCTGCTCTCGGGTGGCGGACT
>ERZ1034917.959-NODE-959-length-21359-cov-215.720428_pt1 | contig 21359 bp, 31 predicted proteins | sample MGYA00520605_ERZ1034917 | MGnify/ENA primary metagenome ERZ1034917 (study PRJEB33766, sample SAMN09781784) | gut metagenome | biome: gut microbiome | host: Homo sapiens | place: Madagascar | study: EMG produced TPA metagenomics assembly of the PRJNA485056 data... | reverse complement strand
GTGCTGCTTGTCCATGCTGTGCGCCGGGGCTTGCAGAGCGCTCACGCGAGGGGAGACATGTCTCCCGCCCGTTTTCCTTTCGTTATTTTAGAATTTTTCCGAGGTATGCGTAAACATATTCTCCCCACGCCTTTTGCGTCGCGGGGCCGAAGGAATTGTCAACCGCCAGCGCATAGCCGCAGGCGTTGAGGAACTCTTGCAGCTTCCCGACCGCTGCGCCCTTGTCGCCGCGCACCAACGTGCGCTTTTCCGCGGGGTATTTCGGCACGCCGAAGCCCCGGATATAGCTCCCGTTGACGGGAATGACGCGGTACGCACACTCGTGGGGTTTGCCCTTGTTCCCCTCGAACACCGTGATTTTCTGCCCGTCGCAGGCGGTCACGATGCCCGTGTGGTTGGGCGCGCCCGTGCAGTCCGTGAGGGCGTAGTCCTTGCGGTCGTTCCAGCAGTAGAAGACCTGCTCGCCGATTTGGGGGACGTGCGCATCGTCCTCGACCCATTGGCCGCGCGCCTGATACCATTTCATCTGCTCGCCGCAGCTGCACTCGACGGGAATGACCTCCGTCAAACCGCAGAGGATCGCCGCCGCGGACACCATCGCCGCGCAGTAGTCGTCCGAATAGGTGAGCCTGTAGCCGCGCGGATGCGGGAGGTAGCTGTTGTAGGCGTCTACGATCTGCTTATGCACCGCGTCGCCGCGCACAGCGCCTTCCCACGCGGTTAAGGTCTCAAGAAACCTCTTCATTTTTGCGCTTTTCGGTCTGGGTGCCGAAGTAGAAGGCGATGATGGTCGTGAAGATCGTCAGAAACTCCGTCCCGCTGATGCTGCCGCGCAGGGCAAGCGCCGAGAAAACCGCCGTGAGCACGATGGTCACGATGCTCTTGACCGTAAGCAGATTGGCAAGTCGATTTTGCATTTTTGCCTCCTTTACAGAAACCGCACGGCATAAAACTGCCGCGTCTGTGTGTTGATTTTTTTACACGCGCCGTTGATTGCGGCGACGTGCCCGCCGTCAAGCATGACGGCGTATTCCAGCTTGAGCTTGTCCCGACAAAAGGCGTTGACCTGCTGCGCGGTCATGCTGCGGCAGTACACGCCGTAGAGCAGCCCGCCCTTGTAGCCGAGGACGGTGTGGTTGGTCTTGCGCAGCACGTCGGAGTAAGCGCCTGTAAAGCCCTCCGCCGCGGGGTTATAGAGATCGAGCAGGCCAAGCCCGCCGACCGCCCACACGACGCCGCCCAGCGCCGCTGCCGAGGAAACGCTGGCGATGCGCACCGCGCCGTCCCGCGTCTTATAGAGCACGCTCTCGGGGCGGGGATAGTGGCAGCTCATGCCGCGCACGACCTTGCCGCCGCGCACGAGGATGCTGCACGGCTGACCCTGCCAAGAAAAGCTCCCCGAGATCGCGTTCTTCGGCAGCGGCCCGCTCATGTTGACAGGCTCGATGTCCCGCGCGATAATGCAGGGCTGACCGTACAGCTCGACGTTGAGCGGGAAACAGTCCGCGCCGAGCTTGGCGGCGATGTCGCTCAAGGTCTGGTTGCCGATCCAGCCGTTTTCCAGCGCGCCGACGGAGCGCTGGATGGCCTTTATCATGCGCACCTCTTCCGAGGTGGAGCCTTTGATGTCCCTCATACCGCGCCCCCTGTCAAAAGCCACGCCATGAACGCGCCCACGACGGTCGCGATCATCAGCTCCACGACCTTCTCCCAGCGCTTGGACGGCACGGCGGTCAGGCTCCGCACATTGGCCTTGATCTCGCCGATGTCCTCCTTCATGTTCGTCTGGTCGGTCGCCAGCTCTTTGACCGACAGCGCCAATTCATTCAGCGCCCGCTGATCTACCTCTAACTGCTTGATGCGCCCCTCGTTGCGGAGCGAGCGGTCCTTGACCTCCTGAAGCTTCACAGCCAAATCTTCCATAGGCGTTGTTTCTCTTTCCTTAGGATAGAGCGGGGGGATAGCCCCCGCTCTGCTCACTTGTTCAGCTCCGCGAGCTTTTCCGCGATGTCCTCCGGGATGCGGCACTTTTCCGTCTTGACGCAGTAGCCGTTCTCATCGTAGGTGAGCTTGTACTGCGGCAGGACGTAGATCTCCGTGCCGGCGCGCTCAAGGTCGCGGCGCATAACGGGCTGCTTGATGCCGTTTTTGATGCCCGAGTTTTCTCTCAGACCGTAGGGGATGTCCGTGACCTCGATGGGTTTGCCGTCGGATGCGATTCTCTTGTAAGTAGCCATTGTGTTTCTCCTTTCTTACTCTTTCGTGATGTCCGCCGTGCCGCCGTACTCCGCCGGCACCAGCTCGGGCAGGCCGCACTCGTTGATGAGGATGTCCGCCACCTGCGGCTTGAGCTTGTTCGGCACCTTGTCAAACTCCGTCTTGCCGAGGATCACTCTCTGTGCGAATAACATTGCCATCATTTCTTTACTTCCTTTCTGTAATGTAAAATATACGTTTAACGCCACATCGGCGATAAACTCACGCATACACGACTGCCGCCATCTCGGCGATGCAGTCCTCGTAGAAATCCATCTGGTCGCTCTGGGCGCTGACCTGCGCCTTGAGCATGGCGTTTTCGCTCTCCAGCGTGGCCACGCGCTCCTCGGTGGTCGGCGGCGGAGGCGGCGGGCTGTACGCCTCGCCGATGGCCGCGCCGTCGTAAGAGGCCGCCGCCCCGAACTGCGCGGCGACCTCGTCGCTCTCGCAGACAATAATGTTCTCGATGATGCCGTCGGCATTTACAATGCAGTAATTCATGTTGGCCCTCCTTTACGCTGCGCTCTTGAGGTGCATGCGGATCGCGACCACACCGGAGCCGCCGGAGGTACCGTTTTCTCGGCTATAACTATAGTCCCCGTCACTATAATAGGTGGTACTTCCACCGCCACCGCATCCACCGCCTCCGGTATTAGCGGCTGCGTTTTTGTGATTCGTCGCACCATATTGAGCGCCGCCTGCGCCATAGGCCGTATATGAAACTCCGACACCAGAGCCGTATCCCCCACCTCCACCGCCGCCATATTTAACGGTGGTGTCAAATGAGTTGTAACCAAGTGCCCCACCAGCAACGCCAGCATAGCCGTTGCTCTTGTAGCCGCCGTTTCCACCTTTTCCATTGCCTGCGCCGCCTGACAAATCACCGTTGGATGCTCCATATGTATGACCGCCAGTCCCGCCGTTGGCAGTGATCCCCATAAAGGAGCTTTTCCCGCCGTTACCTCCGTTCGTCGCAGACTCATTCCCGCCATATTTACCAGCAGTACCACCTGAGCCAATGACCGCCGGATATGTAACATTTGCCTCAAAATCGACGTTTTCTGTCAGAATACAGTAGCCGCCGCCTCCGCCGCCGCCGACAACGGTAACATCAATGGAGTTGACATTCCCGGAGTACATGACCGATTTGCTTGACGTGATCTTGAGGAAATTCCGCGTGGTCAGCGTCAGCGTCTTGGTGATGGTCGTGCCCTTGGTGACGGCGATGGTCTCGGTGTAGTCCTCGATGTCGGCGTAGCCCGTGACCTTGATCGTCTGGCTGCCCTCGGCGATGTAGCCCGCAGCAACGCCGTCCGTACCGGAGTACACGGCCTGCCCGCTCTCGGTGAGGATGCCCTGCACCAGCACGCCGGAGATCGCATGGCCCGCGCTGTCTTTAAGCGTCAGCGTGATGGCGGCGGTGTTGCTCATAATGAGCTTGATCTGCGCTGCGAGACCGGCAAACGCTTCGTCCACCGTGCGGTTTGCCGCCGCGCCGAACATGGCCGTCTCGGTCGCGTCGCTGAGCAGATTCGCCTTGTTGAGCGGCGTGCCCTCCTGCGTGGGCCGGTCGGCTCGCTCCATGTCATAAGTGTTTGCCAGCCCATATACGGGTGTCAGTGTTACCCGCCCAGGGTAAGTAGGCTCTCTGTCCTGCATATTGTCTCCTTTCATACCTCACCGGCGTACACTTCGCCGGCAAAGTACCACGATTTTGTGATGTTGGTGATGAGCGCGTCGAGGTCGAGCAAAATCTGCTCGATATTGTTGGCCTTGACGTAGTTTAGACCAGCCATGCTCGCCGGAGCATTCGGCGTGGACTGCATGACCGCGATCTGTCCGCGCAGCGTGACGATGTTCTGCCGGTAGGTCTCCATCTGCGAGGCGGTCGGCGCGTCGCTCGTCAGCCAATCCTTTTTGACCGTCACGGGGCAGGCATAGCCGAGCGCCGTGAAGCGGCCCGCGATGTACTCCACCGCCGCGCCCACGCGGTTGAGGTCGGAGGCGTTGTAAAAGCCCTTGTCGGTCTCATTCTCCACGTCCGCGCGCGTGCGGTCGGTGATGAGGCTCAAAAGGCCGTAGTAGAGCGTGAGCGTGTAGTTGGTGCTGACGCCTGCCGCGGTGACGGCGGTGAGGGCGACGGCGTAGGTGTCGTCCGCCGCCCGCTCGACCGTAGCCGTCCACGCGCCCTCGATGAGCGTCCAGGTGTAGGCCGTGCCGTTGACCGTGCCGCTCACATAGATGATCTCGCTCGGCAGCGAGACGCTCAGGACCTGCGCGCTCATTCGATCTCCACCGCGATGACCATCGTCGCGCCCGCGTCGACCGGGTTGGGCGTGATGGTCGCCGACTTGATGACCGGCACCGAGGTGTCGAGCGTCACATTGCGCGTGACCGTGGAGACCTTGCCCGCCGCGTCGGTCGCCGTAATGACGATGGTATTCGCGCCCTCCGCCAGCGTGACGGCCTTGCTGAACGCGCCGCCCGCGCCGACCGCGACGTCGCCCTGATCCGCGCCGTTGAGCGTGATCTTGATCTCCACGGGCGAGGAGGTCGCGTCGTTGGTGATACCGGCCACCGTGAGGCTCTGCGAGGCCGTGACGAGGTTGTCCGTCGGCGAGGTGACGTTGAGCGTCGGGGGCACGGTGTCGACCGTGTAGGTGGTTGTCTTCTGCGCCGCGGCGTTGCCGTCGTGGTCCTTGCAGTCGATGGTGACGGTGTGGCTGCCGTCGTCGAGGGCCGAGGCGGGCGTGTAGGTCACCTGGTAGCCGTTGGTGATGGCTGTGCTCGCGAGGGCCGAGGATGCGACCGCCGCGCCGTCCTGTTTGACCACGAGCGTCGAGAGATCGACGCCGGAGCCGTCCGTCTCGTCCGTGACCGTGAACACGACCGGCTGCTTGCTGTTGCTGACATACGCCCCGGAGGACGGCGAGAGGATGGTGATGACCGGCGCGACCTTCTCCTTGACGTAGAGCTTTAATCCGTTAAGCGTCGAGGCGTCTGCCGAGCCGACGGTGCCCGCGTCGTTGGTCGCATTGATTTGCACGTTGTAGTAGCCGCCGGACTGGTTGTAGGATGTTTTGCCCGGCGCGGTGATGGTGGCCTCGTACTTGCCCGTCGCGCTGTTGAGCGCAAGGGTGTAGCTCTGGCCGTTGATGATCGCTTGGACTGTTTGGATCGCCATAGTTTAGACCTCCCCGGCGAATATCTCGCCCGCGTAATAAACGGACGGCTTGGGTTCGTAGACAAAAAGCTGCTCGATGACCCCGACGGCCAGCAGCGTGGGAGAGTTGATCCCGACGGGGTTCACGGAAAATTTGCGCTTTCGATCAGCGGCTTGTATTCAAAGTAGCCGCTTTTGGTGTAGACCGTGATGGACGTGCCCGCGCTCTCGCCGCCGCCGTTGACGGCCTTGACCGTGTAGACGTAGGTCTGATTTGCCTCCGGCGTGGTGTCCACATACTGCGTGGTTTCCGTGCTGCCGAGCTTCGCGCCGTCGCGATAGACGTCGTAGCGGTCGGCGTTTGCGCTCGCGGCCCATTGCAGAACCACCGCGAGGACGGTCTGCAAGCCGGCGGGAGCTGCGGGCGGCAGGATCTCCGGCCCTGCCGTAAACGTGCCCGTTCCGGCGTTGGCGTAGAACTGTCCCTCGACGGTGTCGTACAGGCCGACCGCACCGGAGGCATTTTTGCAGGGAATGAAGTTGCGGACGAGCGTGCCGTTGTCGTAGAGCTGGCATGAGTAGAGTTTTGCTGCAATGCCATAGGCGGCTGTGCCTTTGTCGTTTGACGCGAGCAGGAAGATCGGCAGCGTCGCCGTGCCGGCTGCTGCACTATTCGTAACCGTGCTGCCGTTGATGGTGACGGATGCCTTATTCTTGTCGATCAGCACGCGGATGCCGATGGTCGACATGGTTTTTGAGACGCGGTTGCCGAAAAAATCGCTTGAAACATTTGCACCGGTGCTCATAGACCATAGCTCATAGGCCGTTTTATCTGTGCCGCCGGAGCCGCTGCGCTCTCCCAGATATGCGGCTGATGCTGCGGTCTGCGCAGTGATCTGCGCGTCGATAACTGCTCTGGTGTTTGGTGTCGGGACGACTCCCGTGTTGATATACTGATTGCCGCTGCTCTGGATGTACTCCAGCTGTGTATACCCGCTTGGTAACCCGCTCATGCCGTCTCCTCCGATCTGTCCCATGTCACCATGACAAAGCCGCTTGCGCCGGCCTTTCCGGGCTTGCCCTTGCCCGGCTCCTTCGTCACAACGAAGTCCCAGCCGCGCGGTTTCCCCGCGTTGTTGTCGTTGTAGCCGGGCACATCCGGCGTCCAAAACAGCTCCTTCCAGTAGCCTTGTCCCGGATCGCCGCCGTCTCCGCCCTTGCCTCCGTCGCTCGTGCCCGAATCGGGCACGGCCACGCCCGTGCGGGCGAACACCTGCCCGTTGGCGATGTCCGTGTAGCCGTTCGGGTAGCGCTGGCCGTTGGCGGAGGAGTAGACACCGAAGGTAGTCTCTCCGCCCTCTGAGCCCTCCGCGCCCTGCGTGGCCGCCGCCGCGCCGCCCGCGCCGAGGCTGACGTTGAAGGTCTGCCCGGCGTTGATGGTCACGGTGTCAAACCACACCTTGCCGCCGAGGCCGTCTGCGCCGGAATCGCCGTAGCCCGTTGCCACGCCGCTGCCGGGGAGCACGCCCGAGCCTGCAACGTAGCCGTCGCCGCCGTAGCCGCCGCCCTGTCCGCCCTGACCGAGCACGAGGCGCAGATGCGTCACGCCGGGCGGAGCCGTCCATGTGCCGCTCTCGCGGATGATCTCAAAGGCGTCGTAGAGATACGAGCCGTCCGCCTGCAATAGCTTGCTCTGGCAGCCCTGCAGCACGCCGTCCGCGAACTGAAAGGTTTGGTAGATGCGCCGCGCCGCCGTCGCCCGGCTCTCGTTGAGCCACACGGTGTCCACGTCGCCGATCTCACTTGCGGGGTCGCCGCGCCCGGTCAGCTCCAGCTGGTTGCCGCCGTAGCACGAGAGGATCAGCCGCGCCGCCGTGAGCGCCTGCGCCTGCGTGTGCAGAAACGGGTTCTCGATGGTCACGGTCTTCTCGCTGCTCGTGGAGTTGCCCGAGACGACGTACTCCGTCCCGTCCGAGAGGTGGAAAATGAGCGACGCGAGGGACTGGTTGGCCTTCATCGTCGGGTAATTGACGAGGTTTTCCAGCGTGATTTTGCTGCCCTGGTTCCACAGCGGCTCCACCGCAAGCTTGCCCGTTTCCGCGTCCGCGCGCGGCCATGTGCCGGTCGCCATGCAGGCCCAGCGCAGGATGTCGCCGCACTTCTTCCCGCTCACCGCGGCGCGGCTCGAGGCCGTGACCGCGAGGTCGGCATAGTCCGCGTCCACCGTGTAGCGGTCCGCAAAGTTGGTGCCGAGCTGAGAAACGAGTGAGGCGATCCAGCCGGAGAGCGTGATGGGCAGCACCGTCGGCGCGAGGTACGCGCGATCCGCCAGCAGTCCGATGATATCCACAAGGTCCCACTGCATTGTCAGGCCGTTGTCGCCGGTCTTCCAGCCGTCGGAGTATTGGTAGAAGACGCCCACGCGCTTATACTCCACCGTCCCGTCCGCGAGCCGCACGCCGATGTAGGTCTCCACGCCCTGCCGCTCCTCGATGCTCTGGAACAGCCCGGACTTGCTCCGCGGCTCGAACATACGGCTCTTGTTGTTCATCGCCATTTTGAGCATTCCGTATGGTAGCGTCAGGCAAGATACGTCCCCTTGCTGCTGCACGGAAAAGGACGCCAGCATATCTTCGCTCCATTGCTCGTAGTAGCCCGGTATGATCTCTACGGTTCGCATTCTGCGGTACGGCAGGCTCCATTTGGTCACAGTGATCTTGATCGCATCCGGCGTGTAGACCGTAAAGCCGGATATCTTGACGGCGCTTTTCGTGTTCCCGGTATACGTTTCCGTATGATACGACACGCCATCGACCAGAATATCCACCGTAAAATCCTCCGGCACACCGTCAAGCGGGTCGGAAGAAAAGAAGATGCTGCACGCCTGCAAAACGCTGACATTGGCAAATGACAGCTGCGTCCATGCCGGAGCAGAAAACGTTCCATCCGCGCCCGACAATGCCTCGCTTGCCGTTCCAATTTCGCCAGCAATTTGGTAGTCGTCAGGGAAACCCGCAAACGATCCATCCAGCAGCCAGCGGTTTTTCTCCAGCGTTGCGTGGCGCGGAGGCGCGGAAATGTCCTTGTCCGTCAGCTGTGCCGACTTCGACCACGGAGCAAGCCCGCTTGACGTGACCGCCCCGATGGTCATATCGGGGTCGGAGATGTCCACCACCGCTTTGAGGTAGATGCGCCTTGTTTTCCCGACGATAGCCGAGCGAAACGCGGAGGTCGTTTCAATCATGCGGCGTCACCTCCCGCAGCTCGACGGAAAAATCACCCCACATCGGCTTTCCCTCGCGGCTCCACATAAATTTAGGCGAGGCAAATGCCGTCACAAAAAACTCGGACGAAATCATTTCCGTGCCGTTCGGCGGGAGAAACGCGCAGAGGATCGGCTCATTTCTTCCCTTTCTGCACGCCGCAAGCAGGTTATTTTTCTCCTCGTCGGTAAAATAGCCGTACTGGTAATTCACGCGCCACACCGTCCCGCGCAGCTCGCGCACCATGTTCCCCGGCAGCATCACAAGGTCAACGCTTAGCGGCTCTTCATAAGCCGTATAACCGCCCTTCTGGCTTTCCGGCAAAAGGATCGCATAGCCGCCGGTATCTAAAATGAGTTGATTCATGCCGCCTCCTTATGCCATCTGCGCGTTTGCGATAGGCGTGCCCGCCGCAGCCGCCGCCTTGATGGAAAACGGCAGCAGATAACTCGCCAGCTTTGTGCCGTCCGGGAACATCAGGTTGATGGTGGTCGTGCCGGTCTCTGTGCTCACGCCCATACTGTTGACAATGGCCGCGCTCGACCGTCCGATGCCGGAATCGGCAAAGCCTACCGTCGCCGTTCCAAAGTCCAACCCGTTTGTAATGCCGCGTTTGATCGTCCCGTATTCGCTCTCCCAGCCCTCGCCGAGACCCAGCGCCATATTTTCGCCGATCCCCGCAAACACGCGGGACGGAGAGTGAATGCCAAGAACGCCCTTGACGTTATCCACAATGCCGCCGAAGAAACCGGACACCTTTTCCTTGATCCAGCTCCCCATCGCCTTGATGCCGTCCCACACGCCGCGCACAATGTCCTTGCCGACCTCGATAACGTCAGGAATGGAATCGACCAACGTTTTAATGATCGTTGCCGCCATATTCAAAACGCCTGTGACCAGCTGCGGAAGGTTCTGCGCCAGCCCTTTGACCAGCGCAATGACCATTTGCAGCCCCAGCTCAATGACCTGCGGCAGTTTTTCGACGGCATAGCCGACGAATTTTTCAATCATTTCAGGGCCCTTTTCCTGCACCACGACGCCGATGTTTTCAAGGATTCTCTCAACGACCGGCAAGAGATTTTCCGCCACCGTCACGGTGCTGCCCAAAAGGTTTGTAATGAGTTCCGCCATGTCGGCGTTTTCATCGCCAAGCCCCGTGATAAAGTTTTCATACGCCGCTTTCATCGACGCGATAGAGCCTTGGATCGTCGTGCTGGCTTCCAGCTGCGTTGTGCCCGTGATGCCCATTTCCGTCTGCACGGTATGGATAGCGTCAACGATGTCCGCGTAGCTGTCGATGGTGTAGTTGGTGTAATTGCCTTGCGCGGCATTTACGGCGTTCGCATCGTCCAAAAGACGCTGCATTTCCTCCTTCGTGCCGCCGTAACCGAGCTTGAGGTTATCCAGCATGGTATAGTTCTGCTTGGCAAACCCGGAATACGCATTTTGAATGGATTCCATGCTGGAACCCATCTTATTCGCGTTGTCGCTCATGTCGGTAATGGCAAGATTCGCCTTTTCCGCTGCCGCGTCCGTGTCGCCGCCCATTGATTGCAGCAGCGACGCAGAAAACGCCGTCACGGTGGTCATGTACTCGTTTGCGCTCATGCCTGCCGTTTGGTATGCGTTCGCGGCGTACTGCATGACGGTATCGGCAGAGGACTTGAAAAGCGTTTCCACGCCGCCGACCAGCTGCTCATATTCACCGTAGCTTTGGATCGCTGCCTCGCCAATGTTTTTTACCGCGCCTGCAACAGCTTTCACGCCGGCAATAATGGCTTGCCCTGCAATATTCGCTTTCAGCACATCGCCAAAGCTCAACGCCTTTTCTTTGGTATCCCCGAGGTTTTTATCTACCTCGCTCGTGTCTACGCTGATTTTGACAAAAAGGTCTAATAAATTCATGTTCTCACCACGCTTTTTGGTGTTTTTGGCGAAAAGCCCTTGAAAAGTCAAGGCTTAAGTAGTACAATTTCAGGAAAGGAGGGTTTTGCCATGATCAATTTCAACAAAGATTCCGCATTTGACTTAAAGCCTATTTCCATTGCCGAAGTCCGCGACGAGGTCAACGGTCTTTTGATCGCGGGCGAAGAAATCGCCTGCGCGTTCAAAACGATCCGCGACCAGCTTATCTTCACCAACAAGCGCATTATTTCCGTTGACGTGCAGGGCATCACAGGAAAACGGAAATCGTTCAGCTCCATGCCCTTTTCCAAGGTGCAGTTCTTTGCTATCCAGACACCCGGCCTTGTTGAGCTGATCCCCGACAGCGAGCTTGTCCTGACGTTCTCCAATGGCTTTACCGCCAAATTTGAGTTCAAAGGCGATACCGACATCGGGAAGATTGGCCGCATGATCTCGGAATACGTTCTCAAATAACGCCTATCCCTCCGCCGCCCCGTCAGGGGCGGCTTTTTTTATCGTCAGCCCGCATCGCGCGACAATATCGGCGGTAATCTCTTCGCACGTCCGGTTGTCCTGCTTTTTTGGCTCAATCATGTCCGCATATCGCGCCTTGATGTAGTTCCCGCTCGCAAATCTGGCTGTGTTTTCGGCCACAATGCGCAGCGCGTCCGTCACATAGATGCGGTACGCATCGGTTTTCGCTCTCTCATTGACCCGCGCCACACAGTACCGCAGGAACGGCTTTATTCTCCTTTGCCCTCGGTATTCCCCTGCGCAGAGCCAGAGGATTTCCCGCTCTGCGCTGAGAGAAAAAGCGCGCCAAATGCTTCATCGGTCAAAAGCTCCGTTGCGTCTCGCATCAGCTTGACGAGGTTCAGCGCGCCCTTGTAGCTCTCTGCGCTCACGCCCTCAATAGAGGCAAGAATGGCGATGATGTCGCCTTTGTGGCCCTTGAGCAGCGCAGGGAGCGCTTTTCGCGCCCGCTGCGTAGCAAACTGCTTTACCGTCATGCCATCGGGCAGCTTCTCTCGCTTGAACAGCGCGGATGCCGCATCGTCCTCCGCAATGTTGGCAATCGGGTCGATGATATCCGCGATGACGTCAAAGACGCGCTCGCCCTGAATGTCGGAAAGTCTCATTTACGCCTCCGCCGTGCCGGCCTTGATGTAAATTTCAAAGGGAACGGTGTCCTGCGCGCTCATGGAATAGTGGCCGGTAAACTCGAACGCAAACTGGCCCTTGGCCTTGTCCGCCGTCTTGAGCTGGAAGCCGCCCGTGGAAAGGGCGTTGAGCAGCTTGATCGCGATATAGCCGCCGTTGGTTTCGCCGTTCTTGTCGGAGTAATCGCCCACAAGCCAGATATCGTCAAAGTCCGCGTCCTTGAGGTCGTTGCGCGGTGTGACCTTGGTCGTGTCGGTCGTCCCGATGTCCGCCGCGCCGCACAGCCGCTTTGCAATGGCGGTATCGGCATTGACAAACGTACCGGTCATCTTGGCCTCCCACGAATCGAGCGTTTTCAGCTCCTTCATGTTCTTGGGGCAGTTGTCGATATCCTCGCCCATGTCCGAATAGGCCGGCGTGGCGGTAAAGTTGACGCCGCCGGTCGTTGCGCCGATCTGCCCCGCCTCGCCGATGGTGCCGGTCGCCGGTGTGAAATCGGTCGTCAGAATACCGGCGTTGATCTGCAGCTTCTGAAACGCATCAGAAGGAATCTTGGTAAATTTCATGTCGTTGTCCTTTCATCAGTTTTGCGACAGGAACTCAACCGTAATGTTGAGATACCGCCGCTTGATGTTTTTATCGCTTTCGTCCGCGATGTTCTGGCACCACGGGGAGCCGCGCTTGATCCACATAGCTCCGCCGTCGTAGGCAACCATGCAGCCGCCCATGCCGATGGCGTCAGCGATCTCCTGTGCCTTTGCGTTTGGCACCGCTTCGCTCTCGGTGTAGTACCAGAGGTTGACCGTCAGCGCGATCTCGCCGCTCTCCCATGACCCTGTGATCAGCTCATAGGTCAGCCACGGGAAAACCGCGTCATTTGGCACGTTGGAGGTCGGATAGGCCGGAAGGAATTGAGAAAACCACGCATGGAGCGCCTTATCCTTTGTCATTTCGGCAACTCCTTTCGCTCCGCGGTGAAGAATTTCAGAGCTCGGATCGTTGGGCCTGCCGTCCGCGGCGCGGCCCGTTCTTCCGGGTTTGATGTCACGCGGTAGGTGTTGCCGGTGGACGTGTCGCGGAAATAGTCGTTATATTCGATGGGAACGGTCTTGTTGACCAGCGCGGAATACACAGACGTAACGCCCTCCTTTTCCGCCCTGCGGGCCTCCATCGAGGTGTCGAGCGCCTGATAGTTGAGAAATTCCGCGCCCTCGGCCCATGCGACGATGTAGCCGCCTGCGCCGTCCGGCGTTCGCGTTTTTTCCATCAGCACGCATTTGCTTGCAAAATCGTCGAGTAAACTCACGGTTCCACCCCCTTGAGCTTTCGCCAGTCGTTTAACCGGCCTCTGAAAGCGTCCTGCCAGCCGCTTAACGTGCCATTGTCACTTCCCGCGCTGCGCTTGGTGTAGGAGTAGCCCCCGAAGCTCTCGCTTTGATACGGGCTTGCAACGGCTTCTCCGTTCTTCTCCTGCCACGCCTCGATCTCAACCGAAAGATCGATTACGGCTTTCGGCACGGCAAGCGCCCACACAGAGCCGGTAAACGTCTCGTCCGTTAAATCGACCGCCGGATATTGATGCAGGCCGTCGTTAAACACTGAGCCGACGATGCGGAAATATTGATTGGTCAGGAGAAAGGGCAGCGTAATGCTGCCATTCTCCACGGTGAACGTGCCCTCGTGAATGTCCACGAGAAACCAGTTGTTCAAGTGCCGCAAGACCTGTTCAAGCATTACGCCGCCCTCCTTGTTAAGACACAGAAGCGATGATCTTTGCGATCTGGTTGCCGTCAGTGACCTTTGCGCCGTAGACGTGCAGCCCCTTCACGCCATCGGCGAAGCGGGATTCCATGCGGTAGCCCTCTGTCTTGATGATCTGCTCCGCATACGTGGTCGCGGTCTCAACCTGTGCCGTGATCTCGAAATACGGGGTCTTGCCAGTGTCCGTACCAGTGCCAGTCTTGACGTTATTGCTCATAAACACGGTGAAGCCAGCCACGCGGCCAACCTGACCGTTAAGCAGCGCGTCCTGGCCGGAAATCGCGGTGCTCTTGGCAAAGCGGTCGTCCAGCAGCAGCAGCGCATAGACCTCGGGCGGCACAACAAGGGTGCGGCCGGTATTGGGGACATTCGCCTTGTCCAGCTTTGTGCGCAGCTTCACAATGTTTTCGTACACGTTGTCTTTGGTCAGCGCAACAGGAGCGGACGCAGCGCCCACGGTGTTGCCCGCAGCGGCTCCGGCGGCAATAGTCTTGAGCAGGAACGCATCAGACGTGTCAGCCAGCGCGTATGCGGCGCGCCCCATTGCGGTGTCGATCAGATCGCCCGCCGCCTGCACCTTGTCCACATCATCGACCTGGAAGTTGAAATACTTGCACTGGTCGATAACGAGGGTCTGGTCGGTGGTGGTCAGCGCATCGGGCGCGGCAATGTCGGTGTTCTTGGTATAATCCTTGACCGTGATCGCGCCGATGCTGTTGATATGGACGGTATCGCCCTGATTGGCGATAACGCCCTCATAGTTGCGGTTGACGAGGTTCGTCGCAACGTGGGACTTCTCAAGGGCGTAGAGCAGACGTGCGCTCCAAAGTTCGGGGATAAAAGTGGTAACAGCCATGTGTTAAACTCCTTTCTGATTCAGGGACGCTTTGATGCTGTCCCAATTCGCATTGATTTCCGCAGCGCTCATGTTTTTGATCTCTGCGGTCGTATAATTCTTTGCAGGGGGATTCGCCGGGGGATTGGCGGGATTCGCGCCCTTGAGCTGCGTGTTGGAGACCAGCCCCTTGTAGGTGCCGTCTACGAGCGCATCAAGGCTCTTGGTGTCCTTGATCTTCTCGCCGTCCAGCTCCAATGCGGCCATTTCCTCGCCGCAGCCGCGCATAGCAAGGTCCAAATTCGCGCCGGTGATGTTTTTGCTCTCAAAGTAAGCCCGGACGGCCTTTTCCTTTGCCGCCTTGCTCTCCTTTGCCGTGATGTCGGTCTTAAAGGCTTCAAAGGCCGAGTGTTCCTTCTCGTACTTCTCCTTGTAGCCGCCGTCACCCGCTGCCTTGAGATCGTCCAACTGCTTCTGGACGCTGGGCAGCTTCTCCGCGTCCGCCTTATACTTGCTGACATCAGCTTTCAAGCCGTCCACGGTGTCGGTATGCGCCTCGATGATGGTGTCAACCTGCTCATCGGTAAGCCCCATACCCTTCAAAAGTTTTCGTGTAAGTGCCATTGTTCTATCTTCCTTTCCCTTGTCCGCAGTCCGTCGCGGCGATAGATTGTATAAAACCGCTGTACCTCGCGGGTTTTACCTAAAACAAAAGAGCCAACCGGCTACAAATCGTAGTCAGTTGGCTCCTATTGCCCTTCCCCGCGCCCTATTACGCGGAAGTGCTGTATTTGATTGTTTTCTTGACCTCTAAGACAATGTACCCGTCGCCTTTTCGGCGTATTTCAGCATCGTTGCCGCGCTTGATAATGGCTTCAATGGCCTTGATGGTCTCGTTATCCATTTTTCAGCTCGCTTTCCAGAATGTCCCGATACTGTCCCGCATGGTCGGCGGCAGCGGGCTTTAGGAATGGCTGTGCCTTGTTGCCGCGCGTGTAATGCCAGTTGCCCTTTGCATCCTGATACACCCACGGTGTAGGCCGTCCGCCGCCGCCCTCGGCGTAAATGCCCGTGCCAATCTCAACGTAAGGCGCATACTCAACATTTGTCCCAATATATACCGCAGGTTCATCTTCGTCCACAACATGAGTAATGCTATTCCTAAGATTGCCCGTATCTGGTATTTGCAGCTTTTTCGCATATCCCTCTGCCACCAGCCCGCACTTTTCCAGCCCCCGCAGCAGCGCCGCCTTGATCTCAGCAGAAACCTCCGCACTGTGGTCTTGGATTGTAACGCTCATCGCTGCAAATACCCCTCTCCGCGTTTCTGCCGCTCCCATTGTGCAAATGTCATGTCAGGCAATGGTCCGTATTTGTCTCTTCTCAATCCATTTGAGGTATCTACGCCATCTACTACCGCGGTCGTCGTGCAACGGCAGTTGTACACCAGATAGCCGGGTGCGGAAGTATCGCCGGGAAACATGATCTCATAGCCGTCGACCTTAAAGGGCTTATCAATGTCGGCCTGCTGGCCGTCAAGCATGGCGTGTGCATGGCGCGTCCTGTTGTCCAGCGTCGCTACCCACTCGCGCCTGAGCTTTATCCCCATCTTCTCCGCCGCCGCATAGCTGTCCATGCGTCCGGCGTTCTGCGCGCCGGTCACGGCGGTTCTGGCGGTGCGGATGGCGGAATCGCGGCTCATGGTGGTGATCCGCTTTTGCAGGTCATCCGCCATGTGCTTGATGCTCTTTCCCTGCAAGATGGAGCTTGTCACGCTTGCCGTGATCTGCTTCTTATTATACGCGAGGTCAATGCCACGCTTTAATGCTCGTTTTGGCGGGTAATATGGCATTAAATCGGGTTGCTCTACCATAAGCCGCTTGACCGTCTGCTCGTCCCACAGGTCAAAGCCGACGTTTCCCGCAACCTGCTCGATGGTGTACGCCGAATAATTGCGGTTGAGAGAGTAGATACCGGGCGTTGCATCGTTGGTATAAGACACCGCTACAGCGTTTGCGTCGGTCACGCGGTGCGCTACCTTGTCTTGCATGGCCTGATAGCGTTCCCCACGCCCGATCTGGTTCAGCCGCCATTGCTTATAATCGGCCTCCGTCCATTCCTTACCGTTCTGCACGGTGCCGATCAGCGCTTTCATTTCCTCGTCGCGCTTTTTGAATTGATCAAAATATGCGTCGATGGTCGCTTGCAGCTCTTCCCCAGCCTCGCGGTACAGCTTTGCAATGCGCCGTTCCAGCTTTTCAAGCTCCTTGTCTGTCAGCTTGTGCCCGAGGTCATCGTTTGGCATTTCTGCCTCCGTTTCACAATATCATCATAGTGCGGTTTTACGCGGATTACATTCCAGTCGCATTCCTCCGGTACTTTCCCGTAGAATATCACCCATTCCGGAGAGAGACGCTTCATCATTTCTTCGTATCCGCGCAGAAACAGCCGCTTGCTTTCCTTGTTCTGCTGTGTGCCTACCGAACTAACCGCAACTATCCCGCCGACCGGCTCACCATCAAAGCACCAATCATAACTATTCTCGTCGCTCCATGAGATCGTTGGATAAACCGTCATGCCGTGGAGCTGCCAGTATGCCGCCAACCAATGCTTGCGGTAATGGTTGTATATCTGCATCGCCAGCGGCATATCTGTGTAGGTAGAAAAGTCCGGTGCGCACACTGCCGCAAACTGCGACAGTGTCGGAATGTATTTGTCAGGCGTGTTCCAATACCGGATGAATTGATAATCGTCCACGAAGAAATGCACGATCTTGCTTTTCGTGTCTTTCGCGGTGTAATGGTAATTCACGGGGATAAACTCACCTTGTGGGTATGCCTTGACCGGCTCGATCTGCGGAATATCGTACTTCCCCACGCCTGGGAATGTGAACTTGTCGAGATTTTCAAAGTTAATCATAAACTTTTACTTTCACAACGCCGAACACGATGTTATTTCTTTCTTTTTCGCTTTGCAGCATTCCACTTATCAATAATATCTCGTGCCGCTTTTGCCGTTTTTGCGGTGTTGACTAAATAATCGCTATCTTTTCCTGACTTTGGTTTATGGCTAAAATCGTAGATACCATAGCTACTGCCGACTTTCGCAATCGTTTTACCGCCGTAATCCGTGACTTTGAAGTTTTCTCTGAGTTTTGTTTCATACGCACTTTTAGCTCCAATGCCGCCACCGGCCCCACCTCTACCGCCCATTACTCTACCTCCGTTTCAATCGTACCATTTCCATCCGCAAAGCTGCGGTCAATCTCTTCTGCTGCCTTCCGCTTTGCCATGTCCTCGTACTGGTCCCCGTCGCCGTTGATATCAAGTGCTTTTTTCGTCATGTACTCATCGTCAAAATACGGGGCGAGCATGGAAATTGTCTGTGCGTTTTCCAACGCGTTGATATCTCGGTTTCGCGTAAAAGTCGGCTTGTCATCAATTCCGGCGATTTTGAAAAGACCAGTCACAAAGTCAATGACCTGTTCCTCGAAATAGTCGGTATCGAGATCGAGGTCTGCATAACGTGCCTTGATTGCCGTTGCGGTTTGGCTACCCGCCGCAATCGCCTTTGTGTTCAAGCACATGAAGTCGGAATATAACTTTTCTTCCAACATTTCGATAGTGGCTTTTGTCCCTTCGTAAGGGGCTTCAATCGTATGCGCATCAGCCCTTGCACCGTCATCTCCGTTGGCGTGAGCAACGTGCGTGGTTTTCAGCCGCTCGATAAATCGGGCATCGTCCAAATCGTCCATGCCGGCACAGTTGGAAAGCACCCAATAAATCAGATTCCCCTCATCCACATTGTTGACCATATTAGAAGCCGCAAGGTCAAGCGCATCAATGGTGTTTTTCCGCCCAACAAGCTCGGAAAGCCTTTCTTCATCATTTTTAAGAGGAATAATCGGAAATCCCGGATAATTCCCACCATCGAAAATTTCGGTTTCACCGACCTCTGCCTTGCGCTCGATTAGCTTATAGCTGCGTTTCGGTTGCATAACGACCATATCTTCGCCGCTTGGCCGGAAATACTCGGTAAAGCCGTCCATTTCGTACAGCGTCGCTCTCAGTGGCTTATCCGGCGCAACCTGCCAAAAGCGGATGCCGGCTTTCAGCGCGCCGTCTTCTTCATCCAGCAGAGGGGCAAATTCAAGGATAGAGAAAATATGAATATCCTCTAAATCCCAGAATCCGTAAGATATGCCGCCGATTTTTGCGTATCGCGCAGCTTTCGTTAGCTTTTGGTCGAAGTCCACCGGCAAGGCATTCTTCGTTTCTTCTTTCGAAAATGTCGCGCCGTTTGCCAAAAGATACGATACTTTCTGCGTGACAGCCATTCGGAAGAACGAGCTGGCCAATTTGTGATTTGCCGCCCAAATGTCTACATGTGCGCGCCCCTGCATGTCATACAGCAGTTTTTGATAGTGATTGATTGTCGGGTTTTCTCTGTTGAAATATAACCTCGCTTCGCTTGCGATTCTATACTCTTTTGATTCTTTGTGCTCATTGATCGCGCTGCGGATAAACTCAATGCGCGCCTGCTCGTTTTCACCGACCGCCACAAGGTCGTTGTATGTTTTGATAGTCGCTCACCGTCCTATCTGTTCCAAATGGGGGTATAATCGCTCTTGCCCTTTTGACCCGGCATCCTCCATATCGATTCCGTCGCATATCGGCACGCATCAATATGGTGGTTATTTGCGTCAGGATAACCGCTGATGATCTCTCCCTCGCGGTTTCTTTCGTACTCATAGGAAATAAATTCTTCTGCCGTTTTGGGGCATCTCGTTCGGTCAATTACAATACTTGATAACCCCTGCAACCACTGCATGGAGCGGTCAATGCTTCCCGGCCCTTTTCTTGCGCTGATGCAGCGCAAGCCGAACTTTTGATAATCCGCGACGCTCTTAGGCTCTGCGCCGTCTGCGGTAATTAGGTCATCGCGGGTCAGCCCATAATCAATCAGCATATCAGCCGTTTCTTTGTTTCTCTTTTTGTTTGCGGTCATTTCCGCAAAAATGTATAGTGTTCGTCTCGCGGCGTCGTAATGGCAACGGTTGAATGCCCACGGATCGGGGAAATATCCCCAGTCAACACCGTTATAAATGCGGTCGAAGCGCGACATTTCCTCGTCGGTGATTTCTCGCATCTCCAAATTTTCAAACACATTGCCACCCGTTCCGACCGGAATGCCGAGATACTCGTGCTGGTACGCACGCTCGTCCGTCTCTTTGAGGTGTTCCGCTTCTGCAAGAAACTGTTCTCCCAACCACTCAGGCGGTGCTTGCAGATACGTTGACTTGTGGCACAAACGGTCGGCGCGTTCTTCCAAGCTGTCTTTGTTTGCCCAGTTGTCACGCGAGATAGGTGGGTTATAGCTTTCAAAATTCCAAAACACCGAACCGCCGCGCATGGTCGACTGCAAAATGTTTCGGATTTCTGCACGTCCGGCAAACTGGTCTTTTTCCTCAAAGTGCGTCACGGCGATATAGCCAAACGGGACTTTGATAGACTTGATCTTCATCGGGTCATCAGCGCCGCGAAACATAATCTTTTGCCCGGTAAGCTTGTAGATCAGCTCCATCGGGGATACTTTTGCTTCCCAGTACGCCGCCATGCCCAGTTCCCCGATTGCCCATATATACTGGGCATACACGCTATCGCGGATCGTGTTTGCCACTTTGCGCAGCACAAGCGCGTGCGTTCCCGGATTGCCAACCAGCAGAAGCGGAACGATAATTGATATTGTGGAGGATTTCAGCGAGCCGCGCCCGCCGCTAAAATCATAGTGCGTGTGACCATGATGGAAAATGTCATGCGCAATGTCATAAAACGCGGGGCCGATTTTCTCGGACAGGAAAATATCAGACATCGATAATCACCTTAACGACGGAATCGGTGCTGGAATTGTCTTGCTTATCAAACACGCCTGTATGCTTTGCAAGCATCTCAAGGGCCTTTAGCTTGTTCGCATATTTCAGGTCGCTTTCCGTGCAATCAGACGCAGGTTTTTCTGCGATTTCTTTGAGCTTTTCAATCACATAATCCTGCGTTACTTCCGTCCGCTTCTGCCTTTCCGCCTTTGCTTTTTGGATAGCAGCTGAAACGTTACTATTCGTAACCAACTGCCTACCTTTCTCGGCGTTCTTATACCCTGCTCTTGCGGCTGCCTGTGTGGCATTCAAGTCCACAAGATATTCTTGCACAAATCGTTCTTGCTTTGCTGTTAATGCCACTCATCACCACCTCGCACATTTATTTGCTACAAGCCCCCACCCCTTGGCCTTACATAGCAGACTTTACCCGCCCCGAAGGGCATACACTTGATGCTCAGAATAGACCTTCCAACTAAGCCGCTTGGAGCGGCGAGGCGGTATTGAGCCGCCACACGTCCGCAATGTTGCCTATGGCCATTGCTTTCGCTTCTGCTTCTGCACGCCGCGTATGTCTCCCCTGGGCCACATCGTTGAGAGGTGCGGGGAGTCCGTCATGTGTGCGACCTCGGCGCCGAGGTCTGGATCATGAATGCCGCGAGGACGGTACGACCGTCCAGTCCTCGGATGGGGAGGTGCATACGAGCCACGGCATATTGCCCTCAACTGCCCGCCCTTCGGGGCGGGCTATCAAGGGAGGAGGAAATGAAAAAGCAAGGGTGCAGAAGCCCCGTTACACCCTTTGCACCCCTTATGCTAATATACTTTTTTCAAATGTTGCCCTTTTTGGTACAACTATTCGCCAAATCGCTCAATGTTGACATACGGCGCATACTCTTCCTTGATTGCGCACTCCTTGAGCTGGCAGCTTTCGCAATGGCAGGAAAATGGGCATCTCCTTTTTTCTGCTCTTGCAATACATCTCGAAACGGTCGACTTATTTACACCAAACTTCTCTGCTATCTGGCTCATGCGCCAACCGCACTCAAAGTATAAGCGGAGATATTCAACCGTCTGCTCTCTCACATCAGCACCTCCTCCGGTCGGAAACTCTCTTTGATCTCCTTGCCGTCTACCATGATC
>ERZ1034917.949-NODE-949-length-21577-cov-5.006319_pt1 | contig 21577 bp, 36 predicted proteins | sample MGYA00520605_ERZ1034917 | MGnify/ENA primary metagenome ERZ1034917 (study PRJEB33766, sample SAMN09781784) | gut metagenome | biome: gut microbiome | host: Homo sapiens | place: Madagascar | study: EMG produced TPA metagenomics assembly of the PRJNA485056 data set... | reverse complement strand
ATAGTATATAATATTTAGGCGTGACAAAGACATACGATGATTCCGGAGGTAGCAAACCCTATTGTTGCAAGGGATTTTGGAAATTTCGGAGGAGATTGTCCGGTTTTTAAAAGCGGGCGGAAAGGTCACACTTTCTACTTTAATACAGAGGATGTTTTCAGGTGCGGTATGCTGTCGCGCCCGAATACTTTGGTCTGTTGCCCCGAAACCGCGCTCTTTTTCGGGAGAGTTCGCAAGTTCGGGTTTTATTATTTAGCTGTGAGAAACGCCCGGCACAGTGTATTGTCAAAAGCAAATTTTGAAGGAGGGTACAGCATGGCAGCAGAGAAAATCAGAATCAGACTCAAGGCATACGACCACAACCTTATCGACCAGAGCGCCGAGAAGATTGTTGAGACGGCTAAGAGAACGGGAGCAAAGGTTTCGGGACCGATTCCGCTTCCGACAAAGAAGGAAGTCGTTACAATTCTGAGAGCGGTTCATAAGTACAAGGACAGCCGTGAGCAGTTCGAGCTTAGAACGCACAAGAGACTGATCGACGTTTTGGCTCCCAACGCCAAGACAATCGACGCATTGAAGCACCTTGACTTGCCGGCAGGTGTTGACATCGAGCTTAAAATATAGTTTAGGCTTACGGCAAAAAATTTTGGTCATGTTGGCAGTGATGTCAACCAATAACCCGCGCGTATGTTCGCACGGCGAACCGATGCGTGTGTAAATTAGGAGGAAAAAGCATGAAAAAGGCAATCTTAGGCAAAAAGCTCGGTATGACGCAGATTTTTGCAGAAGACGGTACACTCATTCCTGTTACGGTTATCGAAGCAGGTCCTTGCAGTGTAGTTCAGAAGAAAACCGTTGAAGTTGACGGCTACAGCGCCGTTCAGGTAGGTTTTCAGGACAAGAAAGAAAAGAACGTAAACAAACCGATGAAGGGTCACTTTGCTAAAGCGGGCGTTGCTCCCAAGCGTTATCTCAGAGAGTTGAAGCTCGATAATGCCGGCGAGATGAATGTTGGCGATGAAATCAAGGTTGACGTATTTGCTGAAGGTGACGTTATCGACGTAACAGGTATCAGCAAGGGTCACGGTTATGCAGGCACAATTAAGAGATGGGGAACACACAGAGGTCCTATGGCTCACGGCAGCCACTATCACAGAGGACCGGGTTCACTCGGCGCTTGTTCTTCGCCTTCAAGAGTATTCAAGGGCAAGAAGCTTCCGGGTCACTACGGTGTGGACAAGGTTACAATTCAAAACCTTACCCTGGTAAAAATAGATACAGAACGCAATCTCCTTTTGGTAAAGGGCTCTGTTCCGGGTCCCAAGGGCGGATTGCTTACAGTTAAAAACGCAGTTAAGGCAGAGGCCTAAACTGAGAGAGGAGGATTTAAGATATGCCTACAGTAGCTTTATATAACACTGACGGTAAAAAGGTCGGTGATATAGAATTAAATGAAAGTGTGTTTGGCGTTGAGGTAAGACCCGACGTTATGCACGAGGTAGTTGTTAACTACTTAGCAAATCAGAGACAGGGTACGCAGAGCACCAAGACCCGTACGGAAGTACGCGGCGGCGGAATCAAGCCCTGGAGACAGAAAGGTACAGGCCGTGCAAGACAGGGAAGTATCCGTGCTCCTCAGTGGGTCGGCGGCGGTGTTGCTTTAGGCCCGAAACCGAGAGATTACAGATATTCGCTAAACAAGAAGGTAAGAAGACTTGCTCTCAAGTCTGCGCTTTCGTCAAAGGTTGTTGACAACGATATTATTGTTCTTGACGGACTCAAGCTCGATGAAATCAAGACAAGCCAGATTGTAAAGATTTTGGCAAACTTAGGTGTAACGGAAAAGGCGCTCTTTGTTCTTCCCGAGAACGACAAGAAGGTTGTTCTTTCGGCAAGAAACATTAAGGGTGTTGACACAACATTTGTTGGTGCAATCAACACTTACGAGGTGCTGAACCATACAAAGTGCATCATTGTTAAGGATGCAGTTGCAAAACTCGAGGAGGTGTACGCATAATGAACTTAACCGCTCATGATATTATCAAAAGACCTATCATAACAGAACAGAGCATGGATCAGGTTGCAGACAAGAAGTACACTTTTGAGGTTGACAAGAATGCAAACAAAATCCAGATTAAAAAGGCTGTTGAAGAAATTTTCAAAGTAAAAGTTCAGAAGGTAACAACCATCAATTACATCGGAAAACCCAAACGCATGGGTGTTCACCAGGGTAAGAGAGCTGACTGGAAAAAGGCAGTTGTTAAACTTACCGCAGACAGCAAGACTATCGATCTGTTTGAGAACTAAGTAAAATTGTAGATTAAGGAGATGTAAAAATGGGAATTAGAAAATATAATCCTACAACACCTTCGCTGCGTCAGATGACTGTTTCTACCTTTGAAGAAATCGATAAGGTGGCTCCCGAGAAGTCGCTTCTTCGTCCTCTTCACAGCAAAGCAGGCCGTAACTCTTACGGAAGAATTACAGTCAGACACCGCGGCGGCGGCACAAAGAGAAAATACAGAGTAATCGATTTCAAGAGAAACAAAGACGGTATGCCGGCTACAGTTCTTTCAATCGAATACGATCCGAACAGAAGTGCAAACATTGCTCTCCTTCAGTATGAGGACGGAGTTAAGACTTATATAATTGCTCCGCTCAGCCTTAAAAAGGGCGATGTGGTTGTATCGGGTACAGGCGCAGATATCAAGCCGGGTAACGCGCTCCTCATCAATGAGATTCCGGTTGGTACTCTGATTTACAACATCGAGCTTTATCCGGGCAAGGGCGGTCAGCTCGTAAGAAGTGCGGGTACGTTCGCTCAGCTTATGGCTAAGGAGAACGGCTATGCACAGGTAAGACTGCCATCCGGCGAAGTAAGACTTATCCGTCTTGACTGCCGCGCAACAATCGGTCAGGTTGGTAACACCGATTACGAGAACATAAACCTCGGTAAGGCAGGAAGAAAACGTCACATGGGCTTCAGACCCACAGTTCGAGGCGTTGTTATGAACCCGAACGACCATCCGCACGGCGGTGGTGAAGGTAAGTCGCCTATCGGCAGACCGAGTCCGGTTACACCGTGGGGCAAGCCTGCTCTGGGTTACAAGACAAGAGACAAGAAGAACAGAACCAACAAGTTTATTGTTAAAAGACGTAATGCGAAATAATAAGGCTTTTGCCTTGTTGTTCGCTCGGAAAAGTGATAAAAATTTTATTAAGGAGGTCACTTCATGGGTCGTAGTATTAAAAAAGGACCTTTCGTTGATGCGAAATTGCTTTCGAGAATTCAGGCAATGAACGAGAAGAACGAAAAAGTCGTTATAAAAACATGGTCAAGAGCATCTACTATATTCCCTGAAATGGTTGGACACACCATCGCAGTTTATGACGGAAGAAAGCACGTTCCGGTTTATGTTACTGAAGACATGGTAGGTCACAAGTTTGGAGAATTTGCTCCAACCAGAACTTACAAAGGTCATGCAGGTGCTAAAACCTCTAAATAATCTTTGTAGGTTCGGCGAGCCTTACGGATTTATAGAGGGTTTCTGTAATATCAATAGGAAAGGAGCTGCATAGGAATGGAAGCAGTAGCAAAGGTTACTCATGTACGCATCGCTCCGAGAAAGGTGCGTATAGTTATAGATTTAATCAGAAATAAGCCGGTCGGCGTTGCGCTCGGTATTCTCAAAAACACACCCAAGGCTGCAAGCCCGGTTGTTGAGAAACTGCTTAGGTCTGCGATTGCCAACGCGGAAACAAATCACAACATGAATGTTGAAAATCTTTATGTTTCGGAAGTATTTGCGGATCAGGGTCCGACACTTAAAAGAGTTCAGGCAAGAGCGCAGGGACGTGCCTTCAGAATCAATAAGAAGACAAGTCACATTACTTTGAAACTAAAGGAAAAGGAATAATCTTGAAAAGGAGGTAATTAAGCATGGGTCAGAAGGTTAATCCACACGGTATCCGAGTTGGCGTTATCAAAGACTGGGATTCACGTTGGTATGCTGACAAGAAAAGTTACGGTGACAATCTTGTAGAAGATTACAACCTGAGAGTATTTTTAAAGAAGAAGCTCTTCTTGGCAGGTATTGACAAGATAGAGATAGAGAAATTTGCTAACAAAATCCGTCTTTCAATCCACGCTGCAAAGCCGGGTATCGTTATCGGTAAGGGCGGAAGCGAGATTGATAAGTTAAAGAAGGAAGTAGAAGCTATAACAGGTAAGTCTGTTATCCTTAACGTAATCGAGGTTAAATCTCCCGATATGAGCGCACAGCTTGTTGCAGAGAACATTGCGTCACAGCTTGAAAGACGTATTTCTTTCAGAAAGGCTATGAAGCAGTGCATGGCAAGAACAATGAAGCTTGGTGCAAAGGGTATCAAGACATCGGTTGCAGGTCGTGTAGGCGGTGCGGAAATCGCCCGTACAGAGCAGTATCACGAGGGTACAATCCCGCTGCAGACGCTCAGAGCTGACATTGATTACGGCTTTGCGGAAGCAGACACAACCTACGGCAAGCTCGGCGTAAAGGTTTGGATTTACAAAGGTGAAATCCTTGCCGAGAGCAAAAATACAGCAAAAGCTCCTGCCAAAGAGGAAGGAGGAAACAAATAATGTTATCACCTAAGAGAGTTAAATACAGAAGAGTTATGCGCGGAAGGATGAAAGGTAAGGCTTCACGCGGTAACAAGGTAGTTTACGGAGAGTACGGTCTCCAGGCTCAGTCTCCCGCTTGGATTACAAGCAACCAGATTGAGGCAGCCCGTATTGCTATGACACGTTACACAAAGAGAGGCGGTCAGGTATGGATTAAGATATTCCCTGACAAGCCTGTAACCGAGAAACCTGCCGAGACTCGTATGGGTAGTGGTAAGGGTTCACCGGAATACTGGGTAGCGGTTGTTAAACCGGGCAGAGTATTATTTGAAATCGGCGGCGTGAGTGAAGAGGTGGCAAGAGAAGCAATGCGTCTTGCAATGCACAAGCTCCCACTCAAGTGTAAATTCGTAAAGAAAGCCGATCAGGAAATGGAAGGTGAAATGTAATGAAAATAAATGAGATCAGAGACCTTTCAGGGCAGGAAATTACAGATAAGATAAAAGATTTGAAAGAAGAACTTTTCAATCTCCGTTTTCAGAACGCTATGAATCAGCTGGAAAATCCGATGAGGATTGTTGCTGTTAAGAAGGATATAGCAAAACTCAAGACGGTTTTAAAAGAACAAGAGCTTGGCCTTAACGCCAACATCAATTCTTAGGAGGTGTGACGTCTTATGGAAGAAAAACGCAACTATCGTAAAACCCGTGTAGGTGAAGTTGTAAGTGATAAGATGGACAAAACCATCGTTGTTGCTATTAAAGACAGCGTAAAGCACCCGGTTTACAAAAAGGTTATTAAGAATACCTATAAGCTCAAGGCTCATGACGAGAACAACGAGTGCCGTATAGGTGACAAGGTAAAGGTTATGGAAACCAGACCGCTCTCAAAGGATAAGAGATGGAGATTGGTTGAAATAGTTGAGAAGGCTAAATAATTTTGCTTTCGCAGATTGCGCAATAAGCGTATATTTTGAATCTTAAAGATGGGAGGAATCCATTATGGTACAGCAGCAGACTTTATTGAAGGTTGCGGACAACAGCGGTGCAAAAGAGATTATGTGCATCCGCGTACTGGGCGGTTCTTACAGACGCTACGGTAATATCGGTGATGTTATAGTTGCTTCGGTTAAGAAGGCAACACCCGGCGGCGCTGTTAAAAAAGGCGATGTTGTTAAGGCGGTTATCGTACGCAGCGTACAGGGCGTAAAACGTGCTGACGGTTCAAAAATCAGATTTGACGAGAACGCAGCGGTTATCATCAGAGATGATAAGACGCCGAGAGGAACTCGTATTTTTGGCCCGATTGCAAGAGAGCTTCGTGAGAAGGAATACATGAAGATTTTGTCTCTCGCTCCGGAGGTTTTATAAGCCGATTCGGGAGTATTTACGAAAACGGGAAACACCCGGTACCGCGTAAACAAAAAAGACAGCTGTTTGGCTGAGCGGTAATAAAAGGAAACTTGATTTATTGATTCCTGAGGTTTTGCGAAAGGAGGAAAAAAACATGAGTTCAAAAATGCACGTTAGAACAGGTGACAACGTAATTGTACTGTCCGGTAAGGACAAGGGCAAGAAGGGCAAGGTATTATCCGTAAACCCTGAAAAGCGCACTGTCATTGTTGAAGGCGTTTCGGTTGCTACAAAGCATAAGAAGCCGACCCGCATGGGCGAGACCGGCGGCATTATCAAGCAGGAAACACCGATATATGCAAGCAAGGTAATGAATGTATGTGCAAAATGCGGCGCTCCGACAAGAGCCGGAAGAAAGATTCTGGAGGACGGAACACACGTTCGCTACTGCAAGAAATGCGGAGAAACATTTGGTGAATAATCCGACAAAAACAAGGAAGGAGGTTAACGGATAATGAGACTTGAAGAACGCTATACAAAAGAAATTAAGGATGCCCTGATGAAGAAGTTCAGCTACAGCAGTGTTATGCAGATTCCGAAGCTTGACAAGGTTGTGGTAAACATCGGTATGGGCGAGGCAAAGGAAAATGCGAAGGCTATCGATTACGCTATGAACGACCTGGCTTTAATCACAGGTCAGAAGCCGATCGTAACCAAGGCAAAGAAATCTGTCGCTTCATTTAAAGTCAGAGAAGGTATGAACATCGGCTGCAAGGTTACGCTCAGAGGTTCAAAAATGTACGAGTTTGTAGACAGACTGTTTAATGCAGCACTTCCGCGCGTACGTGACTTCAGAGGTATCAACCCGAATTCGTTCGACGGCAGAGGTAACTATTCAATGGGTATAAAGGAACAGCTTATATTCCCGGAGATAGACTATGATAAGATTGACAAAATCCGTGGTATGGATATCATCTTTGTTACAACAGCACACACAGACGAAGAAGCTCGTGAACTTCTCACACTTATGGGAGCTCCTTTTGCAAAATAATTTGCCGCGTTGTTGCTGAATGAAACGAAATTATCCATTTAAACTTTCAGAAATGGAGGAGATTAAAGCATATGGCAAAAAAAGCTATGAAATTAAAACAGCAGAGAGAGCCGAAGTATTCGACTCGTGCTTATAACAGATGCAAAATATGCGGCAGACCGCACGCTTACCTTCGTAAGTTCGGTATATGCAGAATTTGTTTCCGTGAGTTGGCTTACAAGGGTCAGATTCCCGGAGTGAAGAAAGCATCCTGGTAAAAACACGATTTACGTTCCTAAGGGAACACAAAAATTTAATTGGGAGAGCCAAGTGGTTAATTGAAATTTGATGCGGATAACCAAACTGGCTCACAAAATCCTATAAAAAGGAGGATAACTATGCACATCACAGATCCAATAGCAGATATGCTGACAAGAATAAGAAACGCTAACAATTCCAGACATACTACTGTTGACATTCCTGCGTCAAACATGAAGAAGGCAATCGCAAAGATTTTGCTTGACGAAGGCTATGTAAAGAACGTTGAGTACATTGATGACAGCACACAGGGCGTTATCAGAATCACACTCAAGTATGCTGAGAATAAGCAGAAGGTTTTAACAGGTCTTAAGAGAGTGAGTAAGCCGGGTCTTAGAATTTATGCTTCTAAGGAAGAGCTGCCTCGCGTTCTCAAAGGACTCGGTATCGCTATTATTTCCACTTCAAAGGGAATAATGACCGATAAGGAAGCTCGCCGTCAAAACGTAGGCGGTGAAGTTCTGGCATTCATCTGGTAAGAAAGGAGGAAGATCAATGTCTCGTATAGGAAAACAGCCTATCACAATACCTGCCGGTGTTGAGGTTACAATAGGCGAAAACAATTTGGTTACAGTTAAGGGCGCAAAGGGAACACTCGTTCAGACCATGCACCCCGATATGATTATAAAGAAAGACGGCGACACCATCACGGTTGAGCGTCCTTCCGATGACAAGGCGCACAGATCGCTCCACGGTCTTACACGTACCCTGGTTGCCAACATGGTTACAGGTGCGGGCGAAGGCTTCAAGAGAGAGCTGGAAATCAACGGTGTCGGCTACAGAGCGGCAAAACAGGGCAATAAGCTCGTTATGAATCTGGGCTATTCGCACCAGGTTGAGATGGAAGAAATCGAAGGCATAAAAATCGATGTTCCTCAGCCGAACCAGATTATTATCTCCGGTCCTGACAAGCAGAAGGTTGGACAGTTTGCGGCTCAGGTAAGAGAAAAGAGACCGCCTGAACCGTACAAGGGCAAGGGTATCAAGTATGTTGAAGAAACCATCAGAAGAAAAGAGGGTAAGACAGGCGCAAAGAAGAAATAATAGATACTTTATTATTTCTCTCGCTTGGCTTTGCCGCATGAGAACGGTTTCAAAAACAATAATGATTTATACTAAAACCGCAAGGAGGTGCTAGTTGAGATGATTAAGAGGAAAAACAGCGAAGAAGCAAGACGTGCAAGACACGCAAGAGTTCGCAAAAAGGTTTCCGGCACACCGGAGACTCCGAGAATGTGTGTTTACAGAAGTCTTAAGAATATATATGTTCAGATTATTGACGATACAACAGGTAATACGCTCGTTTCGGCATCAACACTTGACGCCGATCTGAAGGCAAACTATGGTGGTAATAAGGAAGCCGCAAAGGCAGTAGGTCTTTCTATTGCAAAGAAGGCTGCCGAGAAGAACATAAAGGCAGTTGTATTTGACAGAGGCGGCTATCTGTATCACGGCAGAGTAGCGGAGCTTGCAGAGGGCGCTCGCGAAGGCGGACTGGAATTCTAAGTTTATTGTTCATAATCGACAGAGGTATCTGTTGAACTATATTGAAAGAGGTGAAAACAAACAATGGCAGAAAGAGTAGAGATAACGAAAAAGCAGGAGCGCGTTGACGCAGCTACGCTTGATATAAAAGAAAAAGTTGTTTCTCTTAACCGTGTATCAAAAACCGTAAAGGGTGGTAGAACAAGCAGATTCAGCGCCCTGGTGGTTGTTGGTGACGAGAATGGTCATGTTGGTTGCGGAATGGGTAAGGCGGCCGAGGTTCCGGATGCTATCCGCAAGGGCATTGACGAAGCAAAGAAGAACTTAATCACTGTACCGATGGTTAATTCAACAATCCCGCACGAGGTTATCGGCGAGTTCGGAGCAGGCAGAGTTCTCCTTAAGCCGGCAGCAGAAGGTACCGGCGTTATCGCGGGCGGCCCCGCACGTGCGGTGCTTGAGCTTGCAGGTATCAGAGATATAAGAACAAAATGTTTAAGAAGCAACAATCCCAAGAATGTTGTTTCAGCTACGGTTCAGGCTCTTGCTGCACTCAAGAGTGTAGAAGAGGTTGCTAAATTAAGAGGCAAGAAGCCGGAAGAAATTCTGGGTTAATGCCATATTGAATAGGAGGTTTTTTTCTTGGCTAACAAGTTAAAGGTAACACTTAAAAAGAGTACGATTGGCTGTAAAAAAGACCAGATAGCAACCGTTGAAGCACTTGGACTTAAGAAGCTTCACCAGTGTGTGGAGAAGCCGGACAATCCTCAGATAAGAGGAATGATATTCAAGGTTTCTCATCTGGTTACAGTTGAAGAGGCGTAATTTGCGCCCGCTATGATTTCATAAAATAAAGAGGAGGTGTACTCGATATGAAACTTCATGAATTATCTCCGAGCGAAGGCTCCAAGAAGAACAAATTCAGAGTAGGTAGAGGTCACGGAAGCGGTAACGGTAAAACAGCAGGCAAGGGTCACAAGGGTCAGAATGCCCGCAGCGGCGGCGGTGTACGTCCCGGCTTTGAAGGCGGCCAGATGCCTATTTACAGAAGACTTCCGAAGCGCGGCTTCACAAATATTTTTGCAAAAGAATATGTTTCTGTTAATGTTGAGGCATTAAACAAGCTTGACGGCGGTGAGGTTACTGCCGAGATTTTGAAGGAAAACGGAATTATTTCTAAGATTTGCGACGGCGTTGTTATTCTCGGCCGCGGCGAAGTAAACAAGGCGTTTACCGTTAAGGCTAAGAGATTCAGTAAAACAGCAGAGGAAAAAATCCTCGCAGCCGGCGGAAAGGTAGAGGTGATATAAAATGTTGGAAACCATTAGAAACGCATGGAAAATTGCCGATCTAAGAAAAAAGCTTTTATACACCTTGGGAATGATTATAATTTTCCGACTTGGTTCGTGTATTCCGGTACCGCTGCTTGACCCCACACAGCTCAAGGCGATGTTTGAGAACACAAACAACTCGCTGTTCGGCTTTATCAATCTGGTGTCCGGCGGTGCGTTCCAGAACGCAACCATATTTGCAATGAGTATTACACCGTATATCAACTCGTCAATCATTATGCAGCTCCTGTGCGTGGCTATTCCCGCGCTGGAACGTATGCAGAAGGAAGGCGAGGACGGCAGAAAGAAGATTGCGCAGATGGAGAGAGTGGGAACAGTTATCCTTGCTATTATCCAGGCAATCGGTCTTTACTTCATGCTTAAATCATACGGAGCAGTTACAATGACCGGATTCTGGGCGGCAATAATTATTGTTGTTACGTTCTCGGCAGGTACTGCATTCCTTATGTGGCTTGGCGAACAGATTACGGAAAAGGGTGTCGGCAACGGTATATCGCTTATCATCTTTGCCGGTATCGTATCCCGTATCCCGTCAATGGTAACATCGCTTTACCAGTACATCCAGAACGGCTCCATGGGCTTTATCGGCGTACTTGCGCTGCTTATAGTTGCGCTTTTGGTTATAGGCGTTGTTGTTGCAATGAACGAGGCTGAAAGAAGAATTTCCGTACAGTACGCAAAGCGTGTTGTAGGAAGAAAAATGTACGGCGGTCAGAGTACGCATATCCCGATTAAGGTTGCGTCTGCCGGTGTTATCCCGATTATCTTTGCTATGTCAATCATGGCATTCCCGGGTACAATCGCGGCTTTCGCGGGTGTGTCCGAGTCGTCGGGCGGCTTCTGGGGCGCTTTCCTTAAAATATTCTCGCCTAACCATTGGCTGTATGCGGTACTGTACTTCCTGCTGATAATCTTCTTCACATATTTCTATACTGCTATTCAGTTCAATCCGATTGAAATGGCAAACAATATGAAGAAGAACGGCGGATTCATTCCGGGCATCCGTCCGGGACGTCCTACGTCGGACTACATCAGCAGAACCCTTTCGAAGATTACTCTTGCGGGTGCTATATTCTTAGGCATCATCGCGGTAATCCCGATTTTTATGAACCTGGGACTTCACATCAACAACTTCTCAATCGGCGGAACATCGCTCCTTATCGTAGTAGGCGTTGCGCTGGAGACAGTTACACAGCTTGAGTCACAGATGCTCATGAGACATTATAAGGGATTTTTGGAATAAATAAAATGCCGAAAGGCATAGCTTTACAGGGGATGTTTTAGAGTGCGAATGCGTTTTAAGGCAGCCCCTTGTGGAGTTTTTAAGAAAGATAAGTTAAATTTATTGATAAGCCCACTGTGCTTTGGCATGACGGGCGAACAGAAAGGCAAGTGTTGACATTGAAGCTTATTTTATTGGCAGCGCCGGGTGCCGGCAAAGGCACACAGGCGGAAAATCTGAGCAAGCATTTTGGAATACCTACAATCTCAACGGGAGCAATCCTCAGAAAGAACATAGCGGAGGGAACAGAGCTTGGCAGTATTGCGAAGCAGTACATTGACGACGGCAAATTTGTTCCGGACGAGGTCATGATTGACATCGTAAGAAAAAGATTGCACGAGGACGACTGCAAGGGCGGATTCATTCTGGACGGTTTCCCGAGAAACCTCGCTCAGGCTGACGTGCTTGACAAGTCCGACATTGAGATAGACAAGGTTTTGACGATTGAGGTTGATGACGAGACAATAATCGAAAGACTTTCGGGCAGACTTGAGTGCGAAGAATGCGGCACTACCTATCACACAGTCTACAGAAAGCCTAAAAAAGAGGGCGTTTGCGACAACTGCGGCGGAAAGCTCATTGTAAGAGCCGACGACAAGCCGGAAATTATAAAGAGCAGACTCGCAACCTATCATTCGCAGACAGAGCCGCTCAAAGAATTTTATCGGGCAAAAGGTATGCTTGTAACCGTTATCGGTCAGAACGGCATCGAAAAGACAACCGAAAAGGTTCTTGAGGCTTTGGAAAATTAGTCGTCTGTTCCGATACTGCATTAAAGGATTTCAAAAAGGAAGCGGAGAGTTATGGTAACAATAAAATCTAAAACGGAAATAGAGCTTATGAAAACCGCGGGCAGAGTGACCTACGAAACTTTGAAGCTCCTTGAGGAGCATACAAAGCCGGGCGTTACGACCTATGAGCTGGATAAGCTGGCGGAACGATACATACGCAGTCAGGGCTGCACACCGTCGTTCAAGAATTACGGAGGCTTTCCCGCAAGCGTATGCACAAGCGTAAATTCCGAGATAATCCACGGTTTCCCGAGCAAGCACCCGCTGAAAGAGGGCGACATTGTGAGCTTTGACGTCGGCGCGTGTTACAAAGGCTATAACGGCGATGCGGCGCGGACAGTGGGCGTAGGCAGTATAAGCAGCGAGGCACAGCGGCTGATTGATGTTACAAGAGAGTGCTTTTTTGAGGGGATAAAGTTTGCCCGTGACGGATACAGAATATCCGACATTTCGGGCGCAATCCAAAAGCACGCGGAGAAAAACGGCTATAGCGTACTGCGCGAATACTGCGGACACGGAGTCGGACACGACCTGCATGAGGATCCCGAGATACCGAACTACGTTACACCGGGTCACAGGGGCATCAGAATAAGACCGGGTATGTGCCTTGCGATTGAACCGATGGTAAATCAGGGCAGCAAGGACATCTATGTTGCCGCCAACGGCTGGACGGTGCTGACGGTTGACGGCAAGCTCGCGGCGCACTATGAAAACTCGGTACTCATAACAAACGGAGAGCCTTATTTGCTCACACTTTGCGAGTAGACGGAGGAAAATCAAGTGGAAAATGAAAATTTCAGTATAGGCGATATTGTACAGTCTAAGGCGGGCAGAGACAGCGGCGGCTATTACATTATTATCAGAATGGACGGAATATTCGCATATATCTGCGACGGTGATTTGCGTAAGGCTGATAAGCCTAAAAAGAAAAAGCTTAAGCATCTTAAAAATACTTCAGTGCGCAGCGAGTACGCGGCGTCCAAGCTTTCACAGGGACTAAAGGTGACAAATGCCGAGCTGCGGCGAGAACTTGAGGAGTTTAAGGATACGCTTTGAAAGAGAAAAAAAGCGGAACGACGCTGAAAACGAAGGGAGGTGGAGTTATGGCAAAGGAGGATGTTTTGGAGGTTGAAGGAACAGTCCTTGAAGCGCTGCCCAACGCGATGTTCCAGGTTGAACTGGAGAACGGACACAAGGTTCTTGCACACATCTCGGGCAAGCTGAGAATGCACTATATAAGGATTTTGCCGGGCGATAAGGTAACGGTTGAGATTTCTCCGTATGACCTTACAAAGGGCAGAATTACATGGCGTGCAAAATAGTCTTGCGGGATTTTGCGTAGCGTTTGTTTGAAATATGTAAATAAAGGCAATAATACAAAAAGTATTTTGTGCAAAATCCTTGCTTGACATAATGCGACATAAGTGATATAATACAAAGGTTAGGTCTGTAGGTATCTATTGACGTAACGTAACTTTTTTAGGAGGTGAAGGAATATGAAAGTACAACCTTCAGTTAAACCTATTTGTGAAAAGTGCAAAGTAATAAAGAGAAAAGGCAAAGTTATGGTTATTTGCGAAAACCCGCGCCACAAGCAGAAACAGGGCTAAGCGAAAAAATCATACTCTTTGGAGCGGAGTCAGGCTTATTCACCAATTAGTTTAAGCTGATGAAAGCGGAGCCTTTGGGCGCCGTGATAAGTGAAATTCTGCTCCGAACCGAGTGCTTTTCAAAAAAAATTTATTCGGAGGTGAATTAAAGTATGGCACGTATTGCAGGTGTTGACTTACCAAATGAGAAGAGAGTTGAAATCGGTCTTACCTATATTTTCGGTATAGGTCTTTCCACATCCAAGAAGATTTTAGCAGCAACGGGAATCAATCCGGACACAAGAGTTCGTGATTTGACAGAGGATGAGGTTTCGATACTCAGAGCTGAGATTGATAAGTATAACGTAGAAGGTGATCTTCGTCGTGATATTGCTCTTGATATCAAGCGTCTCATTGAAATCAACTGTTACAGAGGACTTCGCCACAGGAAAAACCTTCCTGTAAGAGGTCAGCGTTCTAAGACAAATGCAAGAACGAGAAAAGGCCCGAGAAAGACAATGGCCAACAAGAAGAAATAATCATTGAATCGGATTTATCTCCCGCGCGGCGAGCGTGGGTTTCCGCTAAAATCAGGAGGTGAAATTAACTATGGCAAAGGCAGTTAAGAAAACCAGACGTCGTAGAGAAAAGAAGAATATTGAACGTGGTGCGGCTCATATCAAGTCAACCTTTAACAATACAATAGTTACCATTACCGATGTTGCAGGAAACGCTATTTCGTGGGCATCAGCCGGTGGCTTAGGTTTCAGAGGCTCGAAAAAGAGCACGCCGTTCGCAGCACAGATGGCAGCTGAGACAGCTGCAAAGGCTGCAATGGAACACGGTCTTAAGTATGTTGAAGTATATGTAAAGGGTCCGGGAAGCGGTAGAGAAGCAGCAATTCGCGCACTTCAGGTTGCCGGACTTGAGGTTAATATGATTAAGGACGTTACACCGATTCCTCACAACGGTTGCAGACCGCCGAAGAGAAGACGTGTATAATTACAGACAGAAAGCAGGAGGTGAAATAATAAATGGCTAAAAATACACAGCCCGTTTTAAAGAGATGCAGAACGCTGGGCATTGAACCGGGCGTAATGGGCGTTGACAAAAAGTCAAACAGAAATCCGAAACCCAACAGAAGAAAGATGTCCGAGTACGGTATGCAGCTTAACGAGAAGCAGAAGGTTAAGTTCATATACGGCGTACTGGAGAAACAGTTCCATAAATATTATATAATGGCGACAAAGAAGCACGGTATTACAGGTGAGATGCTGTTGCAGATTCTTGAAACAAGACTGGACAATGTTGTTTTCAGACTTGGCTTTGCGAACACAAGACGTGACGCAAGACAGATAGTAAACCACTCTCACATTACCGTAAACGGCAAAAAGGTAAACATTCCGTCTTACCTTGTTAAGCCGGGTGACGTTATCGCTGTAAGAGAGAAGTCGGCATCGCTGACAAAGTTCAAAGAAACGGCAGAGGTTAACTCTACAAGATTAGTTCCCGATTGGCTCGAAGCTGATAAGGAAGCGCTGACAGGCAAGGTTGTTTCACTGCCGACAAGAGCGCACATCGACTATGATGTAGAGGAACACATGATTGTCGAGCTCTACAGTAAGTAATAAACCGTATCTGATGTACTGCCTGAATATATGGCAGCGGTATTATTTTAATCGCACAGCCCTGATGAAATATACATTTTTAAATAAAGTGTATATTCGGAAAGTGAAGCGGGGTCATGTAAAAAAGACCTTGCAGGATACAGGAGTTCATGTTATCCCTGTGTTATTAGAATTAAAGTAGGAGGGCTAAATATGATAGAAATAGAAAAGCCAAGAGTTGAATGTGTGGAGGTATCCGACGACAGCCGCTACGGCAAGTTTGTTGTAGAGCCTTTGGAAAGAGGATACGGTATAACATTGGGCAACTCACTGAGAAGAATTTTGCTTTCTTCGCTTCCGGGCGTTGCAGTAAACTCAATCAAGATTGACGGAATACTGCATGAATTTTCTACCATACCCGGTGTAAAGGAAGACGTAACCGAGATAATTCTCAACATAAAGAAGCTTGCAATAAAGCTGCACGCGGACGGTCCGAAAACGATTTATATCAATCATGAGGGCGCCGGCGAGATTTGCGCACGCGATATAAAATGCGATTCTGATGTTGAGATAATCAACGGAGATCTTCATATTGCTGAGCTGAACGAGGATGCCAAGCTGTTTATGGAAATCACCATAGACAGAGGTCGCGGCTATGTTTCGGCGGATCGCAATAAGCAGATTATGCAGCCTGTTATCGGGGTTATTCCGGTTGACTCAATTTATACGCCTGTAATGAAGGTAAACTATACGATTGAGAACACAAGAGTAGGTCAGATAACGGATTACGATAAGCTGACGCTTGAGGTGTGGACGGACGGAACAATCGATCCGCCCGACGCAGTGAGCCTCGGCGCGAAGATACTCAATGAACACTTGAATCTCTTTATTGATTTGTCGGAGAGTGCAAAGAACACCGAAATCATGATAGAGAAGGAAGAAAACAAGAAAGAAAAGGTTCTTGAAACAACGATTGAAGAACTTGACCTTTCGGTACGTTCATATAATTGCTTAAAGCGTGCCGGCATAAATACTGTACAGGATTTGACCAACCGCAGCGAGAACGACATGATGAAGGTAAGAAACCTTGGTCGCAAGTCGCTTGAAGAGGTTATTGCAAAGCTTGACAGTATGGGTTTGTCGCTTACAAGCAATGAGGAATAATTGTCAGACTTGTCTGACGTAACGAATATTGAAAGAGGTGATAGTATGGCACACCAGAGAAAGTTGGGTAGACCGACTGATCAGAGAATAGCAATGTTAAGAAATCTCACGACTTCATTCCTTGAAACAGGCAGAATCGAAACAACGACAATGCGTGCAAAGGAAGTTCAGAAGCTGGCTGAAAAAATGATTACTCTCGGCAAGAGGAACACACTTCACACAAGACGTCAGGCTCTCGCGTTCATTACAAAAGAGGACGTTGTTACGAAGCTGTTCGCGGAGATTGCTCCTAAATATGCTGAGCGTAACGGTGGTTATACAAGAGTTATCAAGATAGGACCGAGACGCGGCGATGCAGCAGAAGTTTCTGTACTTGAGCTTGTATAATTGAGTTTTTAAAAACTATCCGACCTGTTATTTGAAAAGGTCGTGAAACAGATTTTTACGGAGCAGTTCCTCTTTTGGAAATTGCTCCGTTTTTATGTATAAAAACATCGGGCAACAGGTTTTAACCTTTTGCCCGATGTAAAATATTCAGCATAGAATTTTAAAACATACAACCAAATTATTCCCACATACCGAGGTTAGGCTTTGGTGCATAGAAGGTGGTGGGAGTTTTTCGATTCAGAATCTCATCAGCATTTCTTTTAAAGTCGTATGCAGTAAGATCCCTGTCACGGAAAATGGTTTTGGGACATTTGTAGCCGATTTCATACATCCATACTCCGTTATAGTTTATTTCGGCGAGCGCGTCAACAACACTGCTCCAGTCGATTTTGCCCTCACCGGGCAGCCAGTGACGTTCGTTTACAAAGTCAAAGTCGGAAACGTGAAGCGTAACAATTTTTTTGCCCAAAGCGCGGATAACGTCCTGCGGCTGCTCAACCGTAATGTGGTTTGTATCAAAGCATATTTTAAGACGCTCGTCCTCGGCGGTTAAAAACTGCATATCATTTATCGAATGACCCAAACAGGTACGCGGCAAATCCTCAACGCACAAAACCGAGCCGCATTTCTCGCATACATCGGCAAGGCGCGACAATGACTCGCGGGCGCGCAGCATCCGTTCGTTTCGTATATCATCAGGGATAGGCTCTGCGCTTGGGTGAATAATAAATTTGCCTATGCCTATGTCAGAGCCGCGTTTAATAAGCTCGGACAAAGCCTTTACAGTTGAAAGACGGAGATTGTTGTCAATGGATGAAATGTCTATTTTGTCAAACGGAGCAAACGGAAGATGAAACGACCAAAGCATAATATCGTTTTTCTCAGCAAGTCGGCACACGCCGTCAAAATCAAAGCCTTCATATCCTGCCTCTGATATTTCCATTGCAGAGATTCCGTTTTCGGCATACTCACGAAAAAGTTCGTCACATATTTTCTTATCACAGCTTGAAATACCTATTTTATACATAAAAATCAACCCCTATTATATTTTTTTTAATCATATCATATTGAGAAACAAAGCGCAACCACAAATTTAATGTTGCGTCAGCCGCGATTTGCTCCGTACGGTGCCTTTACACATTTGTCCTATGTGGTTGCATTGTGCAGCTGCGACAGCCGCCTGTCCCCACGCGGCTGGCGCTAACAGTATGACCGTGCAGTTTGCCACATACGATTCCCTTTTGCTGATTTTGTGTACCGCTATTTTGTCGTACTGCCAAAACCGCCGTTACGTATTTCCGACACCTCGTCATCAACGGTTATGCCGTACTCAACAAATATGCCCTGTGCAAAGCCGTCGCCGCACTTTACCGAGAGCGTTTTTCCCTCGTTGGAGTCATTTGTAATCTTTATAAAAATATGACCTTCGTTGTCCGAAAAATAGTAATCGCTGTCAATTATTCCGACTGTATTGTTGAGCTGAAGGCGGAACTTGAATCCGAGGCCGCTGCGCGGGTATATTTTAAGCACCCAGCCTTTGTCTATTTTGACGCGGATTCCGGTAGGGATTTTTGCCGTCTCACCCGGGGCAAGAGTTATATCCTTCACCGCATAAAAATCGTAGCCGGCGGACCCGACAGTCGCACGGCGCGGCAGCTTTATTCCGTCATATACCTCGTTAAGACTCTCGTCACTTCCGTATGTATCAATATATGCTTCCCTGAACTGTTCAAGGCTGACCTTTTCAAACTTCGCTATTCTTTTCATTCGTTTGCTCCTTTATATATTTGTGTATTTTTGCGACTTGACGTGCAGTACACTTTACTATCCGCTTTGCCCGAAATCTGACATTAAAACTTACGTCCACCGCGGATTTTATGCGCCGTAAGCTGCGCCGCCGCTATTCGCGTTCCTTGCCGTGGAGTACGATTTCGTCCCCCGCAAGGGTCTTATGTACATCTATTACACGTTGGTTCGAGCTGCCCTTCCAGAACAGTTTGGCGTCCTTCAGCTCCTCGACAAAATGTCCGTCAACAATAACGTCCACAAGCGGGATAAAGTCAAGGCCGCATATTTCCTCCCATGAAAAGCCTGTGTAAAGCCATATTGTTTTGAGAGGGAAAAGCTCGCGGCACTTTTTAATCAGTCTTGCAACCTCCGCACGGTTTTCCGGGTGCAGCGGGTCACCGCCGCTGAACGTAACTCCCGAAATATACGGTCTGCCCAAAGCCTCGAAAAGCTCTCTTTCCGCATCTTCGTCGAACTCCAGACCGCCGTTTATATCCCACGTGACGGGATTGTGACAGTTTTTGCATTTGTGAGTACAGCCCGCGACCCACAGCACAGTCCTCAGCCCGTCGCCGTTAAGCATATCATCCTTTGTTATATTATGGTAGCGCATTACATACTTCTCCTATCCTTGATTTCCGCCATTTTGGCATCGTTAAGGCGCGTATCGCCCTTTACGCGCGAATAGGAGAGATACCCGTTCATGCGCTCAATTTTTGTAAGGTTGCGGCTGCCGCACTTGGGGCATACGTCCATTTCAAGCTCCTGATGTCCGCAGTCGTCACAGTATGCAAGCGAGAGGTTGACGCCCTCGTAGAATCCCATGTCCATTGCGCGCCGTACAAGCGTCTTTACCGCGTCCACGTTATAGTCAATCGGGTATTTTACATACTGAATTTTGCCGCCGTTCATAAGGTCCCAGAACCGCTTTTCAAGGTCCTGTTTCTGAATCGGCGAGATGTCCTCGGTAACATGGCAGTGAAAGCTGTTGCTTACATATTCGCGGTCGGAGACATTCTCGATAATTCCGTATTTTGCGCGGAACTGCTTTACCTGAAGTCCGCAAAGGCTCTCCGCGGGCGTGCCGTAGAGCGCATAGAGCCTGCCGTCCGCCTCCTTGAACTCGCTGACCTTTTTGTTTATGTATTCCATAACCTCAACTGCAAACTGACCGTCTTCGGCAATCGACTTCTTGTTATGCAGCTGCTGCAGCTCGTTGAGTGCGGTTATGCCGAACGATGCGGTAGCGGTTTTAAGGAGCGGCTGAATCTTGTCGTGGATTCCGAGGTGTCCGCCGTAGAAACCGCCCTCGCAGTACGCAAGCGGGTTTGTTGACGCGCGCATCTCGCCGAGATAGTCGTACGTTCTGAGGTGGAGGTTTCGGATAAGCTCAAGATAGTAGTCCAAAACCTCATAAAAATCGCGGCTCTCCTTCTGCGCCTTTGCGTAAATCATCGGAAGGTGCAGACTTACCGCGCCGATGTTAAAGCGACCGACAAAAACAGGCTTGTCGTTTTCGTCCGCTGGCGTCATTCCGCCCCTCTCGTACCACGGCGAAAGGAACGCACGGCAGCCCATGGGCGAAACCACCCTGCCGTATTTCTTATACATACTTGCGACATAGCCTTCGCCCGTGAGCGACAGCCAGTCGGGGTACATTGTCTTTCTTGAACATTCGATGCCCGCCTCAAACACGTCCTCAAGCTCCATGCCCGGTCCGTGCAGCGTTTCGTCATAAAGAAATACGATTTTCGGGAAAAGTACCGGCTTTTTACAGCTCTTCTTGCCCTGCCCCTTGCGGCGCACCGCAAGCATGGTTTTTGATGCCATTTTCTCAAAGCGGCTCTTGCCAAGACCCATTGTCATGGTTATGAACGGATAGTCGCCGCGGCTTGACGCGACCGTGTTGAATTTGTACTCCCAACCCTGGAAGCCCTGCGCAAATTCCTCCTGAATATCCGCGGTCGCCTCTGCTGCGCATACCTCGTCGGAAAGACCGAGAGCCTTGTATTTGTCAATCAGTTTGTTATAGCTCTTTTCCGCATACGGCGCGAGAATCTTGTCCACCTCTGGCACGGTAAAGCCGCCGTACTGCTGGCTCGCCGCCGAAAGCACGATGTCGCCGATTACGTCAAAAGCAACGTCGAGCGTTTTCGGCTCGTTGTACCAAAGGTTGCCCATCTCAAAGCCGCCGCTTAAAACCGTCTGCACGTCAAACAGACAGCAGTTCATGGTGTCGCGCCTTGCCGACATATCGTGAACATAGATATAGCCTTCGCGGCACGCCTGAAGCTCCTCGACCGTCATGAAAAACTTTTGATACAGCTCCTTGTTGAGCTGATTAAAGATAAGCGACCTCTTTGTCGAAACCAACGCCGAGTCGGAGTTGGAGTTTTCCTTGTCGCCTATGTACATAATCGCCTGGCTCTTTTGGTAAACCTCGTCAAGCATATGCACAAAATCCTGCTTATAGTTGCGGTAGTCCCTGTAGCTCTTTGCAACGGTCGGATTCACCAAATCGAGTGCGCCCTCGACTATGTTGTGCATTTCCGAAATTGGGATTTCATCCTTATTCATCCTAAGAACGCGGCTGTCCACAAACGTGGTTATCTTGCTTATATCCTCGTCTGTGAATTCCACAAGTGCGCGGAATGCCGATTTTTTAACCGCGATTACAACCTTTTCTACATTATATTCCTCTTTAGTTCCGTCCTTTTTTATAATGTATATCATAACACAATGCCCCTTTCTCATTTCCGTTTCCGCACACGCGAAACCCGTTCTGCCTGCGCGTCCGCTGTTTGCACTGTAAAGTTATTTATAATTATA